>OLRN01001212.1_pt1 | contig 14677 bp, 10 predicted proteins | sample 1673001 | NCBI WGS metagenome assembly OLRN01 (sample SAMEA3136745, study PRJEB25190) | human gut metagenome | biome: human gut; feature: human-associated habitat; material: faeces | place: Austria | collected 2013 | reverse complement strand
CGTACTTGGACTCGAGGTAGAAGACCATCAGGATCATACGGTCGTATGCGCCCAGGTGCAGGGGATAGTAGTCATCGCCCAGCTTCTCCTGGAAGGTCTTGCCGGCAGCCATCAGCTCGTCCAGAGTGGTGGGGAAGGAGATGCCGGCCTTGTCGAAGGTGGTCTTGTTCCAGTAGAAGATACGGCCGGTCATGGAGACAGGCACGCACTGCTGGGCGTTTGCCACGTTGCAGGCAGCCAGCTTGGCCTCGTCCCACTGGGTCAGGTCCAGATAGTCGGAGACGCTGTTCAGGTCGATGAAGGTCTGGCCGCTCTTGGAGTAGTTGTACAGCCAGTTCCAGTTGATCTGGCAGACATCCTCAGCGACGCCGCCAGCGAACTTGGTGGACATGGTGTCCTCCCAGCCGGACCATGCAGCGAAGGTGGGGTTGACGGTGATGGTGCTGTGCTCAGCAGAGAAAGCCTTGATGGCCTCCTGGTAAGCATTGTGACGGGACTCGCCGCCCCACCAGCTCATGGTCAGGGTGACGGGGTCAGAAGACAGACCAGCCACAGAAGCTGCTGCGGAAGAAGCAGCGGTGGAAGTGGCGGTAGAACCAGCGTTGCCGGAGCCGCCGCAGGCGGCCAGCAGGCCGGCAGCACCCACAGCGCCAGAGACCTTCAGAAAGTCACGACGAGAAATTGCCTTGCTCATTTTCGTTCTCCTCCTATGTAGAAAACATCTTCTTGCACGGACGCCTCTGCAAAGCATCCGTTGTATACAAATATGATACCAAAGGCAAGAAAAAAAAGAAAGATGCAAATTGTAGTGATAGCGGCAGAAAACGTACAAATATTGCGCTTATTTTTTGCCCGGTTTTGACGTCATTGCCATAATGAATAAACTTGGGCCGAAAAACTGTGCAACTTGTATACTTCAACGATTTGCATAGAAAACTGGGATGCAACAGGAGAAGATTGGCCTGAATTGCAAGAATTTTGTAGCCGAGGCAGAATTTGTTGAAAGAGCGTTGTATACATCAAAAGCGACGATAACAGAAAGTTCCGGCCCTGAGCTGATATATCAATAGTGCAAAAAACGCGCGAATCAGGCTCCGACTGATATATTACGGATGCAGAAAAGATACAAAAATGCCGTCCGGCGTGCGGACGGCATAAAATCAGGAAAAGAGTCACCGGCGGGCGGCGTAGAAGGCGCTGCGCTCCCGGAAATAGCACTGGGGACACATGCTGACGTACTGGACGTCGTTCTCAAGGTCGATAGCTACCTGTTCGCCCTCAAAGACGAAGCGGCCGTTGACCTTGCGGCAGTTGCAGGTGGCCTTGCGGCCGCAGGTACAGATGGTCTTCATCTCCTCGATGGTGTGGGCCAGCTCCAGAAGCCGGGTGGAGCCGGGGAAGCCCTTGAGGGAGAAGTCGGAGCGCAGGCCGTAGCAGATGACGGGGATGTTCAGCTCTACCGTCACCATGAACAGCTGCTCGGCCTGCTCGGCAGTGAGGAACTGGCTCTCGTCACAGAGCACACAGGCCAGAGGCCGGCCCTCGCTGCTGGCGGCCCGGACGGCCTCCACCAGGTCCATGTCCGGCGGCACCAGCAGGTCGGCAGGGCGGCGGACGCCCAGACGGCTCACGAGGTCGCCGCTGCCCTTGGTGTCCACCTTCGGCTTGAGGATGAGCACCCGCATCCCCTGCTCCTCGTAGTTGTGGGCCACCTGCATCAGCGCGGTGCTCTTGCCGCTGTTCATTGCGCCGTAACGGAAATAAAGCTTTGCCATGTCGAAAAAGTCTCCTCATGAAAGGACTCTCTCAGCCAAAGCCTGACGGAGAGGGCCTGTATTATCGATAGTATGTGCTCAGTCCTGATTGCGCAGCCGGTAGCCCAGGCTCATCAGGCTGTCGCCGAGGTGGACGTTCTCCACCACCACGTCGGGGTAGGAGACAGACAGATCGTAGTGGGAGAAGTTCCAGAAGCCCTGAATGCCCAGAGCCACCAGACGGCCGCTGATCTCCTCTGCGCCGCTGCGGGGCAGACAGAGCACAGCCACCTCGGGGTGGTGCTCGGCGCAGAAAGCTTCCAGCTCGTCGCTGTGTAAGATCTGGATGCCGTTGATCTCTTTGCCCACCTCGTCGGGGGCATTGTCGAAGGCGGCAATGAGCTTGTAGCCGTTGGTGTCGGTGGTGATGAAGCGGCTCACAGCCTTGCCCAGACGGCCGCAGCCGATGAGGATGGTGGGCAGGAGGTCGCCGTTGCCAAAGAGCAGATGCTCAAGGATGCTCAGCAGGTTCTCCACCGAGTAGCCGATGCCCTGACGGCCATTCACGTCGCCGATGCAGTTGAAGTCCTGCCGCACCTGAGAGGCAGTGGTACCCATCTGGGCGGCCAGCTCACGGGACGAGATGCTGGTGATGCCGTCGTTCTTCAGGGTGCGCAGGTAGCGATAGTATTTGGGCAGGCGCTTGATGACGGGCAGAGAAGCTTTGCCGGGAGTGTTCATAGGGGGGTCTCCTTTCTTTTTATCCGCAGCATTGCCGGGGAGAAGTGCGCAGCGGCAGGGTGCTCCGGCAAAAGATTTGTACTTTCTTGTACAATAATGATACATATTTGACAATCTTATCTCTAGTATAAAGTATACAGCGCGAAGACAGAATGTCAAACCATTTGGCACATTTTTTTGAGAAAGAAAAGAAATCTTTGCCGAAGTATAACCGGCAGGAATGCCGGACAAGCTGAAATGAAGCAAAAAGGAGGATACGCAGAATGTCACAGGAAGAGAAGAACGTCCCCGTGGAGCAGCAGCGGCTGGAAAAAGAGCAGATCGAGGATATGGGCAGCGTTTACCGCACCCGGGGAGCTCACGCCATCCACTGCCTGACTGTCATCGGGCAGGTGGAGGGCCATGTGGAAGCGCCCCAGGGCCAGAAGACCACAAAATATGAGCATGTCATCCCCCAGCTGGTGGCCGTGCAGGAAGACCCCGCCATCGAGGGCCTGCTGGTCCTGCTCAATACGGTGGGCGGGGATGTGGAGGCGGGGCTTGCGCTGGCGGAGCTCATCGCCAGCATCTCCAAGCCCAGTGCGGCGGTGGTGCTGGGCGGGGGCCACTCCATCGGCATCCCGCTGGCCGTCAGCGCCCAGCGGAGCTTCATCGTGCCTACTGCCACCATGACGGTCCACCCCGTCCGCCATTCCGGCATGATATTGGGCGTACCGCAGACTATGCGCTGGTTCGAGCAGATGCAGGAGCGCATCACCGGCTTCGTGGCGTCCCACAGCGGCATCTCGGAGAAGCGGTACACCGAGCTGATGATGCGCACGGGCGAGCTGGTCATGGACGTGGGTACCGTGCTGGATGGCCGAAAAGCCGTGCGGGAAAAGCTCATCGACGAGCTGGGCGGGCTGTCGGATGCGCTGGCATGGCTCTACCGAGAAATCGAGGGGAAATAAATTGCCATTTGACTTTTCCCGTGGTACAATGAAAGAATCGAGTAGTATCGAAATTCTTCCATCGTCACCGACAGAGCCGCCCTGAGCGCGCCCTGCTTCATGATATAAAATAAGGAACGGGTTTTAGGAAACATGGCAAAGAGAAAACGCAAGACCTCCGGGCGCAGCACAGCCTCGCGCCGCAAGAACCGGACACAGGACCGGATGCCCGCGGGGCTCATCACCCTGTTTGCGGGGCTGGTGCTCATGGCGCTGGCTTTCGTGCCGGGCAGTTCGGCCTGGCGCACGATGCACGATGTCCTGTTCGGTGTGTTCGGCTGCGGAAGTTTCGTGCTGGGCGCAGCGCTGTGCTATCTGGCCATCCTCTACACCCGGGGCGAAGACCTGCTGCCCCATATCGCAAAGCTGGTGCTGGGGCTCATCTTCGCCAGCGGCACGGTCATCGTCTTTTCTGACATCCCCACCGACCAGACCGCCGCGCAGATGACCGCTGCCTGTTATCATAATGGTATGAGCGCATGGCTCTCGGGCGGTGCGCTGGGCGCTGTGCTGGGCGGGACGCTCCTGCTGCTCTGCGGCAGACCTGCCGCCAATCTGGTCATGGCGGCGCTGGCGGCCTGCGCCAGCCTGTACATTTTTGACGTTACGCCCGCCGAGTGCTGGCAGTGGCTCTGCAACGTGGGCGGCAGCGTCCACGAAAAGGGCCTTGCCGTCCACGAGCAGAATGCCGCCCGCCGGGCCGAGCGTCTGGCAGAACGTGCCGCCGAGGAGGCCGAGGCGGAGGAATACGAGGCCTATGACGACGACCTGCCGGAAGACGAAGTGGGCGAAGGCGAGGACTACTACGGCGGCGAAGAGCCTGCCGCGCCCGCCTTCCATATCCAGCCTCCCGGCTGGCTGGCTGGCGTCTTCCACTGGGGCCATCAGGTGATGCAGGGCGGCGAACAGACGGAGCCTGCCCCTGCGCCCGCACCGGAAGCGCAGACCCCGCCTCAGCCCGAGCCTGCCCCCGTACAGGTGGAAAAGCCCCGGCCCCGTGCGCCCTTTGATATTGATTTAGGCCCTGACCATACCACTGTCACCGAGGGCGGCAGTGAGCCCATCGAGCCCATCATCCTCGGCCCCGGCGGCACCTTCGGCATGGACCCGCTCCGCCGTGCGCCCATCCGCGCCACCGTGACTCCCATCGTCCCGGACGCTGTGGATACTGCCGCTGAGGACTTCTTCACGGCCCAGCCCGAGCCGACGGTGACACCTACCGTCACGCCCGCTGCCCCGGCAGAAGAGCCGGAACAGCAGCCCGCACCTGAGCCGCCGCTCTCTTTCGGCATCCCGCTCTATGATTTGACCCCGACTCCGGAACCGGCCCCGCAGCCGGTCAGCGCCGAGAATGCTGTGGCGTTCCGCTCTGAGCCGGATGAGGACGGCTGGATCAGCATCACCAGCGACCCGGTGGAGGAAAAAGACCTCAACACGCTGGTGGCAGCCGCCATGGAAAAGCCTGCTGTCTCCGAGGAGCAGGCCGCGAACGCCCCCGCCGAAGAGGCGGAGACGGAGGAGAGCTTCCAGTATCAGTACCCGTCCATTGAGCTGTTCGAGCGCGCCCCGGAGGAAAGCGACTCCGGCGCGGAAGACGAGCTGAAAGCCAACGCCCAGAAGCTGGTGGACACGCTGGAAAGTTTCGGTGTCCGCACCCGTGTGCTGGATATTTCCCGCGGCCCGTCGGTCACCCGGTATGAAGTCCAGCCCATGGCGGGCGTCAAGATAAGCCGCATCACTTCGCTGGCGGACGACATCGCCCTGAACCTGGCGGTGGCCGATGTCCGCATGGAGGCACCCATCCCCGGCAAGCCTGCCGTGGGCATCGAGGTGCCGAACCATAAGAAAACGCCGGTCTATATCCGCAGCGTCTTCGAGAGCCAGAGCTTTTTGCGGATGACCTCGCCGATGGGCATTGCGCTGGGCAAGGACATCGCCGGCGTGGCCCAGGTGGCCGACCTGTGCAAGATGCCCCATCTGCTCATCGCGGGCAGCACCGGCAGCGGCAAATCGGTCTGTGTCAACAGCATCATCATGAGCCTGCTGTTCCGCTCCAGCCCCGAGGACGTCAAGCTCCTGCTCATCGACCCCAAGGTCGTCGAGCTGGCTGAGTACAACGGCATCCCCCACCTGCTGATGCCCGTCGTCACCGAGCCCCGCAAGGCGGCCGGCGCACTGGGCGGCGCAGTGCAGGAGATGGAGCGCCGCTACCACCTCTTCGCGGAGAACAACGTCCGCGACATCAAGTCCTTCAATAAGCTGGCTGCAGCGGACCCGAACCTCGAGAAGATGCCCTATATCGCCATCATCATCGACGAGCTGGCCGATTTGATGATGGTCGTCGGCAAGGATGTCGAAGACTCCATCTGCCGCATCGCCCAGAAGGCCCGTGCCGCCGGTATGCACCTCATCGTGGCGACCCAGCGCCCCAGCGTGGACGTCATCACCGGACTCATCAAGGCCAACATCCCCAGCCGCATCGCCTTCGCCGTGTCCAGCCAGGTGGACAGCCGCACCATTCTGGACGCCGGCGGCGCCGAAAAGCTGCTGGGCATGGGCGATATGCTGTTCATGCCGGTGGGCGCGGCCAAGCCCGTGCGCATCCAGGGCACCTATGTGAAGGACGAAGAGATCAGCGCGGTGCTGGACTTCATCAAGCAGGACAACACCAGCCAGTACGACGAAGAGATGATCGCCCAGATGGACAAGCTGGCCGCGGCGGAGAAAGGCTCCGGCAGCGGCGGCGAAGAGGGCGACGGCGGCCACGACCCCATGCTGGATCAGGCGGTGGAAGTGGTCATCGACGCGGGGCAGGCCAGCACCAGCCTTTTGCAGCGCCGGTGCAAGCTGGGCTATGCCCGGGCCGCCCGCATCATGGACGAGATGGAACAGCTGGGGGTCATTGGGCCTTACCAGGGCGCAAAGCCCCGGGAGGTGCTCATCACCCGCCAGCAGTGGATCGAAAAGAGCATGCGGGCCGAGGCCGGCCCGGTGCCCGACGAGATTTAAGCAGCGAGAGGAGGCTGCCCCATGCAGCAGGGCACGGAATTTCTGCCGGTCAGCCGCCAGGAGATGGCGGCGCGTGGCTGGGACGAGCTGGACTTCGTTCTGGTCACCGGCGACGCCTATGTGGACCATCCCAGCTTCGGCTCGGCCATCATCGGCCGGGTGCTGGAGGCGGAGGGCTACCGCGTGGGCGTGCTCAGCCAGCCGGACTACACCACGCCCGAGAGCTTCAAGGCTCTGGGCAAGCCCCGCTATGGCTTTTTCATCGGCGGCGGCAATGTGGACAGCATGGTGGCCCACTATTCCGTGGCGAAGATCCGCCGAAACGTGGACGAATACACCCCCGGCGGTGTGGCGGGCAAGCGCCCGGACCGCAGCGCCACCGTATACACTCAGCTGGCAAAGCAGGCATATCCTGACCTGCCGGTGATTCTGGGCGGCCTGGAGGCCAGCCTGCGCCGCTTTGCCCATTACGATTACTGGATGGACACCGTGCTGCCCAGCATCGCCGAGACCTCCGGGGCGGACATCATCAGCTTCGGCATGGGCGAGCGGCAGACGGTGGCCATCGCCCGGCGTCTGGCGGCGGGGGAGAAGGCCCAGACCATCCGGGACGTGCCCGGCACCTGCTACATGACCGATTTTGCCGGCCTGCCGGACCGCTATGTGGAATGCGCGGGCTTTGCCAAGGTGAGCACCGACAAGGCCGCCTATGCCCGTGCCTGCCGCATCCAGATGGACAACCAGGACTCGGTGACCGGCCAGATCATTGTGCAGAAACAGAGCGAAAAATATCTGGTGCAGAACCCGCCCGCAAAGCCCCTCAACCGCAAGGAGCTGGACAAGGTGGCGGCGCTGCCCTTCACCCGCCGCTGGCACCCCAGCTACGACGCGGTGGGCGGCGTGCCCGCCATTGAAGAGGTGGAGTTCTCCATCATCCACAACCGGGGCTGCTATGGCGGCTGCAATTTCTGCGCCATCACCCTGCACCAGGGGCGGCGGGTCACCAGCCGCAGCGTGGAAAGCGTGGTGGAGGAGGGGGAACTGCTCACCCGTCAGCCCGGTTTCAAGGGCTACATCCACGACGTGGGCGGCCCCACCGCCAACTTCCGCCTGCCCAGCTGCAAGGAGCAGATGACCAAAGGCATGTGCCAGGGCGGCAAAAAGTGCCTTGCCCCCAGCCCTTGCCCCCATCTGCTGGTGGACCACACCGAGTATCTCTCCATGCTGCGCAAGTTGCGTGCCCTGCCCGGAGTGAAAAAGGTGTTCATCCGCAGCGGCATCCGCTACGACTATCTCATCTGGGACAAAAACGACGAGTTCTTCAAGGAGCTGGTGGAGCACCATGTCTCCGGCCAGCTGAAGGTGGCCCCGGAGCACTGCGCCCCCAACACCCTGAAGTATATGGGCAAGCCCCCGGTGGAGGTGTTCAACAAATTCTCCGCCAAGTTCTATGAGCTCACCAAAAAGGCGGGCAAAAAGCAGTATCTGGTGCCCTACCTGATGAGCAGCCACCCCGGCAGCACCCTGAACGACGCGGTGATCCTGGCGGAGTATCTCTACAAGCACAAAATCCGCCCGGAGCAGGTGCAGGACTTTTATCCCACACCGGGCACCGTGTCCACCTGCATGTTCTACACCGGCCTTGACCCCTACACCATGAAGCCGGTGTTCGTGGAAAAAACGCCGGAAGGCAAGGCGCTCCAGCGGGCGCTGCTGCAGTATTACGAACCCCGCAACGCCGAAAAGGTGGTCAAAGCCCTGCGCAAGACCGGGCGGGAGGACCTTATCCCGCTGCTGGCTCCCACCTGGAAGCCCCGGCGCGAGAAAAGCACCTCTGCGCCCGCGCCCCGCGGCCGGAACGACCGGCAGGGGAGAAGTGTACAGCAGGGGCGCTTTACACCCAATTCCAAGCCGCCCCGCAAGGGCAGAAAGTAAAACTGTTTCATGGCAAAGCGAAAAACATCCCGCCGCCGCAGGCGGAAAATACAACTCACGCCCTTTCAGACCGTCGTGTTCACGCTGGTGGGTCTCTGCCTTGCGCTGGGGCTGTATGTCAGTGTGGGCAGCGGGGTGGGCACCGCGCCCACATGGGACGAGATATACGCCGCTGTGGGCCTTGCCGAGCCGCTGCCCGCGGACGATCTGCCGGAAAACACCGACGCCGTGCACTTCATCGACGTGGGTCAGGCGGACGCCACCCTGCTGCAGAGCGGGGGCGAGTACTGCCTTGTGGACGCAGGCGACACCGACAGCGAGCAGAAGCTGATGGCGTATCTGGAGGAGCGGGGCGTCACCCACCTCAAGCTGTTGGTGATGAGCCATCCCCACGCGGACCACATCGGCAGCATGGCCGCCGTGCTGGAAAAGATAGAGGTGGAGCAGGTGCTCCTGCCGGACTTTGACAAAGCGCCCTATCCCACCACCCGCCTGTTTGAAAAGGTGATGGATGCCTTCGAGGCCAGCGGCGCGGTGGTGACCACCGCCGCACCGGGGCAGAGCTTTTCTGTGGGAAGCGGCAGCCTGCAGGTTCTGGCCGCGGGCGTGGAGACCGACAATTACAACGACCTTTCCCAGGTGCTTTTGTTCGAGAGCGGCGAGCTCTCGGTGCTGCTCAGCGGCGACGGCGAAAAGCCGGTGGAGCAGGCGGCGCTGGAGGCGGGGGTCGTGCCGCAGGCGGACGTGTTCAAGGCGGCCCACCACGGGTCCGACACCTCCAACACGATGGAATTCCTGCAGGCCATCCAGCCCCGATATGTGGCCATCAGCTGCGGGCTGGGCAACAGCTATGGCCATCCCCATGCTGAGCCGCTGGCGCGCTTTGAGCAGGTGGGCGCGCAGGTGCTGCGCACCGACCAGGACGGCAGCGTGGTCATTGCGGCGGCCGAAAACGGCCTGCAAAGCTACACGGCCAGCGCCGCCGGGGAAAAGGAGGCCGCCTGATGGAATACACTGTGGACCGCTTTGAAGGGGACACGGCGGTGCTGGAACCGGCCCAGGGGCCGCTTCGCACCGAAAAAATCGACCGCGCCCTGCTTCCGCCCGAGACTCGGGAAGGGGATATCCTTCTCTGTGAGGACGGGCGCTGGCGGGTGGACGCCGCCGCAACTGCCGCCCGCAGAGAGCGGCTGCGCCGGCGCTTTTCCGCCGGGCGGCCCGGCTGACGAAAGGCGGAATGGACTTGCTTCGGGAATTTCTCCTCATTTATTTTGCGGCGGTGAACCTGCTGGCTTTCACCGTTTGCGGGTGGGACAAATGGGCCGCGAAGCGCGGCGCGCGCCGTGTGCCGGAGCGCAGGCTTCTGCTTTTTTGCGCGCTGGGCGGCAGCCCGGCTTTTCTGCTGGGCATGGCCTTGTTCCATCACAAGACCCGCAAACCGAAATTTTATGTGGGCGTGCCCCTCATTTTGGCTGTGCAGCTGGCCCTGCTGGTGCTGGCCATTCGATTTCTGTAAAAAACTCCCGGCGCCTGTTTTGGCAGCCGGGAGTTTTTTGTCAGGTTTTGAAACGCGGTTCAGCGCCGGGGATACACGGTGAAGCCGGAAAGCTCCTCTTCGCCGGAGATCCCCATGGCAAAGGCCTTGGCTCGGGCGGCAGAGTAGAGCTCCGCCATGGTGGCCTGAACATAAGGGATCAGGAAGTAAATGCCCAGGCTGCAGGTGAGATAGCCCAGCAGATACCATCCGATGAAGGAGAGGTCCAGAACGAAGATCTCCATCTTTTCGCCGTCGGTCAGAGCCTTGCTCAGTTCCTTGGCGCGTTTGTAACTCATGTAGGGGTTTTCGGCCAGCAGATAGGGGACATACCGCAGCTGGTAGCCGCGCACGACGCCGGGAATGATGAACAGAAAAGAGAAGGCCATGATCTCCAGCGTGTAAAAGAACATTACTTTTACCACGTTGAGATACTGCACCTTGTCCCGGAACGGGGAGAGCACCGTGTCCAGCGGCGGATAGCCGGCCCGGTTCTCCATGGTGTACCGAATGCCGCCGATGTTTACGGGCTGAGTGACCAGGGCGTTGAACATCAGGATGAACACCAGCATCAGGATATAGAGGATGATCACACCGGCGATGTAGGCTTCCGGCGATGTGGCGGCCACAAAGGACAAAATGATGGTGGGCACAAAGACGATGATATAGCTCAGAACGCTGGAAGCAGCGCCCACGCCCAGCGTGATCAGCAGCCACGCCAGAAACACCCGCCAGTAACTTTCTCTCAATACCTGTTTTGCATTCTGTTTGAGCAAGCTCCTCGACCAGTACATAATGCTTTCCCTCCTGCGGGAGCGGCTCGTTTTCCGTGCGCTCCCTCCTAACGTATTAGCAACTCCAGTATAGCATAGAACGGAATAGATTTACAGGAAATTGCAGATTCTTTCTCTTTAGCGGTTGACTTTTGTGAAAAAGGACTTATCATTAAGACGTACTTAGCATGATAGAGGTGCGAACGTCAAGAGTACGGCCCCCATTCAAACACAGGCACGCGGGGCGGGGAAGGGGCGTTTGCCGAGGTTCGGTCTGCCCCGCCTGAGGGGGCCGCCGCGCCGGGCCGTGGGAGAACATCCCCCGGACTGTCGCCCGTGCAGAGATGCCGGGCGGAGCGCTGTCGTGAGTTCGACCGCCGCACTGCGGGCACTATGGCACTTGTGCATCGGTATGAAGTCATGACACTGTCATGGCTTCATTTTTTATTTATGCAGGAGGAACTGACATGAGAAAGACGTTGACCCGCATCCTGCCGCTTCTGGCAATGATGCTGGTGCTGCTGGTAATGCTCAGCGCCACAGCCTTTGCTGCCGGCGACCCTACCGAAGAACCCGGCACCAGGATGATCGAATGCCCTGACTGCGGCACCGTGGGTGCCTGTATGGAATGCTACGGGCTGGACCCCGCCTGTGAGGCGTGCGGCGGCACGAACGTTTGCGCCACCTGCAGCGGCACGGGGTATGTGACCTCGCCCAGCCGCTTCTTCAACACCGCGTGGTCTCTGCTGCCCCCGGTCATCGCCATCGCGCTGGCCCTCATCACCAAGGAAGTTTACAGCTCTCTGTTCATCGGCATCGTGGCGGGCGGCCTGCTCTACTCCAACTTCCAGTTCGAGACCACCGTGCGCCACGTGTTCGACGACGGCATCGTCGCTTCGGTGACCGACAGCTACAACATGGGCATCCTGATCTTCCTCATCATTCTGGGCGCCATGGTCTGCCTGATGAACAAGGCGGGCGGTTCCGCCGCCTTCGGCCGCTGGGCCAAGGCCCATATCAAATCCCGGGCGGGCGTGCAGCTTGTCTCCATCCTTTTGGGCGTGCTCATCTTCATCGACGACTACTTCAACTGCCTGACGGTGGGCAGCGTGATGCGCCCCATCACCGACAAGCAGAACATTTCCCGGGCAAAGCTGGCCTACATCATCGACGCCACCGCCGCGCCCGTGTGCATCATCGCGCCGGTCTCTTCCTGGGCGGCGGCGGTGTCCGCCTTCGCGGAGGACGGCCAGGGCTTCAGCCTGTTTCTGCGGGCCATCCCTTACAACTACTATGCGCTGCTCACGATCGTCATGCTGGTGAGCATGGTGCTGTTGCGGGTGGAATTCGGCCCCATGGCCAGGTTCGAGAAAAACGCCATCGAAAAGGGCGACCTGTTCAGCGGCCCCAACCCCTACGCCGACGCTGACGACAGCGTGGACGACAGCAAGGGGTCCGTTCTGGATCTGGTCCTGCCGGTGCTGGTGCTGGTGGTGTTCTGCGTTATCGGCATGCTCTATTCCGGCGGCTTTTTCTCCGGCGTGGGCTTCGTGGAGGCTTTCTCCGCTTCCGATGCGTCGGTGGGCCTGATGCTCGGTTCCGCCTTTGCGCTGATCGTTGCGTTCATCTACTACCAGGTGCGCCGCGCCATGTCCTTCAAGGAGATGATGAACTGCGTCCCCGAGGGCTTCAAGGCCATGGTGCCCGCCATCATGATCCTCACCTTCGCCTGGAGCCTCAAGGCCATGACCGACTCCCTGGGCGCCAAATATTTCGTGCGCGACTTCGTGCAGCAGAGCGCCACCGGCATGCAGATGCTGCTTCCTGTGATCGTGTTCGTGGTGGGCTGCCTGCTGGCCTTCTCCACCGGCACCAGCTGGGGCACCTTTGGCATCCTCATCCCCATCGTGCAGGGCGTGTTCTCCATGGATGACCCCATGTCCATCGTCTGTATCTCCGCCTGCATGGCCGGCGCGGTCTGCGGCGACCACTGCTCGCCCATTTCCGACACCACCATCATGGCCTCCGCGGGCGCTCAGTGCGACCATGTGAACCATGTGTCCACCCAGCTGCCCTATGCCATCACCTGCGCGGTGATCTCCGGCATCACCTACCTTGTGGCGGGCCTGCTGGTGCACTTCGGCGCGCCGGGCGTCCTGGCGCTGCCGGTCGGCATCGTGATGATGCTGGGCACGCTGCTGTTCATCAAGCGCCGCAACATGACCAAGGCCTGACAATTGAAAAAAAGAGCGCGGAACGCACCTCGTTCCGCGCTCTTTTTTCCGCGCTGTACATCCTGCACAAAAGCACGTTATTTTATTAACAATCTTTGGCCACACAGGACATTGTTATTTGATTAACGATGTGGTATCATAATGCCATGGCAACAAGCTGCAGGCGAAAGCAAAGGGCTTTCGTACCATGCGCAACACGCCTGAAAGGACGGAAGATCGCAATGGCAGAAAAGAAACCTGTGGTTGAAACGGTGAAGACCGATGTGCAGACCATGATCGACGGGCTGGTGGAAAAGGCCCAGGTGGCGCTGAAGGAGTTCATGGCGCTGGATCAGGAAGCAGTGGACAACATCGTGCACGCGATGGCGCTGGCCGGCCTGGACAAACACCAGGAGCTGGCCCGCATGGCGGTGGAAGAGACCGGCCGCGGCGTGTATGAAGACAAGGTCATCAAGAACATGTTCGCCACCGAATATATCTGGCACGACATCAAGAAGGAGCGCACGGTGGGCGTTCTGGAAGAGAACGATATGGAGGGCTATGTGGAAGTGGCCGAGCCCGTGGGCGTGATCTGCGGCGTGACCCCCACCACCAACCCCACCTCCACCACGCTGTTCAAATGCCTCATCGCGGTAAAGACCCGCAACCCCATCATTTTCGGGTTCCACCCTTCGGCCCAGAAGTGCAGCGCCGAGGCGGCCCGCATCGTCTATGAGGCGGCGGTGAATGCCGGCGCGCCCAGGAACTGCATCCAGTGGATCGACAAACCCAGCATCGAGGCCACCGGCGCCCTGATGAACCATCCGGGTGTTGCTACCATCCTGGCCACCGGCGGCCCCGGCATGGTCAAGGCGGCTTACTCCTGCGGCAAGCCGGCGCTGGGCGTGGGCGCGGGCAATGTGCCCTGCTTTATCGAGAAGAGCGCCGACCTGCACCAGGCCTGCACCGACCTGATGATGTCCAAGACCTTCGACAACGGCATGATCTGCGCCTCCGAGCAGGCGGTCATCGTGGAAAAGCCCATCGCCAAGGACTTTGAGGCCTACATGAAGGCCAACAACTGCTACTTCCTCACCCCGGAGGAGACCGAGACCCTGACCAAGTATATGTTCCCGGACCCCGCCAAGGGCGTGTTCGCCCCCGTGGTGGGCAAGAGCGCCAACTGGATCGCCGAGCAGGCGGGCATCAGCGTGCCGGAAAAGACCAAGATCCTCATCGCGCCGCTGCCTCATCCCGGCGAGGAGTACCCTCTGAGCAAGGAGAAGCTCAGCCCGGTGCTGGCCTACTTTGTCTGCAAGGACAAGGAGCAGGGCTTTGCCTACGCCAACAAGATGCTGGAGCTGGGCGGCCTTGGCCACTCCGCCGTCATCCACACCGGCGACAAGAAAATTGCCGATGAGTACGGTGTGGCCATGAAGGTGGGCCGCATCATCGTGAACAGCCCCTCTTCCCAGGGCGCCATCGGTGACATCTACAACACCAACACCCCGTCCCTGACCCTTGGCTGCGGCAGCTACGGCAAGAACTCGGTGAGCCAGAACGTGACCACCGTCAACCTCATCAACAAAAAGCGCATCGCCAAACGGAGGGTGAACATGCAGTGGTTCAAGGTCCCGCCCAAGATCTACTTTGAGGAGGACTCCATCCAGTACCTGGAGAAGATGGAGGGCATCAGCCGCGCCTTCATCGTCACCGACCCGATGATGGT
>OLRN01001210.1_pt1 | contig 14703 bp, 15 predicted proteins | sample 1673001 | NCBI WGS metagenome assembly OLRN01 (sample SAMEA3136745, study PRJEB25190) | human gut metagenome | biome: human gut; feature: human-associated habitat; material: faeces | place: Austria | collected 2013 | reverse complement strand
AAAGCGCCCCGCTCATATGAGCGGGGCGCTTTTTTCAGCTCAAAGGCGGGAGAGAGTGCAGGGAGTGCCTCAGAACAGGCTGAGGATCAGGATGGTGTACCGCTTCAGGCCCAGCATCCCGCACCCGAGAGCGATGTGGTAGTTTTCTGATGCGCCCCATCCCAGCTCGCGCAGCAATGTGCTGGATCTGCTGACTATGTGGAGTTGGACTCCTCGAAAAGTCCACGTCCCCAAGGGGCTGAAAAGGGACACTTGGAACACTTTAAGAACAAAAAAGACGCGCAGCGTTTCAACCGGAATTACGCGGTAAGACGCTGTACGTTGTATCCATATTATCTAAAACTGCAAAGGGAATTTTGCAAAAAATGCAGAGAATAGAGCAAAGAAGAGCGGCACAAAACCACTTTGATCTTGAAAAAAGGTTATGCTGACATCAGATGCCAGACCTCGGAAGGAGTAAGGCCCACGTATCTCTTAAAAACACAGTAAAAATAGTGAGCAGAAGAGTATCCAAGATCTGTGGCCAGATATTCCAGTTGAGGCAATTTTTTAGAGTTAGAGAAATATTCCAGCGCAACAAAAATGCGTTTTGTATGAAGCAAATCTAAAAAAGTAACGTGAAGATTTTGGGAGAGAACACGGGAGAGATAAGACGGGTTGATTTTAAGGGCGGAGGACAAATCGTGAAGACAAATTTTCTGGTAATGCTGTTCAATTTGCCGGATGGCATAGGAGCACAGGGCAGGATTTTTCCAGCGATCCAAGGATTCATGGGTTGATTCGATCATATGGCAGGTGTCCTGAACCAGTTTTTCACAATGATGGAGCTGCGCTTTGGTGTAGTGATCATTCATCCAGATCAAGAGATGAGCGGCTTGGCCCAGGTGGAAGATACGCGCCCGGTATTGCTTTTTTATATAAAGCAGGATCAAATAGCGGAACAACATGGATTTGCTGGGAATGTCCTTCTTCAGAAGCAGATCCAGCCCTTTTGAGATCTGTTCTTGAAGCAGGGCGGCATATTGCTGAGAAAAAAACGGGTCTCCCTGATAATGGTCCAATGCACGCAGTATTTCATCAATATCATAAAAAAAGTTGTCATTCATGTTCTTCCTCGCTGTGAGGCGGTTCAGACTGAGAAGTGATTGGGTGCAGACTGAAGGCGTTTTGGACATGGAGAGAGATCAACCGGGTACCTTCTTCCTTGTCACGGTTGCAGATTGCCTGGAAAATGGCGGCATGCTCTTCGCAGGCAACATCCATGCGGTTTGGACGGGAAATAGCATATTCTCGAAAAACAGAGGTGTACGACAGAAGGCGATCCATGATGTCTAAGAGCCAGATATTCCCGCTTGCACGGGCAATTTGGGAATGGAAACGAGAGTTGTATTTGTGAAGATGGTGGAAGTCTTTGCGCTTTGTATAAAAACTGATGAGAGCAATGGTTTCCTCCATATCGTTGAGGTCCTCTTTGCTGGCATGATCAATGCAGAGCATCAGGGCGAGATGGTGGATGCTGTCCAAAACGATGGCTAAATCGGTAATATCTTTTTCTGTCAGAGAACGGATCTTTGCTTTTCGTCCATGGTTGATTTCCAAAAGGCCATCATTGCTTAGCTGTAGCATAGCCTCCCGTATAGGGGTCCGGCTGATGTGAAGGAGTGCGGAGATCTCGGTCTCTGTGATCTCACTGGGAAACATGTTAAGTAGGATGGCATCTTTGAGGGCCGCATATGTAGCGTCCTTCAGTGTAGAATACTCCTTAGAATATGACTGAAATCGCTCTATAAAACCTGAATACTGCGCTTCTGGTTTCATAAAATCCACCTCTTTTTGTTAAGATGCCCCAGAGCTTGGCTATATTGTATCAGAAGATATTTCTGTTTACAAGTATTTTTTATGTAAAAAAATAGACATATTGTAAAGAAAGTAAAAAGACGGATGCTTTTTTCTGTGTTATGATGGCCCCATCAGAAGGAGGGGGACCGAGTATATGAACAAAACTACGCAGTTGAAAAAACTATTGCTGCAGCGAAAAGCATTGCCCTGTCCCGGAGTATATGATGCATTAAGCGCGCGGATGGTGGAATACTGCGGATTTCAAGCATGTCAGATTTCCGGGTTTGGAGTTTCGGCATCTTCGTTGGGGATGACAGATGCCAGCTTTACCTCTTTGGAGGAAATCGTCCGGATCACATCCAATATTGTGCGGGCAGTAGATATTCCTGTCATGACGGATGCTGATACCGGCTATGGGAATGCAGTCAATGTCTGGTGGACGACAAAACGGCTGGAGGAGACCGGCGCAGCCGGTATGAACTTAGAAGATCAATGTTTCCCTAAACGCTGCGGCCATATGGCTGGGAAACAGCTTATCTCTTTGGGAGAGATGGTGGGCAAGATAAGAGCGGCAGTAGATGCCAAAAGAGACCCGGATTTTGTGATCAATGCCCGTACTGATGCAGCTTACGTATGCGGAATTGAGGAAGCAATCCGCCGCGGAAATGCATATTTGGAAGCTGGTGCTGACATGGTTTTTGTAGAATCCCCTGCTAGTGCAGAAGAAGTAAAGCGGGCTATTGAACAGATCAAGGGGCCGGTCAGCATCAACATGCTGGAAGGAGGCCGTACACCGATGTTGACTTTTGAAGAGCTGAGACAGCTTGGCGCTGCAAGGGTCAGCTGCCCCATGTTTACCTCGCTGATAGCTGCATATGCGTTGCAGAAGGGCTTGAGTTATCTGATGGAACACGGGACCAGTTCCGGCTTCGAGGAACACATGTCATTTGAGGCGTTCAAAGTATTTACAGATACTCCCTCTGTCCGCGCGATGGAAGAAAGGTACATTCCGAAAGATTGAATCAACAATAAATGAATAGAAGGAAAGAATATGCGTACTTCAGAACAATTTCGAAATATGATAAAGGCATCAGGGGTCATTCAGATCCCGGGCTGCTATGACTGTATTACAGCCACGATTGTGGAAAGAGCAGGATTTCCAGCCGCATATTTGACCGGATCTGGTATTTCCTTGACGCTCTCTGGTATTCCTGATCTCAATACGATCAGTTATCTAGAACTTCGGCAAGTGGTACAAAACATACGCAGTGCGATCCAAATCCCTATGCTGGTCGATATTGATACTGGATTTGGTGCACCTCTCAACCTCTACCGACTTACCAAAGAATTTGAACAGCTGGATATCGCGGCAGTCCAGATTGAGGATCAAAAGGTTCCCAAAAAATGCGGGCATGAGCTGGGGAGAAGACTTGTTCGGGACGAAGAAATGGTAAAGCGGATTCGTACCATCCATGAGAACCGGCTGGAAAACGGTCTCGTTATTGTTGCCCGCACAGATGCCCGTACAGTCGTAGGGCTGGATGAGGCGATTCGCCGGGGCAGACTGTATTTGGACGCAGGTGCAGATGTAATTTTTGTAGAGAGCCCAGAAAGCTATGAAGAGGTCAAAAAGATTGCATCCGAGATTAAAGGCCCTGTCCTCTTCAACAACGTAGAGGGAGGGCGCAGCCCATTCCTATCCAGACAGGAGCTGGAAGAGGCGGGGGTCAAGATGACGATCTATCCCAATGCCCAGACTAGGGTGGTCGCAAAAAAATGCATGGAGCTTCTCAATACGCTTCAACAGACCGGGACAACAGCAGGGATGGAAAATGAGATGCTTTCCCACAGAGAATTGTGGAGCATGTTTAACAGCGAGAAGTGGGTAGCAATCGAGAAAAAGTATATGCCGGATTAAACGATATGCCCGAAAGAAAACATCTTATATAGAAAAGAAAGCGCAATATTGAGGACAGATGTCCCGTTCAGACAGCGTGCTGATAACACGGTCAGGTTGGATAAGGAGGATATGAGGTGTATAAAACGATCCAGACTACAACAGGACAATTTTCCATTCAAAAGCTGGAAAAGGTACTGATGCACGAGCATATCGTATTGGGCTATGCAGGGTGGTTTTATGATCCGCGCTATGCAGAATTTGACCATGCGAAGGCAGAGGAAAAGACGCTGGGCAGGCTGAAGCTCCTGCGAGACTACGGTGTAAATTTGGTGGTGGATCCCTGTCCAATCGAGCTGGGAAGAAATCCAGTGTTTATGCAGGAAATGTCAGTCAAGAGTGGAGTCCAAATCATGTGTTCGACAGGGTTTGATTTAGAGGCCCGCGGATATTTGTCGGCATTCCGGACCGCGACGGCGGAAGAGATTCGAGATATCTACCTCTATGAGATTGAAAATGGAATTGGCCCGGAGCGGATAAAGCCAGGGATCATTAAAGTTGCGACCGGATACGGACAGATTACAGATTATGAGGATCGGTGCATCCATGCGGCCTGTATGGCGAGTATTCAGTCTGGGCTTCCAATTATTACCCATACAGAGAAGGGGACGATGGGGTCTGAACAGGCTCGTGCTTTCAAGCGGTATGGAGTTGCGGCTGACCGGTGCTTGATCGGCCACTGCTGTGCAAATCCGGATCTTCGGTACCAGAAATCTATATTGGATGAAGGCGTATATGTCGGATTTGACCGCTTTGGAAACGAGTGGCACGGCGATGATTACTTCCGAATGGCTACATTGACTGCGTTAATTCATATGGGATATTCAGATCACCTTTTTATTGGCACGGACTCTGTGGCGTTTTTGTTAAAAGAACTTCCAGGAAATCGGAACTTTGAACATTGGGACCCGGTGCGCTTATTTGACACTATTATCCCTGAGCTTGAAAAACGGGGAGCAACAAAACAGGATATTCGGAATCTCGTAACTGAAAACGCAAAACGGTTTTTTACCGGGAATACCTCTCTAGGCCCACAAAAGCAAAGCAAACAATAAAATGAGGAGGAAAGACAAATGAAAAAGCAATTCACATTCATTCTTGCCCTTGCAATGCTGATGATTATGTTGGCGGGCTGTAGTGGGAATACGTCGCCAGGGACTTCTGGAGTGAGCTCCACCGGAACATCGGCAGTTACAGATGACAGCAATCCGTTGGGGCTGGATGAAAAGATCACCATCAGCTATTCTCATGTGCAGTCTACGTCGTCTCCAACTCATCTTGCGATGGAGGATTTTGGAAAATACCTGGAGCAGCAGTCTAACGGCTGGGTTACCTTAGAAATCTTCCCGGCTGGACAACTGTATAATGACGCCACTGAGATCGATGCAGTGGTGGGCGGAAATATTGATATGGTATCTACCTATATGAGCAAACTGACCAGTGTGGATACTGACACACAGTATTGTTTGGCTCCTTATCTGTTCAATGATGTGTATGAGATGGAATCGTTCTATACTTCTGAGTATGCACAGCCCCTCTATGAAAAAATCAATGCATTGGGACTGAAAGTAGTCGATGTGATGTTCGGAGGGGAACAGTACTTTATGAGCAATGGGGATTCCATCCGAAATATTGATGGATTCCAGGGGAAAAAGGTGCGGGAAGGCGGTGGAGCGATGACACAGGCGCTCTATGATGCGCTGGGTGCCTCGGTGACTACGGTCTCCTTTAATGAGCTTTACACGGCTATGCAGACAAAATTGGTGGATATTGCAGTGACCTCTATTGACTCCGCTGTAAATATCCAGCTACAGGAAGTGCTCGAGAGCGTTTCTGCTTACAAGATCCAATACGCTCCGTACCTCATTATGTTCAATCAAGCTGTCTGGGACTCCTATCCTGAGGCGTTGCAGAATGTAATCGAGGAAGGACTGGAAATGGCAAGGGAGAAGCAGCTGGAATACACAGACGAGACCTGTGCTGCCGCCATTGAACTGGTTAAGAGCAGCTGTGATTTTTACGAAGCGTCTGATGAGGAGATCGCAGAACTGAAGGCACTGTGGCAGCCGATCGTGGAAGAGTATGTCTCCAGCAAATGGATTGATGCCATTGCCGAATTTAGGGAAGCAAACCAATAAAATGGATTGGATATCTGCCGGGAGAATGTGGGCCTCCCGGCAGATATCTCCAAAAAATACGGAGGGCGTGAAGTTATGTGGAAGAGATTTCTTGCTGTCTACGAAAAAATAGAGGATATCATTGCCGGGATTGGACTTGTCTGTGGTGTAGGGATTATGTTTGTCGGCGTTGTGGCTCGCTATATCTTCCATCATCCCCTGACATTTGTGGATGAAATAGGCCCGATTTTTATCGTTTGGAGTACCCTGATCGGATATTCCATCGCATTACGGAAAGATGAGCACATAAAGATGGATATCCTGTATGCCGCGATTCGGAATGAAACATGGAAACGCGGGATAGAGTTTTTTGGTTATCTCTGTGGGGCTGTTTTCTCTTTCTTTATGATGCGATACGGATATCTTGCCATGATGATGCAGTATGAGAAGGGCCGTGTGACGCAGATTTTGGAATTCCCCGTTTGGATTTCCTATCTGATTATTCCATTCAGCGGCGCGGTCCTAATCGTACGGTATATCGGATTGATGATTGCTCTGTTCAGAAACAAAGCAACTGACGATGTTGTGGAACAGAGAGGCGAAAGTTCGGGGGAATAAAAGATGGAAAATGTATGGATTCTTCTGGCGATATTTGTGGTACTCATGATGATGCATGTTCCCATTGCTGTTGCCATGGGTTTGTCCAGTCTGATCGGATTTATGATGATCGGCTACAATCTTACAACAGTTGGTTCACTTCTATATACTGCGGTAGCCAGTACCTCTATGATCACCATACCAGGGTATATTTTTGCGGGGGCGATTATGGCGAAAGGCGGGATTTCGAGACATCTGCTGAATGCTCTGAATGCTTGGATTGGACATGTTCCGGGGGGCGTGGCCATTGCGACCGTTCTTGCCTGTGCCATGTTTGCAGCGATCACAGGCTCTGCTTCCGCAACCATCGCAGCGGTCGGCGGGCTGATGATCCCTGCAATGATAGACTCCAATTATCAGAAGTCGTTTTCTATGGGGCTGGTAGCCAGTGCGGGATCTTTGGGAATCCTGATCCCCCCAAGCATCCCAATGATTCTCTATACGACGATAGCAGGAGTATCGGTATCAAAATTGTTCGCTGCTGGCATGCTTCCCGGGCTGATCGTGGTAGGTGTGTTCTCAATCTATATTGTTATCTTTAGTATTATTCATAAGCAGAGAGGCGGAGAAACAGAGCATACCGACCGCTGGAAAAAGACGCTGAAAGCTTTGCCGGCGATCCTTCTACCGGTTGCCATTTTAGGTTCCATTTATTCCGGAATTATGACGGCTACAGAGGCATCTGCGTTTGCTTGTGTCTATGCGGTTTTGGTATCCACGCTGATTTACCGGGAATATACATGGGGACAGTTCATTGAGACGATCAAGGAGGCTACGAAATCGACCGCTACAATTTTGTGGATCGTTACTGCGTGTTCGATGTTCTCCATGTTTTTGACTGCCACAAGAGTGCCGCATCAGATACTGGAGATTGTAGCGGCCTCCAACTTCTCGGCGATCCAAATGGTAGTCATATGCGCCCTAATCTTGATTTTTCTTGGCTGCTTTATGGATGGCGTCTCCATTATGCTGATTGCAGCTCCGCTGATGGTTCCGGTTGTGGGCGGGCTCGGGTATGATTTGATCCAGTTCGGAATTGTTATGACCATAGGAATCCAGGTCGGACAGTTGACGCCTCCCGTAGGGATCAATCTGTTTCAGGTGGCAGGAATGCAGAAGGAATCTGTTGCATCCGTAATCCGGGGAGCTGTCCCGTTCCTTCTGCTGCTGATGGTGGTATGGGTGCTGGTCATTTTCTGTCCTGGGCTCACGGCAGTAGCTACGACTCTATTCACATAAGAGGAGAAAGGAGTATCACTTTGATCACGGTATATGCTCCGCTGGGGATGTTAGGGTATGGATTTCCGATGCGTTCTTTAAAAGCGGCGCTGGAACATGGATTTGATGTCATTGCGCTGGATGCGGGGTCGGTAGACCCGGGGCCTTATTATCTGGGGACGGGGAAAAGCTTTACATCGCGGACGATGGTCAAACGGGATCTGAAACTGATCGTCGAGGCAGGACAAACGGCACATGTTCCGATTTTGATTGGGACGGCGTGCGGTTCGGGAGCCACACCTCATCTGGATTGGGCCATGCGGATACTGGATGAAATCGTAGAGGAGCTGGATATCCACCCTAAGGTAGCGCGGATCGACGCAGAGTTGGACAAGCAGGAAGTCATTCAGGCGTTTCGCAACGGGAAAATAGAAAATTTCGAAACCAGAGATCGACTTTCGGAACAAGATATTGACGACTGCATTCATATCGTAGCCCAGATGGGGATACAACCTTATATGAAAGCGCTGGAAGGGGGAGCGGACATTATTGTAGGCGGACGAGCCTATGACGCGGCTGTAATTGCGGCCTATCCCATTTGGAAGGGCGAGGACCCCGGCCTGAGCTACCATATGGGGAAGATCATCGAGTGCGGCACAGCGGTGGCACTGCCTCGGGAATCAGATGGTATGCTGGGGGTCATCGATGGAGATTCGTTTATCGTGACGCCTGCTGATCCCGAAAAGATTTGCAAGCCCGATACGGTAGCAGCCCATACACTTTATGAAAGAAGCACGCCCATTACCACCGAGTTTCCAGGGGGAGGCCTGGATATGAGCCAAAGCAGCTTTATAGGTGAAAATGGAGGGCGAAGTGTTCGGATAAGAGGGACAAAATTTGTGGAACCCGCTCGGCTCACGCTGAAGCTGGAAGGTGTGCGGCGGACTGGATATCGAACAATCTGCCTTGCGGGGATTCGGGACCCTTTTGTGATCGAGCATCTTTCTGAGGTGGAGGAAAAGGTACGGGCCAAAATAAAACGGGACCTGCCGCAATTTGAGGCGGAAAAAGCGTACAAGATTCTGTTCCGGCATTATGGGGCAGGGGAGATTATGAAGGAACGCGACCCAGAGACTTGGACGCCGAAGGAGATCGGATTGGTGATTGAGGTGCTCTCTCAGGAACAGGAAACTGCCGACACTGTCTGCGCACTTGCCCGATCAGCCATTCTGCATATGGGATTTGTGGGCCGCCGAGCAAACAGTGGAAACCTGGCATTTTTGTACACACCGGCCGAATTTCCCGCTCCGCCATGTTACGAGTTCGCCCTCTACCATTTGATGGTGGTAGAGGATCTGGTAAAACCATTTCCGATCACTTGGATTCAGAAATAGGTGAGGAGATATCATGAAGCTATTCAATGCCGATGCAATTGTCCGCAGCAAGGATGCGGGCCCTTTCCGATTTACATTGGATGTCATTTTCAATGATCGGAATCAATTTGAGGCAATGAAAGATTCCGGAATATGGAATAGAGAGTATCTTTGTAAACTGTGCCGTATCCCAGACTCAGAGGTCGATGAGTGCCTGTGCTACGAACCGGCCATGGCCTTCAAATTTACTTATCAGCGGCCTGTGTCTTCGGGCGCTTTTGGAGATAATGATATCTACGGATCTCAACAGCATGTTCCCCTGTATGAGATCGAATTTTAAGCAGGGAGGAGTGCTTGTCATGTATATGAAGGAGCCTGAAAAATGTTACAGATATAATGATGCGGAAGATGCTGATTTCACAAAAATTGTTGACCCAAAACATACTGCGCTGCTGATGATAGACATGCAAAATGATTTTTGTTCCCCAAAAGGAAAATTTGCACAGGCGGGGCGGGCTGCAGACAGCATCATTGAAATTGTTCCAGCTTGCAGGAAGCTTCTGGAAGCCGCCAGACAGGCCAATGTATTCGTCGTTCACATTCAGCAAAGTACGCTGCCGGGGGAGCAGAGTGATAACGGAGGCTGGATAGCATTTAAGACGAGAGATGGGAAAGCGCCCACCTATGCAACGGTAAATACATGGGGATGGCAGCATATTGAGGAACTGGCGCCCTATTGTGACGGAGAAAATGGCAGCTGCTATGAACCAATTATCACAAAATATCGGCCAGATGCATTTTTGAATACAAGTCTCGATTTGATTTTGCGGGCCAATCATATAAAGAGCGTAGTGTGTTGCGGCTGTACCACAGAGGGCTGCGTTTTGGCCACCGTCATGGGGGCTGCGTTCCATAACTACTATACCTGCGTCGCGGAGGATGCGGTAGCCACATCTGTGGATGGGGCTCATGAGCGGGCAATTTGGTTGATGAAAAAACGCTATCTGGTTCGGACCGTTGAAAAAATCTTGAGCTGCTGGCAGGCGTGACAGAAGACCAGCTGGATGCCCCAGGAAGTAAGAGCATTTCTTGAAAAATGCTTGTTGAAAATTGAAGCGGTGCAGCTTTTGCTGCGCCGCTTCGGCTTATGTGGATCACTTAGCACAAAAGGGGCTAAGTATAGCGTTTGGAGGAACAGAGAGAAATGCCCAAGTTATCCAGCTATACCTTCACAAAAGCGCATCAGGATCACGGGCATCTGGACGCTGGTGGTGGAACTGGCAGGCGTCAAGAAAGTGATGCTGGTGCCATTGATCAGAGCTTTGGCATCGGTCCATTGCGAAGAGGGGAGGGCGTGGTGCAACTGGATAGATCCGTGCTGGACGAGTATCATACCCCTTGTTATGGGGGCAGCGCAAGGCCAGCTGCGCACAAATGAGCGGGCTGTAGAGAGCCAAATGGGCATCATCCACTCAGAGACCACGCCATTTGCCGCCGCACAGTTTACTGCGGAGGCAAACCAATCTGCTGGAGCTGCATCCGCAAATTTAACAGAAGAGGATAAAGTAGGACAGCCCTCCAAAGCGTAAGTGCTTTGAACTGCCTGAGCCCAGGTGAAGACCGCGTCCGGAGCAAGCAAGTCAGAGGAAACACCGGTCATTAGACTATTTTCTGCTGTCTAGATCACAGTGTCATAGTACCAAGCTGTCCGGGCTGCATCGGCAGAAACGGGCCAAATGGTTCCAGCACTGGCTCGTGAGTACTCAGTTGGATGTCTCCTTCCTGGCTGAAGATGGCGTTGGGGAACAGCGGTACTCGGGCGAAGCGGCCACTGATCTGCGGTCTGATCCCTTCCGCGTCCAAAGTTCTCAGCTCAGTGTGTGATAGGACACTTCTATAATTTTCACTGCGTTTTCAATTCCCGGTTTTCCGCTGTCGATGCAGAGGTAATAATTTTCTGCGACTCCAAATGCCTGACCGGTATCATGCTTCAGGTAAGGGGCGCAGTTTTTATCTGCGGAATCCAGCAGCTTTTCCGCCTGTGCCGCAGGGACACCGTAGCCCTCCTCCACCCGCTTCAGTCGAATGTTCGGGGCCGTGCAAATGAAGAGATTCAGCAGATCTTCGTGTCCCTCCAAAACACGGTTCGCGCCCGGCCCACGATGGTGTACGAGCCCTCCAGCTCTTGGATCGTCCAGACCTGAGCCGGATAGATTTGGTCATCCAATGGCATAACCCAGCTCCCGGCGCTTGTTTGATACAGAGTGGAGAGAAGCAATCCTTCCGGTTCTCCGCCCGTTCAAAGAGATCCGGGGGGATGCCGAAAAAGGAATGTTGAGCCTATCCACTGATTCCGCACCGATTTGTCGGACACCGCTCCCAAATTGACGGCTGATTGTGATGATAGAGGGGCTCACAGCTCGTCCGCTCCTTTTGGCGTGCCGCGCATACTTGCCGATGAGATCCGTTTCATGGATCCGATCGAAAGCATACAGACTAAGATAGTCAAAATGTCGGCTGCTGGTTGGGAAAAGTAGATCCCTGTGACCCCAAACAATTTTGGCAGGGTCAAAATAAAGGGCACATAGAATAGTCCCTGACGAATCATAGACAGGAACAGGCCATATCCGGAGGCTCCAATGGTCTGATAAGTAATGGTCATCATGTAGCACAGTCCAAAAGCGGGATAGAGCGCCACTTGGGAGACCAGCAGCCATCTGCCGTAGTCCACGATGACCGGGTTTTGATTGAACAGCAGAATCAGCGGTCGGGACAGCAGGATATAGACCACCGCCACCAGCACGGTTAGCAGCAAAGAGGCTTTTAGGGCGAAACGAACCGACTGATGAAACCGATCCTCGTCTCTGGCGCCAAAAGCAAAGGAGGCCACTGGCTGATAGCCTTGCATGAAGCCCATGACCACATAGCAGCCGATGAGGACCAGCCGTTGGACCACACCGTAGGCGGCAATGATGTTGTCCGCGTCCGGCAGAGGGGCTGCGGCGATGTTGGTGAGGGAGGAGGCCACCGACAGGCAGATTTGGATGACAGCTGTGGGGATGCCGATGACGGTGACGGTCTTGATGAGTTTCCAACTGGGGTGGAAGGAGCGCAGGCGCAGCTTGATGACGGAGCGCCCACTGAGATAGAACCAGGCCAGGATAAAGAAGGTGACGAACTGAGAGATGGTGGTGGCCAGGGAGGCCCCCTCCACCCCCATGCCCAGGCCCCAGTCAAACATGAATACAGGGTCCAGCACCACATTCAAAAGGGCCCCGGTGATGACGGCGATGGAAGAGAGCTTCACGGAGGACTCTGCCCGTGCCGCGCAGTTCATGCTCTGGGCAGGCAGATTGGCCAGGGCCGCCACAAACATCCAGAAGGCGTAGTCCTTGGCCAGAGGGAGGGAGGCGTCAGAGGCGCCGAACACCCGCATCAGCGGCTCGATAAATGCAATGCCGCCCACGCACAGCACCACGCCGATGACGATGGACAGGCCGATGATGGTGGTGACAGTGCGGCTGGCACCCTCCTCGTCCTTAGCCCCCAGATGCCGCCCCGCCAGTACAGCGGCTCCGGCGGCGAAGATGTTTTCGATGGACACCATAATGAGAAGCAGTGGGACGGTGACGCCCACCGCTGTCAAAGCAATATCAGAATCCAGCATCCCGATGTAGGCAGTGTCCACGATGTTGTAGACTGCCTTCGCCAGCAAGGCCAGTGTAGCGGGAAGGGCGAGCTTGATGATGGCTTTCGGGGGATTTATATCTCCCAAAATAGAAGATGAATTTTGTTTAGTAGCCATATCTATCCCCCCCCTTTCGGTGACGCCGTAGAGCAGGACAGTCAACAGCCGGCGGCACTGGGCATCCCGAAGAGCAAAGCACTTCCTGGCAGGCATGGAAGATGCTTGCGCCTGCGCATTGATAAAGTCCTGAAACTGCCGGAATAGGTCCACCACTTCCTCCATGGTAATGTCCGTACGCAGCGGAAGCTGGCGCAGTAGGTGCTTCAAAGTGGATATGGTCAAGGCGTCAAACGCCTTCCGACGTGCTTGGATCTGTTCGAACAGCCGGGCGGGAGGAGAGATGACTGCTTCGCAGAAGATGGGTTGATAGACCGGATTCTCCTGAAAAAAGGTCATGCGGGCAGTAAAATACCGCCCCAGCTGGTCCTCCACAGAGCCGTCGTCCTCCTCCGGCAGAGCAGCGCTGAGATGGGCGGTGAGGCGCTGAAAGCACTCCTCCACACAGGCCAGATATAATTCGTCCTTGTTCTCAAAATAGTGGTAGATGATCCCTTTGGAAATTCCTTGGGCGGCACAGATGGTGTTTACCGAACTGCCGCCGTGACCCTTTTCCGCAAATTCCGCCAGTGCGCTGTCCATAATCCTACGCTGGGTCTGTTGATTTTTTTCTTCCCGTTTCATAGGTTTGCCTCCGAAATAATTGACCACAAGGTCTATTTTTAAATTATAGCATAAATAGACCTCGTGGTCAATATTGTGCATGTAAACTTTTGTATGAGACTGGTAGATGAACCGACGTAAAGATAGCTTGCGTTTTGAAAGAAGAAACATGAAAAGGACCCTGCATCCACAGTTACGGATGTAGGGGAAGGGAATATCTATGCCGCATTGGCCGGTGGCATTCAGTTTTCTGATCAGTAAATTTTTGCATTGATGCAGATGATGCTTTAGCTGCCGCGATTTTCTTTGATGATAGACTTCGATATTTTCCTTTCCTTATAACAGAGTCCCTCTGATACAGGAAAGCACCCTGCATCAGAGGGATATTTTGTTACGATCTAGGTTTACTGGACCGGTTCGGTGGATACGGATAGTCCTTTCAAATCAAAGATTGTACAGCAATTATGCATTTGCGTTAGATATGCTGCGCCGGATCTGAAGTAACAAGAGAACCAAGCTTACTCCCAGAAGGATGTGTCCGATGCCAGCCATACCGGAGATAGCAGCGTCCATGCCGGAAGAAAGAGCGGTTCCTAGTACCTGAGTCACTCCACGCACCATCAGCATCACAGCGGTCAAATTCAGACCTGCATGATAAACCACCAGGATCCGATCTGTCTTCGCACTGGTGAAAGAAAAATTCTTTTCCAGAAGAAGGAGCAGCAAGAGAACGATCATACCGAGTATGAAATAATGCGTATGTACCACCTCCAGAGTGGTTTTCTTAACAAATCCATGGATCTTGGTAAATTCCCGATAAAATACCCCGCCGACCAGTGAGAGGACGGCATATAGCAGAGCCTCATTCAAATAGCGTTTCATTTGTATTCCTCCTGATTTGAATTTTCAGTTTTATTTTGAACTGCAGCAGAAAAAACGGTGCCCTTACAAAGTTCTGGCCGAACAATAACCCAGCAAGAAGCAGGGACGCCCCTAGTCCGGAATAAAAAGACTGCGATGAAACGCTCTGATGCCAGACCGCTTGCCTGTAGGCCAATGCCGCCGGTCATCATCACAGCTTCGAGTTCTCTGCGGTTTGTTTGATTTGAAGCGATGAAAATTTGGTGACTCCCT
>OLRN01001200.1_pt1 | contig 14798 bp, 15 predicted proteins | sample 1673001 | NCBI WGS metagenome assembly OLRN01 (sample SAMEA3136745, study PRJEB25190) | human gut metagenome | biome: human gut; feature: human-associated habitat; material: faeces | place: Austria | collected 2013 | reverse complement strand
TGCCGATTCTATGTTTAATTTTAATTTATCGGTAAAAATTTACCGAAGTATTGTAAAAATATATCTTAGTAAAATTATTTCATTAAACTACAATGAATAAAATACAATTACCCAAACTTTCCAAGCCCTTAATTAGTTTCATTATTACATCATATAACCTACCAATAGAAATGGTAAAAGATTGCATCAAGCATCTACTTTCCCTTTCTCTGAGTTTAAAAGAACGGGAGATAATCCTAGTAGATGACGGCTCCGACGTTTCTTTTATAAATGAGATAACAGATATAAGAGACAATATAATATATATTCGTCAAAAGAATCACGGTCTTTCTGCAGCCCGCAACATTGGCATAAGAATTGCCTCAGGCAAATACATCCATTTTATTGACGGAGATGATTTTATAATCCCTGTTCCATATGAGCACTGTCTTGATATTGTGCGTTATAACGCTCCAGACATCGTTATTTTTAAAAGCACTGATAAAATAAAGACAGCAACACCGTTTTCATATTCCAAACCGATTAGTGGAAGTATATATATGAAAAATAATAATTTACGAGCTTCTGTCTGGAGCTATATATTTAGAAAGGATATTTTGGGGGATTTGAGATTTGAATACGGTATAACACATGAAGATGAAGATTTCACGCCGCAACTTTTCTTAAGGGCTGAAACAGTCATCTCAACCAATGCAGAAGCGTACTATTATCGGAAACGCAACAATTCGATAATCAACAATAAAGAAAAATTCCACATCTATAAACGTTTAGCCGACTTTGAAAATGTTATATTCCATTTACAATCATTATTGGACACCATCCCTGAGACAGACAAACCGGCTCTAATGAGACGAATTTCACAATTATCAATGGATTATATATATAATATAATAAATCTTACACACGATCGCAAATATTTAAACAATGCGATAAACCGTCTTGAAAATCATCAATTATTTCCTTTATCAGACAAAGATTACACAAAAAAATACATGTGTTTTAGAAAAATTATAAACAACAAGACTCTACGCAATATATTATTTACTATTACAACAAAATGAAAATTCTTTTAATTGGCGAGTACAGCAATGTACACTGGACATTAGCGGAAGGGCTGAGACATCTTGGACACACTGTGACAGTTTTATCCAACGGTGATTTTTGGAAAAATTACAATCGTGATATTTCACTAACAAGAACAAACTCAAAAATAGGAGGAGTGATCTACACAATGAAACTTATAAAACTTCTTCCTAAAATGACAGGATATGACATCGTCCAAATCATCAATCCTATGTTTTTTGAAATAAAAGCGAAGTGGATATTTCCAATATATAAGTATTTAAGAAGTCATAATAAAAAAATTATTCTTTGTGGCTTTGGAATGGACTATTATTGGGTTAAGACATGTTGTGACACGATGCCTTTAAGATATAGTGATTTCAATATCGGCACACACCTCCGTAATAATAAAGATGCAATAAAAGAACGACAAGATTGGCTTGGAACCCCAAAAGAACATCTAAATAAATATATAGCAAACGACTGTGATTCAATTGTTACCGGTCTTTATGAATATTATATATGCTATAAACCGTATTATTCCGATAAAACCACATTCATACCATTTCCTATAAAATTAGAACACGGGCAATGCAATACATATATAAAAAATAAATCTGTTTACAACCGCATAAAAATATTTATTGGTATCAACAAAACTAGAAATGAATATAAAGGTACTGACATCATGCTAAAAGCAGCAGAACAGATATCTAAAAAATATAGCAATAAAGTAGAACTGATAAAGGCAGAATCAATCCCATTTAAACAATATGTAAAACTAATGATAGATTCAGACATCCTACTTGATCAACTATATAGTTACACACCAGCCATGAATGCTCTGCAAGCAATGGCAAAAGGAATTATATGTGTAGGTGGAGGAGAACCCGAAAATTACGAAATATTAAATGAAAACATATTAAAACCAATCATAAACGTTCTACCCAACTATAATAGTGTTTATGAAAGCCTCGAAAGACTTATATTACATCCCGAATTAATCCCAATATTGAAAAAACAAAGTATAGAATATATAAAAAAACACCATGATTATATAAAAGTCGCACAACAATACGAGTCTCTTTATAATAAAATAACGCAATAAAAAATACGTTAAAAACGTATTCTCTTAACTTTTTTTTTTTATCTTTGTTCTGTATAAATTCCGATAATAACCAATGAAACAAAGGATATATTTACTGATCATAGCATCATTCATTACATTATGTGTATTATCACAAGTGCGTAAAACAAAACAAACAAACAAAACTAAGACGACAGATATTGAAAATACTGCCGCTGATATGGCAAGCATTCTATATGAAGAGATGCTTCCAAATACTCAAAAAGTATTTATAATAGACAGTATTGTTGTTAATTACAGCCAGTTGTTAAATGCAATACCTCTTCCTAAAGACTATGGCACGATACTACCATACAACAAATTTTTCAATACTCAAAAAGAAACCGATACATATGTTTATGTAAATGGATTTGGTAATAAATGTTTTTATTCCGAAATGTCTGCAGACAGCACATACAGACTATACACAAGAGACAAGCTGAATGACAGCCAATGGGGTTCTCCACAACTTCTTGAGGGATTTGATATACCATTTACCGAAATCAATTACCCATACATGACATCTGACGGCGCAACGCTTTATTTTGCAGCAAAATCAGAGGAAGGACTTGGTGGATATGACATTTATGTTACAAGTTATGATGCAGAAACTGGTAAATTCCTAAAAGCAGAGAATATCGGTCTTCCATTTAATTCTGAAAAAGACGATATTTTATATATTGAGGACGATACGGACGGGATTGCCTGGTTTGCCAGCAGCAGAAGACAACCAGAAGGAAAAGTATGTATTTATACAATTGCATTAACATCTACACGAAAGAATTATAATAGCGATATTGATGAAAAAACACTTCGCAACTATGCAGCTATTACAAGTATAAAAGACACATGGGACTCTACAGAATCAAGACAACAAGCAATGTCTAAAGTTCAAAAAGCTATTTCTAGGGCAACAAAAGAAAAAACTACAAAATCTTCCATATGTTTTATTCTAAACGATGACGTTGAATATACCGATTTAAGCAATTTCTCATCTGAAAAAAACAAACAACAGTATCAAAGTATCATAAAAAAACAGAAACAACTAGATAACACAAACGAACAATTAGAGCAATTACGTTCAAAATATCACCATGCCACAAAAACAGAACAGAATAGCCTTTCTTCTCAGATTTTAAACGCAGAAAAATCTCAAGAAAATCTCATACTTTCTATAAAAAATGAAATAAAAGAACTGAGAAAAAGCGAGAATGAACAAATAAAAAAATAATCCTCTTAAATATATTATTATGGGAAAGAAATTTTTTGAAGAATCTGAACTTATTATAAATGCAGACGGTAGTATATTCCATCTGCATATTAAACCGGAACAACTCGCCCATAAAATAATATTGGTTGGAGATCCCGGACGTGTTTCATTAGTAGCATCTCATTTCAATGAAATAGAAAGTGAGGTCGAAAGTAGAGAGTTTCGTTCTATTACAGGGCGTTACAACAATAAACGCATTACTGTAACATCAACAGGTATTGGCTGTGATAACATTGATATCGTAATGAATGAAATTGACGCACTTGCTAATATTGATTTCAATAGCCGTCAGGAAAAAGAAAATTTTACAGAACTAGAAATCGTTCGCATCGGCACTTGCGGAGGATTGCAACCCCACACACCAATTGGAACATACATTTGCTCCGAAAAATCCATAGGCTTTGATGGTCTTTTAAATTTTTATGCTGGCCGTAACGCAGTCTGCGATCTAAAATTAGAACGTGCATTATTAAACCATCTTGGATGGAGTGGTAATATGTGTGCACCTGCTCCATATGCAATAAACTCAGACAAGGAACTGGCAGATCGAATTTCTGGGAATGATATGATAAAAGGTATAACGGTTGCATGCGGAGGCTTTTTTGGACCACAAGGTAGACAATTACGTTTGCCTTTAGCTGATCCCAATCAGAATGAAAAAATAGAAAGTTTCAGATATGATGGAATGTGCATAACCAATTTTGAAATGGAAAGTTCGGCTCTTGCTGGTCTTGCACGACTTATGGGGCATAAGGCAACAACAGTATGTATGGTAATTGCTAACAGATATGCCAAAGAGGCCAATACTGGTTATAAAAATAAAATTGACGACTTGATAACAAAAGTATTAGACCGCATATAAAATACATCTACATAATAATGACAGTATACAAATAAACCATTTCCTAATAATGAAAACTTGTTTTATACTGTCATTATATTGATTATTTCTTAATAAATGAGCAGAAACAGTAAAAACAGCTATTCACACATTCTGAAATATACAGGACTGTTTGGTGGCATACAGTTTCTCAATCTTCTTATAGCCCTTGTCCGCAACAAATTTGTCGCCTTGATATTAGGTCCATTAGGTATGGGACTTATATCATTGTTCAATTCTACAATAAGCCTTGTGTCCAACACGACAAACCTTGGAATTTCAATGAGTGCCGTTAAAAACATAGCTGAATCATACGAAAGTAAAGATAGTATCAATATATCCACCATAAGTATGATACGCTCATGGAGTCTTATCACGGCTGTTGCCGGCATGGTATTGTGTATTCTGGCAAGTCCACTGTTAAATACCTTCACATTCACATGGGGTGACCACAGAATACATTTCATATGTCTCTCACCTATAGTTGCCCTTATGGCGATCACGGGGGGAGAAACCGCAATTATGAAAGGAACTGGACATCTTAATGCTCTCGCAAAAATATCCATAATAAACGTTATTATTGCCCTTATAACATCTATACCAATATACTATATTTTCGGTGAATCAGGCATAATTCCATCTCTTATCATAATTTCTTTTGCACAGATGCTACTTACGATACGTACGTCTTATAAACTGTTTCCTCTAAACATATCAATGAAAAAAGAAACATTGCAAAAAGGGTATTACATGGTAAGACTTGGCTCTGCATTTGTCATTGCCGGTATCTTTGGAAGTGGTGCAGATTTCATCATACGATCATTTCTCAACACTACATCATCTCTCGATACCGTCGGACTATATAATGCCGGTTATATGATGACAATGGTATATGCAGGTATGGTTTTCACTGCAATGGAAACAGACTTCTTTCCAAGACTATCTGCAGTAAACACCGACATAAAAAAACGTAATATAATCATAAATCGTCAAATTGAAGTGTCACTACTGCTTCTTTCTCCCATGCTTGTGACATTCATTATAAGTTTGCCTATTTTGCTACCTTTATTATACAGCAACAAGTTCATTCCGATAATAGATATGATGCGAATCACAATCATTGCCATGTACTTCCGCACAATAAAACTCCCTATAGCATATCTAACTTTGGCAAGAGGAGATTCAAAAGCATATCTGTTTTTAGAAGCTAGTTATGACACTATTGTGATAATTCTAACCATCATCGGTTTCACCTTCTACGGTCTTGTCGGCTCAGGATACGCAATAACAACAACATGTATAATTGATGTATGTATAATAATTCTGTTTACCTACTATAAATATAAATATGTTATATCGATTCCTGTCATAAAATACTTTCTAATTCAGTTTCCTATAGGAATTGTTGCCATGCTTACAATGTTCATTGACAATAAAATCGCGTATTGGACAATCGGAATAATTCTGATATTTACAAGCTCTATTATATCCATAAAAATACTTCAGAGCAAGACATCGCTTTGGAACAAATTGATATCAAAATTCAAATCTACAAACTGAAGATGTGTCAAGTATCTATTCTTGTTGCAGTATATAACTCTGCAAAATATATAAGACGATGCATAGATTCTCTTTTGGGCCAAACACTCAAAGATATACAAATTATATGTATTGACGACTGCTCTACAGATGCTTCTTTAAAAATTCTCAATGAATATGCAGCAATAGACCAGCGCATTAAAGTTATTTCAATAAAAGAAAATCACGGACAAGCACATGCACGCAATGAGGGACTTAAACAAGCAACAGGAAGATACATTACATTTGTTGACAGTGATGACTGGTTATCTATAGATGCACTGCAACAAAGTGTGGATGTTTTTATGAAAGATGTCCATACTGACACCGTATTGTTTGATGTTGTGATATACAACAGTACTACAACTGAGGAAAAAATATATGTCATGCCACCATTCTGCCAAATGACCGGCAAAGAAGCATTTACAGCCAGCCTCACATGGAAGATTCACGGATGCTATATTACAAAAGCTGATATTCATAAGAGATTTCCTTATGACGAGACATGCAGAACTTATAGTGATGACAACACCACACGACTACATTATCTCAACAGTCGCAAAGTCGGACGCTGTAAAGGAAAGTATTACTATTTTCAAAATCCGGAATCCACAACACACATAATATCTGTAAGACGTTTCGATCATATCAGAGCTAACGAAAGCATGAGAAATCAATTGCTAAAGTTAAACATTGAAAGCAACATCTTGAATCTATATGAAAAAACGAGATGGCTGGTACTTGTAGATACATACATGTTTTATTTCTACAACCGACACAAACTAACTAAAACAGAATGCATATACGGACTAAAAAACATGCATCACATATGGAAAAGCATTGACACAAAAGAACTTCCACGCTCATTAAAATACAAATTCGGATATATACCATTTAAATATTCTTGGAATCTGTTCCGCATTCAGGAAGAAATATATTTCCTACTTAAATCATTATTTGCCTTAAAGAAATAAATATCCTACATTATCTATTCGACAGAGGCAGAGCCAAGTAAATATCATATACAACGAGATTTTCTGTTCCTTTCATACTACTTATAACCTAACACATAAGCTATTTGTCACATGAAAGGAATTAAGAAACAGGCCTTCATGTATCTCCACTTTTGTCAAATATATGTTTTTTACGTATCTTTGCCTTGCTAAAAATATGCAACAAGAACGTACCTACATAGCAATTGATCTGAAATCTTTCTACGCATCTGTAGAATGCGTGGAATTGGGACTGAATCCACTAACCACCAATCTTGTTGTGGCAGACGCTTCTCGTACAGAAAAGACAATATGCCTTGCCGTCTCGCCATCATTGAAGAAATATGGTATAAGCGGACGGGCCAGATTGTTCGAGGTAATGCAACGTATAACCTTAGTAAACAACGATCGTAGACAAAAACTTGCTGGTAGAAAATTCACAGGAAAATCCACTTCTGCCAACGAACTAAACTCGCATCCGGAGTTTGAGGCTGACTATATAATCGCCGTACCACGTATGGCACATTACATAAAATATAGTACACGTATCTATGAGATATATCTGAAATATATTGCAGAAAACGACATACACGTCTACTCCATAGACGAAGTGTTCATGGATGTTACCAACTATCTTAAATACTATAAGATGTCAGCCCACGAACTTGCAATGACAATAATACGCGACGTACTGAGCCAAACCGGTATCACAGCAACCGCAGGCATCGGTACTAATATGTATTTATGTAAAGTAGCCATGGACATCGTTGCAAAACACATACCTGCAGACAAAGACGGTGTACGAATTGCAGAACTAGACGAAATGACATACCGACGTAATTTATGGAGCCATGAACCCCTCACAGACTTCTGGAGAGTAGGACGTGGCATCGCACATAAACTCGAAAAATACGGTATACGAACAATGGGACAGATTGCTAGATATTCCATAGACAGAGAAGAACTGTTCTACAGATTATTCGGAGTAAATGCAGAACTGCTGATAGACCACGCCTGGGGCTGGGAGCCATGTACTATAGACATGATAAAAGCATACAAACCGGGAAACAACTCATTATGCAATGGCCAAGTGCTCAATTGCGCTTACAATTACAAAAAGGCACGCGTAGTCTTAATGGAAATGGCTGACGCAGCCTCATTAGATCTATTTGATAAACATCTTGTAACCGACCAGATAGTTCTCACCATAGGATACGATACTGCAAGCATAGACGCTCCATACTTCAGAGAATCATATCACGGAGAGATTGTGACAGACCGTTACGGGCGCAAAATCCCCAAACACGCTCACGGAACCGTCAATATAGGACGTTTCACATCATCTTCATCCTTAATATCAGAGGCAGCTACAAAACTTTATGACAAAATTGTTAATACAAATCTACTTATACGCCGACTGAATCTTACTACAAATCACGTTATAGATGAAAGATGCATCAACCAAAAAGCAACACCAGTAGAACTAGACCTGTTTAAAGATCACGAACAGATAGAAAAAGAAAAACAGGAAGAGAATACAAAACGGGAAAAAGAACGCAGAATACAAAAAACACTACTTGAGATAAAGAAAAAATATGGAAAAAACACCATATTGAAAGGACTAAACTTTGAAGATGGATCTACAGCGCGACTGCGCAATAACCAAATTGGAGGACACAAAGCATGAAACACAATTATGACGACATAATAAATCTGCCACACCATGTTTCGAAAAAACATCCACAAATGTCTATGCAAAACCGTGCAGCACAGTTTGCTCCATTCTCCGCACTGACAGGTCACGAATCTGCCATACGGGAAACAGCACGACAGACTTCCAGCCTGATAGAATATGACAACGATCATGCCGAGATCTTGGACAGAAAAATACGAATAATGCTACATAAACAAGACATACATACAAGTATGTCTATAACTTACTTCAAACCAGATAAGACTAAAAACGGTGGCTGTTATAAGACAATAAACTCAACAATAAAAGAAATAGATAAAGTTAATAATGTCATTATACTGACTAATGGAGAACAAATACCTTTCACACACATATATGACATAGATATTAATACATCAAACATGTATAAATAACACTACTACAACATAATAAAAATCAGAACTATATATTTAGATACATTCGAACTATAAAAAATATTTCCAAAAATAATTCTCAGAATAGAAATACTGAAACGACAAAAACACATACAATATCCATATATTCATCTATGGAATCATTCTGCTATAACATGGTCTTTTAAATCGTCTTCCTAGTATCATGGAAAAGACTATTTCATCTTCTGATAAACAATCCTTCGCATTATGACAAAGGCAATTTGGGAAGACAATATTGTATTTATGATAACATTAAAAATATCACTTTTGTTCACGATTATAGAAATACTTGTATATCAACATCTTATACATAATTTTTACATATATATTAAATTTGCAATTTACCCAATTTCTATGTATACAGACAATTGTAAGCTGGTCTAGAATATCTAGATACTATAGATTATTTAATTTATATATGCATAATTCTGTAAACGGTACTTCACCAGTCACTTTTGCTTCAGTTCAAAGCCGAACGTATTTCTAAGTTCCTCATAAATACGCTGTACAGGCATTCCCATTACGTTGAAATAACTGCCATAGAGTGAAGTTACACCGATATAACCAATCCATTCCTGAATACCGTACGCACCTGCTTTATCCAAAGGATGATAATTCCTGACATAATACTCTATCTCCTCTTCACTAAGTTTCTTAAATGTCACCTCACTCGTAACTGCAAAACTACGCTGCAGCTCACAGGTTGTAAGACATACGCCAGTAATAACTTCATGACTACGCCCACTTAATTTACGCAACATTTTTCTCGCCTCATCCTCATCTACCGGCTTGCCAAGAATCTCATTATCAACAATAACAACCGTATCTGCCGTTACAACAAGTTCGTCTGTAGCAATATCATACGCTGCAGCCTTCTCCTTTGCAATGTACTGTGGTACATCCTTCAAAGGTATATCAGATGGATAGGATTCATCTATTCCACTGATAACTCTCACCTCGAAATCAATTCCCAAACCAGCAAAAAGTTCTTTACGTCTTGGTGAATTGCTTGATAATATAACTTTATATTTAGCCATCATCTCCTCATTTTTATATTTTTTATTTCTTACTTAAATACAATATCACATAACTGCCATTACCATCCGAAAGCTTTTTCATCAGCCAACCATTTGCCCTGGGCACGAAGCACCTGCTCAATAATATCACGTGCACAACCGTATCCTCCAATTCTATCGCTGACATATCTGCTCACAGACTTGATATCAGAGCATGCATCCGCAGGACAACAAGGACATCCCACCCTACTCATAACCTCATAATCCGGAATATCATCACCCACATATATTACTTCCTCATCTCCAAAGCCACAATCTTCCTGGAATGCTTCATAGTCTTTTATCTTTACAGCACATCCCATAAAAATATCCTTAACTCCTAGACGTTCATATCTCAGCTTTACAGCTTCCATACGTCCACCTGTCATTATGACCACTCTCAGTCCCATTTTGCAAGCCAACTGTATAGCATAACCATCTTTTATATTCACCGTACGCAACGGTTCGCCATCAGCAGCAAGCAGAATTGTACTGGCTGACAGTACACCATCAACATCAAAAATGACTATTTTTATTTTACTAAGATCGTAATCTATCATTATTTTTTCCTAATTTCGTATATCCCTTTCGACATAATATCATAAATTGCCATGAACTCTGGTTTATCAGAAAGCAAGGCTAGCTGTTTATCTATCACATTCCTGTCATTACGCACAGCAGGACCGGTTTGTGCATCATAAGGAGACATGCCATGGACTTTCAAAGCCACCTCGTCTATGAGAGGATACATATATTCGAAAGGGATATTATGTTGCCGAGTAATATGTGCCGCTACATTATAACAGTGATTGACAAAATTTGACGCAAAAACTGCGGCAAGATGCAGATATTTGCGATCTTCACTTGACAGAGGAAAAACCTTGTCACTTATCTCCCGACATAAGGTTTGCAGCATCCTAAGTGTATCATCATCCGACGCTTCAATAAAACATGGTATCTCTCTAAAATATAACGGCTTATCTTTAGAGAAAGTCTGCATGGGATAAATAACTCCGTATCGATTTGCATATCCATGAAAGACATCAATAGGTATACTTCCTGCCGTATGTATAAATATGCTATCACACCTATCATTACACACCAATGGCACAAGTTCTGGCAACACGTCATCACAGACAGACAACACATATAAATCCGAATTCATTTTTATTTTATTTATATCGTCATGTGCCTCACATCCCAACAACGAAGCCAGACGTGCGGCTGATTGCATAGTGCGACTGTACACTTGTTCTATCATATTACCGGCATCAGCCAACGCCTTACCTAAATGAGTTGCAAGATTTCCTGCACCAATAAGGGATACTTTCATATTTAAAATTTTATACACTTTTATTATTTAAAAGCAAAATTAATCATTCTTGTCCAATAATAGAATCTGAAATTATGCTTTTTAGAAAAGATTTGTTATTTTTGCCATATGAACAAAATAAGCATACGGCTTATACAAAAAAGCGAAGAGCTGCCGGAGATGGTTTGTAATAACTTTTTCCACAGTATAGATTTTTTCCTGATAGCGGAAAAAACACCCGGTTATGCTCCACTTATGGCCGTTGCAGAAAACTCCCAAGGAACCATACTTGCCCATCTGCTTGCACTGATATGCCGCCACGGTAAACTTTTTCCACCATATCTATATACACACGGAAGGGTTTACGGAGAAGGTGAGTATGTACAAGAAACAGACCGCGAACAGCTCTTCAGTATGATGCTTAAAGCTGTAACACAGAAATTCAATCACAAGTTATGCTTGTATATAGAATTCAGTGACATAAGCAACAAAATGTTTGCATACAGACATTTCAGAAAAAATGGATACTTTCCTATACCATGGCAGGAAATACACAACTCACTGCATAGTCTCTCACCCGAAAAACGAATAAGCGAAAAAGCCATGGCTAAAATTGAAAGCGCCGAAAAACATGGTGTATATACAAGAGAAATAAAAAATGAAGATGAACTTACTGAATTCTATAATCTGCTACGCAACTATTTCAGATTCAAGACAAGACGTTCCATACCTCAGAAAAAAATGTTCTGCCTGCTGAATTCCAGCGGCAACAGCAAGACATTTGTTACAATATACAAAAATAAGATAATTGGAGGATGTGTGTGTTTGTATTCCGGGAAAAATGCTTATATGTGGTACCTAGCATCAAAAAGAAAAACTTACATACACCTTTCACCAAGCAGCATAACCGTGTGGGCTGCAATAAAATATGCATACGCCCACGAATATGAACACATATATTTCCTTGATGCAGGTCTGCCATTCCGTAACAATCCATTCAGAGATTTCATACTTAGTTTTGGCGGAAAACCAGTATCAAAATACAGATGGTTTAAATTCCCATTACCATATATAAACAAAGTTCTGTCTTGGTGCTATAACGATAAATAAACAACAAATAAACATAATGAAAGCTTTAAAAGAAAGAATTTTAAAAGACGGCAAATGTTATCCAGGTGGAATACTGAAGGTGGACAAATTCATAAACCACCAAATGGATCCGAACTTGATGAAGGATATTGCTGTGGAATTTATAAGACGCTTTGCGTCAAGTAACGTCAATAAGATACTTACAATTGAGGCATCTGGTATTGCACCAGCAATAATGATGGGCTTCCTCCTCAACCTTCCAGTTGTCTTTGCGAAAAAGAAGAAACCAAACACAATGGAGAATATGCTTTCCACAACTGTGTCTTCGTTTACCAAACAGAGACAATATAACGTCATCATAAGTCGTGAATATCTGAACGAAAACGACAAAGTACTTTTCATTGACGACTTTCTTGCATATGGTAATGCCGCCAAGGGCATTATGGAACTGGTAGAACAATCTGGTGCAGAACTCGTTGGAATGGGATTCATTATCGAAAAAGCCTTTCAAGATGGTGGTAAATTCCTAAGAGACAAAGGGATACATGTAGAATCACTAGCCATTATTGAATCACTGGACAATTGTCAGATAAAACTAAAAGAAGATTAAACAGACTTAATACATCAATCATACTGCAAAGGAACATTTTCCGGCAGTATGGTTGAATTTTTATAATACGCCGCAATTAAATTAACCTTATTTAACCATTCTAAAACCAGCAATACGTCCTCATATATGAATTATTTTTTGTAATTTTGCAAGGTTTTAAGGGCCTTTTTAATAAAAAGCTGAATATCAGGCAGTTAAAATTAATGTATTCAAGATGAGACAACTAAAGATTCAGAAAAGTATCACAAATCGTTCGAGTGAAGCATTGGACAAATACCTTGTTGAAATCGGACGCGCTCCTCTAATCTCTATCGACGAAGAAATTGAACTCGCACAAAAGATCAAGAAAGGTGGTCCGGAAGGCGAAAAAGCCAAAGACAAACTTGTCACAGCCAATTTACGTTTTGTCGTTTCCGTTGCCAAACAGTACCAACACCAAGGACTGACACTTACAGACCTTATTGATGAGGGAAATATCGGATTGATTAAAGCTGCTCAAAAATTCGATGAGACACGAGGATTCAAATTTATTTCATATGCCGTATGGTGGATAAGACAAAGTATATTACAGGCAATCGCCGAGCAAAGCCGAATTGTAAGACTGCCACTGAACCAAGTTGGATCACTCAATAAGATAAATCACGAGATAAATAAATTCGAACAAGAGAACCAAAGACATCCTTCTGTATCAGAACTTTCAGATGCAACTAACATCGACGAAGAAAAGATCGGACAAAGTCTTATGGCTGACGGTCATCATGTAAGTATAGATGCGCCTTTCCAAGACGGAGAAGACAATTGTATGCTTGACGTGATGGCAAGCGGTGATGACAGTAGAACTGATAGACAAGTAGACCACGAATCTATGGCGCTTGAACTGAATTCTGTACTCAACAAGGTATTGAAAGATCGGGAAATAACAATCATACGAGAATGCTTTGGCATTGGATGCCACGAAAAAGGTCTTGAAGAAATTGGCGATCAGCTAGGTCTTACACGTGAACGGGTACGCCAGATCAGAGAGAAAAGCATAGCTAAACTCCGTGACAGCGGTAATGCAAAAATATTAATGAAATATTTAGGATAAATAATCTACCAAAGTCCAACCATAGAGTTTCAATTACAAAATTTAATCAAAATAGTCCCCATTCACCTCGGCAAACATTTCTTTTGCCGAGGTATTTTTTATAACCGAGATATGCCTATTATATGTGCATAGTACTAATAAATAACGAAAGATATTTTTGCGTAATCTAAATAATATTATTAACTTTGCAAATAATAAAGGAAGATTGGCAGAGTGATCGAATGCGCTGGACTCGAAATCCGGTATACCGCTTTTTTGGTATCGGGGGTTTGAATCCCTCATCTTCCGCAATTAAAATATAAAAACTAAAAAAGTCCCATAAATATTAATATTTATAGGACTTTTTATTTAATACCAACATAAAAAAGAATTAAAACACCTTACAAAGGTACTAAAAACACAAATACATCCTAATAAAACAACACAAAATAAGCAACAAACCAAACTCACGACAAATCTATCCAAAATCCAACACATACAATATCTACATAACACCACGACACTTATTTATACTTTAATAAACACAAAAAAGATAACCATCCATATATCGCAATATTAAGGTGGGTTCTATCAATTCCATTTTTTATTTCTTGCATAAGGCAGCAGAACC
>OLRN01001197.1_pt1 | contig 14827 bp, 15 predicted proteins | sample 1673001 | NCBI WGS metagenome assembly OLRN01 (sample SAMEA3136745, study PRJEB25190) | human gut metagenome | biome: human gut; feature: human-associated habitat; material: faeces | place: Austria | collected 2013 | reverse complement strand
CCCGGCGCGCCTTGTCCTTCTGACGGGGGGCGCGGGCGGGGGCCGCCGTGCCCGCCGGGGGCCGGCGGATGCGCCGCCCGCTCATGCTTCGGCCTCCTGCCCCGGCACGGGCGGGGCCGCCAGCGGAAAGCGCAGGGTGATGAGGGTGCCCTTGCCCACCCGGCTGTCGATGGCGAAGGCCCCTTTATGGATGCGGCAGATCTCCTCGCAGAGCGCGAGGCCCAGCCCCGCGCCGCCGGCCTTGCGGCTGCGGGACTTGTCCACCATATAGAAGGGCTGACGCACCTTTTCCAGCTCCTTTTCCGGGATGCCCTGGCCGTAGTCCCGGATCATGATCTCGGCCTGGCCGCCCTGGCGGTGGGCCAGCATCTGGATGCGGCTGCCCTCGGGGCTGGCCTTGCGGCCGTTGTCGATGAAGTTATAGAGCAGGGATTTGAAGAGCTCCCGGTCCATCATCAAAAACAGACCTTCCTCGCAGACGTGCTGCAAGGTGAGGCCGGAGCTGGCCAGCACCGGCTCCATGGCGGCGGCCACCTCCTTCATCACGTCCGCCAGGGGCTCCGAAGTGAACACCAGGTTCTGGCTGCCCACGTTGAGCAGCTCCATCAGCTTGCCGGAGAGCGAGCGCATGCGCTTTGTCTCCTCCACGATGATGCCGGCGTACTCCATCCGCTTTTTATCGGTCACATCCTTTTGCAGATACAAAAGGTCCGCAAAGCCCAGGATGCTGGTGAGGGGCGTTTTCATCTCGTGGGCCATGTTGGCGATGAAGGCGCTGCGGTCCTCGGCGGCCTGTTCCAGCTGGGTGACCCGGCTCTCCACCGCCTCGGCCATGCGGTTCATGTCCTGGGCGAGGTCCGCCAGCTCGTCGGAGCCGGCAAGACGGATGCGCTCGGAATAGCTGCCCGCGGCGATGCGCCGCGACGCCCGGCTGAGCACGTTCAAGGGGCGCAGCAGGCCCCGCACCACCACCAGCAGCGCGCCGGCGGCGGCAAGGCTGCCGGTGGCGCTGAGGGCAAGGGCGGTGCCCGCCTGACGGCGCAGGATGCCCTCCACCTCCGACACGTCGAAGACGCAGAGCAGGCGGTAGTCCGTCTGCTCCAGCGAGAGGGGGGCGTTCAGCGCAAGATACAGCCGCCCGTCCTGCCGGAAGGTGCGGGAGTAGGTGAGGGCGGAGTCGGTGTAGTCGTCGCCCTGCAATGCGGCGGCGTCCATCAGCTCGTCAAAGGTGGCGCCGGCGATGGTGTTCCAGTCCTCGGCGCCCCGGCGCAAAAGACGGCTCGTCACGAGATACTCGTCCGCCTCCTGCCGCGCCAGCACCGAGGCGGCGGCATCGTCCGCCTCCTCCGCCGAAAGGCGCACCTTGCCGCTTTGCAGCCGCTGGCTGACCACGCCGGTCTTGATGAGGCTGGCCAGCGACTGCTGCTGGGTGAGGGCGCGCTGATTTTCCCGCTCCCACAGCGAGCTGCGGCTCGAAAGCAGAAAGAGCAGGCTCAAAAGGCTGGTGACCGCGACGGTCAGCGCCAGGGTGGACAGAAAAATCTTCTGCCAAAGTTTCATCTGTCAGCTCTCCAGTCGGTAGCCCACCCGGGGAAGGGTGACCAGTTTTTCCGAAAGATGCAGCTTCTGGCGAAGGCGCTGCACGTGGATGTCCACCGTGCGGCTCTCGCCCTCGAACTCATAGCCCCACACCAGGGCCAGCAGCTTTGCCCGGCTGAGGGCCAGGTCCCGGTTCTGCAAGAACACCCGCAGCAGCTCGAACTCCTTGGGCGAAAGGGCCACCGGCTCGCCCTTCAGAGTCACGGTGTGGCTGCCCAGGTCCTGGCGGATGTCGCCGTATTCCAGCACCTCCCGGCCCTTGCCCCGGCGGCGCAGGGCCACTTCCACCCGCGCCAGCAGTTCCAGCGCCTCGAAGGGCTTGGCGATGTAGTCCTCGGCCCCCAGATGCAGGCCCCGGACTTTATCCGCCACCTGCTGCATGGCGGACAGAAAGATCACCGGCGTGCCCTGGCTGGCCACCCGCTCCATCACGGCGAAGCCGTCCAGGCCCGGCAGCATCACGTCCAGCAGCACCAGGTCGAAGCCGCCCGCGAAGATGCGCTCCACCGCTTTTTCGCCGTCGGAGCAGATCTCGCTGGTGTAGCCCCCCAGCGACAGGGTGGCCTCGATCATCTGGGCGATATGCGCCTCATCCTCCACGATCAGGATGTGTGCCATGGCAAAGATTCCTCCTTTTTATGCAAAAGGGCCCCAGGCAGCGCCCGGGCCCCTTAACAGTATGCCACACCCGCGCCCAAGGTGTCGACAACAAGTTGTATCGAAACTGTAAATACCAACAGAAAACGGGCCGTTTTTTTGCAAAAACGGCCCGTTGGTCCTCTTATTCGTGCTCGCCCACCCAGCGCTCGCCCGCTTCCCACACGGGGGCGGCGGCGGCAAGGCTTGCCGGCACGTTCAGGATGCGCTGGTTGCGGCTGCCCCGAAAGCGCAGCTCCAGGCTGCACTCGGCCTGCAGGAAGGGCCCGTCGATGAGGGTGTCCAGCTGGCGCAGCAGGGCTTTCTGGGCCTCGGTGCCCGCCAGCAGCTGCTCGAAGGTGTAGCCGGTGTAGGCGGCCACCTCAAAGCCCGCGGCGCGGCAAAGGCGCACGAATTCCAGCATTTCCTCCCCCGCCTGGGCGAAGGGCTCGCCGCCGGAGAGGGTGATCCCCTTGCACAGGGGGCTTCGCCTGGCCAGCGCCACCAGCTCTTCGGGGGTGCATTCCTGCCCGCCCTCAAAGGCCCAGGTCTCGGGGTTGTGGCACCCCGGGCAGTGGTGGGGGCAGCCCTGGAAGAACACGGTGAACCGCAGCCCCGGGCCGTCTACGATGCTGTCGGCCACACAGCCTGCAACTCTCAGCATTACAGGTGCTTCACCCGGTCGCGCTCTTCGGCCTTCTTGGCGTCGTTCCACTTGTCCATGGTGCCCACCAGATAGCCGGTGATGCGGCGGATGCGCTCGAACTGGACGTCCTTGCCCACGACGGATTGTTTCTGCATTGCAGCCATGATGTTTCCTCCTTGGACCTTTTCCGGTCTTTTCAAAAATCGTTATCGTTATTATATCACGTTCGGCGGGCGGCGGCATGTTGCACCGGCAACACCGGGCGTTCGCCCCGCGTTTTCAAAAGTTCATTCGCACCCGCAGAAGGTGGGCACGCTGGGGTATTTCTTGCGAAGCTCGGCCAGCTTTTCGGGGCTGAGGGCCTCGCCGCTGCGGCGGCCGCACCGGGGGCACACATCGCCGATCACGCCCACATAGCCGCACACGGGGTCGCGGTCGACGGGGTGGTTGATGCTGCCGTAGCCCACGCCCGCGTCGTGCATGCAGCGCACCACGCTCTCGAAGGCCTCCAGGTTGTTGGCGGTGTCGCCGTCCAGCTCCACATAGCTGATGTGGCCGGCGTTGGTGAGGGCGTGATAGGGCGCTTCCTTCTGGATCTTGTCGTAGGCAGAGATCTGGAACCACACTGGGATGTGGAAGCTGTTGGTGTAGTACTCGCGGTCGGTGACGCCGGGGATGACGCCGAAGCGCTTTTTGTCCATCCGGGTGAACCGGCCGGAAAGGCCCTCCGCCGGGGTGGCCAGCAGGGTGAAGTTCATCTTCATTTCCTGGCTCTTCTTGTCGCAGAAGTCGCGCATGTGCTTCACGATCTCCAGGCCCTTCTTCTGCATCTCTTCGCTCTCGCCGTGGTGGTGGCCGTAGAGGGCGGTGAGGGTCTCGGCCAAGCCGATGAAGCCGATGGAGAGGGTGCCGTGCTTCAGCACCTCACGCACCTCGTCGGCGGGGCCCAGGTTGTCGCTGTCCAGCCAGACGCCCTGGCCCATCAGGAAGGGGTAGTTGTAGACCCGCTTGGCCGCCTGGATCTCGTAGCGGTCCAGCAGCTGCTGGGCCACCAGCTCCAGCATGGAGTCCAGCTTTTTGTAGAAGGCGGCCTCGTCGTGGTCGGCCAGGATGGCCAGACGGGGCAGGTTGATGGAGGTGAAGGACAGGTTGCCGCGGCTGTAGCTGATCTGGCGGTCAGGGTCGTAGACGTTGCCCATCACGCGGGTGCGGCAGCCCATGGTGGCCACCTCGGTCTCGGGATGGCCGGGCTTGTAGTACTGGAGGTTGAAGGGCGCGTCCAGGAACACATAGTTCGGGAACAGGCGCTTGGCGCTGACCTTCATGCTCAGCTTGAACAGGTCGTAGTTGGGGTCGCCCTCGTTGTAGTTGACCCCCTCCTTGACCTTGAAGATGTGGATGGGGAAGATGGGCGTTTCGCCGTGGCCCAGGCCCGCGTCCTCCGCCAGCAGGATGTTGCGGATGGCCATGCGGCCCTCGGGGGAGGTGTCGGTGCCGTAGTTGATGCTGCTGAAGGGGGTCTGGGCGCCGGCGCGGGAGTGCATGGTGTTCAGGTTGTGAACGAAGCCCTCCATGGCCTGATAGGTGTCCCGGTCGGTCTGCTTGTAGGCCCGGCGGCGGGCGGTGGCCACGATGCGCTGCGCCTCCCCGGCGGAAAGGGCGCTGGTCTCTTCCAGGGCCTTCGCCACGATGGCGTCAAACTCGTCGGCCTTCACCTCGATGCGGGGCTGCATGCCCAGCTCGCCGGCGGCCTTGTTCACCGCCGCCTCGGTCAGGGCGCTCTCGTCCTCCGAGTTCAGCAGGTCCTCCACGCCCTCGGCCAGCTTTTTGCGGTAGAGCTTTGCAAAGCTCTTGCGGATGCCCTCGGCCATGCCGTAGTCAAAGTTCGGGATGGACTGGCCGCCGTGCTGGTCGTTCTGGTTGGACTGGATGGCGATGGCCGCCAGCGCCGCGTAGCTGCCGATGCTGGCAGGCTCGCGCAGAAAGCCGTGGCCGGTGGAGAAACCGCCGTGGAACAGGCGCAGGATGTCGATCTGGGTGCAGGTGGTGGTGAGGGAATAGAAATCGAAATCGTGGATGTGGATGTCGCCCTCGGAGTGGGCCTTGGCCTGCTCGGGGGTGAGCAGGTAGGCCGCGTTGTAGGCCTTGGCGCCGGCGGTGCCGATCTGCAGCATGCTGCCCATGGCGGTGTTGCCGTCGATGTTGGCGTTGTCGCGCTTCATGTCGCTGATGCGGGCGTCCACGTTGGTGATCTCGTCGATGGTCTTCATCAGGCTGGTGTTCGCCTCGCGGATGCGGGTGCGGTTGGCCCGGTACAGGATGTACTTCTTGGCCGCCTCGTCGTGGCCGCACTCCATCAGGCCGGTCTCCACCGCGTCCTGGATCTGCTCGATCTGGGGGGATTCCTCGCCGCAGTCCACCTCCAGATGGCGGGTCACCTTGTTGGCCACGCGGGCCGCTTCCCGCGCGTCGCCCTCGCCGGCGGCCTCCAGGGCCTTGAGCACGGCGGCCGCGATCTTGCCCTCGTCGAACAAAACTACGCGGCCATCCCGCTTGATAACGCTTTTGATCATGATGCAAACTCCTCCTGACCCGGCTTCGCGCCTTGCTTTGCGCTGTGTCGGCCCCCCATGCGCGCCGTTTGGTCATTCTCTGTATTTTGGGGTGAGAACGCTACTTAAAACATTATGACACCTACATATAGTGGCTGTCAATATGACCGGGCGCAAAATTAGCGCCAAGGTTTGGATGAATTTTTTGTGAGTTTTGCTTTTCGCGTTCAAAAGGGCGCGAAAACATGCTACAATGGAAAGCGCACGGTGCGCCGAAACGGCGCACAATATCCTATTATACCCCCCTGCGGGGAAAAGAAAAGGGGGTCCGCCGCCGTGGAGCAAAAAGAATTTCGCAGCGCCGGCGGCGTGGACTACGCCCTCACCCGCAAGCGGGTGAAAAACCTGAATCTGCGCCTTGGGCCGGACGGCAGCGTGCGGGTGAGCGCCCCGCTGCGGGCCAGCGCCGCCTCGGTGGACGCCTTTGTGGCCGCCCACGCCGGTTGGGTGCAAAAGGCCCTGGCCCGGCAGAAGGCCGCCGAGGCCGCCCGGGCCGCGGCCCCCACGCCGAAGCCCGCCGACTGCCTGCCTCTGTTCCAGGCGGTGAGCGACGGGGTGTTCCCCCGGTTCGCGGGGGTGCTGGGGGGCCAGAAGCCCATTATAAAGGTGCGGGACATGCGCACCCGCTGGGGCAGCTGCCACCCCGCCAAGCGGCAGATCACCCTGGCGGCGCGGCTGGCGCTGCAGCCCCCCGAGGCGGTTGAGTATGTGGTGGTGCACGAGTACTGCCACTTTGTGCACCCGGACCACCAGGCCGGGTTCTGGGCGCTGGTGGCAAGCATCCTGCCGGACTGGAAGGCCCGCCGGGCCCTTTTGCGAAACGCGCGCTGAGCGCACCATCCACGGAAAGGAAGATCCCTTTGGACGCAAAGTACAAACGCCTGGCGAACAACACCCTTTTGTTCGCCATCAGCAACTTTTCGGCAAAGCTGCTCAGCATCGTGCTGCAGCCCTACATCACCTTCGCCATGGGCCAGGTGGAAGAGGTGGGCATCACCAAGCTGGTGCAGAACATCGGCTCGCTGCTCATCCCGCTGGTGAGCATGGGCGTGAGCTACGCCATCATCCGCTTCGGCCTGGACGAAAAGGTGAAGAAGGGCGCGGTGTTCACCGACGGCCTGCTCACCATCCTCACCGGCTTTGTCATCATGCTGTGCTGCTATCCGCTGCTGCGGTTCATCCCGCTGTTCGCGGAGTACGCGCCGTTCCTTTATGTGCATGTGCTGGTGAGCTGCCTGCGCACCTGGTGCACCCAGTTCGTGCGCAGCCGCCAGCTGAACCGGCTGGTGGCGGTGGACGGCGTTTTGTGCAGCGCCACCAACCTGGGCTTCACCATCCTGTTCCTCTCCGGCTTCCACATGGGGGCCAAGGGCTATGTGCTGGCCATCATCTGCTCGGACGCTTTGAGCGCGCTGTTCGTCTTCTGCATCGCCGGGCTGGGGCGGTATCTGCGGCCCCGCTTCCACTCCATGACCCTTTGGAAGCAGATGCTGGCCTACTCGCTGCCCATGGTGCCCGCCCAGATCAGCTTCTGGGTCATCAACGCCAGCGACCTGTTCTTCGTGCAGGCCATGTGCGACGGCTACAAAGGCCAGACCGGCGAATACTGGACCGGCCTTTTGGGCGTGGGCTATTTCCTGCCCACCATCCTGTCGGTGCTGGGCACCATCTTCTATGAGGCGTGGCAGCTGTCCGCCGTGACCGAGCTGGAGGGCCGCCAGCGGTTCTTCAGCCGGGTGTTCGGCCTTTACCAGAGCCTGCTTTTCTGCTGCTGCGCGGGCATCATCCTGCTGTGCCGCCCGCTGATGTTCATCTTCAAGGCCAACTTCTTCGACGCGTGGCAGTTCGTGCCCCTGCTGGCCATCGGCACTTTGTTCAGCTGCCTGAACCAGTTCCTCAACAGCATCTACATGGTGGAAAAGCGCAGCACCCTCTCCCTCTACACCATGCTGGCGGGCGCGGTGGTCAACTGCCTTTTGAACTGGCTGTTCATCCCGGTGATGGGCCCCGTGGGCGTGACCCTGGCCAGCTTCCTGAGCTACTTCGTGGTGTTCATCCTGCGTGCGGTGAACACCCGGGGCCTGCTGGCCATCGACTTTGCCCCCCTGCGCCTTTCCCTCAACCTGATCATGGTGCTGGCCGAGGCCGGGCTGATGATCTTCCAGACCCCCTACTGGCCGCTGTGGTGCACCCTCATCACCGTGGGCGTGTGCGCCTTCAACTTCCAGGGCGTGCTGGGCATCCTGATGCAGCTTTTGGGCAAACGCCGCCACGCTTGACAGACGGGCGGCAGGAGGCTATACTATAAACAGTAATATTTCCTGTTTTATGGAAAGGACGGCAGAACGATGGATATGACAGCGCTTTACAAACTCAGCTGCGGGCTGTATGTCATCACCACGGTGGACGGCGGCCGGGGCGTGGGCTGCGTGGTGAACACGGTGACCCAGGTGACCGCCGAGCCGGTGCAGGTGATGGTGGCCATCAACAAGGAGAACTTCACCGCCGGGGCGGTGCAGCGCGCCGGGCGGTTCGCCGTGTCGGTGCTGACCGAGTCGGCCCCCATGGAGCTCATCGGCCGGTTCGGCTTCCGCTCCAGCAAGGACGAGGACAAGTTCGAGGGCCTGAAGGCGGTGGAGTTCAAGGCGCTGCCCTGCCCGGCGGAGCATGTGAACGCGGTGCTGGTGTGCCGGGTGAAGGAGACGGTGGACGCGGGCAGCCACCTTTTGTTCATCGCCGAGGTGGAGGACGCCGAGACCCTCTCCAAAGAGCCCTCCATGACCTATGCCTACTACCATCAGGTGAAGAACGGCCTGACCCCGCCCAAGGCCAGCAGCTATCAGGCTGCCGCGCCGGCCCCCGCCGCCGTCACCCGCTGGCAGTGCTCGGTGTGCGGCTACATCTACGAGGGCGAGGAGCTGCCCGCAGGCTTCACCTGCCCGGTGTGCAAGCAGGGCGCCGAGGTGTTCAAAAAACTGTGACGGCGCATCCCGTCCGATAACGGCAAAAGAAGGGCACAGCTTCGGCTGTGCCCTTCTTTTTTATGCCCGCGCAGCGGGAAATCGCGCTTTCCCTCACGCTTGTGTCAGCAGGCTTTTGCGCTTGGCCAGCAGGTAAGCCGCCATGACGATCATGCCGGCCAGCGAGATCACCGCGGCGCCCAGGGCGATGTAGACGAGGGGCTCCAGGCCGGGGGCCGCCGTGCCGGCGGGGATCGCGCCGGCGTTGAGCTCGGTGCCGTCGGTGAGGGTGACGATGAGCTCGCCCTTTTCGCCTTTTTCACCTTGGTCGCCCTTGTCACCCTTCATGCCCTGCAGGGCCGAAACGGCGATCAGGTTCTGCCAGTCGCTGTCGGCGTCGTATTTCCACTGGATGTAGCCGTCCGCCACCTGCAGCTGGACTTCCTTGCCGTCCGCGCCGGTGATGGAAGAGAGGGCGACCAGGGTCTGCCACGCGTCGTCGCCTTCGCCCTCGTAGCGCCACAGGATGCTGTCGCCGTCGTTTTTCAGCTCCACCTCGCGGTCGTCCTCGCCCGCGTACCGCCACTGGATGGTGGCGCCGTCGTTTTTCAGCTCCACTTCGCGGCCGTCCGCGCCCGCGCCGGAGGTGTCCTCGGGCACCGTCAGCTCCACAAGATGGCTGGCGTAGTCGGTTTTATAGTCGCCGTTGCACTGCTCGTTGAAGATGTACAGCGTGCTGCCTTCGGGCAGTTCGGGCAGGGTGAACACCACCGTTCCCGCGGCCTCGTCCGCCGGCTGCAGTCTGCCGTAGTGGGTGTAGGCGCCGGTGCTGTCCACCACCAGGGCGGAGATGTATTCGTTCGCGCCCGCCGCCGCGCCGCTGTAATAGAACGTGATGATGTTGCCCGCGCGATGCAGGTTCTCGATGGTGAACCCGTCGCGGCTGCTGCCTTTGAGGGTCAGCTTCCATTCGTTGCCGCTGTAATCGCCAATGGCGCTGATCTCGCCGTCCGGCTTCCCGCCGGATGCAGGGGAGCTGAAAAGGACGGCGCTGCTGTCCAGGTTGAAGGCGGGGCGGGCAGAATGTTCGAAATCCGTTTGCAAAGCGCCAACGTTGCCATCAGACGGATAGACAACGCCCACGTAGGTCGTCCATTCCGTGTTGGGCGTGCGCAGCCAAAAATGGTTGCTCACATGCGCGACGATTGAGGCCCAGGCCGCGACGTAATCGTAATACTCCTGAACGGAAAGGAAAAACATTTTGTTCTGCGCCGACAGGATGCATTCACCCCATGGGTCGTCATACAGTGTGTATGCGCCTTCGGTTTTTGCGATGCCCATCATGACGCCCTGTTCGACGGCGGAGAAATTGCTCGTACTGCCCGCAAACGCCTTGCACCACGCCTGCGCCTCACTGCCCTCCCATGCGGTCGAACCGTTGTACGGGTTATAGCGCATCGTTTCCAGCAGCTCATCCGTCAGCAAAAACACGCCGTCGGTCTGCTTGTCGAAGGCTTTGTCCGCGTCCAGCACCCGCCATTTGAGCGGAGAGCCCTGGTACAGGCCAAAGTAGATGTAGTCGCTGGGGTAATAGTAGCCATTGGAAAAGACCGGGTCGTTGAGGCCCGCCACCCCGGGCACGATCGCCTTGTCCGTGCCGTCGGCAAAGGCCGTGGTCGTGCGCCCGGCACCAGCCCGATGAGCAGGCACAGGCTCAGCAGCGCGGCCAGAAGCCTGCCCGCCGGGAAGTTCCGCTTGCCGCCTTGTTGTTTTTTCATCTTCTTTCCTCCTTTTTTCAGCGCAGAGACCTCCAAACACAAAAAGGACGCACCCCGTCCACGACCGGACCGTGGATGCGGCGCGTCCTTATATTATTACGGATCTCAAGGGCGACACGGCGCAGCGGTCTGTTCCCGTTCGCCGGGCCGTCGGGGCCTGCCCCGTTTGCAGAAACTTCTCCGGCAACGTTCCGTGCAGTCTCTGTGCCCTTTTGCTGGTAAGCATCGCCGCCTTCTTTTTGTGCTTGGAAGTGAACACAGCCTCATTATATCGCAGGCGGCGGGGCTTGAACATCGCCCGTTTCGGGCCCCAAAACGGGTGACCCGGGGCGCGGTGCCCAAGGCGGAAAAGGCGGTTTCAGCGCAGCATGTACTGTTTGAGGTCCTTCCGGGTCTTTATGTCCAGCTTGCGCATGGCTTCCGCGATGTGGGTCTTGACGGTGTTTGCCGAGATATTCAGGTGTTCCGCGATCTCCTGGGTGGTCCAGCCCCGGGCGGCCAGCATGGCGATGGCGAACTCGGTGGTGGTCAGATCGTCCGCCACGTCGTGCCCGGTGACCGGGTTGTGACTCTTCGCCAGCCGGAAGAGAAACGGCAGGTGATGTCGATGATCCTTTTGAAATCTTCCGGCCATTTCGGCTTGATGGCCGCCTCCAGCATGGCCCCCAGCAGGCCGTGGTGTTCGCCGAAGCCCTCGATCAGATCGTCCGGGCGGGCGATGTCCCAGGCGGCGAGAAGATGGGCCTGGGCGCGCTCGGTCTTTTTCAGGCTCATGTAGTCCATCACCGCCACCAGATGCAGGTAGATGGCGGAGATGGGGTAGCCGGCCGCGCCCATGGCCAGGGCGGCCTCCACGATGCCGGCGCTGATGGCGTATTCCTGTTTCAGATAGAGATAGTGGGCCTCCACATACAGCGCGAAGGCCCGCACGCCGGGCGGCAGCAGCGGCAGGAATTCGTCGGTGGGGGGCATTTCCTCCGGCAGGGGCAGGTGCAGCAGCACCGCCGCCGCAAAGGCCACAAAGGCCTCGATGGCCCGCCCCGGCGCGGCGGCGCCGCCGCCGGCTGTCAGTGTGCTGCGTATCTCATGCAGCGCCCGGCGGGCGTGGTCGATGCGGCCCATGGTCAGGCAGGAATAGGCAAAGATCCAGCAGGCGGAAAGCCGCACCCCCGCGTCCTTTGCCGTGAGATAGACCTGCGTTTCCTCCAGGGCCTTTTCCGCCTGGCCGCTGAAATAGTGATACTCCGCCAGGGCGATGTCCCGCGTGGGGCCCGCCTTCATCCCTTCAATGGCCTCCATGCAGTGCCCCGGCCGGAACGGGGTGTTCATCAGGGGCATGAAGCCGTGGAACAGCTCCGGCGCTTTGGGGGGGGGACGGCGGGTCCGGCCTTCTTTTTCTCCCTGCGGGGGTCGCCGGGCTTCCGGGCGTTTCCCGGGATGGCCCGGGAGCCGCCGAAGCGCTCCGCCCCGGGGATGCGCCCCTCGGCGCAGTACTGATTGATGCGCCGCTGGGACACACCCCATTTTTCCGCTGATTCCCGAATGGAGAGATACCCTTCCATGACATCGCACCTCCTCTTGTGCCTGCCGGTGTTTCTTCTGATTTCAGTATATACGGGTTTTCGCAGAGTTTCAAACAAAGGAACGAAAAAAGGGCGCCGATGTGTTCCATCAGCACCCTTTTTGGTTTTCAGCGGCGCAGCTTTTCCTCCAGCTCCGCCTTCAATGCCTCCAGCACCTCGCTGTGGCGCAGGTTGTGCATGCCGGGGAAGGCACGCAGCAGACGCCGCGCGCCGAAGAGCCGCCGGTCGGTGATGGCCGCCCGCAAAAGGTCCCGCCGCGCTTCCAGGTCGGCGATGCGCCCGGGCAGGGCCTGCCGGCTCTCGGCCAGCTTTTCGTCGGCGGCCAGGGCCGCGTCGCCCAGCTCTTTGCTCACCGCGTCGCTGCCCCGGCGCAGGGCCGCGCCCAGCTTTTCCAGCTCCCGCAGGTCCCGCTCCAGGCCCGCCAGGGTGACCAGCGTGGCCGCCAGGTCCGCCGCCAGCACCGCGCCGAAGACCCCCAGCAGCACCCAGCCCGCCGTGTGGGGCAGGCGGTCCACCAGCCGGGCGATGGGCGGGTGCAGCAGCCGCACCGCCGCCATGCCCGCGAGGCCCCAGGCCAGGCTGAATTTCAAACAGATGTAGCCCCCGATGTTGAAGGGCTGGTCGGAGTAGTCCCACCAGCTGGTGTGGAAGGCCTTTTTCAGCACGAAGCCGGTGACCAGCTCCAGCGCGCTGGTGAGCACCATGGAGCCGAGAAAGAGCAGCAGGGCGTTGCCCGCCAGCGGCTCCAGCACCAGCAGCACGATGCACATGCCCGTGCCGTAGATGGGGCAGACCGGCCCGTTCAGAAAGCCCCGGTTGACCCACTGACCGGAGTTGACGGTGCAGAACACCACCTCCAGGCACCAGCCCAGGAAGGCGTAGATGAAAAAGTACCACAGCAGCTGGTACAGCGTAAACGGCATGGGACGCACGCTCCTTTCCATGGATGCCATTATAGCACAAGCGGGGGCGTTGTGGTATACTGATTAGGCAAAGGGGGCGGAAGAGATGGCCGAGCGATGGGTGCTGCACTGCGACTGCAACAGCTTTTACGCCAGCGTGGAGCTGCTCTCCCGGCCCGAACTGCGCCAAAAGCCGGTGGCGGTGTGCGGCGACCCGGCCAGCCGCCACGGCATCATCCTGGCGAAAAACGAGCCCGCCAAGGCCATGGGGGTCAAGACCGCCGAGGCCATCTGGCAGGCAAAGCGCAAGTGCCCGGACCTTGTTCTGCTGGAGCCTCACCGGGAGCGGTATGTTCATTATTACAAGGTCATCAACGAGATCTACTGCCGCTTCACCGACCGGGTGGAGCCCTTCAGCATCGACGAGAGCTGGCTGGACGTGAGCGGCTCCTGGCAGCTGTTCGCCCAAAGCCCCAAGGCGCTGGCGGACCGGCTGCGGGCCGAGGTGCGCGGGGCCACCGGCCTGACCATCTCGGTGGGGGCCAGCTTCAACAAGGTGTTCGCAAAGCTGGGCAGCGACTACAAAAAGCCGGACGCCACCACCCTTATCACCCGGGAAAACTTCAAAGACATCCTCTGGCCGCTGCCGGCCCGGGACATGCTCTTTGTGGGGCGTTCGGCCGCCGAAAAGCTGGCGGGCATGGGCATCTCCACCATCGGGGACCTGGCGGCGGCGGACGAAAAGGCGCTGGCTGCGGCCCTGGGCAAGCTGGGCCACACCTTAAGCCGCTACGCCCGCGGGCTGGACGACGCGCCGGTGCGCCTTTGGGGCGAAAAGGAGCCGGTGAAGAGCGTGGGCAGCGGGCGCACTTTCCCCCGGGACCTTGTCACCGCCGCCGAGGTGCACTCGGCGCTGTGGGCGCTCTCGGACGAGGTGGCCGCCCGCCTGCGCCGCCACGGCGTGTGGGCGGGGGCGGTGCAGCTGACGGTGCGGGACGCCTCCCTCAAGACCATCACCCGGCAGACGCGGCTGCCCATGAGCACCCATCTGGCCCGGGACCTGGCGGACGCCGCGTGGCGGCTGATGCAGGCCAACTGGCACGAGGGCCAGCCGGTGCGGATGCTCACGGTGACGGCCCAGGCCATCACCGAGGAGCCGGCGGCGGTGCAGCAGAGCTTTTTTGAGGACGCGCCCCGGCCCGACCCGAGGCGGGAAAAGCTGGAACAGAGCCTGGACGCCATCCGGGGCAAATACGGCAAGGGAGCCATCGGCGCGGGCAGCATTCTGCGCCGGGACCTGGGGCTGGGCCGCCTTTCCATGGAGGAAAAGGGCGGCGAAGACGAGGACGACGAGCGGGCGAAAGGCCCGCTGTGACGGAGCGGGAAAGGAACGAGAACGTATGATCGAAGCGGTTTTGTTTGACATGGACGGCCTGATGTTCGACACCGAGCGGCTGTGGACCGAGGCCTGGATGGCCACCGCCGAGGCCGAGGGCCTGCCGGTGAACCTGGACGTGGTGGTGGCCATGCGGGGCTGCAACCGGGCGGGCTGCAAGCGGGTGTGCCTGGAGCGGCTGGGCCCGGACTTTGACTTTGACGACTACCAGGCCAAGGCCCGGGTGGTGATGGACCGGCTGGTGGACGAGCACGACCTGCCCAAGAAGCCCGGCCTTGTGGAGCTTTTGAAGGAGCTGGAGCGCCGGGGCCTGCCGGCGGTGGTGTGCACCAGCACCCGCCGGGTCATCACCGAGGGCTATCTCAAGCGGGCGGGCATCGACGGCTATTTCAAGGGCCTTGTGTGCGGCGACGACGTGCAGCACGGCAAGCCCGACCCGGAGGTGTACCTGCTCGCCGCCCGCAAGCTGGGTCTCGCTCCGGCCGAGTGCATCGTGGCCGAGGATGCCCCGGTCGGCATCGAGGCGGCCCGCAGGGCCGGCATGTCCGTGATCGGCGTCGCCACGACGTTCCGCCGCGAGGACCTGTCGGACTACGACCTGCTGATCGACGATTTCACCCAAATCGGCCCGCAGCAAATCCGCGCGCTGAAAGCGTAGTCCCTCGGTCGCCCGGGGAACGGTCTCGAGCCGTCGCCCTCACCTACAACAGCCGTT
>OLRN01001194.1_pt1 | contig 14868 bp, 9 predicted proteins | sample 1673001 | NCBI WGS metagenome assembly OLRN01 (sample SAMEA3136745, study PRJEB25190) | human gut metagenome | biome: human gut; feature: human-associated habitat; material: faeces | place: Austria | collected 2013 | reverse complement strand
CCGCCGCCGGGGTGCAGCGCAGCTTGCGGCTGGCATTGACCGGCAGACGCTCTGCCCGGATCCCTTGCTGCGCGGGCAGGGTGCAGGCGGTTTTTGCATTCATGCGCAGGTCTACCACCAGTTCCACGGTGCGCACGCCCCGCCGTGCCAGCTGGTTTTCCACCGCACGCTGAGCGGCGCTGCCGCCCCGGAACAGTACCACTGCCCGATCGTTCTGGGCAATTACCACCGCAGGCGCCTGTGCGCTGCCCACAAGGTCGATATGCACCACGTCCCGGCTGAGGGCGTTGCCCAGCCCGATGCCCACCGCTGCCGCCAGCAAAATGCCCGGCAGCGCCACCCGCAGACGCACCCGCCAGCGGAAAGCCAGCACCCCAAGCCCGCACAGCAGCAGACAGACCAGCGCTGCGTAGGCGGTATCAAAGTAAATGGATGCCCCGGGCTTTGTGCTGAGCCAGACCGCCCAGCCGTTCAATAGCCCTGTGAGCAGGTCTGCCGCCCGGGAAAGTACCCCATGCACCGGTGCCAGCCACGGCACCAGTCCCACAAAGGCTACTGCCAACCCCAACAGAAGCAGCGGCTGCACCATCCACAGCACCGCGATGCTGGAAACCACCGCCCATGCGCTGACGCTCAAACCCCGCAGCACCAGCACCGGGAAGGTAGCCGCCGAGGCGCAGGCGGCAATGCAGGCACTCTCTACAAGACCCTGCACGCCCTTCGGCAATTTGCTGTACCACGGACGTCTGACCGGCTTTTGCAGGTTCTCCCCTGCTTTGACCCAGAAGCGCCTGTCGTGGGCGTCCCGCATCCGGCGGATGCAGGCGTTGCCTGCCACCGTGCCCACCACTGCCGCAAAAGAAAGTTCAAAGCCGATATCCCACACCGCGTAGCTGTTGACGGCGGTCATCAGGATGCCTGCCGCCGCCAGCGAGGTGAGGGCGTCCGGCGGTCCCCACACCCACACGCCCAAGGCGCTGACCCACACCGCCACGGCAGCGCGGCGCACGCGCTCGCTGCCGGCCTTTTCCATCGGCAGAATCACATCCACCGTTATTCCTTCCCCTCCGCTCACAGTCCCTCCTTCCCCGGCCGGGGCTGCTGCTGGGTGATACAGTGGATGGCGCCGCCTTCCAGCACCAGCTTGCGGGCATCCACCCCTATTACCTGTTTTCCGCGGAAACATTCACGCAAAATGCCCAGGGCGCGATCGTCATTCCGGGGCTGGTTGAATACGGGAACAATGACGGCTTCATTAACAATGAGGAAATTGGCGTAACTGGCAGGGAGCTGATCCAGGCGCCAGTCCTCCGCATGGAGAGGATCCGGCATCGGCAGGGGAATCACCTCCACCCCGGAACCGTCCACGCATCTCAAATCCTGAAGGCGTTCATTATTCTCCGCCAAAGCGCGGTAATGGGGAGAGGAAGAATCCGTTTCCACGATGGAAACTACGGCATCCCGGCACACAAAACGCACCATGTCGTCAATATGGCCGTCCGTATCATCCCCTTCAATGCCGGAACCGAGCCAGAAAACGGCTCTGACGCCCAGCATGCGCTTCAATTCCTCCTCAATCATGGCCCGGTTCCAATCCGGATTGCGGTTGGGATTCAGCAGCACGGACTCCGTCGTCACCAGCAAGCCGTCCCCATTGCCCTCAATCGCCCCTCCTTCCAGAATCAGGGAAGAACTGCGCACGGGAAGCCCAAGCGCCGCCCCAATCAGGGCGGGAACGCCGTTGTCCAAGTCCCACGGGGCAAATTTGCCGCCCCACGCATTAAATTGCCAATCCGCCAGCATCAGGGAACCGTCCTTCACATCCTGGACGAAAACGGGGCCGTGGTCCCGGCACCATACGTCGTTGGTCGGGTGGTTGAACAGGCGGAATTGCTCCTCACTCACTCCGGCGGCCAGCATCGCCTGCCTGATGCCGGGATGAAGGGGAGCTGCGGCATTCACGCATACAAGGGCATGCGGAGCAATGGCAGCGGCCACGCTCCCATAAGTCTGCTGCAACTCGTCCAGCCCCCCTTGCCATAAATCCCTGCGGTGGGGCCAGGACAGCCAGACAGCATCCTGAGGCTCCCATTCAGCGGGCCAGCGTACATCGGGTTCCTTGTTCATGGCGGTATCGGGCGGTTCAACTGGGCTGGTCCTGAAATTCATAAGGTTCTTCAAAAGCCTTGCGGAAGCTCATGAAGCCCTTGAAATCATCCAGGGAATCCTCCGGCTGTTTGGAAAAAACGTCTTCCTCAATCAGTAAAAAAACCATCTCCCCCACATTCATCCCGTTCCTAAGCCCCCATTCCTTCATCACGGTGGAAGCCATGGGCCCGAACTGGGCGAGGGCGTAATCCCGGAACCCTTCCAGCAGTTCCTGCCCGCTGACATGCCTCTGAGAGCCGTTTTCCCTTTCTTCAACGCGCTGCATGGTAAAATCCAGCGCATCTTTCAGAAAAGAATATGCCCGTTCTGCAAAACGGGGATCCTTCCGTACGATACGGCTCACGGCATCTTCAAACGTAGGGGTGGTCATAGCGGCTCGCCACTACCCTATACGGCCCCTTGTGAAAATCAAGATTTTTGGGAGCGCTCCAGCTTCAGCCCTCCCTTGGGGACAGCATGGGGAAAATGAAGGCAGCCGCCCCCTCGCTGGAACGGAACGCCGGACGCGGCAGACGGCAAAATTCCCGTCCATGATATAGAGCCTCAAAAAACGCACGCGCCCGCATTTTGAATATCATGCTTCTGCATGAGCGACCCTCCGGCAGGCAGCGGTTTTTACGTTCTGATGCCGTCAAAAAGCCCTGTAAGCAGGAAGGAAACCTTGCCAGCCTATGGTCTGTTTGTTATGAACGGAATACTTTATGTTCCGTTCCTCCATCATGCTTCTGGCAACCATGCTGTGCGTTTCCTGCGTATCGCACCGGCCTATCCAGGACAGCAGCTCCCCGCCCATTGACGCGGCCAATCCCCTAGACGGCACCCCCGTGGCGCTGGCGTGGAGCTCCGGAACGCAATTAATGATGGGCGTAGACACGGGAGCAGTCCAGACATCCCTGCTTTTCTCCCCGGCAGTAGAATCCATCGGCGCACGCCTGCGCGGCAGGGGCGCCATGCGCACGGCCAACGTGCCTGTTTCCCTGAAGGATGACGGGGAACCCATTTCCCGGAAACAGGACGTAGTAATGGCAGACCAAGCCCCGTATGACGGTTTGCTGGGCTGGGAATGCATCCGGAAATATGTGTGGAACATCAACTATCCCAAACGCTCCCACCGTTTTTTCAATAAACTTCCCTCCAGAATAAAAAGCTGGAACAAGCTTTCCCTGATTCCCGGGTCCGACTATCCGCAAATCGCGGACAGGCACGGAAGGCGCATCATTCTGGACACGGGAGCCCCCCACGCCGTCTACATCTCCAAAAAACGCTGGAATGCCATTAAGCAGGCCTACCCGGATGCGTTCGTCAGCGTCTATTCCGGCTACAGCCCCGCCGCAGGCGGCTTTTACGCCCACGAATGCATGCATGTAAGCTCCTTCCAGCTCGGTCCACTGGAATTAAAAAACATCCTGCTCTGTGAAAGCTTCGCCAACCCGGAAGTGATGGGCATCCCCGATGACATCGACATCATCCTGGGCTACGGCGCTCTGGCCGCACGCCAGTTCTGGCTGGACGGCCCGGGGAACGCCCTTTATTTCAGCTCCATCAGCCACCGGATGCCCGCCCCCGCCTCCTTCAACCTGATGGGAGGCACCTTTATCCAGGACAGCAACGGGAACGGCCCCATGAAAGCTTACGTGGCAGAGTGGTCGCCCGCATGGGACGCCGGCCTCAGAACGGGAGATGTGCTTATTTCCATCAATGGAAGAAAGAATCCCTATCCGGACCTCGTAGAATATGTTACCACCCAGCGGGGGGCTCAGGCCAGCGTGGTGGTCCAGCGCAGGAACAGGCTGGTGCGCATCCAATGGGAAGTTCCGGCCGCGCCCCCTGCCGGGGATTATTACCCCACGCCCCAGGCCATTACGGAACAGGAATTCGAAAACCACGTCAGGCAGCAGGAAAAAAAAGAACAGACCCAGCCCCCCGCAGACGGCCAGCAGCCTCCGGCTACGGCCGGAGAAACTCCGGATGAAGCCTCTCCCGCAGCTGACGGGAAAACGGACAAAGCCTCCGCTGCCTGAGCCGGGCCAGCAACCAGCCATCTCTCTACACCGGCATGAACAACGAACAACATCAGAATACCCAAACTTCCGCCGCCCCCGCCATTCCCTCCCCCTTCCAGAAGAAAACCTGCTGGCATGCCCTGACAGGCGTATCCATTCTGGTGATGCTGGGCATTGCGGCCTTCGTCATCTTTGAAGTGGTGGAACTTCTGGGGTTTCTGGAACCGGTGCTCCTGCCCATCCTAATTGCCGCCGTCGTGGCGTATTTGCTGGAACCCATCGTTTCCTGGCTGGTGCGTCTCAAATTCTCCCGTCCATGGGCCGTAGTCACGGTCATGTTTGCGGCTCTGGCCGTTCTGGTAGGCTTTGGAGCCACGATTCTCCCTCCCCTGATCAGGCAGACGGATGAACTGATCGACAACCGGATGGAGCTATGGGACAAAACCTCCGAACTAATTGACTCCACCATTGAAATCCCCTTCATTTCCCGCACCATTGACAGTGTTTACAGCACCAGCCTGCGGGAACTGAATGCCAGCCATTATACGGAAGCGGAAGTCCATGACCTGAGAAACGCCCGGACCGCCCGGGAAAAGCTGGGAGCCTACATGACCATCAATTCCTCCTTTTACCAGGACAAGCTGATGAGCTGGCTCACTTCCGGGGGACGGGCCCTGTACAGCACCATAGGAATCATGGTCAGCATCCTGATCACGCCCATTTTCGCTTTTTACTTTCTGCTGGAGGCGGATAAAATCAAAGAGAAATGGCCCAGCATCCTGCCCCTGAAAGTCTCCAAATTCAGAAAAGACGTGGTGGACACCATGGAGGAAATCAACGGCTACCTGATTTCCTTCTTCCGCGGCCAAATGCTGGTAAGCATCATTGAAGGCATTCTGATCGCCATCTGCCTGAAGCTGATAGGCCTGCCGTACGCCATCACCATTGGCGCCGCGGTCTGCGTGCTGGGCATCGTTCCCTACCTGGGCATCATCACCGCCTTCATCCCTGCGGTGCTGCTGGCCTGGTTCACATGGGGGGATTTCCAGCACGTGCTGATTGTTTCGGGCATCTTCCTGGCCGTCAACCAATTTGACGGATGGATCATCCAGCCGAAAATCGTGGGGGATTCCGTGGAACTCCACCCGCTCACGGTCATGTTTTCCGTGTTGATCTGGACACTCATCCTGGGCGGCTTGATCGGCGCCCTGCTGGCTGTCCCCCTGACAGCCGCCATCAAGGTCCTTTACAAGCGGTACATCTGGCAGAATGCCAGCATGCGCCCCATGACGGAACCCGTGCTTCCGCCGGAACATCCTGGCGAACAGCCTCCGGACACCCCCGAAGGTTCGGCCCTCGCTTAAACAGCGGCATCCTTCCGGCCGTCCTTTCCGGAAAATTATAATCACACACACCTGACAACATGAATAAATCCGCATTACACCTGATGCTTGCCATGGCGGCGGCAGCGGCCTGCCCGGCCGCAGTCACGCCAACGGTCAAGCCACCCAAGGCCATCGTCATGATTTACGCTGACGACCTCGGCTATGGAGACGTAGGCTGCTATGGAGCCAAGGGAATTCCCACCCCCGCCATCGACAAGCTTGCCGAGCAGGGCTGCCGCTTCACGGACGCCTATTCCACCACATCCGTCTGCACCCCTTCCCGCTATGCCCTGTTCACAGGGGAATATCCGTGGCGCAAGGAAGGCACGGGCATCCTGCCGGGAGACGCCGCCCTCATTATCGATACCAAGAAGCCCACCCTGCCCAAGATGCTCCAATCCCACGGCTACAAAACCTACATGATAGGCAAATGGCACCTGGGCCTGGGGGAAAAGGGGAAGAAGATTGACTGGAACAAACATATCTCCCCCAGCCCGAACGAAATCGGATTTGACGAGAGCTTTATCTTCGCTGCTACGGGCGACCGCGTTCCCTGCGTGATTCTGGAAAACGGCAATGTCCGCAATCTGGACCCGAACGACCCCATTGAAGTATCCTACAAGCACAACTTCCCCGGGCTTCCCAATGGCAAGGACAATAAGGACCAGCTCAAACTCATGTGGAGCCACGGACACAACCAGGCCATTATCAACGGAATCGGACGCATCGGGTTCATGAAGGGCGGCAAAAGCGCCTTGTGGAAGGATGAGGAAAACGCCGATGTCATTACGGATAAGGCCATCGAATACATTCAAAAAAGCGCCAAAGCCAAGGAACCGTTTTTCCTGATGTTCGCCACGCATGACATCCACGTGCCGCGCTGCCCGGAAAAACGCTTTGTGGGCAAGAGCCGGCACGGCGTGCGCGGTGACGTGACCGTGGAACTGGATGACTGTGTGCGCCGCATTACAGAGGCTCTGCAACAGGCCGGTCTGGAAAAAGACGCCCTGGTGATCTTCTCCAGCGACAACGGCCCCGTGCTGGACGACGGCTACAGGGATTTCGCCGTCCGGGACAACGCCACCCATTCCCCCGCCGGCCCCTTCCGCGCAGGCAAATACAGCATTCTGGAAGGAGGTTCCCGCATTCCGTTTATCGTCAAATGGCCCGGCGTGATCAAACCCGGAACCACGAGCAAAGCCCTGCTCAACCAAATGGATCTGGGGGCCTCCCTGGAACAACTGCTGGCCCCCGGCAAGGCCAATTCCTTCCGCGACTCTGAAAACGTGATGCCCGCCCTTCTGGGCAAATCCGCCAAGGGGCGTGACTACCATGTCATCAACAGCACCGGCAAGGCATTGGCGATTCGCCACGGCAAATGGAAATTCATTCCCGCCGGCGTGGCCATTCGCGACGGCATCAACGGAGCCTCCGCAAAAATGAGCAAGTCCCCGGAAGGAGGAAGCCTCTTTGACTTGGAAAAAGACCCGAAGGAACTTGACAACGTAGCCTCCCAGCATCCGGACATTTGCGAACAGATGAAAGCCAAGCTTGAGGAAATCCGCCAGAGGCCCGAAACCAAGGCTGACCAGGAGGACCTGCTTCCCTTGGACGACTAACATCCATTCGGGCCAGATCATGAGAGAATCCGCCACATGCTCCCAATGCGGCCACGGGTACACCTACCCGGCCGTACTGGACGCCAAAACCGGCATGCGCTGCCCGGCGTGCGGCGTTCTGATTCACGTTACAACGGGGCTTCCCTTCGGGGAAGCCTCCTCTTCGCCATCCGGCCGCAAACCGGAAAACGCCATGAAAACGCAGCCCGCCCTGCCTCCCGTCAAAAAAAAGCGGCCGTCTTTCTCCGGACGCGATACTGACGAACGCGGCATCCGGCAGGAAAACCTGCCGCAGCGGCCAGCCGCAGCATCCGGCCGCCGGATTCCCGCTACATCATGGCTGGCATGGGGGCTGTCCCTGATAGCGTTGATTCTGGCCTTTATTTTCCCCTCCTACGGAAACGGTTCCACAGATCCGCTGTACATGCTTCAGTGCCTGCCCTCCATGGTATTCGGTTGCACTGCGGCCATCCTTTTCATCCAGGGCCTGGCGGCTTTGCGCCGCTAAAAAACAAAGCCTGCGGCCCCATCCGGGGCCCATGCGGCAGCCCCGTCCCAAAAACGGCCGGAATGCCTGGTTTCCATACCCCTTTCCGCGGAACCGGGCTTTTAGGCTTGCCTGTCAAATGAACAGATTTTAAGTTACGTCCCGGTAAACGTTATGGAACGGGAGGCAGAGGCGAAGGACAACCTGTGGAGGGCCAGACTGGATGCCGTCCTGATGCACAGGATATGGGGTTCCCTTATTTTCCTGGGCATCGTTTATATTATTTTCTTCCTGAGCTTCGCTATCGGGGATCCTCTGGTCAGGCTCATCCAGACGGGCACCCAGCTGTTCAGCGTCTGGGCCTGCCGCATGCTGGAACCGTGGCCCCGCCTGCAATCCCTGCTGGGGGAAGGCGTGGTAGGAGGCGTGGGCGGCGTACTGGCCTTTCTGCCCAACGTGGTTCTCCTCTTCGGGGCCATTACCGTTCTGGAAAACAGCGGATACATGATGAGGGTTTCCCGCCTGATGAGCCGCATCATGAAAATCATGGGGTTGAACGGCAGCAGCTTTGCCCCCCTCCTGCTGGGATTCGGCTGTTCGGTTCCCGCCATTCTGTCCACTAGGAGAATTGAAACGCGCAGCGACCGCCTGGTCACCATCGCCGTGCTGCCCATGATGAGCTGTGCGGGCCGCCTGCCGATCTACATGATGTTCGTCTCCGCCCTGTTTCCCTCCCGCCTGCAGGCCCCCGTGCTGTTCGGGATTTATGCCAGCGGCGTCCTGCTGGCGCTGTGCTGCGCCCGGCTTCTGAAAAACACGCTTTTCAAGGCGCCCCAGAGGGATTCCCTCCACCACATGAAGCGCCTGCGCCTCCCCTCCCTGCGGAAGGTGGGCATCCTGATGTGGTCGCGGGCCTTCATGTACGTCCGGAAAGCAGGCACCTTCATTCTTGGAGCCTCCATCATCCTGTGGTTTCTGAACACCTACCCCAGGCCGGAAGAAGACACGGCGCCGACAAACGCAGCGGCCATGGAACATTCCTACGCCGGACAAATAGGCCATTGGATGGAACCCGTCACGCAAGTGGCCGGATTTGACTGGAAAATCAATTCCGCCCTGGTAGGAGCCTTTGCCGCCAAGGAAATTTTCGTCACCCAGATGGGTATCCTTTATGCGGTGGAAGACGGAAATTCGGGCCCAGCTGCCCAGCAGACATTGAACGCCCGTCTTAAAGCCAGCTACAGCCCTCTCCAGGGCATCAGCATCATGATATTCTGCCTGATTGCCCTGCCCTGCATCGGCACCGTCACCGTCGCCAAGAGGGAAGCGGGCACCTGGTGGTTCGCTCTGGCTCAATTCGGCGGATTGACCCTCCTGGGTTTTGCAACGGCTACGCTGATCTACCAGGCAGGGCTCCTTCTGTAAGGGCCAGCCATAAAGAAACCGGAAGCAGGGAATACCCCCCGGAGGAAGAAAAAATGAACCTCGTGGAAAAAGAGGCGTTTACGATAAACTTACGCAAGTTCTCCTGCTCTACGGTCAAGTTATCACAACCTCGCCATCATCCGGCCACGAAAGCCGCAGCATAACACCATGCATGGCCGTGCAAGCCTCCCCTCCGCAACAATCCGGAATCAGTATGCATCGGCTGAAGCCTTTCCTGTTTTTTTCAAGCCGCCCGGGTATCCTTTTCCGTTTGCAGAGGGGGGGGAACAACCTGCGGCAAAAAAAGATCATGCAGCCATTTCCGGAAAATCAATGCCCTTTTGACAGGGAGTAATCAAAAAAGGGGCACCAATTATCCATTCGGTAATCTTTGCCCTGGATATGGGCCTTAACCTCATCTCCCTGGGAATCCCTCAGACAGCCCCGCGCCCCCGTCCGCGGACCGGAAGGACGGTGTTCATTAATCGTCATCCCATAGCGTAGACGCCCTTTCCTCGGGTCCTTCTCCGTCAACAGCTGTACCGCATTCTTCCCCACCAGCCGGACAGACTTGATGGCAATATCCTCTCCCTCAGCCCCCACAAGGGAAAAACCATAATTGCCAGGATCGTCAACCGTCTTCGTGTCCAGAACCAAAGGGGGACAGGGAGCATAAAATGCCACTTCCACCGTCCACCCCTTTCCAGACTTCCTGATTTTATGGTTCAGGGGATGCACGGGTTTCCAGTCCGCCCCATCCAACAGGACTTTCTTCATGACATAGCCCACATACTCCCCATAAAGGCGGGACATGGGCGCCGTCAAATGGACTCCGTCGCTATACTCGAAATGGTACATCGGGGTCGTCATCACATACCGGCTGTCCTTCTCCAAAGCCATCTCCAGCTGTTCCAGGGCAATAGCCGGATAATCCGTAGGATTAAACTGATAATAATTCAAATGGGAACCAACCTGATAGCCGAAACAGACCACATCGTTTTTCTGCCCGGTCACGGCCCTGGCGTCATGATTTATGTCCCTGATCAGCTTTTCCATTTTTTCCCGGTACCATTCCCTCGTCTTTCTGTCCTGGTGATCCGTCTCTCCCTGGGTCCAGATAAACGCAGGCATGGAAAGGGTCTTCCCTTCCCGGTCAGCCAGTATTTTGGCGGCCTTCAAATCATCCAAAATGCGGTTGTAGGCTCCAGTTCCCCTGCCCAGGGAACCAAGGCTCGCCCCACCCACTCCCGTCGCAGAACAAATCAACCGGATACGGGAAGCCGTAACGGGAGAATAACGCTGCATCAGGCGAAACAAACGGCAGGCAGCCCCGGATACGGGAGTTTCGCCGCGCGGACCGTTCACTCCTTCCTCCAGAGGAACCAGCATCTTGCGGTCACTGCCGTTCTCATACGCTCTCACCCCTCCCCTGAACATATACAAGCCTCTTTCCTCCTGCTTTTCCGTTACAACGGGCTTAGCCGTCCAGCCCACAGAAAGGGATTGACCGTAAGAAGTTAAATAATTCCAATCCGCCCACTCTGTTTTCCGGGAAGCACAGATGGATGCGGAAGCCGCCGCAGCCATGTGGAAAGCAAGCAAAATCAAGGTAACAGGAATATTCATCAGATAATTCAACGGGTTCTGTCCGTGAACATACGTTAGCCGTCCCCTCTTTTTATCAATTCCTGAACACAAAGCTGTCCATCCATTGCTGCAGTACCATTACGCCAGGAAATACGGAATTGCCATTCCAGCCGGGTCCACGCCATGTTTCGGTACCATGCCGTACCGGCAGGAAAACGCATTCAATATACCGACGGGATTTTTTATCCTCCAAAAGAAAGGCGGCAGAAATATTCCCCGTATTGCATAAACAACATGAATCATTTCCCGTCTATCAACGCCATATCCGCCTCCATCTGCCTTCTGGGATGCGGACTCGCCCTGCCTGTTTTCTCCCAACAGCCGGAAAAAGGAAAACCCGATGCCGCCCACATTTCCAAAACAAAAGCTGACTGGTGGAGCCAGAGGCACGCCCTGTTAAAGCAGACCCTGGCGGAAACACCATGCCAACTGCTGTTTATCGGCGATTCCATCACCCACCGCTGGGAAACCGACGGCAAAAAAATATGGTCTCAATATTTTTCCCCCTATGCTCCTGTCAATTTCGGCATAGGAGGCGACAGGACGGAACATGTATTGTGGCGCATTGACGATTCTGCCCTTAAAACGCCACATTCCCCCCAAGTATGCGTTATCATGGTGGGCACCAATAACACGGGGCAATACAAAGGCAGGCAGACCCCGCAGGAAACGGCGGAGGGTATCCGGGAAATAGCTTCCCGGGTCCATCGGCTCCACCCCGCCACTGAAATCATTCTTCTGCACATCTTTCCCCGGGGGAAAACGGCGGAAGACCCCCTGCGCATCCAAAATGAAATGATCAACAGGGAGCTGGACAAAACAAATATGCCGAGAGTCCATGTCGTCAACATTAATTCCGCATTCCTGGACAAGGACGGCACTTTCCTGCCGGGAATTACCGGGGACCTCGTCCACCTTACAGAAAAAGGCTACCGTCTCTGGGCTGAAGCACTGCTGCCGGAAATCAAAAAATACATGAAGTAAGTCCGCTACCCCCTTCCGCCCGGCTCAACGTCCAATTCGGCCTCATCTGCGCAGAAGCGGCCAGCCAATCATGGTTGTCACTCCCGCACATAAAAAACCGGAGGGATTATTTTCCCTCCGGTTTTCGGATACGGCCGTTAAAACCGTTTAAATTGTCTTAATCACGGAAGAGTCGTCATCATCCCTGTCCTCGGCAGAAGCGGCCTTCCTGGTGGGAACAGGCGTCTTCCTGACCTTTTCCAGAGCCTTGTCCACCGCCGCAATCACCTTGTCTTCCCCGGTCTTCTGACTGGACAACTCATTATAAATCTTTTCCTTGGCCTCATAATCGGCCTTGGCTGCCGCATCGCCGGGATTGGCCTTGAACTTGTCCTCCGCCTTGAACAAGGCTTCCTCCGCAGCCTGGAACTTTGGTTCCACCGCGTTTCTCTGGTCTTCCGCAGTCTGCTTAATGCGGCCCAGCAGGCGAATCACATACGGGCGGTTGCTGAGCCTCTTGAATGCGGAAACCAGAAACTGGCGGCGTTCGCTGGTTTTAGCATCCGCAATAAGGGGGTCAAACAACTTGAGCGTGGCGTTGTCATCCCGGTCACGGTCCACGGAGAGTACGCGGAGAATCGAATCATGGGCCTGGGAACGCACGCGTTCATGCAGGGATTCGTCTTTCCAGGCCTTGAACAGGTACGGAACGGCGTCATCCGTATTCCAGTCCCCCCAGGCGGTAATGATGGCAAGCGCCTTTTTGGTATCCTCCTTATAGCTCTTTTCCATCATGTCCAGCACCTTGGGATCACCGGTGCGGGCCAGCAGCTTGTAGAGCATTTTGACGTTTTCCTCCGGCATATCTTTCTGATACTGGAGCAGTTTGGAGGAAAGCGCCTTGCGCTTGGCTGGAGGAGCTTCGTCAATCAGGTAGCGCGCCGTACGGAAAGCGGAGGAAATCAAATCCGGGGAAGCATCCTTCTTCTGGAGGATCTTCATCACGTCGTCAAGGTCGTCCAGCTTCATGGCAAAACGCATGTACTTGAGCACCACGGCCTGCTTGTCCTGGATCTTCTTATTCTTGCTTTCGCTGATGGAAGCGTACAGGTCTTTCAGCATGTCGCGCATGGCGGGGCTGGAAGACTTGGCCAAAAGGGTCACCATCATGGAATATTTTTCCTTACTGTACCTGCCGACATTTTTTTTCATGTCTTCCACCACCTGGCGGGCAATGTTGTCATCCATCTGGGCCATGATAGAAACCAGGTGGGCGGCGCCGGGCCAGTTTTCCCTGTTGCCCTTGACTCCCCTCACATTGGCGAGCAGCAAAGCGGCATCCTCCGCATCGGGAACGACTTTCACATCCGGGACACGGCTGAGATTCTTGGAGTCAAACAGACGGCTGCGGCCCAGTTTCCCGCCTTCCACGACCAGCGCATTCAGGCGGGCGTTCTCACCTTCCACCTTTTCTTTCTTGCTGCTGGTGCTCCATGCATAAATCCCTACGCCGGCAGCGATGACAACCAGAGCGCATACCCCATAAATGACACCTCGCAACAGGGATTTGGATTTATCCACGGAAGCGGCCATATCCCGGGCGGATTCCGTTCCGGCGGGAGGCTGAATACCGCCATCGCCCGCCGGAGGAGCGCCAGCGGCAGGGGAAGCTCCCGCGGCAGCCACAGGCTGGGGAACCGCAGCGGGAGCCACGGAAGAAGCTGGTGCTGCCCCCACGGGGGATTTTAATACTTTCAGCTTGGGAACGGCGCTTTCCGGAGCGGCGGCCGGGGATTTCTCCGCCGCAGCGGGAGCCGCGGCCGTCTTGAAAACTTTCAATTTGGGAGCCCCCCCCGCAGGAGCAGGCTCCGGAACAGACGGTTCCGGGGTCTGCACAGCCGCAGGCGCTACCCCTGCGGCCTGGGCCAGTGCAGCGGCCTGAGCCTCCGCCAGGGCTTTCTGGGCCTCCGCTACCTTGGCAAGGGCATCCTGAATCTGGGCGTCCACGGAGGGCTCGGGCTGCGGAGCGGAAGCGGCTTCCTTTTTCTCCAGCTCCGCCGCAAGACGAGCTCTTTCCTCTTCGGCAGCTACACGGGCGGCCTCCTTTTCTGCGGCAATGCGCGCGGCTTCGGCAGCCTCCTGCTCCGCCTTGATTCTTGCGGCTTCCTGCTCGGCAGCTATTCTCGCCGCCTCCTTTTCGGCAGCAATACGGGCGGCTTCCTGCTCGGCAGCCTCCTTTTCCGCAGCAATCCTGTCCGCCTCCGCCTGTTCCGCTGCGCGGCGGGCGGCTTCCTCCTGCTCCTGAGCCAGCTTGGCCTGCAACTCAGGAGTGAGAAAACGCGGCTTGACAACCTCCACGCCTTCCGCGGCGGGAGAAACAAACTTTACCTTGGGTGCGGCCGCAGGGGCTGCCGTTACCAAACGGCGTCGCAATTTGGGAGGTTCCGGCGAAGAAGGGGTTCCTGTCTGATCGGTCATCGTGATAAAATGGCTGGGAAATTGGAGTGATTTTATACGATTCCGCGGCCCCCTGCAACCTCAAAATACCGTCTGAAAAACGGGCGGGGAACAGCCGCCGTGCGTGGCTCAACAGGCAGATTGCGAAAAAAGGCTTCACCCGGGATATAACATGGAAAAGCGTTTAAATATCCCGCGGATTCTCCCGCAAAATCATAAAAAACACAATATGTTAACAACAACAATCATGAATAAAGTAAAGCGCCCGTAATAGAACTTCAAGAATACGCACCAGTCATTTAAGAATCCTCTTAAAAAATGTTATAACACATATACTTTTTTCTTGCCAGACCAAGGATGATTAGTTAAATAAACAACCACTCGTCAACATCATGAATTCCAACGACAGTACCAAAAATAAGAGGCGCTACACGCCTGAAGAAAAACAATCCGTTCTTGATTTCATTGCTGAACGGAAAACCCAAAACAAAAGGGGTGCCCAGAAAGAAGCCGCCGAACGCTTCGGCATCAGCACGGTGACCATCTCAAGCTGGATGAAGGCATCCAAGGCCAAGCGCGGCCGCAAGCCCGGCACCAAAAATACAACTGCTCCCAAAACACAGCCTCTCGCAGCCGCCCACCCCGCCGACCTGCGCCGCCTGGCGGCCGTTCTTCACGCAAAAAAACACACAGGCGGCGGCCACCATGGTCTT
>OLRN01001162.1_pt1 | contig 15210 bp, 16 predicted proteins | sample 1673001 | NCBI WGS metagenome assembly OLRN01 (sample SAMEA3136745, study PRJEB25190) | human gut metagenome | biome: human gut; feature: human-associated habitat; material: faeces | place: Austria | collected 2013 | reverse complement strand
CAAAGAACCGCCCGGCACGCCAGGCTTCAGCAAAAGGACGCGGCAAGGCTCAGGCCGAGAAAGGACAGCAGAAGCCTCATGGAGCCGAAAAGCAAGAGAAGGCAGACAAGCAATGACGAGATTAAGATTACATATATTTACAGCCATGGCCTGCGTGGCCATGGCTTTGTGCTCATGTAACAGCGATGTTGTGTACGACAAATACAACCATACTCAGCTGACAGGATGGGAAAAGAACGATACGCTGGCCTTCGACGTGCCTCCAATGAAGGAGTCTGGCCGTTATCGTCTTGAACTTGGACTTCGCACCAGCACCTCGTTCCCCTTCACCGGCCTGAGCCTTGTTGTCGACCGCACCGTGGAACCGGGACACATGCTATATACAGACACCGTGAACTGCCGGCTGGCTGATGACAAAGGTAACGTGCTCGGACGTGGTGTAAGCTGCTTTCAGTATAGTTTCATTGTTTCTGACATAGACTTGCGCAAAGGCGATTCGCTTCATATATGCGTCCGCCATATCATGAAGCGCGAGATTATGCCCGGCATTTCGGACATAGGACTGAAGATATCAAAGCGCTGAACATAGGGCACCTAAATACCTAAAAGGAGTTTAAGCCCGAACGCTTCACTCTGCAAACTAAGAGTTTATCTAGGCATCTATAGTTTGTTTTTTCAGTTTTTAAGAGGTTTCATACAGCTTTTATCCCACATAGCGGGCATACAATCTGCTTCGTCTTGACATGGCTTACGCCTGAAATAAGCAAACGGCAAAAATCTATATAAAACGGGCAATCCGGCCAAAACATAAAGACAATTTGGAGTAAAAGTCAAGATTGGCTATCGAATACACATTAAGGTATAAATATAACAAAATCCACCATTTCCCGAAAGATGGGAAAATGGTGGATTTTCTTTTCTGCATCTGCCAAATAGCTGCCATATATAGAATTCCATACAATACAAAATAAAAGCCTCTGGTGCATTAAAATGCGCCAGAGGCTATATTTATGTAAACTATGTATTGTTGTTACTACTTTATTAGATACCCAATGCCTGCTTTGCAGTAGTGTTATTAGGATCTATCTCGAGGATAAGTTTCCAATACTTATCTGAATTAGCCTTGTCCTCTTTTATGTAATAATAATATCCGAGATATGAGTAAGGCTCAATAAGAAGCTTCGGATTATCAGGATTCTCCTTCTTAGCCAACTCGATATACTGCTCATAATAAGGTTTAGCCAAGCCCTGAGTTGTTTCCGGGTCAAGCTGTGAGTTGATACGTGCTCTCATTATTGTTGCATAAAGCAGGTTGGTAGGATATTTCTCTCCGAGCATGCCATAAACCTCATCAGCCTTCTTCAAAGCAGCAATCTTCTCTTCGTTAAGAGTTGCAATACTTGCAGCCTGATCAGCATAAAGTTTAGCCAATCCGTCAATATCACCTACAGAAGGTTTCTCAACAGCTTTCAGATATTCATCATAAAGAGCAAGTCCCTTAACATAATCTTTCTTTGCAATATATGCATCAGAAAGCTGCTTCTTAACATCATTGAGTGAAGAGTTAAGCTCAAGTGCCTTCTCAAACTGAGCAATAGCCTGGTCGAAAGCGCTGTCACCCATCAGTGCATATCCGTAATACTGATAGTCACGAGCAGAGAACTTAGCGCTGTCTGACTTGTTGAAAAGTGCATCAGCATACTTCAAGGCATTAGGATAATCCTTGAGGTCTGTGTAGTTATAGAAGCAGAGACGGTTCATGGCTGCGTCACGCGGATTCTTCTGAACACCATACTGAGAAATCTCAAGGCTCTTCTTTGAATCAGAAGAAAGATATGTGGCAGTTGCATACTCTGTCAGATAGTTCTCATTGAATTTGCCCAGATCAACCTTTGAGAAATATTCAATGGCCTTGTCAAAGCGGTTAGCTGTATAGAAGAAGTGTCCTGCTTCAGCATCTACAGGATAATCAGGCTGAACTGTACGAAGTTTCTCGAGCATCTGGACAGAAAGCTCCGGGCTGCGCTTACGGTAAATATTTGCATACTTGATGTAGCCCTGAGGATTCTTCGGATCCATAAGAGTAGCCTGCTGATACCATGTTGCAGCAGCACCGCCATCATTGTTTACAACCTCGATATCACCCATAAGGAGATAACCGGCAGCGTTGTTCTTGTCACGGTCGATAGCCATCTCTGCATATTTCTTGGCATTAAGAGTGTCCTTAATGTCGAGATATGCGCGGCCAACACCTGCAATAGCAACTGCATTCTTCTTGTTTTCCTTGATAAAGTCCTTAACCTGGTCCTTTGCAGCATCAGGATTAGACTTGCTGTTAACAATAACTTTAGTAATGGCGTCAATCTGAGACTGTACGTCCTGCGCCATCATAGGAGCCGAAAACAATGTGAGAGCGGCTCCAGCCAATAAATATTTAATCGCATTCATAATCGCTATAATTAAATTGTAAATAGTTTAAGTTTTCTCACTCAGAACCGTTTGCATAAACAAGGCAGCCTTTATTAATATTGACTGCCTCAGGATGCAAAGGTTTAATCATCACCTACATTTACTGACCTTATTGTAATATCACCACGTACAGGCAACAAGCCTGACTTGAATATTATCAGCTGTCCCTTAGGCTGCTCTATAAAATGGGCAAAGCCCCATGGAAGACCATTGATAGGGTCATTAAGCAATGCATATATCGTTCTTACCAACGGATAACGTCCGTCGAGTAAGTATGCCTGGTATGGTTTCCAGCTATTCATGGCTGTAGCCGAGTCAAACCTGCTTACCGACATAACAGTTATATTCTTCTTGAATGTAGTGTTCGTTGTGTCGCGCTTGTCATTAAGCCAATTTGAACCGATGATACCAATGGCATTAGGAGTTTTCTCGACATAATCGATAACCTCCTTGCTCGTGTTTGTGGCAACAATGTTCGGACTGTTTATCAGCTTTCCGTCCAATATCGAGTCAACACAGAATGAAACCGTACTCGACTTGCTGTTGTCAAACACCACAAGTATCTCGCCGCGACTTGAACCGGGAACTATATCGCTCCATTTCTTTGCCTCTCCGCTGAGAACACGCTTTATGTTCTTGACAGAAATACAAGAATCTTTATTCTCTCTGTTTATGATAAGTGACAAGCCATCATAAGCCAAAGGTATAGCCACGGGCAAATAATTGCGTGACTTTAGATTCTCCAACTCATTTTTTGTGAAATTTCTTGATGCAATAACCAGCTGCAGACTGTCATTCATCAGCATCTTTATAGCATCATACTCATTTGTATAAATCGGAGTAAGCTTGGCATCCCGATATATACTTTCGAAGACCTGAACTTCTTCGTCGATTATAGGACTAAAACTTTCGTCAGAAGCGAACGAAATCGCTCCTGACGAATAAGTATCTGTTCTGCCGCTTTTGGGTTTGTCGGCACAAGCGGCCAACATGCCCGACAGCAGCATCAATCCTACCAAATTGTAGAATAGTTTTCTTCTCATATCACGTAATTACTGCAGTTTGAATGTTACTGGCAACGTATATCTTACGTTAACCGACGTACCGTTCTGCTTTCCAGGAGTCCAGTTAGGCATGCTGCTAACAACACGCACAGCCTCTCTGTCGAGAGACGGGTCAACAGACCTCAGGACTTTCACATTAGAAATAGAACCATTCTTACCTACAACGAACTGTACAATAACCTTACCCTGGATACCGTTCTCAGCAGCAACAACCGGATATTTGATGTTGTCTCTCAGCCAAGCCATCAAAGCGCCCTGTCCACCAGGGAATGAAGGCTGCTCTTCAACCACGTCAAACACCTTATTCTCCTCCTCGTTCTTTGGAGGTTCAGGCTGGGCAATTTCTTCCTTAGCTTTGAGCACCTCGCCGCCAATTTCGTCATTACCAACTACGTTGAACGCACCGATAGTAGTTTTTGTCTTCTGAAGGTCTTCCTGAGTTTTCATTTCCTCCTCAGGCTTTACCTCAGAGTCCTTCTTGATAACAGGAGCAGTAAACTTGATAGAGCTCTTTACCTTCTCTACAACTTTGGGCTGCTCGATTTTAGGAGTTACCTTTTTCTTCTCAACTTTCGGCGTCTTGTCTATTTTAGACAATTTAGCCTCAGTGACAATCGCAACTTTTTGGTTCGCCTCAATAACATTCTTAATAGCTATAGCCGAGAAAATAGCAACTGCAGCAATAAGTACGATAATGATAGACCAAAGGTTACGTTTTGCGGTACCCTTACGGAGCTTGTATGCTCCATATGCCTGGTTCTTTCCCTCGAACACGAGGTCACACCATGCATTAGATATAAGATCTATTTTTGACATTGTCTTTTCATTTTAAATGTTACTCAACGATTACTTCACTCCTTTTTTAGTAAGAAGGCCTTTGTCTTCAGGAGTAATGTTATCGATGACATACTTACCTATACTGCAAATCTGCATCTCATCCAGAGCATCAACCAAATTCTTATAAGAAGCATTGTCAGTTGCCTTGATAATGATTGTCAGGGTAGGAATCTTCTGCCCGTCAACTTCACCATTCTTCAGCTTCTCCAATTCTCTATTATATACAGAATCTGGGTATTTTCCAGGATTGCTCAACTTTTTGCTGTCGAGCTCGGCCTTAGCCTTCATAATCGTAGACACCGGTATGGTACCGTCTTCAGTGACATGGTTGATAAGGACCTTACGGATACCTTCCTTGCCCCAAGTTGTTTCTTTAAGGCAATTAGGATCATTGTAATTAGGAATACCTGCTACGTAGTAAATTTTGTCATTACCTGCAACGTAGATTGTAATAGTCTGCGAAGCCTTGGTAGCAGTTCTGTCCTCTTTCTGCACGTTCTCATCGTTACTTGGCATCGTCAGCTGCATTGTCTGAGGCTTGCTCAATGACGTACACAGCATGAAGAATGTGATAAGAAGCATCATCATGTCCACCATAGGCGTAAAGTCTACGCGTAGGTCAATCTTCTTCTGTTTGCTTTCTTTCTGCTTTGCCATGACTTATTCCTCCACTTTTTTGTAAGAAGTGATAAGATAGTAACGATTCTGATTCATGTCCTGAAGTTCAGACATTACTTTCTTGATAACCTTATAGGGTGTCTTCTCGTCAGCCTTGATAGCCAGTTTCATATCTGAGTTGTTGTCAGTAACTGTCTTAACCCACAACTGGAACTCGCTCATACCGCCGTCGATACTGTCTGTAGGAACGCCCTTATCTTTCTGATAGTCGTTCATATGAGCTGCATCCTGACTCAGGAATGCGCCCATATCTTCCATAGACACACCGATATTGGTTGCGCTGCGAGAGTTTTTCATCTGAGTGCCGTTAAGGCTTACGCCAAACTGATCAGCCATAGTGCTGAGCGCGGCCTCCATATCGCCAGGTTTGTCCCAGCCCAAGAACACCTTGCCCCTACTGTCGATCAGTATGCTCAAGACGTTATTCTCCGGAACCTTTAGCTCCGATACCGAACCAGGCGTGAGAACCTTAACTGCCTCATTCTTAACGAATGTTGATGTCAACATGAAGAATGTAAGCAAGAGGACCATCACGTCGCTCATCGGAGTCATATCGATCCAGATCGCTTTTTTCTTAATTTTTACTTTACCCATAGTAATAAAATTTTAAAGGGTTAGTAAAATTAAGCTTCGTCTGCGTGATTGGCTTCGTATGTCTGAGCAATTGAATAACCAACCTCATCAAGGGCGTATGTCAGCTTGTCGATCTTGTTTGTGAATGTGTTATAAGAAATAACAGCAACCCAAGAAGTCAAAATACCGAATGCGGTGTTGATCAAAGCCTCAGAAATACCTGTAGACAATGCCAGAGAGTCACCACCACCACCGGCAGCCAAAGCCTGGAATGAACGAATCATACCGATAACGGTACCGAGAAGACCGGTAAGAGTACCGAGTGTAACGATAGTTGCGATGATAGGAAGGTTCATCTGCAGTGTAGGCATCTCGAGCTGAGTAGCCTCTTCGTGAGCCTGCTGGATCTTAGAAACCTTCTGAGCCTTCTTCATGCCTGCTGTAGCTTCCATTTCCTTGTAAGCGCGGATAGAAGCAGAAACAACGTTAGCAACAGAACCTCTCTGCTTGTCGCAGATGCGCTGTGCTTCAGCGAAGTCGCCTTTGCTTACAGCAGCCTTAACGTTAAGAACGAACTTAGCAAGTGAGCCTGTTCCGAATGCAGAACGAAGAGCGATCCAACGCTCGATGCTCAGAGCGATTACAGTAAGCAAAAGTGTCTGGATGATAGGCACGATAACACCACCTTTGTAAATTGTACCGAGCAAGTTTGTCGGGTGACCTGCGGGATCGTTACCTGCGAAGTTTGCCGGATTACCAAGCAGATACTTGAAAATGCAAAGCGCAATAACGAAACATACAACGATAACCCAGATCGCTGCTCTAATACCTTGGAAGCCCTGATTTTTCTTTGTAGGGCTTGCTGCTTTTTGTGTAGTTGCCATAATTTTGAATTTAAATTTTAGTTATTAATAATTTAAGTTATAAAGTTTCCGATTAATGAAATTACAGTTTTTCCCTATATTTGCAAACAAGATCCCAAATAAGACTGCACAAAGATAACAATTAATGATCAATAAGAAGATTTATTAATAAGTTTTAACAGCGTTTCCTCTGTATTTTACATTAAAATATATTTGTGCAATCGTTATCTCGGCTGTTATTTAAGCTTAGCCAGCGCCTCCTTTATACGCCTCATAGCCTCACAAATATTCTCGTCGCTTGTGGCATAGCTCATTCTGAAACAAGCAGGATCGCCGAAAGCATCGCCTGCCACTGTAGCTACGTGAGCCACTTCGAGCAGATACATCGCAAGGTCTGTAGAAGTATTTATGACATGTCCGTCATAGCTCTTGCCGAAGAAATTACTGCACTTCGGGAACAGGTAGAAAGCTCCTTCGGGAACATTAACCTCAAGGCCCGGTATCTCCTTTGCAAGTTTTACTATAAGGTCACGACGGCGGTGGAATGCCTGTCTCATTGTCTCGACACACTCCTGCGAAGCAGTGTATGCCTCAACTGCAGCCTTCTGGCTAACTGAGCAAGGACCGCTGGTATACTGTCCCTGAAGTTTGTTGCAGCCTTTCACGATCCATTCGGGAGCAGCAATATATCCGATACGCCATCCGGTCATTGCATAAGCCTTTGACACACCATTTACGATAATTGTCCTCTCCTTCATTCCGGGAACAAGCGCTATACTGTTATGCTTGCCAATATAGTTGATATGCTCATAAATCTCGTCGGCAATGACATACAGGTCTTCATGTCTTTTTATGACCTCAGCCAGTCCTTCGAGTTCTTCCTTTGAATAGACGCTTCCAGTAGGATTACTCGGAGAGCACAATATCAGCATTTTAGTTTTAGGTGTAATAGCCGCCTCAAGCTGCTGCGGAGTCATCTTGAAGTTCTGCTCGAACCCTGCCTCTACAATTACAGGCTCACCTCCTGCCAGTTTAACCATCTGCGGATAACTAACCCAATATGGTGCCGGTATGATAACTTCGTCACCTTCATTAACGAGTGCCATCACAGCGTTGCAAACGCTCTGCTTTGCGCCGTTAGACACCAATACTTCATTGACTGTATATGTTAAGCCGTTCTCATTCTTAAGCTTTGCAACAATAGCCTCTCTCAAATCCATGTATCCCGGAACAGGTGAATATCTTGAGAAGTTGTTGTCAACAGCCTTCTTGGCAGCGTCCTTAATGTGGTCTGGTGTGTTAAAGTCTGGTTCACCCACGCTCATATTAATAACGTCAAGACCTTGTGCTTTCATCTCGCCACTTTTCTGTGACATGGCGAGAGTGGCTGAAGGTGCCAAGCGATTAAGACGGTCTGATAATTGTGCCATTGTCATATATTAAATTTATGCTCCTGCAAATTTAAGCAATTTATTCGTTCTATAAAAATAAATGATGTTATATTTTTATTCCAATTATTAAAATGATTTTTTTACAAATGTTTTTTTGACAATTACAAATGTAAAGTATGTCCCATGCGGTCTTTTTTGGTCTTCAAGTACTTATAATCGTACTCGTTAGGCGTTATTTCGATTGGAACATTTTCAACAATTTCAAGGCCGTAAGCCTCAAGGCCTACACGCTTTGTAGGATTGTTGGTGATAAGTCGCATCTTGTGCACGCCGAGCTTGCGCAGCATCTGCGCGCCGCAGCCGTAGTCGCGCTCATCGGGCTTGAATCCGAGATGTATGTTTGCATCAACGGTATCAAGGCCTTCTTCCTGCAGCTTATAGGCCTCAATCTTGTTCATAAGTCCTATGCCGCGTCCTTCCTGCTGCATATATATCAGCACGCCCTTGCCTTCTTTCTCTATCATCTGCATGGCCTTGTGCAGCTGCTGGCCGCAATCGCAGCGCATGCTTCCGAATACATCTCCGGTGGCGCATGAAGAATGAACACGCACGAGCACAGGCTCGTCTTCTTTCCACTCACCCTTTATCAGGGCCATGTGCTCGAGTCCGCTGCTGGTCTGACGGAACGGAACAAGCTTGAAATGTCCGTATTCAGTCGGCATATCCACCATAGTGCCTACGCTTATCAGCGACTCGCGCTGCAGTCTGTATGCAATGAGATCCTTAATTGTTATGACTTTAAGATTATATTTTGCTGCGAACTCCACGAGTTGCGGAAGACGTGCCATCGTACCGTCGTCGTTCATTATCTCCATCAGCGCACCTGCCGGATAAAGGCCAGAGAGCTTGCAGAGGTCTATTGTTGCCTCCGTGTGTCCGCTTCTTCTGAGCACGCCGTTGTCCTGTGCATAAAGCGGATTTACGTGACCAGGGCGTCCGAATGTTCTTGGCGTAGCCTCCGGATCGGCAAGAGCCTTGATTGTCTCGGCCCTGTCGTGAGCCGACACACCGGTAGAGCAGCCTTCGAGCTTATCCACTGTAACAGTGAAAGGAGTGCCCAACACAGAAGTGTTTTCTACAACCTGACGCGGAAGGTCAAGCTCATCGCATCTGCTTATCGTTATCGGCGCACAGAGCACGCCACGAGCATGCTTCAGCATGAAATTAACCTTCTCTGCTGTAATTTTTTCAGCGGCAATAATAAGATCGCCCTCATTTTCGCGGTCTTCATCGTCTACGACAATTACAAACTCGCCTCTCTTGAAGTCCTCAAGAGCTTCTTCGATTGTATTAATTTTTAAATTTTCCATAAACAGCGTTTACCTTATTATTATATATATATCAGGCCTTTGACGTGCCTGAGCTATTTAACTCTTCTATACGTGCTATCACGGCATCATTGGTCTGTCTGATGACCTTCAGGTCGCGCATGAGCCGCAGGCGGAAGCGCCACATGCGCAAATAGAGGAACAGGCCCACCGGAACGATGATTGCCGCAACCACATTCATCCATTTGCGGTCGAACGGGCGCGTATGTGCCTTTACTGCCATGAAAGGATAGGCGTTAAGACATGAAAGTATCACCTTGTCCTTCGTGTTCGACAAATCCTCGATGACAGTCTCTATCTTCTCGTTGATTTCCTCGATTGTATGGTCAGGCCTGTACTTGAAGAACACCTTAATTATATTAGGCGCAAGCCAAAGATTGTGTTCGCGGGCATAGTCGCCAATCTCTCGGTTCACTTCGGTCAGAGTTGCCGAGTCGGCCGCATAGTCGGGATCGGTTATTATAACCTCCTTCTTGAACACGGCACGCTTTATCCTGAGTCCGAATATCTTCATGAAGAAGTTGCGGTAGAGGTCGAGATTGAACACGACAGAGTCGTTGTTGGCCTTGTATGTGAAGAATATTGCGAGCGGCGTAAGTACAGCCGTAGCGATGCTCTTACCGAACCATATTGCCCACATACCGCCTCGCGACATGCGGTAGCCCGTATTCTCGAAAATGTAATACACGATGAACACCAGCACGGAGATAATCACCGGAACGCCAAGTCCGCCCTTACGGATGATGGCACCCAGGGGCGCACCGATAAAGAAGAATATCAGGCACGAAAGCGACAATGTAAACTTGTTGATGGCCTCTATCTTGTGCTGTCGTATAAGTTTGTCGCCGTCTGCCGTTATCATGCCCTTAAAGTCGAGGTCGTTCATTTCGCGCTGCACCTTGCTGAGGGCCGCATCAACAGCCTCAAGCTTTCTGTCGGCAGAAAGTCTCGAATAGACAGAGTCGAAGCTGTAAGTCTTTGTCCCGGCCATCTTGACGGCTCTCAGAGAGTCTTTCTTTGACACAGCCACGGGAGAATAATACGACATCTTGGCATCTTTGTAGAACACACGGCCGACGCTGTCGTACACGTGGTTAAGCGAATCGACGTCGCGGTTAATCTGTCCGATGCTCTTTCCGCGTGCGTTGTTCGAGAGCGCACTTGCGTCGGCAACGTTAAAGTCGGCATCGAAATCGAGCACTATTCTCTTCTTGACAAAGGTCTCGCGGCGATAAGGCACGCTTACGCCTGCCGAAAACTCCTGCGACTTCATGTTCTCAAACCATTCGCCGCTGTGCAGCGTAAGCACAAGATGCTTTTTCTCTGCCGTAGACTGCAACATGCCCGAGTCGGCCAGAATTATGGCGGCATCGTCATAGCTGTCGGTCATCTTATAAATCATCACACCGTAGAGCATGCCTGTCTTTATGTCTTTTTTCTGCACATAAAGGTTACACTGCGGAATGCCGTCATAGAATATACCCTCGGGAATCTCCAGTTCGGGACTCTTCTGCTTCATGGAAAGGAGCAGTCTCGAGAACGACATGTTGGCACTCGGAGCCACTACGTCCTGAAAATAGAAAGAGCCCAAGGCTATGAATATGACGATGACCACAAGCGAGCGGAACGCCTGCATAAGCGATATGCCCGCAGCCTTGATGGCCGTAAGCTCGCTGCTCTCGCCCAAGTTACCGAAGGCGATAAGCGACGAAAGCAGGATGGCCAGCGGAAGCGCCTGCGGCACGAGCATAAGACTCATATACCAGAAGAACTGGGCCAGCACGTCCATTGTCAGGCCCTTACCGATGAGCTGGTCGACATAGCGCCAAAGAAACTGCATCATCAGCACGAACTGACATATAAAGAACGTTCCGACAAAGAGGAGTCCGAACTGTTTTGCGATAAATTTATCTAATTTTTTGACTCTAAGAATCATTTTTATGCTAATTCTGACATTTATACAGCAGATTTACCAGCTTGCAAAATTAGCACAAAAATATCACAAACCACAACGTTTTGCGTTTTTTATTTAATAAAAGATGTATAAGGCACCGCCATCCTGCCACGCCGCAACGCAAAGCAGTCAACAGCACAAGGCACAGCATCACGCCCTAAAAGCGCATGTAAACGGCATGCCAAAGCCACGAGCACCGGCACGAAACAATATGCCGGCGAGAGCCGCGAAGCCGCGCAACACGGGATGACGGACACGCAAAAAAAACAAAGGCCACGAAGCTGCTAAAGCCCCGTAGCCCGTCTAAGCGCACTGAGATTTGCCTGCCAGATATCCACCACGGTATCCTTTTCGCCCTCGGGGGCAAAGTCGGTTATCATCAGGACAAAATCACCCGTTACGTCACTTTTGTTCATTTTCAGTTCCCAATACGTGTCCTTATACTCCTCGCCGCACCATCTGAAGCGTATATAGTCGAACTTCTTCTTGTCTATCACAGCCGAAGTTCTTATCTCATGGTCGCTCCACACGTTACCCCATGTGAAGGTAAACAAATCGCCATTAAGCCTTACTTCATCCGAAAGCCATTTGGCCAATCCTTCAGGCGTGCTCAGCATCGACCATATAAATCCGGCCGACTTAGAACGCAGCTCATGTTCAATGTTTACTTTGTTTTTCTCCATAGTTTAAAGGCATTTCATTGGTTATTTGCCACAAATTTACGTCTTTCGCATAAGATTTTGATAAAAAGTTGAAATATTTTTTGGTGTTTAAAGAAATTGTATTACCTTTGCAACCGCAAAGAAAAATGATGGCGGGGTAGCTCAGCTGGTTAGAGCGTCGGATTCATAATCCGGAGGTCGTGGGTTCGGGTCCCACCCCCGCTACAACAAGAGCCGCAACAGACGTTGCGGCTCTTTTATTTTATATTCTCTTAAGCCGATTTAAGCCCCGACTCTCCCCCACACGCACCAACAAAAAAAAGGCGGCAACCGGTCAACGCATGAACGGACAAAGCCTGCACGTAAAACAAGTTGCCGCTCACACAAAAGAAACCCCGAAGCAGACAAAGCACAAAATAGACAACAAGACAAGACGACCACAACAGACAACCAAATCAAGCAGTAACAGGCAAATCACTATCAGGCAAGCCACAGCAGCACACGACACATTGACAGAATAAGCCGCAAAACGCTTGCTTTTTGATTTGCAATAAGGTTCCAGAACTCAGTTTTTCAGAAACAGACATGCATACGGCTTAAAATAACGCACAAATCGTGTGCAATCATAAAGCACTGTAATATCGGACGATACGAAGGGCACAGACAAAATGTGCAATAAAAATCGCCGGAAAGCAGCACGAAAAGCCACGTTTCAAGCAGCAAAAGCCGGTCAATACGGATGCGAAAGCTTGCCTTTTACATAGCGAAAGACATCAAACGGAAATGTGAAACCTATGCTTTTGCATTGTTTCGTAAAGAAATTTCCGAACAAGACGCAAAACAATGGCTGCACAAATTCTATTTCGAGCAGAAACACGTACAAAATCACAATGACACATTGCACCATAAAACAGCCATAATGCTTACACCCTACGACACAGAACCTGACCGCAGGCAGACAACAGCCGGAGCAAAATCATGCATCAAAACACACGGACGGAAGACTGCCAAATCGCTCAGCATCAGGCCATAAGATGCACAGCAACGTGCCATAACATACACGCAAAACACGATACGGACATGACGCAGCATACCACAAAAAGACAAGTCCGGCGCAGCCAAAGCCGGAAAGGTCCCGCCAAACCCGGCGAGACACATTTCAAACGCCAAAACACCATGCACTGCCTGCATTTATTGTCCTAAATCAAAACATTTATAATTTTTGGTTGAAATATATTGTAAAATCAACGTTTTTTAGTAACTTTGCACTCTAAAAAACAGATAATTTTTAAAGACATGGCTGAAACAAAAAGAATCAAGACCGCACTCGTGTCCGTGTTTCACAAAGACGGACTCGACGAGCTGCTGGCTAAGCTGAACGAAGAAGGAGTAAAGTTTTTATCTACAGGCGGCACACAGAAGTTTATCGAGTCGCTCGGATATGAATGCCAGGCCGTAGAGAGCGTAACGACATATCCCTCTATCCTGGGAGGACGCGTGAAGACTCTTCACCCCAAAGTATTCGGAGGCATCCTCGGCCGCCGCGACAACGAAGGCGACCAGGAGCAGATGAAGCAGTATGAAATACCTGAAATCGACCTGGTTATCGTAGACCTCTATCCTTTCGAGCAGACCGTTGCAAGCGGAGCTTCTGAGGCCGACATAATCGAAAAGATAGACATTGGCGGAATATCTCTGATACGCGCTGGAGCAAAGAACTTCAAAGACGTGGTGATCGTGCCCAGCAAGGCTGAATACGGCGTGCTGCTCGACATCCTCAACAAGAAGGGCGCACAGACCGACATCGAAGACCGCCGCATGCTGGCTACACGCGCCTTCGGCGTAAGCAGCCACTACGACACCGCCATTCACGAATGGTTTGAAAAATAAGACACAGACAAGACAATCCGCTCGACGTCTTTCGCCCGGCAGGGCGAAAGACGCAAGACTTCAAGAAGAGACAATAAAATTATATTTATAGCTATAAACTTTATCAAGTAATGGGATTTTTTTCTTTTATCCAGGAGATCGCAATGGATCTCGGCACGGCCAACACCATCATTATCAGTGATGACAAGATTGTTGTTGACGAGCCGTCTGTAGTAGCGCTCGACCGCCGCACAGACAAAATGATAGCCGTAGGCGAAAAGGCTAAGATGATGTATGAGAAGACTCATGACAACATCCGCACGATACGCCCGCTGCGCGACGGCGTCATAGCCGACTTCACTGCCTGTGAGCAGATGATGCGCGGACTTATCAAGATGGTACACACCGGAAGACGTTTCTTCTCGCCTTCACTCCGCATGGTGATAGGCGTGCCGTCTGGCTCAACCGAAGTTGAGCTGCGCGCCGTGCGCGACTCTGCCGAGCACGCCGACGGACGCGACGTCTACCTCATATTCGAGCCTATGGCTGCTGCCATCGGCATCGGCATCGACGTTGAAGCTCCCGAAGGTAACATGATTGTCGACATCGGCGGCGGAAGCACCGAGATTGCCGTAATTTCTCTCGGAGGCATCGTGTCGAACAACTCTATCCGCACTGCCGGCGACGACCTCACTGCCGAAATTCAGGAGTACATGAGCCGCCAGCACAATGTCAAGGTCAGCGAACGTATGGCCGAGCGCATCAAGATACACGTAGGATCGGCACTGACAGACCTTGGAGAAGAAGCTCCCGAAGACTATGTAGTACACGGACCTAACAAGATTACGGCCCTGCCTATGGAGGTGCCCGTATGCTATCAGGAGATAGCCCACTGTCTTGACCGCACCATCGCCAAGATAGAGAACGCCGTGCTCTCTGCTCTCGAGAAGACTCCGCCTGAGCTTTATGCCGACATCGTAAAGAACGGTATCTACCTCACCGGAGGAGGCGCACTGCTCAGAGGTCTCGACAAACGTCTCACCGACAAGATTAACATCCAGTTCCACGTGGCCGACGATCCTTTGCACAGCGTAGCAAAAGGAGCGGGTATTGCATTGAAGAACGTTGACCGCTTCTCGTTCTTGATGAGATAAGCCATGCGCAACCTACTGGAATTTCTTGCGAAATATAACCACTGGTTTCTCTTTGTCATACTTGAAGTTATCAGCCTGACGCTGCTGTTCAGATTCAACAGCTATCAGGGCAGCGTGTTCTTCTCGTCGGCCAATGCCGTAACCGGAAAGGTATACGAATGGGACGCTGCAGTGAAGACATTCTTCAACCTGACAAAGATAAACCAGCAACTCAATACGCGCAACCTTTATCTCGAGCAGACAGTAAGGAAGCTGTCTGAACAGATAAAGAGCAACACGGGCGACTCTACACGCCTTCAGCGCGCACA
>OLRN01001154.1_pt1 | contig 15291 bp, 12 predicted proteins | sample 1673001 | NCBI WGS metagenome assembly OLRN01 (sample SAMEA3136745, study PRJEB25190) | human gut metagenome | biome: human gut; feature: human-associated habitat; material: faeces | place: Austria | collected 2013 | reverse complement strand
GCAGGCGGTCGAAGACCGGCCCGTGCGGCCCTTCCCACTGGGGAAAACCGAACGACGGGCCGTCCACAGCCGTCCCGTCGTGCAGGCCGTATTCCGGCCAGATCTCTTCCTCCACCCGCCAGAGCGAACGGAGGGGCGCCTGTTGCAGGTCCATGCTGCCGGCCACGCCCACGTTGAGCACCAGCGAGACCGCCTGCCCTGCCTGCCGGGCCCCGGCCAGTGCCAGCCCCATGCCGAGGGCGGCGTTGACGGGCCCCACGCCGGTGATGCAGGCCAGGGCCGGCAGGCCCAGGCGCAGGGGCAGCAGTTCCTGCTCCGGCAGGCCGGTCTGCGCCGCCGGGACGCATGCCGCTCCGGGAACGGGCCCCAGGGCCCGTTCCGGCAGGGCGGCCAGCAGTTCGCGGGCGGTGGCGGCGCAGACCAGCAGCACGGCGCTTACAGTCTCCAGTAGTCGATGCCCGCGGCGCGCATGGCCTGCGGGTCGAAGAAGCCCTTCACGTCCATGAGCACGGCCCTGTCGCCATCCTTGCAGCGGGCCTTGATGTCTTCGGGCGTCAGGGCGGCGTAGGCCTTGTGGCTCACGGCCAGCAGCACGGCGTCCAGGTCGCGCAGCCGGTCCAGATCAACCAGCTCCTGCCCGTATTCGCGCATGGCTTCGGCCGGGTCGGCCTCGGCGTCATGCACCAGCGGGACCACATTGTATTCCTTGAGTTCGCGGATCACGTCCACCACGCGGGTGTTGCGCAGGTCGGGCACGTTCTCCTTGAAGGTGAAGCCCAGAATGCCCACGCGCGCGCCGCTGACCACGTTGCCGTTCCTGATCAGGCGCTTGACCAGGCACTCGGCCACATATTTGCCCATGTTGTCGTTGGTGCGGCGGCCGGCCAGGATGACTTCGGGGTGGAAGCCCATCTCCTCGGCCTTGAAGGTCAGGTAGTAGGGGTCCACGCCGATGCAGTGGCCGCCCACCAGTCCCGGCCGGAACCCAAGCGCATTCCACTTGGTGTTCATGCCGTCCACGACCTCGTTGGTGTCGATGTCCATCCTGTCAAACACCATCGCCAGCTCGTTCATAAAAGCGATGTTGATGTCGCGCTGGCTGTTCTCCACGACCTTGATGGCCTCTGCCGTCCGGATGTTCGACACGGGATAGGTCCCCACCTCGATGACAATATCGTAGATATGCTGGATCTCTTCCAGAGACTCTTCGTCCATACCGGAAACGATTTTCCGGATGTTTTCCAGCCGATGGGCCTTATCACCGGGGTTGATGCGCTCCGGGCTGTAGCCGATCTTGAAATCGGTGCCGCAGACCATGCCGGAGCCTTTTTCCAGGATGGGGATGCAGACATTCTCGGTGCAGCCCGGGTAGACCGTGGACTCATATACCACGATGGCACCCTTTTTCAGGTTCCGGCCCACGATCTCCGACGCACCGATCACCGGGGTCAGGTCTGGCGTATGGTCAAAGTTCACCGGCGTCGGCACAGCCACCACGATGAAGTCGGCCTTCCGGAGCTGCTGTTCCTCGTCCGTGAACTGCACAGTGGTGTTCCGTACCTGCTCGTCGCCCACTTCCTTCGTCGGGTCTGCGCCGGAGCGGTAGGCTTCTATTTTTTTGCTGTTGGTGTCAAAGCCAATGACATTCAGGCCCTTCTTTGCAAATGCCACCGCAATAGGCATTCCCACATAGCCAAGACCGACCACAGCCAGCACTGCTTTTTTGACAATCAATTTCTCATATAGCGACATGATATTTCTCCTCATCCTGCTCGTCATAGCCGGGCATATTCCATTTTCTGCACGCTTCCCGCACGGCTGCGGACCAGTGGTTCCAGTGCTTTTCCCCGTGCAGCGACCTTTCCGTCCGGCAGATGCTCCTTCTTTTCCCGGTCGATGAGCACACCGTCCGAATCATGATCCGGGTGTACCATCATTTCCGAGATGCCGGGAAGCGTTTTCTCATACATCCGGATGCTCTCAAAATGCTCCGGGCTGCGGAAGCCGTTCTGCCTCAGCCGTATCCCATAGATGTGGGCATACAGCCCATTCCACAGCTTGAATCTGCCCCGGACATTCTTGTGACATCTCACGCGGCAGATGCCATGCTCCCGGCAGACCCGAAAAAAAATCGGTGCAAGCATCCAGTTCCAGTGGATGTGGTGGTGGGAATCGGCATGGGTAAGTTCTATCCCTCCGGCAATGAGCCGTTCCATCTGTGCCGTCAATTCTTCGTAGAGGTCCTGCTTATCCTGCGGGGAAAGACGGCGGAAGTAGTTCGAGCGGGTCTTGAAATAATCGGTAAACCGCCCATTTGAGACAAATTTCGCATTTTTCCGCATCGCAGGTGTCAGGGCAGGGCCTTCCGTCAGGTTCAGGTGCGCTCCGATATGGCCCCGCATTTCGGGAGCCATTGCGAATGCAAGCTCCATCGCTTCCCCGTTCGCCACCATCGTTGTGTCGGTTATCAGGCCCTTCTGAAAAGCCTCATAGATGGCTCTTGTACACGATTCGGTTTGACCGAAATCATCCGCGTTGATGATGACTGCACACTCATCCTTTTTCATGCCTGTACCTTCCTGTGCCGTTATTTTCTGCTGCTGTGGTGGACGATTTTGTACAGCACCAGGCCCAGAAGAGCGCCGAACGTGTTTGCCAGAATATCGTCCACATCGCAGTTTCCCAGCCGGAAGATGAGCTGACAGCTCTCGATGATGGTCGAGAGCATCACGCCGATGCCCAGCACCTGAGCGGCATCGCCCAGCTTCCGGGGATGCATCTGCACGAACAGATAGCCCAGCGGCATGAACATCACGACGTTCAGGATCATGTGGTTCAGCTCTTCCACATTCCCTTCCAGCAGGAAGCTTTTTACCGAGGCGAACAGCTCCGTCTGCAAGACGGTCTCCGTCCGGGTCTGCCGGGTGATGAGGGTCACCACAAGAATCGCAAGGATGTAGAGGACGAACAGCACCGCGTACTGAGGCTTTATCTCTCCGCGGCTGCGGGAAACAGTCAGCATGACATTTCCGATCTCCACCAGAGCAAAGAGCAGGCAGAGCGTATACAGCACCATTCCGAGGTCACCCGACATATAGGCTGCCACTGTAAACCCGCCCGCAAAGCAGGAGTATACAAAAAACAGGACCACCCGTATCATCATCCGATTGCCTGGGGCGGCAGATTCGGGGACGGTCCGCTTTGCAAGCAGATAAAATCCCACAAGATACAGGATGATCGCTAACAGGATGGTCATGTTATTTTCCTCTTACTCTTTCCCAGTTCCGGCCTTCCTGCGGCATATCGCCGGGAACCTTCTTCCCAAAAGCAGGATGACAGCCTGCGCTGCCATCCTGTGCTCAATGCTTTGTTTTTTTGCCGAAAATGCCAAGCCCCCTGCGGGACGACGGCTTTCCGTGCTTTTCTACTGCGGCATCCGATCCTGCCTTATAGATATATTTGTGTTCCGGAGCAGACTTGCGCTCGTGCTTGGGTGCCGGTGCCGCTTTTTGTTCAGGTTCCGGCGGCAGCTCTGCCGGGAGCGGCTGCTCCAGAGGAGCCATGTCAGCTTCAGCCTTCTCAGGCTCGGCCCAAATCTCTTCCGTTTTCTGCAGTTCCGGCTCTGCTGCGGCAGATTCTTCCGGCTTTTCAAACACAGGCGGCTCCGGAGAGATGCTGCTTTCTTCCTCGGTCGGCTGCATCTCTGCGACCTCTGCCGGGGCGGCAGCAGCTTCCTGCGGCTGTGCCTGAGAGGCTTTGCTTTCCGGTTTTTCCGGGTCTGTCTGCTTCCAGCTTCCGTCTTTGCCCATGCGGAGCAATTCCCACATGGCCTCATTGTCGCTCAGGCCGCCCTTTGTCTGGTACAGGTCGTCTGTCAGTTCGTCCAGCACGCTCTGGCTCCCTGCACCGGACGGCTTCCAGTCAGCGGCCTTCTCCTGACCGTCCGCCGGGCGAAGCAGATCTTCCGGCAGTGAGCCGCCAGTTTCTTTTTCGTCCGTATTTTCGTTCTTTTTCGATGCGTTCGAAACTGCAGTGCGCTCCGGATAGAACTGGAAGGTCCCCAGAGACTGCGTCTCATTGACCACACAGCCCAGCACACGCACACCGGATTTATCCAACTTTTCAATGGCATCCTGCAGAGCGGGCAGCGGCGTCGCATCGTAGCGCACCACAAACAGCACATTGTTCGCCAGTTTGTTCAGGCGCAGCACGTCCGAGGAACGACCCACCGACGAAGCGTCGATGACCACGTACTCGTAGGGCTCCATGATTTTTTCCAGAAGCTCGAACAGCGTACCATCCAGAGGCACGGCGTTGCGCTCCAGTACCATCGGCAGCAGGTCCAGAAAGCCCGTCAGCGAAACGATGGCCTCCTGTGCAGCAGACTCGCCCTTATACAAAGCATTCAGAGTCCGGCTGTAATCCACGCTCCGCAGAAACATTCCGCCCAGACTCGGGGCGCGGGTGTTCAGGTCCAGCAGCAGAGTGCGCTTTTCCATATCCGAAAGCTGCAGAGCCAGGTTCGCCGCCACCGTGCTCTTGCCCTCGCCGTCCTCGGCAGAGGTCACATAGAATCGGTGCTGCTTTTCCTTTGTGCCGAAGCGATTGGTCAGGATATATGCCGCCGAGGCAAAGTTCTGCACAGCTTCGGCATCCGAGCGGTGCTTTTCGCTCAGGAGCTGGGTATTCTTCTGGAAATAGCCGTCGTCCTTCGGGACATTGCCCAGCGTTTCCAGACCCAGAACATCCTCCACGTCTTTCAGGTTCACCAGAGTGGGCCGCATAAGCAGTTCCAGAACTGCCATGCCCACACCGGCCATCAGGCCCAGCAGGCTGAAGATGATCCAGAGGCTGGCATAGCTGCCGCCACCCATCAGATACTTTGCCTCCGGGGCGTCGATGACCGCCACCGAGCCCACCATCAGCGTCTCCGGCAGGATCGTCCTGCTGGCGTCCAGAATGGCGTTCATCAGCCGGATGCCGGCGTCCGCATTGTTCCAGCTCAGAGTGAGCTGAAGGACCTGTGTCTCGTTGTACCGGCTCACCTCCAGATTCTGGTAAACATCCTTCGTCGAGACCGACACAAGGCCCGTGCTGTCAAGGGCCGCCTGCAATACACGGTTGCTCTTCATCACAAAACTTGCCGCGTCTACCATATCCTCCGCCAGATGGAAGTCGTTGGTGCTCAGGTAGGAGGAGTTGTTGGTAAAGGCTCCCGTCGATGATTGGGAGGTGATGGCAATGGAACAGCTGATCTCATAGCTGGTGTAGTTGCCCTGCAGATAGGAGACACCGCTGAGCGCGAATCCGCAGATGAATCCCAGCAGGCCCAGCGCCAAAATCATCTTCCAGCGCTTGAAGGCCGCATACAGCAGGTCTCCTACACGGAGCTGAACATTGTTCATCGTTTCTCACCGCCCTTTATGACTCTTTTTTGTTCGAATCTTCTTCGTTCTTTTCTTCTTTCTGGGCCTCTGCTGCCTTCCGCGCCTTGCGGCGGGCCAGCACGCCCCACAGGAATACCAGCAGCCAGATGACGCCTGCCGCGATGACAGCCAGCACAGCCAGCGCGATGGCGCTGCGCAGCGTGAATACCGGCACGTTCCAGTTCTGTTGTCTTGCCGTATCCTGTACGGTAAAGTTATATTTCTTTGCGTTTTCTGCATTCGGCTCACCGCGCACGACATAGTAGCTGCCCTCGGTCAGGTCGGTGAACATCTCGCCGGAACCGTTGGTCGTCCAGGTCTGGATGAGCTGGTCCTGAGCGTTGTACAGCGAGAGCTGTTCGTCTGCCGTGTCACTGCGCAGGACCATATCCACTGCGTGGATGGACACCCGCAGCATCCGGTTGGTGATGGACAGAGCTGCCGTGCTGAGGCCGTCGATACGGCCATCTGCCGCCACCGTCATGGTGTAGTCCGTATTGTCCAGGCGGTAGTTCTCCAGCGTCTGCTGCTCACGGATGTGATAGGTCGTGTTCTTGTCCAGGTCGGTCAGCAGCACATTGCCTGCGGCATCGGTCGTCACGGTCTGAGTGATGCCAGTGCGCTCGTTGCTCACAGCAAAGGTCACACCTTCCAGTCCGGTGGAGTTCAGTTCATCGGTGACGCTCAATGCGATTTTGGTCTTCTCTGCGTCGATCTCATGCAGCTCCGGATCCTCGCCGTTTTTCTTCTCCACCTCGACATTCAAATCTTCCTGCATGGTGGTGTAGTAGTTCGGTGCGGTCTGCTGCTGCACGGTGTAATTGCCCAGATACAGCTCCTTGCTCTCGCCGTAGCCGTTCTCATCGCAGACGATGGTATCTGCATACTGGCCCTGCGTATAGCGCACCGTGCCGTCCTTGGTCACGATGTCCTCAGCCGCGATGACGCGGAATGTACCGCCACCCACAGGCAGCTGCGTCTCGGCGTCGTTCATTTGGATACGGATGATGTTTTTGCAGGGCGACAGCCGGATCTGCACCACAATAGGGGTCGGGCCAGTCGTACATCCGGTTCACATCATAATAGGTGTCCCCCGCCGCATCGTAGCCCTCCGGCTCGGTCAGCTCGTGGAAATAGTAACTGCCCTGCCAGATCTTTTCCGGCAGATAAAAGACGCCTTCCTCGGTCGTCTCATAGTCGCGGTAGTTGATTTTTTCCGGATAATAGGTATTCAGGGTCTGCAGGCTTCCGTTCTGCAGATGGGTCGTATCGGTGCGGTACAGCTCGAAGGTAACGCCCGCTTCCGGGATGCGTCGCTCCGTCTCATCATCGACCACTTCTACGAACACGGCGGTCTTAATGCCGTCCTCGCCGTAGCCGCCTCCACCGCCGGTCTGGATGATCTGCTGGTCGAACTGACCGTTGCCGTCTCCATCACCGTCGCCGGTGCCGCCGTCATAGTACCAGCCGCCGGGGTCGTTATTGTTCCAGCCGGTGCCGCTGGACGAAGGCCCTTCGCTGGAAACGGAGGACGCCTCCTCATAACCGGTGTAGTCGCTCAGAAGATAGAGACCCAGCAGCGCAATGATGAGCACCAGCACAAACACAAGGCCGCTCATCATATCGGTGGCCGGCTGCCAGAAGTTGTACTCCTCATTCGGTTTCTGTCTGTGTCTTTTCATCCTGCGTGCCCCACTTTCAGAATCTTGGCGAACTCATCCACCGACAGCGGTCGGGAGAAGAAATAGCCCTGTCCCTCGGTGCAGCCTGCCTTGCGCAGCACATTGAGCTGCTCTGCGCTCTCGATGCCCTCTGCCAGCAGGTTCAGCCGGAGCGTCCGGGCCTGCACAAAGATACCGGGCAGTGCGTTCGTCCGGTTCTGCATCTCGGCGCTGCACAGGTCGAGCTTGAGCACGTCGGTGCCGATGTCGCCCAGAGCACTCAGCTCCATATAATTTCCGTCAAAGCCGTCCAGCACGACCCGGAAGCCCATCTGCTGCAGCTGAGCCACTGTCTCGCTCAGAACGTCGTGCGTTTCCAGATAGGCAGTTCTCGAAATATCAATGTCCAGATATTTCGGCGGGATACGATATTTCTTCAGCATTCCCGAGAAGAATTCTGCCACATCAATGGCCAGAATATCAGTCTTGGTCACGTTGACCGTAATAGGCATCGGACGGACACCCTCGTCGATCCACACCCGGATGGTCTTGCACACTTCCTCCCAGATATACTGGTCCAGCTTCGTGATATAGCCGTTGCTTTCCAGTACCGGGATGAACACTGCGGGCGAAACGACGCCCAGTACCGGGTGGTTCCAGCGCACCAGCGCCTCGGCACCGATGACCTTGCGGGTGTTCAGCTCATACCGCGGCTGTAGGAAGAAGGTGAACTCATTCTTGCGCAGGCCGTCCAGGATCTGCGGCATCAGTACGCGCTCGTTGCCGCCGTTTCCGCTCATGGCTTCGCCGGTCAGAACGCCATTGCCCGTGTTCTTGGGCAGACGGTCCAGCAGTTCCAGGATCTGCCGCACCTCGCGGCGGCTGCTGTAGCGGGCCTGCTCGTCCGTGGTGGGGATGACCGTCTTGTGGAACTCTTCGAGGAACAGTCCCGTCTCGCGGTTCATGATGTTCCTCAATACATTATTTATAATATTAAACAGGATAGACAGGATAACGCCTGCGATGGAGGTATAGAATGCCGTATCGATACCGGCCAGAATGGACTGCACGCTGCCCAGAGCGGCCTCCACCGTGACGAAGCTGATGTTCCGCAGGCCCAGCAGCAGACCCACGAAGGTACCCAGAATGCCGAGGCCCGTCAGGGTGCCGGGGATCTGGGCGATGACGCCTCGCCATGTGTACAGTGCAAGGACATCCTCGTTGAGGACCTCATCGATGTCGCTGACGATCTGCCCCGTCTCCCGCTGGTGCTGCACTTTCTCGCGGTACTCGCCAAACAGCTTGTCCAGCCGCTTCTGCTGGAAGAAGCGCTCGATCCGCAGCGCCGCGACCCATGCCGAGCTACCTTCGGTCCCGGATGCCTTGCGAATGCTGTTCTGTCCGTTCAGCAGTCCGCCCGTAAACGAGATCGTCGGCAAAAGGCCATAGATGCACCCCGCCAGTGTGATCATACACATAAAGCCGACGATGACCATGGAAAGCAGGTCCGGAGAATACGCTGTGAGCACAACACCGCTCACAAGCAGCACTGCCACAGACAGGTAGGAAAACAGCCTCATACTTCCATCCTTTCTCACCATTGAAAGCGCAAAAAGAAAAAGGCTGCAATAGTATCTTCCCCAAAAATAAGGGAAAATCCTTTTGCAGCCGAACCACCTTTTGGTTTTATAAAACAACTTCCAGAAGGCTTCAAACTTTGCGTCCTTGACTCACATCAAGTTTGCCCAGATAATTCAATTACATTAAAGGAGCAAAGTACCCTTACGATTACAAAAGACGCACTACTCACCTTATTCTAGTGCTTATGATACCATTCTTAAAGTTCAAAGTCAATACAAAATCTCTTTTGGCAGACTTACTAGCAATTCAACTTTTTAATGCAACAGCAACAGCGTTGAATTGCATATCGCAAATATGCTGTTATCCTGTTGCGTTATTTTCTTGACTTGCGATAAAAAGCGCAGATTTTCCACAACGAGCCTCTCCGCTCGTGGAAGATCTGCGCCTTTTCTTATTCTCTGCTTCCCACCATATCCTCAATGGCCCGCAGGAACGCCATGCCATAGCGGGCGGCTTTCTTTTCGCCGACGCCGGTGATGTTCAAAAACTCATCCATGCTCAGGGGCTTGCTCTGGACCATTTCGCGGAGGGTAGCGTCGCTGAACACCATGTAGGCCGGAACATTCTGCTTCGCTGCAAGACGCTTGCGGAGGGCGTAGAGCGCGGCCAGCAGCTTCTCGTCTGCCTCGCTGAGGTCGCCGCCGGCAGCAGCACGGCGGGCCGACAGCCGCCGGGAGTTGGCCGCAGCCCTCTGCTTCGCGGCGGCAGCGCGCTGTTCCACCTCCTGCGCATTCTGCTCGGCAAAGAGGCAGCAGGAACAGTTGCCGCACTTTTCAGGTGCGGCCTCGCCGAAATAGTTCAGCATGAACCGCCGCAGGCACTTCTGGGTGGTGGAGTAGAATGTCATATACTTGAGCCGCTCTTCCGCCTTGCGGGCGGCCTCGGCCTTGACGTCGGCGGGCAGGCCGTTGTCCGCTTCCATCTCTTTGTCGATGAAGAAGCGGATGGTTCGCACATCCGTACCGGAATAGAGCAGGATGCAGCGGGACGGCAGACCGTCGCGGCCCGCGCGGCCCGCCTCCTGATAGTAGCTTTCCAGATCCTTGGGCATATTGTAATGGATGACGAACCGGACGTTGGGCTTGTCGATGCCCATGCCGAAGGCGTTGGTCGCTACCATGATTTGAACGCGGTCGTAGAGGAAGTCGTCCTGATTCTTCCGGCGCACCTCGGCGTCCAGCTTGGCGTGGTAGGCCGCTGCCCGGATGCCCCGGCTCTGGAGCAGGCGGGCCGTCTCGTCCACCTGCTTCGTAGTGCTGCAATAGACGATGCCCGCGTTGTCGCCCTCCCGGAGCACAAGGTCCAGCAGCTCCTTCGGCTTCTGGCTGGGCAGGGCGCGGCGCGTCTCGAAGTAGAGGTTGGGCCGGTCGAAGCCGGTCGTCACCTCATAGGGCTGATGGAGCTCGAGGTGGCTGCGGATGTCGTCCCGCACCCGGGCCGTCGCCGTGGCCGTGAACGCGCCCACCACCGGGCGATTCGGCAGGCTGTCCACGAACTCCTTGATACGGAGATAGCTGGGGCGGAAGTCCTGCCCCCACTGGCTGATGCAGTGGGCCTCGTCCACCGTCACCATGCTGATGAGCTTTTCCTGCGCGAAGCGCTGGAAGCCCGGCATTTCCAGCCGCTCCGGGGCCACATAGATGATCTTATACCAGCCCTCGCGGGCGCGGTGCAGCATCAGGGCTTTCTGGTTGTCGGTGAGGCTGTTGTTCAGAAAAGCCGCTGCCACACCGGCCTGCACAAGAGCTCCCACCTGATCCTTCATCAGGCTCACCAGCGGCGACACCACCAGCGTGATGCCCGGCAGCAGCAGGGCGGGCACCTGATAGCAGATGGACTTACCGGCACCGGTGGGCATCACGGCCAGCACGTCCTGCCCGGCCAGCAGGCGCTGCACGATCTGCTCCTGCCCGGGGCGGAAGCTGTCGTAGCCAAAAAATTTTTTCAGGATGCTGTGCGGGGTTTCCATGGTTTCCTCCGTTATAATCAGTGAACGCGCAGTGCGCGGAGTGCTCAAAACGCTACCAGTATACCACAAAACCGTGTCTGCGCGCACAAAAAAACACCACATTGCACCGAACGGTGCGAAAAATCCGGGATATCTGGGGGCGGGCATAGCTTTTCAGGATTGAAAATGCTATAATAAGAACACATATCTCCATCCGGCGGCCCCCGGTGCGCCGAAACTGCAAATCGAATTTAAAGGAGCAATTTAGAATATGGACCAGAAACTCATTACCTTTGCTGTGCCCTGCTACAACTCGGCGGCTTATATGCGCCACTGCATCGAGACGCTGCTGTCTGCCGGCGAGCGGGCAGAGATCATTCTGGTGGATGACGGCTCGGTCAAGGACGAGACCCCTGCCATCTGCGACGAATACGCCGCCAAATACCCCACCATCGTCAAGGCCATCCATCAGGAGAACGGCGGCCACGGCGAGGGCGTCAACCAGGGCATCCGCAACGCCACGGGCCTGTACTACAAGGTGGTGGACAGTGACGACTGGCTGGACACCGAGGCTCTGAAAAAGGTGCTGGCCCGGCTGGCTGCGCTGGTGGAGCGTCACACCGCCCCGGACCTGATGATCTGCAACTATGTGTATGAGCATGTGGAGGACGGCACCAGCCATACGGTGCGCTACACCAATGTGTTCCCGCAGAACCGGCTGTTCAGCTGGATGCATGTGGGCCACTTCCGCCCGGACCAGAACCTGCTGATGCACTCGGTGATGTACCGCACCCAGGTGCTGCGTCAGTGCGGCATGGTGCTGCCCAAGCACACCTTCTATGTGGACAATATCTTTGTGTACCAGCCCCTGCCCTATGTCAAGAGCATGTATTATATGGACCTGGACCTGTACCGCTATTTTATCGGCCGTGCGGACCAGAGCGTGAACGAGAGCGTCATGGTCAAACGGGTGGACCAGCAGCTGCGGGTCACCAAGCACATGATCGACTGTCAGGATCTGGATGCCCTGAAGCATGAAAAGCGTCTGCGGGCCTATATGCTCCACTACCTGTCCATGATGATGACCGTCAGCGACATCTTCCTGCTGCTGGATGGCACCCCGGAGGCCTACACCAAAAAGAAGGAGCTGTGGCAGTACCTGAAGGACCATGTGAGCCCCAAGGTGTACCGCTCGGTGGTGCTGAGCCTGGGCGGTGTCAGCAACGTGAATGTCCCCGGCGGCGACAAGGTGGTGCTGGGCTGCTATCGCCTGGCCAAGAAGCTGTTCAAATTCAACTAAGCGTCGGCCCTTTGTGCCCTTTGCTCCCCCGATTTCGGGGGAGCTTTTTTGCTGTTCGCCTTGATTTTTTATAAAAGTGCGGTGAATGGTTGCTTTTTCTTTTGGCGGAGAGTATACTGTCAAAGTATGCGTTTTTTGCCGTGCAGGTTTCCCCTGGGCGCATTCCCTTTCCTGCACGGCCCTGGAATGAGAAGTTTATAAAATAAGGAGGAAATGGGGCAGACTGCGGAACCGCTCTGCCCCAGGAGAACACACATGGAACAAATGCTTATCTGCCTGTCGATCGCTCTGATCGCAGGCCTGCTCATGTCCCGTCTGGCAAAGGCGGTAAATCTTCCGGCAGTCACGTCCTATCTGGTGGCCGGGCTGCTGCTGGGTCCCTTTGTGCTGGGGCGGCTGGGCCTCAGCGGCCTTGGCATCGGCTTTGGCTCCCTGGAGCAGGTGGAGGGCTACGGCGTAGTCACCCAGGTGGCACTGGGCTTTATCGCCTTTGTCATCGGCAACGAGTTCCGGCTCAGCTCCCTGCGGAGCATGGGCCAGCAGGCCATTACCGTGGGCATTGCCCAGGCGGTGATCACCACCGCCCTGGTGGACGTGGCCCTGGTGGGGGTGCATCTGCTGTTCCCCCAGGTGCTGTCCCTGGCGTCCGCTATCACCCTGGGCTCCATTGCCGCAGCCACGGCCCCGGCTGCCACCCTGATGGTGGTAAAGCAGTATAAGGCCAAGGGCCCCCTGACCCACCTGCTGCTGATGGTGGTCGCCATTGACGACGCTGTGGGCCTGGTGCTGTTCTCGGCCTCCTATGGTGTGGCCAATGCCCTGGAGCAGGGCCACATGGACCTGCTCAGCGTGGTGGTGGAGCCTCTCATGGAGATCCTGCTGTCCCTGCTGCTGGGTGCCGTTGCCGGTTACCTGCTGAATCTGCTGGAGGTCTACTTCCACTCCCGGTCCAAGCGCATGAGCCTGTCGGTGGCCTTTGTGCTGCTGACGGTGGGTGTTTCCATGCTGGAGGTTGAGGTAGGCGGCGTGCGCTGCGGCTTCTCCCTGCTGCTGGTGTGCATGATGACCGGCACCGTGTTCTGCAACGTCTGCCCCACCTCGGACGAGCTGATGGACCGTCTGGACCGCTGGGTGTCCCCCATCAACATCCTGTTCTTCGTGCTGTCCGGTGCAGAGCTGGATCTGACCATCCTCACCAACCCCATGGTGCTGCTCATCGGCGTGGTGTACATTGTGGCGCGCTCTGCCGGTAAGATCAGCGGCTCTTACCTGAGCTGCCGCGCCACCAGCTGCAGCCCGGCTATTCAGAAATATCTGGGCATCACCCTGCTGCCGCAGGCTGGCGTGGCACTGGGCATGGCTGCTACCGCTGCCGAGCTGTCGGACGGCCACATGGTGCGCAATGTGGTGCTGTTCTCGGTGCTGGTGTACGAGCTGGTAGGCCCCACTCTGACCAAGATCTCGCTGGTCGCCGCCGGAGAGATCCGCCCCGAGGGACGCACCAGCGCCCGCGTGGAGAACCAGCCCGAAGCCCCTGTGGAGCTGAGCTGAGACGGCGAAGAAGAATTATTTGTAATTTGGGGGTTCAGGAAAGCCTGCGGGCTTTTCAGAACCCCTTTTTTTCACGGAGAGAATCTCCCCCACCTTTACGCGCAGAAGGTCGTTTTTTGTCGAATTGACACGCAATCATTGACGAACGGTGTTATTTTTTGTATACTGAGCTTATCAGCGCTGGCACAATTTTCCTATTGTGTCAGTGGTTGCTAAAAAGGAATAAGGAATAGTGAAGGAGAATGACACATTATGAAAAGCACTGGCATCGTTCGCGGCATTGACTCGCTGGGACGGATCGTTCTGCCGAAGGAGCTGCGCACTAGTATGCACCTCGACACCGACACCAAATTGGAGATCTTTGTGGATGGGGACGCCATCGTCCTGAAAAAGCACCGCCCCGCCGGCAGCTGCGATTTCTGCGGCGAGGTGGACGAGCAGGCCATCCAGTTCGGCGGCTACTGCATCTGCACCGCCTGCCGCCGCAAGCTCAGCGCACTGTAACGCAGAAAGGGGGCTCTTTCCATGAGCCGGTTCATCGACTTTACCCTTCCCTCCACCGTGCCGGGGCGCACCCTGCACGGCTTTCGCTGCGTCCCGGAGGGGCAGGTGCGGGCGGTGCTGCAGCTGTCCCACGGCATGGTGGAGTATATCGACCGCTACCGCCCCTTGGCGGAATATCTGGCCGACCGGGGTATTCTGGTCACCGGGCACGACCATCTGGGGCACGGTGCATCCATCCGCACCAAGGAGGACTACGGCTACTTTGCCGAGCCGGACGGCAACCGCGCTGTGCTGGCCGACCTGCACGCCGTAACCGTGCTGACCAAGGAGCTGTACCCAAACCTGCCCTACTTTTTGCTGGGACACAGCATGGGCTCCTTCTACGCCCGGCAGTATTTGTGCGAGTATGGCCGGGAGCTGAACGGTGCCATCATTATGGGCACAGGTTTCCAGCCCAAGGCGCTGGTCAAGGTTGCCAAGACCCTTTGCCGGGTGCTGGCCGCCTTCCACGGCTGGCACTACCGCAGCAACCTTGTGGCCAACCTTTCCTTTATGGGCTACAACAAGGGGCTGGAGGGCCGCACCACCCACGACTGGCTCAACCGCGACCAAGCCGAGGTGGACAAGTATCTGGCCGAGGAGCGCTGCACCTTCACCTTTACGCTGAACGCCTATTACAGTATGTTCAGCGGCATCCTGCGCCTGCACGACCCGGCTTTTCTGGCACGGATGCCCAAGGAGCTTCCGCTGCTCTTCCTCTCCGGCGATGCCGACCCGGTGGGCGAGCAGGGCAAGGGCGTGCGCCGCGCCATCCAGAGCCTGAAGGACGCCGGTGTGCAGAACATTGAAAGCATCTTCTACCCCGGTGCCCGCCACGAGCTGCTGCTGGAGACCAACAAGCAGGAGGTCTTCGCGGACATCGCCGCATGGCTGGACAAACAGCTGGCAAAACAGTAAAAACAAGCAAAGGGCTGCTGCACGTTTTGTGCAGCAGCCCCTTTATTTTTATTCCACGTTCCGTTTATACCGCAGCGGGGTCTGCACCTCGGCGCGGATCTTGCCAAGATAGGTGCGGGTCTGCTCTGCGCCCTGCAAAATAGACTCTACCTGCGCTTTCTGCTCTGCGGTCAAATCGTCATCCTCTGCCAGCAGTTCCGCGTTGCCCTCGATGATGGTCAGCGGCGTTTTCAGCTTGTGGGACAGCTGAATGATCTGCTCCCGCTGCCGCTGCTCCATGTCCCACTGCTTCTGCAGGCTACC
>OLRN01001151.1_pt1 | contig 15325 bp, 12 predicted proteins | sample 1673001 | NCBI WGS metagenome assembly OLRN01 (sample SAMEA3136745, study PRJEB25190) | human gut metagenome | biome: human gut; feature: human-associated habitat; material: faeces | place: Austria | collected 2013 | reverse complement strand
TGTATCTATGCAAGGTAGCCATGGATATTGTGGCAAAGAAGATGGCGCCCGACGAGAACGGTGTACGCATTGCCGAGCTGGATGAAATGTCTTACCGCAGGATGCTTTGGGAGCACACGCCTCTCACTGACTTCTGGCGAGTAGGCAAAGGCATTGCCAACCGCCTGGCTCAGTACAATATCCTGACGATGGGTGATGTGGCAAGATGCTCTATTGAACATGAGGGATTCCTGTACCAGATGTTTGGAGTCAATGCTGAACTGCTTATTGACCATGCCTGGGGATGGGAACCTGTTACCATGGAGTATGTGAAAGCCTATCGGCCTGAAAGCAAGTCATTGAGCTCAGGACAGGTACTTCAGTCGGCTTACACTACAGATATGGCCCGTAATGTGTTACTCGAAATGGCCGACAGTGTGTCGCTCGACCTTGTGGACAAGAGGCTGCTCACCGACCAGTTGGTGCTTACCGTGGGATACGACATCGAATCGTTGACCAACCCTTCAATTAGGGAGAAGTATCATGGTAAGATTACAACCGACCATTACGGCAGACAGGTGCCGATCCATGCTCATGGCACCATCAATATCGAGGAGCCGACTTCGGCAGGCAGCATCATCTCCGAAAAGGTGGCTGAGCTGTACGACCGAATAGTGAATCCTGTCCTACTCGTGCGCCGTATTAACCTGTCAGTGAATCATCTCATCCATGAGGAGCAGTATAAAAAACAACCTAAAATCGTTCAGCTCGATCTTTTTACTGACCCCGAAGAGTCCGAAAAACAGCGGAAAGCTGACGAGGAAAAGGCTGAGAAGGAACGCAGACGTCAGGAAGCTATCCTGAGTATAAAGAAGAAGTTTGGGAAGAATGCCATCCTGAAGGGCATCAACTATGCCGATGGAGCAACCCAGAAAGAACGTAACCAACAGATTGGAGGGCACCATGAGTAAATATGACGACATAATCAATCTGCCACATCATGTCTCAAAGAACAGGACACCTATGTCCATGGAGAACCGTGCCGCCCAGTTTGCCCCGTTTGCCGCTCTCACAGGACATGATGAAGCGTTAGCCGAAACCGCAAGGCTGACTACTCCCAAGAAGCTCCTTTCTGATGATGAGATGGCAAGTCTTACAAGAAAACTCGCTCGCGTCATTGAACAGGTTCCGGGACAGGAAGAATACACTTTCGTGTATTTCGTACCTGATACTCAAAAAGATGGAGGCAAATATGTTTCAATAACAGGTACAGTAAAAAAATACGACGAGGTGACAAGAACAATCACGTTATCGGACGGGAAAGTACTTCTGATTGACAATATTCTGTCTATCAAAAGACATGGTACTCCGGAGTTATAACGGGTTATACCGAAGTTTCGTTCACCAAAATACGCAAAGACACGGCAAGGATAAAAACCTATCCCTGCAATGAAAGCGTGATTGTCCTGTAGAAGCTGATGGCAAGACCACTCCTACTCACCTGTACTTGACTTATATATCAAGATTGCTATCTGTCTCTTCTGAAATCGTTCCGTTCATCTCCATTCCACCATACTTCCACGATGTAGAAGAAAAGACGGAAGACGAAAAAGACAATAACAGTATCAAAAATTTCATTCATACTCGTTCCATTTAAAATCAATACACATTAATAATCGGGATGCCCCTCGCTCGTGCCTTTTTAACGGTGTAGTATGTTCCACCTTTCTCACGGCCATCATAATAGGCAATGAGATATGAAGCATTCTCAACCATAAACTCGTCCCGGTCAAGGAAGCACCTCGGATAATAGCAGTCACTGAGCATAATTACCTTATCAGCCAGTTCAAGCAACCGTCTATAAACTCTTTTATCATAGATATTATATCTTTCTGCCTGGCCTTCAAATGGTATGGCTGCAGTCAGAGATATTCCGGGCAAATTACATTTCAGCGATTGTACCAACTGTGCTGCCATCAGGTCTATTCCCAAAGCAAATCCGGAAATGAAATTCATGATGCCATGGTCATAGGCTTCGGATATTGCCGAAGTAAGGCGTTCCTGAATAAATTCCCTTTGGGAAAAGTCATAGAACCGATGTCCTGTAAAAGCAGCTGAGACTGTCCTGTCAAATTTCAAATCATTCATAATTGTCATTTTAGTACGTATTTATAGCTTGTTTTAGCAAGGAAGATGCCGTTTGTAACATGAGCTCCGGCTTGTTCCAATTGGGAGACATAGGCATTAAAGGATGCACCCGTTGTGACTACATCATCCCAAATGCAGACCTCCTTGTTCTTGAAGAAATCAGCATCAATCTCAATGTTGTTCTGCTCATTTATCCGTTTGGCACGCTCTTCCTTTTTTATCTTTGTTCCATGGACTGCAGTACGTTCACCGATGACACTCACGTGAGAGAACCCGTCAATGGCTCCGGAAAACCTGCATACAAGCTCGGAAAAATGTCTGTTTCTCATTTCGTTACGTTCCGGACTACTTGCAGGGATGCACGAGAATACCACATTGCATATCTTACGACCAAACTTCTTTACGAGGAACTTTGCCACGCATTTGGCCACCTCCAGGTGGTTGCGGCCATCCTTGTAGTCATAGACAATCTGACGGTCAAAAACTGCGTCCATTCCTATGTTCTTGATGCGTGAGGGAAAATATCGCAAGAAACTAATCAGTTCCTTGTCTTCCTGACCTTTGATGTAAACATTCACTGTGTTCATACTGCACTCTGATTTTGTTTCCCTTTTGTTAAGTCCTTTCGGACTGTGATCGGGAAGTTTTTTCTGTTTTACAAAGTGCAGCCAAACCAATACAGCAAGTCTTCAGTGGACAATACTCTTTTCAAGGAAAAGGAAGATTGTTTACTGAGAACGACTTGCCAATTTGGTGATGGATGCAACAACTTTGCAGAAAAAAGTTCACAGAATCACAAGTGGATCTGAAGACACAATGGTTAAAAATACCAGTATATAGGAACTTTACAACTGAATACAATCATTATAACTGTCGGGTGGGAAAAGTCTCGCATCGCCAACAGCAAGTACGGCATCAAAGAACTCTCCACTATCTTTGATAGCGGAATGCTCTTGCCGTACCTTTGACAGAGGGGTGTTCTGGCTATAGTCGATTCACTCGACCATGGACAGAATATCTCTATGGCAAACTGTTAGCGAATGCGGGCATTGGTGTGGGCGAAGATTACAGGAAAGAAAACTCTATGATTACAAAAGCCAATGGAAGCGTCAGCTGATAAAGAAGTAAGAGTATAGCATTACAACTGTCGGGTGGGAAATGTCTCGCATCGCCAACAGCAAGTACGGTATCAAGGAGCTCTCCACTATCTTTGATAGCGGAATGCTCCTGACGTACCTTTGACAGAGGGGTGTTCTGGCTATAGTCGATTCACTCCTCGACCATGGACAGAATACCTCTATGGCAAACTGTTAGCGAATGCGGACATTGGTGTGGGCGAAGATTACAGGAAAGACAGCTCTATGATTATAATAGTCAATGAAAACATTAGCTGGTGGAGTGTTGAGAGCATAGCATTATAACTGTTGGGTGGGAAATGTCCTGCGCCGCCAACAGACAGTACGGCATGAAAGAGCTCTCCACTATCTTTGATAGCAGAATGCTCTTGCTGTACCTTTGACAGAGGGGTGTTCTGGCAATAGTCGATCCACTCGACCATGGACTGAATACTGCTATGGCAAACTGTTAGCTGATGCGGACATTGGTGTGGGCGAAGATTATAAGAAAGGTTACTCTACAAAGAAAAAAGGAATGCAAGCGTCAGTTGGTAAAGTGGTGAGAGCATAGTATTACAACTGTCGGGCGGGAAATGTCCTGCACCGCCAACAGCAAGTACGGTATCAAGGAGCTCTCCACTATCTTTGATAGCAGAATGCTCCTGACGTACCTTTGACAGAGGGGTGTTCTGGCTACAGTCGATTCACTCCTCGAGCATGGACAGAATACCTCTATGGCAAACTGTTAGCAGATGTGGACATGACGTGGGCGAAGATTATAAGATAGTGGCATCAAAAGAAAAGCACCTCTACCAGGGTAGCACTGTTGCAAAGTTATTGAACCATCCCTACCATACTTTCTCCTTCACTATTCTTTCAAAGAATGCGAAAAGCTTATTTCATAATTACCTGTATCATATCATACAGCAAAAATTCCTACTTGTTATTTCTATCAACTCATTACACTTAGCAATAATAATCCCCTTAGAAATAAAACTACTTGCTTTTTGATACAAGAAACTTTTTGAATAGCTTCCACTTTTTCATAATGTTTCGGACTATTATCAAAAAACTCGTCTAACTGTGAGAATACAGCTCTTATGCCTATTATTTTAAAACTATTGAGTGCCATAATTATATAAAATTAAGATTCTACAACATTCCAAATCTTTCTCAATTCAGGACAGTCCATTTTGCTAAATCTATCTTTCTGTATAGCTACACATAGCAAGTAACGAGGTCTGCTCATACCTACATATGTTACTCTTAAGTTTTTAAGTGTATCCTCATCTGTCCCTGTATATGAAACGCCTTTAAATTGTTCTGCTAAGCGGTCTGATTCATGATGTCTATTGTAAAATGTTTCCAAATAGAGTGTTGCAGCATGAGTCTCTCCTTTGACAGCATGGACTGTGGATACCTCAATGTCTATTTTACCATTATCACCATGGTAAACATTCCTATGTTCTGTTGTTTGGTCCTCGGGCAGATTTTCGTTTGTTGCATTAAAGAAACTGAGTGCATCAGGAGTCTCCTCTTTCCTATATATGGGCAATATTGTTTCTGTGATATATCGATGTATAGTGTTCCTTATTTTGTTTATATCATCGTCGCTATTACTCTTGGCTATGAGTAAGGCCCAATTCATGACTTCTTTTAGAAAGTTCTCTTTTTGCTCAATATCCGTTGCGGTCAGGAATTCTAAAAAGGATGTCTTGGTGTAACGTCGATTACCATTTCTTATTTCACATAAATCCAGATATTTTAATATACCTTGAATAATAGATGTGGCATGTTCCTTAATAGTTCCATGGAGATTTTTGAGTATGAATTCATTGAAAGAAACTCCTTCCACTCTAGGTCCTGCATTCTTCTTTTCAAAATGGGGAAAGTATGACTCTATAAATCTTTTTTGAGCGCTGGCCCCTTTCTTTCCGACCCATCCACAAGCCTTAACATTTATTCTATGTAATGGATCTTCCTGTCTTTCTTTATTCGCTATGTCCAATATTGAACGATTATCCATCTCTGGAATTAATGTTGTGCCAAGCAATTCCACATATTTGGGAAGAACAGATAAAGGATTCTCATAAGTGATAATTATAGGTTTTACTGAAGGAACCTCTTCGTTACCATGAAGTTGATGATTATCCTCTATACACAACGATCGTAGTGGTTTGGCAATTTTTTCTCCGAACCTATTGCTATCATGAATACATAATACCTGATTATCTTTCAATTTGTCATTTTCAGGTACACTACATTCATCTCTTTCATAGATAGCTTGGCAGTAATCTCCAAAACGCTGAATGACCACTTTATTCTCGTCAAATATCTTTTGGATTAAATCTACTTGCAAGCCGTCACAGTCCTGAACTTCATCTATAAACAAATATTTAAACCTCTTGTCTGAGAAACGGCTGAAATCGAGTTTCTTCTCCCGAATATACCGAAATGCCAGATCATAAGCATCCTGGAAGGATAAAATACCTTCGCTAAACATTTCCTTTTTTATCTTCATATATTCAGCCCCGGCTGAAGTATCCACTCCTATCGGGTCAGAATTTGTTATAATTTTATTATTTTCCCAATCGATTTTATACGAGAGAATTATCTCTCTTCCCTGACTATTTAAAATATTGTCTCTCTTTGTTCGAATTAAATGTCTGTATTCATATGGAATAGTATCTAAGTTATATCCTGCTAGTTGGAAATCATATTTAACAACTCTTTTTCCCTTCTTTTTGATCACATTAGCTGCCATCAACCTATCCATTCCACCTAATGCTTCTATTTCAGCAGCATTAATAATATGCTCTTTTGAAGCGGTTCGGGCAAAAATTTGGCCTCTAAGTTTACTTTCACGGATGGGTAATTTATAATATTTTTTTAAGAATACAGCATTATTCATTTCATCATCAACATATGTTATTTGACTACCATAAAAGTAATGAAGGGCTGATGCTGTAACATATTTGTGCAAAAAAGTTTGTATGGTTCCAAAAAAATTAGGATACCGGAAAAGCACATCTGCTTTTGTCCCAAGTTTTGCTTTTATCTCATCAATAGCTACATTGGTATGTGTCAATACACATATGCCCTTTCCTTCAGGTAAAGGCATCTTATTGGCAAGAATAATCAATTTTGCCAGCAATGTCGTTGTTTTACCACTTCCAGGACATGCCTGAACATAACAACTACTATCTTCTTTGATAATATTTACCTTTGTAGAATCAAAGGGTTTCTTATCTTTCAAAAGAATATCATGGGCTATTTTTAATTCTTCATCAGTAGCAAATGGCATAAACTTTCTTTTTAGATTTATTTTGTGACATGTTTAATGGCATCTACAAGATACTTCAGTTTATCATCACTCTCAATGACAGACTTCACTTCATCTCGATTTACAGTTTCATCACTAACAGGAGCTAACTCTCCTGCAAGCATCCCTGCTAAATACTGCGCAGTGATAGCCTTGCTTACGGTTCCATCATTCAAAGGTTTAAAAATATTATATGCCTTTTCTTTAGTTGGAATGCCTCCGTCTGGAAAATCATCCGTTACATTATTCCATAATTGATTCAGAATTTTATCTGACATTTCCAGTTCAGGGTGCTCCTTTTCCATTTGGGCTGCTTTAATCGCTGTAGCCAATAACCTATACAAGCTACTTCCAGCAATCTCATATTCCAGGGTCCATGATTGTGGCAGGAATATTTTGATTTCATCTGTATTGATGGCATTCCCTAATCGCATTCTCTTTTCTTCTCGAATCCGAGCTAATATACCTTCATCCAAGACCACTCTTTTATCTTCTTTTAGTATAGCCTTCATGTGGTCTATTGTTTCACCAATAGGTCTAAAATTTGCGTTCTTATGCAACCTAACTTCTTCCTCGAAGGCAGATATACTCCCGAAGACAGTTGACATAGCATCATAATCTACTTCGGTTGAAATATTCTCTAACTCAGACCTTAGATCATCTTTCAACCAATATCTCGGTTTTTTTCGATCTTTACTATTTTCATCGTAATATTCAAGAGCTCTAACATCAAGATCAGAAATAACTGATATAGGCATTCCTAATGATTTTCCATCTTTACGTTTGAATATATTGATATACCTCTTATATGCTGTACTTCCTACATTTACAACAGACACACCATACTGATAAAGATCTTTCCCAATCAATTTGGCTATAGCAGGTATTAGTAAATTCTCAGCATCCCCCTCCACCATGATTAGCCCTTTAGCAAAGAATAAGTTGGCTTTTGTTGCATCAAGGAATCTTTCTAAAAATCTATAGTCAGCTGGCAACATCTTCGTATATTCTGATGACATAGGGAATGCATCATTTCCTTTCAATACAATCAAATTCGCCAACCTTATTTTTGAAGCTAGTGTAATGCTATGAGTGGAAAGGATAAACTGCTCATTATTTTGCTGAGAAGAAATATATTCAATCAATCTTAATTGATACTGAGGATGAAGGTGTGCCTCCAATTCCTCAACAAGAGCTAACTTCAATCCTTTCCTCTGATTATTAAAGAGGAGCATTTCTGCTGCAATACACAGTAGATTAAGCGTACCAAGACCTGATTTATTACCTTCCAAGATAAGATCGAGCAATCTTAAAATTTCTGTTAGTTCTCCTCCCGTCAATTTTACTTCTGCATTTCTTGAATCGCCATTTAACAGGAAATGTTCTTTAAGAAAGCTATTGATTTCATTTGTTATACTTTCTCCACCACCTCCAACTTTGAAATATTTCTCTATTTCCGTTTTCAGTTTTTCATAATCTGTTTCAAGTTTATGTTTTATAATGTTCCCGTGAACATCTTTCTCGGTTTTGAAAAGTTCATGCGCACCCAAAATTTGCGACAGCCTTGACTTGTAACCATGAGTCATGTCTGTGAGAGCATCTCTAAGTGGTTTAAAGTATACTACTTTTAGAAGTTCCCTCGCTTCTGAATCCATTCTCTCTGCTTGTCCTTCAATTCCTGCTGAGAACGTAGGCATTATTATGTTGTCTTTACGTTTTACATACAACCAGACCTTAAGCAAATATTTTGTTTTATCTTCATTCCAAGAAAGCCATTCCCAAAATAAGCCAGCGTCTTGCTCATTTATCCCATCAAATACACATTCTATCTTGAACTCATCCTTTCTGCTTCCATCAGGTTCTTGATAGAAATCCTTGTCTTCAAATTGAATAAATTCTCCGCTTTGAGTTCTTAACACATAACGAATAGCATCCACAATAGCTGTTTTACCTGAATCGTTCTCTCCAATCAGGACATTTACACCTTCTTGAAAATGAATTTCTAACCCAGGCTTTCCATCAGCCATAGCACAATATTTTCTAAAATTCCAAAGTCTAAGCGTTGAAAGGTACATTGTAATTTAATTTATTTATCCAAAAGATTTAACAATCAGTTGCCTCTTTTAATTACCGTTTCATATGTTTTCTCCACTCTTTTTTCCTCTTCACATATTCCGAGTACTCATTGGCGTTATTATCCAACGTGTCAACAAGGTACTGCGCCATGTTGTGCATTTGTGTTGCATACAATAAAGGAATTCCATTATCATCCACAGCATAATGAGCATTGCTGTGCTCAATACCAGTAACCATGTGTTCAAATGCCAGACGTGGGTTTATGCCTCCACTTATGAGAGTGTTGCATATGGTTTTCATTTTTTTGCTCCGAGTAGCTACGGGTTCTGATTTCAAACACATAAGATCTTCCTCCGGGTTATTCATATAACAATAATACAACCAAATCTCAAAGCAAGGATTGCTCACTATCCATTGCTCTTGGGTCCCAGTTAAATCCTCTTTAAATATATTCTCCAATTGATCATAGAATTCATCTACATCTGAAAGGAGAAATACTTTGTCCATAGCCTCCAAATGAAAAAGTTGGGATTCTATTTTTATTTCTCCTGTCAATTGGACTTGCGTCCACTTATCCTGCATCTGATATGGCTGCAAACCTTGTCCCTTTTCAGAAATGAAAGCAACCTTCAATGAGTGCAGTTCCCGTTGCCGTATCAGTTCCAGAAGAAAATCCCTCTCACGTTTCTCACCTCCAGAAAGTACGAATACAAGGCTCGTTGAAAGGACTCCTTCAGGTTTCCGGTATGCCAACGGCACTTGTATGGTTTCAGACATTCCGCTCTCATCCTTATTTTCCGTGGTAGCTTTATGCAATGGGACATCAGCAGGAGTCCTTGTCGAATCTTCTTTTGAATATGTCAGCTTTGATAAATCCATAACACATCTTACATATTCAGTTCGCCAATAAACGGAATAGCACCATAACGTCCTTCCAAGTATCCATTCTCAATATTGATTGTGTTGTGGATTTTGAAGTCATTCAGTGAATACATGCGACTGCTTCCATTCTTTTTCTCAACCATCCAGACCTCATCGGTACGCAAGAATTCCTGATTAAGCAGGCAGGTCTGATGAGTAGTAAAAATAAGCTGGCCATTTGTTTCATGTGAAGAGAAGTAACGGACAAGCTCACGCACCAGGTGAGGATGTATGCTATGGTCAAGTTCATCGATTGCAACAGTTTTGCCTGACTGCATGGCTGCATAGAATGCCGGCACAAGTGATAATAGGCGCACTGTGCCATCAGACTGCGCCTGAATATCCATCTCCTTTGAGAATCCATTCTCGCCAAACTGACGGAACATCATCTGACTTATCTTCTGCACTCCATCTTCAACACTGATATCTCTGGTATTTCTGAAATCAACAACCTCTGACAGCACACCTGAATGCATTTTCCTGAGTTTATCCACCGGCAGGTTGCTAACATCATGCGTACTTATCCAATCTTCGAAATTCTCCGTCTCGACCTTCACGCCATCAATACCCAGGTCAATGGCTTTAAAAAGTTCAGAGGCAAATTTATTAATGTTTTCATCGTTCCTGAAGATCCCTATTAAGGCCGGGTTAAAGGAATGCAAGCCAATTATTGTCAGTTCATCATCAAACCACTTTTGAGCAAAATCAATATTGGCATCAGCCAGCACAGGCATATCATTGTTAATGGTCAGCAAACTTGCAAACGGATTTTTCTCAATCCATCCCAACACCATTTTGTTGACCTCAGCAGAAGGAGCAATTGAATATTCAACAGCACCATCTTTACGAGTGAAAATATTTTTATTCTCCTCAGCTCCTAAGCCGGACACTTGCAGAGTCTCGAAAGTAATCCCCGTCTTAGCAATTTCCACAGAATATATAAATGGATTTCCGGATTTCGTTGCAAATTCAATAGTCAGTTCTATAGGCTTATTGCCAGCATCTTCCTTCAACGCAAACATATATCTTCCAACACTATCACCATTCAAGAAATTCTTATTGGTAGCTATGGCTTTCAGGAAATTTATCCCTTTCAGGAGATTTGATTTTCCTGCTCCATTTGAGCCATAAACAGCTGCCATTTTCAACACAGGGAGCTTCCCGTCAAGCATAGTAATATGGTTTGACAAAGTAGTCCTTTTCATGTTAGGAAACATATCAAACTGAACCTCATCATTAAATGAAAGAAAATTCTTCAGTATAACCCGGAGTATCATATTTTTATCAACTATAGTACGTTAAACTTCTAATTAGCAATTCAGTAAAAAGGAATAAACCTTCAATCACTTGCAAAGATAAAAATATATTTTTATCGCGTGAAGAATTCACGTGACTTTTTCACGTTTTGTTTTAATAATAATAATCAACCATATAAAAAATATAATATAGATGAATAAAAGAGTAGATTAGCCGTCGACAGACTCGATTTTCAAACAGTCTACATCGGGGCTTCCCGATATAGACTGTTTAAATTATGACTATATCAGTCTATGTCATAGCCTATCACACAATCATCATTGATAAGCAGATAATAATAACCGTTACCACAATTTCGGTATTCCTTGCTGAATCCGGCTATCATATCACCATTCTCTCTCGGCTCGCACCAAAGTGTCCCGTCATAACCGCAAAAGTCGAACCTATAGCTTGAATACTTCTCTTTCTTTTTGAAGGCTTCCCTGAAGCATGCCATCACCATGTAGCCACAATACTTCTCGATGGTGCTCAATCTGATACATTTCCCGTCAATACCTGTTCCTGTGGTTATATGGTTCTCGTAAAGGGATTTTGTCAAATCCGCACCTGCAATCCTACGCAACCAATCATTTGTATGTGTGGCAAGTCTGGCAAGTTTCTGGTATTTGAGAATCTTCTTCTTGTCTGCCTTTTCTTCATTTTCAGTGGTCGGATAATAGACCTTTTCGATACTTGACCAGGCATTGAAAACATAACCTCGCTTGCGTTTGCCTCTTGCAATGATACCAATCACTCCCTCTCCGTCACTACGGTTAATGAACAACTTTCTACGCTCTCCACAAATTCTGACATACAATGATGTGCGGTTCTTTTCGTTGCGAAGATACTCTTCTGCCGGATGAATCTTTTGTACTTCCATATCTATAAGTATTAAAATTAATTATTTCCCTTTTGTGAAATCGTGACAATTTCAAAGGGCTTCAAATTTTCACGCTCCCGATACTGTGAGACATGTAAGATAAGACAAGTAAATGGCTACAGATTTGTATGGAATACCCAAATCTCTGATTTGGGGAAGGTTGCCACACTAATCTGAAGTACATTAGAGAATCGGTACTTGGCGTTCGGACATTCACAGTAATTTTGCGATGAAAATCTGACAAGCCGTGAATTGTCGGCATACAAAAAGCTTATGAAATATGCTTTAAGCAATTACAAGAAGGCAAATTTAGATTCAACCACAAAGGGATTATCACACTTGTCTATCAAATATTTATGAAGTTATCTTTCATTCATTCTTTGTCCATATGTATACATGTCCACACGTGTACATGGATTCACCTATACAAATGGACTTATATACATGTTTACACATAGCCATGTATTCAGGTCTATATGAATACATGTATACAAAAAGCCACCAACAAATCCTAAGACTTGATGATGGCTCAAAGCTATAAAGTAATAATATTCTATAATTAAAAAATCAATGCGATCATCAGGTGACAGATTGGTGAGAACATAGCATTACAACAGTTGGGTTGAAAATGTCCAGCGCCGCCAACAGCCAGTACGACATGAAAGAACTCCCCACTATCTTTGGTAGCGGAATGTTCTTGCCGTACCCTTTGACAGAGGGGTATTCAGATAATAGTCGACTCACTCGACCATGAACTGAATACTTCTATAGCAGATTGTTAGCAAATGCGGACATTGGTGTGAACGAAGATTATCAGATTAGAAGCCCTTTATTTCTAATAGAGAATTGGACTGTTAAATCAATAAACAAGTTATTGGTCTCTCATCAATATAGTCTCAATAGATAATTTTCTTCTTTACTTACTTATGTCATATTAGTGCCAAAACTTGGATTGCAATTTTTTATTCATACGACCAGCATTAAACTGTTTAGATAAAATACCATCAAAATATAAACTTGGTATTTTTTGCCCAGAAAACTGAGGCAAGAGTTGTTCAACGAAGCTTATACCCATACTAGAAAGTGTTGAAACTATCCCCGAAGGTAAAAAAAAGGAAATACTACTAACAAGAGCCCACCTAAACCATTTTTCAATATCGATATTATTTGAACGTCCATTTAATAATGCTAATTCCAATTCTCGCACACTATAATTGTTATCCTCCAGCCAAGAAGTAAATTTACCAAAAACAACATTATCTCTAACTCTAATGATATCTTTCATTGAAATTATACCATTATAATATAAAATCGAAAGGTTAGGTATTCCTTTAGCACTTTGAACTAAATTGAAATATTGAATAATACTATCATTTCGAATGTTACTTTTGTAAAACAAGTATCGTTTCGCTTCTTCTTCAAACAAAATCTCATCAGTTTTTAATTGTTTAGACCACTCTAAACTTCGTTCAAATAAACACAATCTTACTGCCGACCACGTATCATTTTCATTGGAAATAGCCAAAACTGTTTCAGATTGAATTTTTAAAAGGGCACGAATTCTATCATTAATAGAAAAATCTTCAAACATATTTTCTTGCGATATATTGTCCCAATAACTATATGTAACAGAGTCAGAAGTATTACATACATTCTTTAAAATTGAATTTATATAACTTGATACCTCTAAACCTTTGCGTTCTAATAGACGAGAACAAACTTTATCTTGGTATTGTGTTTCATGCATGTTCAAATAAAAAACAGAATCACCGTTATACATAAAAGTAGGTACCCACCAATTATCTAATATAACGATTTCTCCTCTGTCATAAAGCATTCTAAATGCCTCAAAACCAATGCACTCAATCATTTCTTCTATGGAGTCTGTTCTGATATAAAGTTTATTATGCGTTAAAAGCGCTGAAATAATATTGTTCAAAAAATATAGTTTTTCTGGCATAGAGATTTCCGGGAACACATGCCCATACCAACGATCATAATAAAGACCATCGGAATTTTTATTTATTCTATAACTGAATTGATCAAAAAGTACTGACATTTTGGCTTAAGTATTAAATAATAAATATGTTTATGAGTTAGACGAAATACCCAATTGTATGTATTTTCATATCTTAAATCGCTCTTTGATAAAAAGTATAAGTAATATTATTTCCACATAAAGATACTGATTTATTTTACTGTGGGATAATTTTAACAAGAGATTTTAATAAAGATAAAGTAAAATATCATCCTTAGTGTCGATACACGTTTACATATAACCATGTATGAACGTCTATATGAATACATGTATATAAAAAGCCACCACCAAATCATAAGACCTGATGATGGCTAAAAGCTATAAGACAATATCAATTGACGTAGGCGTAGCTTACATTGAAGCAGGTGTCGGAAACCTTTGCAGTCGTAATTACCATTGACCTGTCTGAGTTCGTGAAGCTGTATTCAAGTGTTGCCTCGTTCGCCGGAACAATCAGAGAATAATGTTCCTTCAAATATTCAATAACCAGACGGCTATTAGCTATCAGCTCTGTATCTATTACCGAATACAATGCTCCATCTGAAGCATAAAAGCTATATAGGATACCCTCATTACCGTTGCCGGTTTTGTAAGTGAGTTGAATAGAACCAGCTATTGTTGCCTCCGATACAAGACCATATCGCTTCATCGAAAAGTCCATATAGTTCTTGACCTCGTCTATGGTTGAACCTTCAACATGATAAGGCTCCGTCCATACTTTCAGTTCCGGTTGAAGACATTCAGCGTCATCCAAGATGTCATCTTTACCACAAGAAGTTAATACCAATGGTACTGCCATCAGCAATGCTACAATGGCAAATGAGAAGTATTTATTAACATTCATAATATTTTGATTGTTATTGACTTGACTATATCTGTGTATTCACGTGTACGTGTAAACATGTATATATTGCTACATGTACACATATCCACACGTACACATGGATACATGTATACACGTTTACATTACATCATTGATGTTTTTGGACTTGACCTTCCGAGCCTTGCCATGCTTTGCCTCGTATGCCTCGATACCCTGTTTCATTACATACTCCATAAAGGCACGAATAGTGAAACCCTCCTTGTAAGCTATTGCCTGTACCTTATCTACAAGTTCCCTGGAGCAGATAAAGGAGAAATGTCGCCAGGAATTGTCCGGTTGCTCTTTACGTTCTGCCTTGACTGACCGTTTTTCCTGTTTCGGAATTGGCTTGGTCTCGGGTGTCTGTTCTACTGTTTTATTGTCAGGGCTGATAGCGGCAGTGCCCAGAATATTGCCAAGCAGAATGTCCATATTGTTTTTTGCCATGGTTGTTACTGGTTACGTGAAAGAATTTCCTCCGTAAGTGCAAGATAATCCTTTGCACCGTTGGAATTTGAATCATACTCGAATATACTTTTGCCACTACCGGCTGATTCAGCCAAGGCGATATTCTCACGGATGCGGGTATTCATGGTGATACTTTCATAACGCTCCTTTACAGCCTGTTCCACTACCTTGTTCAGTTTACGGTGATTGAATCTTGCGATGAACACACCGCCCAGGCGAA
>OLRN01001150.1_pt1 | contig 15333 bp, 13 predicted proteins | sample 1673001 | NCBI WGS metagenome assembly OLRN01 (sample SAMEA3136745, study PRJEB25190) | human gut metagenome | biome: human gut; feature: human-associated habitat; material: faeces | place: Austria | collected 2013 | reverse complement strand
GGCCGGGACGCTTTTTTGCTTCCGCTTTGGGCGGACTCTACGCCCCGTGGGTGGTTTTTGGGGGCGGAACACGGTACAATAGCGGCAGAAAGGGGGCCGAAGAAATGGATCAGGCAAAGACCGGGCGGTTCATCGCCGCCCGCCGCAAGGAGCTGGGCCTCACCCAGCGGCAGCTGGCGGAGCAGCTTTCCATCAGCGACAAGACCGTCTCAAAATGGGAGTGCGGCGGCGGGCTGCCGGAGGTGGGGCTGATGCTGCCCCTTTGCGGGGCGCTGGGCATCTCGGTGAACGAGCTGCTGGCGGGCCGCCGGGTGGAGGAAGAGGAATACAAGGAACAGGCGGAGGCGAACATGATGGACCTTGTGCGGCAGAATCAGGAGAACAAAAAGCGGATGGTGCTGTCGGTCATCTGCGGGTCGGTGACGGTGGTGGCGGTGTGCGCGCTCACCATCATCGCAAGCTTCCTGCCGCTGCCCGTGGCGGCGCGCCTGGCGGTGCTGGCGCTGGCCCTCGTCACGGCGGTGGCGGGCATCGGCGGCGCGGCGGTGCTGGACGCGGGGGCGGGCTGGTACCAGTGCCCGGCCTGCGGGGCGCTGTTCGTGCCCACCATGGCGGAGTATGTGAAGGGGTACCACACCTTCACCCGGCGCAAACTCACCTGCCCGGAGTGCGGCCGGCGGGGCATGTGCCGCCACCGGGTGGTGCGCTGAGCAAAAAAGGCGGCTCCTCGTCGGAGCCGTCTTTTTCTGTCCGCGGGTCAGGACGCCTTTTCGAACTGGCTGTTGTAGAGGTCGGCGTAGAAGCCGCCCTTTGCCAGCAGCTGGTTGTGGGTGCCCTGCTCGATGATGTCGCCGTCCTTCAGCACCAGGATGAGGTCGGCGTTCTTGATGGTGGAAAGCCGGTGGGCGATGACGAAGCTGGTGCGGTGCTCGGTGAGTTTGTCCATGGCCTGCTGGGCGATGAGCTCGGTGCGGGTGTCCACCGAAGAGGTGGCCTCGTCCAGGATGAGCATGGGGTTGCTCTGCACCATGGCCCGGGCGATGGTGAGCAGCTGCTTCTGGCCGGCGGAGATGGCGATGCTGTCGTCCAGCACGGTGTCGAAGCCCTGGGGCAGCGTCTCGATGAAGTGGTAGACGCCGCAGGCGCGGCAGGCCTCCTCCAGCTGGCGGTCGGTGACGCCGGGCTTATTGTAGACCAGATTCTCCCGCACGGTGCCCTCAAAGAGCCAGGTGTCCTGCAGCACCATGCTGAACAGGTCGTGCACGCTCTCCCGGCGCATCTCGCCGATGGGCACCCCGTCGATGCGGATGCTGCCGCTGTTGATCTCGAAAAAGCGCATGAGCAGGTTGACCATGGTGGTCTTGCCCGCGCCGGTGGGGCCCACGATGGCCACCTTCTGGCCGGGCGTCACATGGGCGGAGAAGTCCCGGATGATGGTCTTGCCGGGGTCGTCGGGGTAGCTGAACTTCACGTGGTCGAACTCCACCTCGCCCCGCACGATGGCCGGGCCGCCCCGCTTGCCGGTCTCGTCGCTCAGCTCCTCCTCGGCCAGAAAGTCCAGGATGTGGTCGCCGGCGGCGGCCGCCGTCTGCATCTGGGTCATGCCCTGGGCCAGGGTGCTCAAGGGGGAGGTGAACAGCCGCACATAGAGGATGAAGGCCACGATCACGCCGAAGGAGATGCGCCCGTCCATGGCCAGGGCGGAGCCCAGCACGCACACCACCACATAGCCCAGGTTGCCCACGATGGTCATCAGAGGCTGCATGATGCCGGAGAGGAACTGGCTGCGCCACTCGGAATCGTAGAGGGCGGCGTTCATCCGCCCGAAGTTCTCCTTGATGGCCCGGTTGGCCCGGGAGATGCGCACCACGTCGTGGCCGGAGTAGATCTCCTCGATGTAGCCGTTGAGGGTGCTCAGGTTCTTCTGGCGGGCGGTGAAGTATTTCTGAGAGCGCAGCATCACCGCCGCCATCACGGCGAAGCCCAGCAGGGTGGTGAGCACGGCGGCCAGGGCCATGTGCCACTCGGTGACGAACATCATCACAAGGCAGCCGGCGAACTGGGTGGCGGCGCTGACCATGGAGGGCAGGCTGTTGGCCAGGGCCTGCTGCAGGGTGCTCACATCGTTGGTGACGCGGCTGAGGATGTCGCCGTGGGACACCCGGTTGAAGTAGCTCATGGGCACCCGGTTTATCTTGCGGGAGAGGTCCTGCCGCAAATCGCGGGAGAGCTGCAGGGTCACGGTGGCCAGGATGTAGTGCTCCACATAGGTGAACAGGGCGCTGAGCAGGTAGATGACCAGCAGCACCGTGCCGATGCGGCCGATGGCCCCAAGGTCGATCTGGCCCAGCAGGGAGTCGGAGATGAGGTCGGTGATGCGGCTGAGCAGGTTCGGGCCCAGGATGGTGAGCACCGCCCCCGCCACGGCGAAGAGGACGGCCACCACGAAGGGGGCCTTCATCTTGCGGGAATAGGCGAACAGCTCCCGCAGCACGCCGCCGATGCCGCGGCGGCTTTTTTCGGGCACGCCCGCGCCGCGCTGAGTGAATTGGTTCATGGTTTTCTTTCCTCCCTTACGCGCCCAGTTCCCCGGCGGACAGCTGGGAACGGGCGATCTCCTGATAGACCGGGCAGTCTTTCATCAGCTGGTCATGGGTGCCCATGCCCACGATGTGGCCCTCGTCCAGCACGATGATGCGGTCGGCGTCCCGGATGGTGCCGATGCGCTGGGCCACGATGAGGCGGGTGACGTCCCCCAGCTGCCGGGCAAGGCCCGCCCGGAGCTTTGCGTCGGTGCGGTAGTCCAGCGCGGAGAAGGAGTCGTCAAAGACCAGGATCTCCGGCCTGCGGGCCAGGGCCCGGGCGATGGAAAGGCGCTGCTTCTGCCCGCCGGACACGTTTGCGCCGCCCTGGGCGATGGGCGCGTCCGGGCCGCCGGGCAGCTTGTCCACAAACTCGGCGGCCTGGGCCAGGTCCAGCGCCTGACGCACCGCGCCGTCGGTCTTTTCGCCCCGGCTGTCGCCAAAGAGCACGTTGTCCCGCACGGTGCCCGAGAAGAGCACCGCCTTCTGGGTCACATAGCCCACCCGGTCATAGAGGGCGTCGAAGGTGTAGTCCTTCACGTTCACGCCGTCCACCAGCACTTCGCCCTCGGTGGCGTCGTAGAAGCGGGCGGCAAGGCTGACCAGCGTGGTCTTGCCGCTGCCGGTGGCGCCGATGAAGGCCACCGTCTCGCCCTTTTTGACCTTGAAATTGATGTTCTCCAGCACGTTCTTGCCCGAAGAGGGATAGCGGAAGGAGACGTTGCGGAACTCCACCGTGCCGGTTTCGTCGGAATCGGTGCGGCTGCCCTGGGTCAGGCTGTCCTTTGCGTCCAGCACGGCGTTGATGCGCTGGGCGGACACCTGGGCCGCCGGCATGAGCATGATGATCATGACCAGCATCATGATGGTCATGATGACGTAAGTGGCATAGGTGCCGAACACCACCACGTTGCTGAAGGTGGTCAGCCGCAAAGCGGAGTCGGCGGCGGGCACATGGTTCACGATGGCCGCGCCCACCCAGTAGATGACCAGCGACAGGGCGTTCATGGCAAGGTTCACCGCCGGCATCAGGAAGGCGAAGGTGCGCTGGTTGAACAGCTGGGTGCGCATCAGCTCCTCGTTGCCCTGGCGGAACTTCTCGTTCTGGTAGTCCTCGGCGTTGTAGGCGCGCACGACGCTGATGCCGTTCAGGTTCTCCCGGGCCACCAGGTTGATGTGGTCGGTGAGTTTCTGCACCCGGCGCACCCGGGGCACCACCACGCGGATGACGACCACCATCATCACCAGCAGCGCCAGCACGAAGCCCGCGGTGATGGCCGAGAGGGTCCAGCTTTTGTTGACGATCTTGACGATGGCCCACACCGACATGATGGGCGACTTGATGAGGATCTGCAGGCCCATGGACACCAGCATCTGCACCTGGGTGATGTCGTTGGTGGTGCGGTTGACCAGGCTGGGCACCGAGAAGTCCATCATCTCCTGGCGGCTCAGGTCGGCCACCTTGTTGAACACCGCCTGGCGCAGCGAATAGCTGAAGCCGGCGGCCACGCTGGCCGTGAGATAGCCGCAGATGACGCAGAGCACCGCGCTGGCCAGCGTGCAGCCCAGCATCTCGGCGCCGGTGTGCAGGATGTCGGACATGGTGCTGCCCGGCGTTTTGATGAGCACCGTCAGGTCGCTCATATAGTCCGGCAGGGCCAGATCGAAGTAGATCTGGAACAGGATCAGCACCGCGCTCACCGCGGCCATGATCCACTCCCTCCGGCGCATGTTACGAAGTAATTTCAGCATGGTATCGGTTCCTTTCCCGCTCGATGGCCCCCGCCCGCCGGGCGGAGGCAGTTCTCTCGTTTCAGCCCCGAAGGGCCTTTTCTTCGGCCCGGGCCTCGTCGGCCTCGGCCTGCAGCGCCATCGCCCCCAGCGCGGCGCGCAAAGCGTAGCGCACCGACTGGGCGGCAAGGTCGATGGCAAACTCCGCGTAGAGGGCGGCGGCCTCCGCCTGCCCCTGGGCGGGGGCGCGGCCTCCCAGCTGCCGCTCCAGCGGGGGCAGAAGCCCCTCAGCCCGGCGCTGCCATTCCCGCTGGGCCCGGGCCAGCTCCGCCGCCGCGGGCAGCCGGCAGCCGGCGGCCCGCTGTTCCAGCAGCCGCTCCTCCTGCCGGCACTCGCGCTGCAGCCCGTCCAGCTCTGTGCAGATGGCGGCGGCGTCCCGGCCGTTCAGGTCCCGCAGCCGGCTTTGCAGCCGGGCGTATTCCTTTTCCAGCCCGCCGAGTTTCACGGCAAAGGGCCCCTGCGTTTCCATTTTTGACTCACGACCTTTCTGCGCGCGGTGCGCTCTTTTTCCGTTATACCAGCACCGCGCACAAAAAACCACTCTCAATTCCGGCGATATGTATATACAAACCCCCGGGGAGTGTAAGGCTGTTTTACACTCCCCGGGGGTCTGTCTGTACAAAATATTTCCGAATGTTCCGCCGGCTCACCCGCCGGTCAGCTGCCGCTTCATCTCGCCGCTGACGATGCGGTCGATGCGGTCCACCAGCACGTCCTCCTCCACGTCGCCGGCGCAGCCGTATTTCAGGATGACGCCCATCAGGCCGTAGGTGTAAAAATCCAGCAGGGCGTTCATGTCCCCCGCGGGCAGGGCGGGGTCGGGCCACTTCTGGCGGAACAGCTCCCGCAGATAGGTGCCGAAGCCCTGGGCCATGATGCGCTCGAACTGCTCCCGGCTGTCGCTGCGCAGCAGGCTGCGGGTGACCTCCCGGTTGCGCAGCACCCGCGCCACGAACACGCGGATGGCCTCCCGCTGGCTGCGGGCCTGCAGGCTGGCCTCCAGGTCCTGGCGCACCGCCTCGCCGGTGCCCCATTCCAGCACGTCGATGAGGTCCCGGAAGTGATAATAAAAGGTCTGGCGGCTGATGTGGCAGGCGTCCACCAGGGCCTTGATGGTCACGTCCTCCAGTTTTTTGTGCCGCAGCATCTCAAACAGCTGCCGGGCGATCATCTGCTTGGTGTCTACGTACATGGAGCGTCTCCTTGTGATGAAAAGCGTCGAATGGCGCAATTATACCACAGCATGCACCAAAAGTCCAACCGAAGGCCCGCCGGACGGCGAAAGGGCGGCTCTTTGGCAGAGCCGCCCTTTGCTTTGTGCGTTCAAAGGTCGTCCGCGTCCTGGGTGGGGCGTCCGTCCTCGTCGTTCGCCGGAGTGCCGGTGTAGCTGCCCAGCGGGTCGTGGTCGCTGCCGCGGGCAGCCTTGACCACCTTGCGCACCATCTTGGGCAGCACGTTGTCCTTTTCCTTTTTCATGCCGTTCCCCCTTTTTTCCGCTCCTCTGCATATAGCCTGCCCGGGCGGCCCATGCTACATGCACATCCCTGTGTTGGCAAAAGGAGGGGGAGCACCCATGCGCAGATCCGGCCCGCGGGCCTTCTGGCTTTCGTTTTTTCTCACACTGGCCATTCTGATGCCCCTTTTGGGGGCCTTTGTGTTCTATTCCGCCTGGCAGGAGCGGGCTTCGGAGCCCGCGGCCCGGTCGCAAAGCGGGGTGCCTGTGCAGCGGCCCACGTCGGCCAACGACCTGACGGTGCTGGTGGCGGTGGCGGCGGAGGAGCCGGCCTTTCTGCTGCTGCGGCTGAACGCCATCGACGCCGCCGTGACCCTGTGCCCGGTGCCCGCCGAGAGCGTGCTGCTGGGGCCGGGAGGCACCGTGCTTTTGGCGGACAGCTACGCCAGCGCCGGGCCCGCCCGGGCGGCCCAGCTGCTGGGCGGCACGCTGAACATCACCATCGACCGGTATCTGGCCATCACGCCGGGCAGCCTGGGCCAGGTGTGGGGGGACCTGGAGGACCCCCGGGTGAACCTGACCGGCCTGTTGGAGCAAAGCGAGCTGGAGAGCCTGGGCCTTTCGGAGAGCCCGGTGCTCTCCCTCGCGCCGGAGGAGGCCACCGCCTTCATCGCCGCGCTGGACCTGCCGGTGGCCCGCGAAGCCCGGCTGCGGGGCGCAGTGTGGCAGGCGGCGCTGCGCCAGCAGCTGGAAGAACTGCCCACCGCCCTGCCCGCCGGGCTGCGGGCGGTGAGCGGCAGCCTGCTCACCGACCTTTCCGCCGCCGACCTCTACGACCTGGCGGACACCCTCACCTGGCTGGCCAAGGAGAACGCCGAGGTCACCGCCGAAACGGTGCCCGGCCGCTATGACAAAGAGAGCCGCCGCTACGACTTCGCCCAGGACAGCATCGCCTTCGCCACCCGGCTGTTCCCGGCGGCGGAAGGAGCCGAAGCCTCGCCCGTGCCCTCCGCTTCTGCCGCCGTGTCCGACCCGCTGGAGCCGGAGGAGACAGTCAGCCCGACCAGGCAGCCCTGAGGGCAGCGGCGGCGGCCTCCACCTGGTCGTCCGCCAGCGCGCCGTAGCCCACCACCACCGTGCGGGGCGGGCACAGCTCCGGCCGGGCCAGATAATAGTCCGACAGGCCCGCCAGCCGCACCCCCGCGGCGGCGGCCCGCTCCACCATCTCCTTTTCGCCGGGGCCGTCGGTCAGCTGCAGCAGGAAGTGCAGCCCGGTGTGCCGCCCGTGAAAGCGCACCCGCTCGGGGCCCAGGGCCTTTTCCAGCGCGGCGGTGAGGGCCTGCATCCGCGCCCGGTAGCGGCCTCTGGCCCGGGCCAGCTGGCGGGAAAAGTGGCCCTCGTCCATATAGATGGCCAGGGTCTGCTGCTCGAAGCGGCTGACGGTGGAGGAATAGCCCCCGAAGGCCGCCTCGAACCGGCTGAGCAGAGGCAGGGGCAGCACCATGTAGGCGATGCGGATGCTGGGGGCGAGGCTGCGGGAGAAGGTGGAAAGATAGATGACCGGCCCCTCCCGCCCGGCCATGCCCTGCAAGCTGGGCAGGGGGCGCACGTCAAAGCGGAACTCGGAGTCATAGTCGTCCTCGATGATGTACCGCCCCGGCGCGGCGGCGGCCCAGTTCAGCAGCTTTGTGCGCCGGCCCACCGGCATCACCGCCCCGGTGGGGAACTGGTGGCTGGGGGTCACATACACCAGCCGCGCCCCCGCCGCCGCCAGAGCGTCCGGGTCCAGCCCCTGTTCATCCACCGCCACCGGCACGCAGCGGATGCCGTTGTTGTGCAGAATGCGCCGGGTGCGGGCGTAGCCGGGGTTTTCCAGCGCGGTGATGGAGCTGCCCACCACCCGCGCCAGCAGGCTCATCAGATACTCCACGCCCGCGCCCACCACGATCTGGTCGGGGGTGCAGTCCACCCCGCGCCAGGCCCGCAGATGCCGCGCGATGGCCGCCCGCAGCTCCTCGTCGCCCCGCCCCTCGCCGTGGGCCAGCAGGCCGGGGCGGCTGTAGAGCAGCTCCTTCTGGATACGCGCCCAGGTGCGGAAGGGGAAAAGGCCGGTGTCCACCCCGCCGGTGGAGAGGTCGAAGGCCCAGCTCCGCGCGGGGGCCGCCGCCCGGGCGGGGCGCAGGTCCGGGGCGGGGGCCGCCGGGGCCAGGGGCCGCTGGTAGGGCCGCACGTAATAGCCCGACCGGGGCCGCGCCTCCAGCCAGCCCTCCGCCGCCAGCATCTGATAGGCCCCGTCCACCGTGTTCACGCTCACCCCCAGCTGCCCCGCCAGGGTGCGCTTGCCGGGCATCTTTTCCCCCGCGGCCAGCTGGCCGGAGCGTATCTGGGCCGTCACCGCCCGGTAGAGCTGCTGGTAGAGCGGGCCGTCCTTTTCCGGCGAGAAGGTGATCTGAAGCATGCTTTCTGCCCCCTTTTCCTCAAACTGACCCCATAAAAAATATTTTTTCTGGATATTTCAATAGAATCAGTCCGGCGTATAATGGTAGCATAGACCGCGGGGGACACAAAGTCAAGGGCTTTTGGCCCGCCCGCACAAAGAGGGGGATACATATGGAAAAGAAATATTGGAGCGTGCAGCGGCTGGCGGTGTTCGGCGTGATGAGCGCGCTGGTGTTCACATCCAGCTGGATGCAGATCCCCATCGGGGATGTGAGCCGCGTCCACCTGGGCAACGGCTTCTGCGCCCTGACCGGCCTGTTGTTCGGGCCGTGGGTGGGCGGCCTTGCCAGCGGCGTGGGCAGCATGCTGTTCGACTTCACCAACCCGATGTACATCGCCGAGAGCTGGATCACCTTTTTGACCAAGTTCGCCATCGGCTTTCTGGCGGGGCTCATCTCCTGGGGCGGCCTGAAGCAGAAGGCCGCCGCCGTGCACACCATGGGGCGGGACATCGCCGGCGCGGTGGTGGGCGTTCTGGCCTATGTGGCGCTCTACATGGGCAAGAGCTTCATCGTGATGTACTGCATCGAGCGCCAGACCCTGGGCGCGGTGCAGGTGCAGATGCTTACCAAGCTGGCCAGCAGCATGGTGAACGCGGTGGCGGGCGCCATCGTGGCGGTGCTCCTGGCAAAGGCGCTGCGCCCGGCGCTGCACCGGGCGGGGCTGTTTGCCCGGGAAATGTGAACCGAGACAAAAAAAGAAGGCTCCTTGCAAGGAGCCTTCTTTTTTGCGTCAGAAACCGGGCAGCACCGGGTCGTCCAGCCGGGTGGTGATGGCGAAGGGCCGCTGGTCGGCCCGGTGCACCTCGTCCCCCGGCTCCGGCCCGCCCAGCAGAAAAGGCGAGGCCGGGTCGTGGAGGCAGTAGTTTTTCTGGGCAAGGCGGGGGTCGGTGTTGGCGTAGCAGTAGCGGCAGCCGTTGGGGCAGCTGTCGTAAGCGCCGATGTCCCGGGCCTCGATGCAGTGGCAGCCGGGCCGCATACCCCGGTGCGCCCGCTCCTTGAACACCACGCCGTTGGCTTTGCCCAATGTCTCCAGCGTCATGCAGCCGGAGGGGCGGATGCCAAAACGGGAAAAGTCCTGGTCGGTGCCGCAAATTTGCAGGGGCAGGCCGTACCTTGCGGCGATGGCTCCGAGACCCGCCGCCAGCTCCTGCCGCTGGGCGGGGGAGACCGGGCGCAGTTCGGGCATGTTCACCGCCAGCTTGCGGTACATCTCCACAAAGCTGAAGATGCACTTGTCCACGAAGGGGGCCAGCTCCCGGGCCATGGCCCCGAAGGTCTCCAGGTGGCGGGGGATGGTGTAGTCCTTCGTGAGCAGCACCGGGTCGTAGCGCCAGGCCACCCGCTGGCGGCCCACCTGGGCGGAGAGGGCTTTCAGCGTTTCCATGCCCGCCTCGATGGGCGGCACCCCCGGCTCGACGTCCTTGCCGTAGGCGGTGATGGTGTAGAAGAAATAGGCGGGGAAGCGGTCGGTCACCTCATGCAGCCGGGGCAGGATGGGGCGGTAGTCCTTGGAGCAGAACACCACGCAGTCCACCTTGTCCGGGGAGAGGTCGTAGCGGGTGACCAGATGGGGATAGCGGGGGTTGCGCACCAGCACATACCCCTCTTCAAAGCGGCGCAGCAGCCAGTCGGAATAATACTGCACGGTGTCGGTGCGCCCGCCGGTCTGGATGATCGTGGTCCTCAGCCTCCCCCAAAAAGTTTTCGCGGCGGGCAGGCCCCGCCGTGCGCTTTTTTATTATAGCGCGCCGGGGCGTTTTTTCCAATCCTGCGGGCGGGGTCGCATTTTTGCAAAAAGGCGGTATAATAAAGAAAAAAATCGCGGCGGAGGTGAGCCGAAGATGGAGCGCATCTTTCTTTTGGAGGACGACGAGGCCCTGGGCCGGGGCGTGGCCATGGCGCTGGCGGGGCCGGACCGGGAGGTGAGCCGGGCGGCCAGCCTTGCCGAGGCAAAGGCGGCGCTGGCGGGGCAGCGCTTTTCGCTGCTGGTGCTGGACGTGAACCTGCCGGACGGCAGCGCCCTGGACCTGGTGCGGGGCCTGCGGGCGGCGGGGGACGAAACGCCGGTCATCCTGCTCACCGCCAACGACCTGGAACTGGACGAGGTGACCGGCCTTGAGGCCGGGGCGGACGACTACATCACCAAGCCCTTTTCCCTGGCGGTGCTGCGGGCGCGGGTGGCGGCCCGGCTGCGCGGCGGCGCAAAGCCCGCCCCCGGGGCGCTGGCACTGGGGCCCTTCACCTTCGATTTTGAGCGGATGGACTTCCGCCGCCAGGGCGCGGCCATCGAGCTTTCCAAAGCCGAGCAGAAGCTGCTGCGGGTGCTGGTGGAGAACCGGGGCCACGCGGTGAGCCGGGCCGTGCTGGTGGACCGGGTGTGGACCGACGGGGCCCAGTTCGTGGAGGAGAACGCCCTGTCGGTGACGGTGCGGCGGCTGCGGGGCAAGCTGGAGGCCGACCCCGCCCGGCCGGAATACCTGAAAACGGTGTACGGCATCGGCTACACCTGGGCGGTGGAGCCATGACCGGCTGGGTCATCGCCGCGGCGCTGCTGGCGCTGGCGGGCATCATCGCTCTGGGGGCGGGCCTCGCGGCGCGCCGGCGGGCCGCCCGCACCCTGGACCGGGTGGAGGAGATGCTCACCGCCGCCATGGAGGGCCGCTTTGCGGAGGAGCACTTTGACGAGAGCCGCCTTTCGGCGCTGGAGTCGCGCCTCGCCCGGTACCTGACTGCCAGCGAGACCTCGGCGGGCCGGGTGCGGCAGGAAAAGGACCGGCTGGCGGGCCTTGTGGCGGACATCGCCCACCAGACCCGCACCCCGGTGGCGAACCTGCGGCTCTATTCCCAGCTGCTGGCGGAGCAGCCCCTCTCCCCCGCCGGGCAGGACTGCGCGGCGGCCATCGACGCCCAATCGGAAAAGCTGGGCGTGCTGGTGGAGGCGCTGGTCAAGACCAGCCGGCTGGAAACGGGCCTGCTGGCGCTGCACCCCGCGCCGGGGCCGCTGGAGCCCCTTCTGCGCCGGGCGGCGGCCCAGTACGCCCCCGCGGCGGCGGAAAAAGGGGTGGCCCTCACCGTGGGCGAGGCGGCGGGGGAGGCGGTGTTCGACGAAAAGTGGACGGAAGAGGCCCTGTGCAACCTGCTGGACAACGCCGTGAAGTACACCCCCGCCGGGGGCAGGGTGACGGTGGAGGCGCGGCTTTATGAGATGTTTGCCGCCATCCGCGTGGCGGACACCGGCCCCGGCATCCCGGAGAGCGAGCACGCCAAAATTTTCGGGCGGTTTTACCGCTGCCCCGGGGCCTATCAGGCGCGGGGGGTGGGCATCGGCCTTTACCTCGCCCGCCAAATCGCCCAGGGGCAGGGGGGCTATGTGAAGGTGGAGAGCGCCCCCGGCAGGGGCAGCGTCTTTTCGCTGTGGCTGCCCCGGCAGTGAGGCCCGGACGGACGGCGCAAAAACTTGTGTCAGAACTGTCACATTCCCGACAGCACCGGGAAAGATGTTTGTGATAAAGTCTGTGTTGTCGCAAGGACGCACAGACTTTTTCTTTGGGAGGAAAGACCAATGATCGTTTTGCAGACCCGGGGCCTCAAAAAGGTCTACGGAACAGGGGAGGCCCGGGTGCGGGCGCTGGACGGCGTGGACCTGGACGTGGAACAGGGCGAGTTCGTGGCGGTGGTGGGCACCTCCGGCTCGGGCAAAAGCACCCTTCTGCACATGCTGGGCGGGCTGGACCGCCCCACCGCCGGCACCGTGACGGTGGACGGGCGGAACATCTTCGCTTTGTCCGACGAGGCGCTCACCGTGTTTCGCCGGCGCAAGATAGGCTTTGTGTTCCAGGCCTACAATCTGGTGCCGGTGCTCAGCGTGTGGGAGAACATCGTGCTGCCGGTGCAGCTGGACGGCCGCCGGCCGGACAAGGCCTACCTCGCCCAGGTGGTGGAGGCGCTGGGCCTTGCGGAAAAGCTGGACCGGCTGCCGGGGCAGCTCTCCGGCGGGCAGCAGCAGCGGGTGGCCATCGCCCGGGCGCTGGCGGCCCAGCCGGCCATCCTGCTGGCGGACGAGCCCACCGGCAACCTGGACTCCAAGACCAGCCAGGACGTGCTGAGCCTGATGAAGGTGACGGGGCGGCGCTTTGCCCAGACGATGGTGATGATCACCCACAACGAGGAAATTGCCCAGCTGGCGGATCGCATCGTGCGCATCGAGGACGGGCGCATCGTGACGAGGGGGTGAGGGCATGAAGGTACAAAACCGCACCTGCGTGCGGCGGCTGAGCCTGCGGGCCCTGGCCGCCAGCCGCACCCGCAATCTGGTGGCGGTGCTGGCCATCGCCCTCACGGCGGTGCTTTTCACCAGCCTGTTCACCATCGCCCTGTCCATCAACGAGGGCTTTCAGCAGGCCACCTTCCGCCAGGTGGGCGGCTATGCCCACGGGGGCTTCAAGTACATCACCGAGGAACAGGCGGAACTGTTTGCTTCCGACCCGCTGGTGAAGGCCCACGGCCTGCGGCGCTTTTTGGGCATGGCCGAGGGGGACGCCTTCACGAAGGACCATGTGGAGGTGAGCTGGGCGGACGAAAACGAGGCGGACTGGATGTTCCTTGCCCCCACCACCGGGCGGCTGCCCGCCGAGGGCACCGACGAGGCCGCGGCGGACACCCGCGTGCTGGAGCTGCTGGGGGTAGAGCCGGAACTGGGGGCGCAGTTCACCCTGCCCATCAACGTGGACGGCAAGCTCACCGAAGAGACCTTCACCCTCTGCGGCTGGTGGGAGAAGGACGAGGCCACCTTTGCCTCCCACGTGCTGCTGCCCGAGAGCCGGGTCAACGCCATTCTGGAAGAGCTGGGCGTGACCCCGCCGGGGGCGGACGGCATGACCGGCTGCTGGAACCTGGACGTGATGTTCTCCTCCTCGCTGAACATCGAACAGAACCTGCGGGACATCCTTGCCAATTACGGCTACCAGTGCGACGAGCCGGGGGAAAACTACGTCGATATCGGGGTGAACTGGGCCTACACCGGGGCCCAGCTGAGCATGAAGCTGGACGCACCCACCCTGCTGGTTCTGGCCGGGGCGCTGGGTCTCATCCTGCTCACCGGCTACCTGATCATTTATAATGTATTCCAGATCTCGGTGGCGGGGGACATCCGCTTCTACGGCCTGCTCAAGGCCATCGGCACCACCCCACGCCAGCTGCGGCGCATCATCCGCATCCAGGCGCTGGCCCTCAGCGCGGCGGGCATCCCGGTGGGCCTGCTCCTCGGCTGGCTGCTGGGCGGCGCGCTGGTGCCGGTCATCACCGCCCGCCTCAACGGGGTGGCCCCGGTGGTGAGCGCCAGCCCGGCCCTCTTTGCGGGGGCTGCCCTCTTCGCCCTCATTACCGTGCTCATCTCCTGCCGCCGCCCCGGGCGGATGGCGGGGCGGGTATCGCCGGTGGAGGCGGTGCGCTACACCGAGGGCCGCGCCCCGAAACCCGGCGCGCGGCGGCGGGCCAAGGCGGTGTCGCTGCCCGCCATGGCGCTGGCCAATCTCGGCCGCAACCGGGGCAAGACCGCCCTGACCATGCTGTCGCTGGCGCTGGCGGTGGTGCTGTTCTGGGCCACCACCGCTTTTGCGGGCAGCTTCGACATGGACAAATATACCTCTTACTTCACCGCCACCGACTTCATCCTGGCCAATGTCGCCCACTTCCAGACCGGCAGCGAAATTTTCAACCCCGATCAGGCCCTGCCCGAAGAGGCCATCGAAGCGGTGAACGCCGCCGGGGGCGTGGCCGAGGGCGCGCGGGTCTACGGCCGCACCTCGCTGGTGCTGGAGTTCGTCACCGACGACTATTACCGGGGCCTGCACGGCCGGTGGTACACCGAAGAGCAGCTGGAGGCCATGCTCCGCTCGAAAGGGCGCAATGAGGCGGGCCTGGTGGAGGACACCGCCCAGCTCTACGGCATGGAGCCCTTCGCCCTGGACCAGCTGAAGGTGCTGGAGGGCGACCTTTCCAAGCTGAACGACCCAAACGCCAACTGCATCGCGGCGGTCTATTCCGAGGACGACTACGGCGACCTTGTGGCGGACAGCCACTGGGCAAAGCTGGGGGACACGGTGACCCTGCGGTATGCGGAAAAGCTGGAATATGTGGACACGAGCACCGGCACGGCGTACAGCGACCTGACCGAAGTTCCCGCCGGGGCAGACCTCGTTGAGCGGGCGGTGGAGTACCGGGACGTGGACTACACCGTGGCGGCGCTGGTGGCGGTGCCCAACGCCCTGGACTACGGCTACTACGGCGCGGATGAGTTCGTGATGGGCTCCGAGACCTTCCTGCGGGACACCGGCACCGACAACATCATGTACTACGCCTTCAATGCCGAGGAGGGAGCCGGCGACGGCCTGGAGGCATTTTTGCAGGACTACACCGGGAACGTGGACCCCACCCTGGACTACGAGAGCAAGGCCACCTATGCTGGGGAATTTGAGAGTATGCGCTCCATGTTCCTGCTGCTGGGCGGTGCGCTCAGTTTCATCGTTGGGTTGGTCGGTGTGCTGAACTTCTTCAATGCCATCCTGACTGGCATCATTGCACGTCAGAGGGAACTGGCGGTGCTCCAGGCCGTGGGCATGACCGGACGGCAACTGCGCGCTATGCTGATCTGGGAAGGATTGCTGTACGCTCTGGGGGCGGCAGGGCTGGCTCTGATTTTGACGCTGACGTTGGGCCCGATTGCCTTCCAGGCGGTGGAAGGACTATTCTGGTTTTTTACCTACCATCTGAACCTCACGCCCTTCCTGTTCATCATCCCTCTCTTTGCCTTGCTTGGGGCTGGTATTCCTGTTATCACCGGCCATGAGATGGCAAAACGCACCGTAGTGGAACGGTTGCGGATGGAGTAAACCCAATCAATATAATGCAGCCGGACGACGGCAAAATAAAAGCCCCATCCCTCAATGGTTGTGAGAGATGGGGCAAACTATTTACGCTGCAATCTCCGGGATTTCCCCGACAAAGT
>OLRN01001149.1_pt1 | contig 15335 bp, 8 predicted proteins | sample 1673001 | NCBI WGS metagenome assembly OLRN01 (sample SAMEA3136745, study PRJEB25190) | human gut metagenome | biome: human gut; feature: human-associated habitat; material: faeces | place: Austria | collected 2013 | reverse complement strand
GTGGTGGATCAGTCCCCCCTGGGCGAAAATGCCCGCTCCACGGTGGGCACCATCAGCGGCCTGTACTCCAGCCTGCGGCTGCTGTTTTCGCGGATCGGGAGACCCTATGTGGGCACGGCTTCCTGCTTTTCCTTCAATGATCCCAACGGGATGTGCAGGACCTGCTCCGGCCTGGGAAAGATTACAAAGGTCGATGTGGAAGCTGTTCTGGATATGGATAAATCATGGAATGAGGGCTGTGTCAAGGACTCCCTTTACCGCCCCGGATCCTGGTACTGGAAACAGTACGCCCAGTCCGGTCTTTTCGATTTAGACAAGCCGATCAGAGCGTATTCCGGTGAAGAATACAACCTGCTCTTATATGGCTCCCGCGACGGCAAAGGCGAACCGGAAAACCCAAAGGTGACCGGGCTGTACCACAAGTACACAAAGACGCTTCTCAACCGGGATATCAGTAATAAGAGCAGGCACACCCGGGAGAAATCCCAATCCCTGATTGCTGAGATGGAGTGTACCGACTGCCATGGGAAGCGGCTGAATGGGGCGGCTTTGAGCTGCAAAATAAAGGGGTACCATATCGCTGATTTATGCTGCATGGAGCTGACCGGACTTCGGGAAGTTCTGGCTGGGATTACCGACCAAAGGGTGGACGTCCTGGTGCAGACCATCATCGAAGGTCTGGACAGGCTGATTGAAATAGGCCTTCCCTACCTTCACTTGAACCGTGAAACGCCCTCCCTTTCCGGCGGCGAAGCCCAGCGCCTGAAGCTGGTCCGGTACATGGGCAGCAGCCTGACCGGCCTGACCTATATCTTTGATGAACCAAGTGCCGGAATGCATCCCAGGGACGTTTACCGGATGAACAATTTGCTGCGGCAGCTCCGGGACAAAGGCAACACGGTTCTGGTGGTGGAGCATGACAAGGATGTGATTTCCATTGCCGACCATGTGATTGACGTGGGACCGGGGGCCGGACAAAACGGAGGAGAAATTGTATTTGCGGGCAGCTATCCGGAGCTGCTTCTGGCCGATACCCTGACAGGAAAGGCAATGAGGCAGGTACTGCCCATCAAGGAGACGCCGCGGCAGGCGGCGGGAAGCCTGCCGGTCAGGGGAGCCTGTCTCCACAACCTTAAGCATGTGGATGTGGATATCCCCTTGGGTATTATGACCGTGGTGACCGGCGTGGCCGGTTCGGGCAAGAGTACCCTGATCTCCCGGGTATTTGCAAAACTCTATGAGAGCAATATCGTAATGGTGGACCAGGGACCCATCACAGCCACCAACCGTTCCACACCGGCCTCTTACCTGGGCTTTTTCGATGAAATACGAAGGCTTCTAGCAGGAGAGAGCGGCAGACCGGACAGTCTGTTCAGCTTTAACTCCGCCGGGGCCTGCCCGGTATGCGGCGGTAAGGGCGTCATTGTCACCGAACTGGCCTTCATGGATCCTATAGTGACTGAATGCGAGGCCTGCGGCGGTATGCGGTATAATGAGGAGGCCCTTGCCTGCACCTACAAGGGAAAGAATATTGTGGAGCTGCTGGGCCTGACTGCGTCCCAGGCCCTTCAGGTGTTTGAGGACGCCAAGATCCGCAGGCGCCTTAAGGTGATGGAGCAGGTGGGATTAAGCTATCTGACCCTTGGACAGCCCCTCAGCACCCTGTCCGGAGGGGAGCGCCAGCGAATCAAGCTGGCGAAGAACCTGGGCAGAAAGGGGAGTATTATTGTGATGGATGAGCCCACCACCGGACTGCATATGTCCGACATTGAAAATCTGCTCAAGCTGTTTGACTTAATCGTGTCCCGCGGCAATACGCTGGTGGTGATTGAGCATAACCTGGATGTGATGAAGCAGGCGGACTGGCTCATTGATATTGGGCCGGACGGTGGGAAGAACGGCGGCCAGGGGGTATTTACCGGCACACCTATGGAAATGCTGCGCTGCGCCAAAACATTGACAGCGGACAGCCTGAGGGCTTCCCTGGGCTAAGGCGCGAGTTACATTACGGGGCCAGCAGCACACGCATGCTGGCCGTGCAGGACATCATAATTCTTTAGGCATGTAATGAATTTATTTCAGTTCATTCAGTTGCCCAGCCTGTATTGCATGGAGGTTTTGCGCAATCCGATTCTCCGGCCAGTCCCACCACTTCAGTTCTGACAGGGCGGCTATGGTTTCCTCCGGATACCGCTTTTTAATCGGTTTTGCGGGAATGCCGCCGGCAACCGTATATGGAGGGACATCCTTTGTCACCACGGCCCGGGCCCCGATTATGGCTCCGTCCCCAATCGTAACCCCTGCCATAATGACTGCCTCATATCCTATCCATACATCATTTCCCAGGACAATATCTCCTTTGTTGTCCCAGGATTCGGCCACATTCCTCTTTTCCAGTCCCCATTCCTCAAAGAAAAGGGGAAAGGGGTAGGTTGAGAGAGAAGAGAGGGTGTGGTTTGCGCTGTTGAAGAGAAACTTTGCGCCGCAGGCTATGGAACAAAATTTTCCTATGATCAGGCGGTCGCGGTTTATGGGATAATGGTATAAAACATTGTTTTTCTCAAATCCAACCGGGTCATTGACAAAATCATTGTACATCGTATAATCTCCAACAGTAATAGCCGGATCTGTAATTACGTTTTTTAAATACACAGTCTGTTTATCCCCGGTTCTGGGATATAATTTTTTTGTATCTGCCATTTTATAACTCCTCCTCTGAATTTAATCCATAATAGTATTCTAACAATTCCCGGGAGTAATCCACGATTCTGCCGGATGGCAGGATCAGTACCCGGTTAATGCCGAGCTGCTCTACAAACCAGGGGTTATGGCTGACAGCCATAATCGTGCCCTCAAAAAGATGGAAGTTGCCTCCGATGATGCTCTGCGTTTCAGGATCCAGGTGGTTTGTAGGCTCATCGAGTACTAAGAAGTTCGCCCGTTGAAGCAGAACCTTGCAAAGCGCAATGCGGGCCTTTTCACCGGGGGACAGGACCTCTGCTTTTTTATGGATATCGTCTGCATAAAAGAGAAAATTGCTTAAAACAGAGCGAAGCTGCTTTACCGAATATCCATCCGTCCAGGCATTTTCCAGTACTGTTTTCTGCAGATCAAGCTGTTCCAGCTCCTGGGCATAGTAAGCCACATCGGTTTTGGGATGAAAATGGATATTTCCCGCATCGGGAGAAAGGATTCCCATGATCAGTTTAAGCAGCGTAGACTTTCCGACACCATTTTCCCCAACAACTAAAAACCGTTCTTTTCCATTTATTTGAAAGGATAAATCGCGGTATAGGGGCGGCTGGTTTGGATAGTGAAAGGACAGGTGTTCTGCTTCCAGCAAAATAGCGGCACACTCACGCAAGGGGTGGATGTCCATTTTTATACGTTTGTAGATCCGGTCGCGGGTCTGCTTCGCCCTTCGCTTTTTCTCCAGGCGAAGGGCGCGTTCCTGTCCCATACGCTTGAGCGCATGGTTGGTCCGGCTTGCCTGGTTTGCCCTGCGGACAAATTCCTCCAGTTCCCGGACCTCCTTTTCCTCCTGCACAATGGCCTGTTCCCGCAAACGCTGTTCCTGTGCATACTTCTGTTTGTAGGTATCATAGCTGCCGTCATAGACGGAAATTTTGTGTGTGGCTTTGTTAATAAACAGGATTTTATTGATAATCTGGTTTAGAAAGCTGATATCATGGCTGATAATCAGCACCGTGCCTTTGTAATTTTTCAGAAATCCGGTTACGAATTCTTTGGCTGCCGCATCTAAATGATTTGTCGGTTCATCTAAAAGCAGAATGTCGGATTTTGCATACAGAACACGGGCAAAGGCTATCTGCGATTTCTGCCCGCCGGACAGATTGCCAAGGGGCATGCCCAGTAAGTCAATATCAATTTGCATACGGTCAATGATATGAAGAAGAATGCTGTCTGCCTCGTAATAATCTAACGATTCCAAGCGGGACTGAAGCTTCTCCATCTGCTTAAACAGTTGGGCGTGCTCCGATGAATCGGCGCTTTCCAACTGTTGGTAAATCTGGTTCAGTTCGTTTTCCAGTTTTTGAATCGGCCGTCCGCTCTGCAGGTATTCAAGCACGGTGCAGGATTCGTCCTCAAGGATGATTTCCTGCGGAAGATATCCGATTCGTAAATGGCCGGTGGATACGGTGCCGCTGTCTAATTCCTGTTCATGCATCAAAACATGGAACAGGGTTGTTTTTCCTGCGCCGTTTACTCCCACAATGCCCGCTTTGTCGTGAGCGTCTATATGAAAATCCGCATCTTCATAGATGACTTCCAATCCAAAGGAGAGATTCATGTTTGTTCCTTTCATGACTGTATCAGCCTCCTTGCTTTTTTGTATAATTTGTATAGCTGTGTTCTCTTTAAAGGATTCTTTTATTCTTCCATCCTTTACTCTTAAAATAGAGTAATCCGGCAGCAGCAGGAAGAAACGGAGAGAGGGCCTGACCGATATATATGCCCGGATAACCAAGACCGAGGGGGAATGCCAGCAGCCAGCTTACCGGAAGCCTGACAATGCCCGCATCCAACAGTGCGTTGAACATGGCAATATTTGCAGATCCGATACCGATGGCAAAGGAATCAAAGGTATACATGACCGCGTATACCAGGCTGTTTACACTGCAGCATATTCTTAAATACAGGATTCCTTCCTCAAGTACTTCCGGGCTTGCCGGGGTAAACAGGAGAATGAGCTGCTTTCCAAAAATCTGTACCAGTAAAACCATAATAAGTGTAATAAGAAGATTTAGGCAAAGCCCTGTACTGGTTGTTTTTTGCACGCGTTTTATATTGCCAGCGCCCATATTCTGGCCTGCCATGGCTGTCACCGCCTGACCGATTGCCCAGCAGGGCATACCGGCCAACGTATTGATTTTTAATCCCACACCAGATGCAGCAGCCACAGATATGCCAAATTGATTGAGCATTCCCGTAATCAGGAGATAGGAAAGATTGACGGAAGCCATTTGTACCGCTGTGGGAAGACCGACTTTCAGGATGGCCGCCAGCTTGTCGGTTTTTATAGAAAAGTGAGATAGCCGAAAGTCGAAAACAGAATCTTTCCGCTTCAAATGGAACACGGAGATTACAAAGGAAATCCCCTGTGAAAAAATGGTTGCGCAGGCGGCGCCTTCGGTGCCCATGCCAAAAGGCCCTACCAGAAGAAGACCAAAAACAAGATTGATCACTGTTGCAACCGCCACAAAATAAAGCGGGCTTTTGGAATCTCCCAATCCCTTCATGATGGAGCAGACTGCGTTATAGCCAAATACAAATATGGTTCCATAACAGATGATTTTCATATATCCGCAGGCGTCCTCCATTGCAGGCGCAGGTACATGCAGCAACCGGAAAAGCGGCCTGTAGGCGGCCAGACCGGCTGCGGTGACAAGGACTGCCGCAATAAAAGCAACTGTGAATAAGGTTCCGATTATCTCAATCTGGCCGTGTTCATCCTTTGCCCCTTTATACTGGGCGGCTAATACCGTACCGCCCATTGTAATGCCGATACACACAGAGTTGATAATAAAACTGAGCATAGAGGCGTTGCTGATTGCGGCAAGCCCGGTTTCTCCCACGATTCTGCCAACGACCAGCATATCCATAAGGCTGTAAAATGACTGGAGCAGATTTGCGGCCAGCAGCGGGAGAGCATAGGCAATTAACTTTTTGGAAATAGTTCCAGTTGTTAAGTCTTGTTTATCGTTCATTCTTTATCGTTCCTTTCCAGATATAAAAGCAGAGGGCGTACAAAAGCCTGCACGCCCTCTGCTCTCAGAGAGACAGATTTATCACCAGCAATCAAAAAAGGCGGCAGACAAAACACTGTCCACCGCCGCAAAAAAACAAACTGCTGTTTATTGGAAAATACGAAAACAAAACTCCAAAACCAGTAATTTGGAATCTAATAGCTGCCGGCTATTGTTTTCGTATTTTCAGGCTCCGTACAATGTTTTAAAATATCAAATTGTCCGGAGCTATAATCAATGCAGAACTTACCGAATAACATTGCACTCACCCTTTCCTCTTCATATTATAGTCATTATAGCCACTCATGGGTATGCTGTCAAGTGTTATACACGTTTCAGGGAGGCTGTTTTACCGCATTGGAAAAAGCGGGTGTACACCTGTTCCTAACTGTCTCAGGTATTAATCAAAAACAGATCAATGCTGCAGGATGAGACAAAGGTTATATTGGTTCTGGCTTCATTGGAAAGTACTAACATGCCATATTCATTTCTAATAACGGTTCCCACGGATGGAGTTTGGCTGCTGGTTATTATATTAACCCCAGCTGTTCCCACAGGCAAAAGAGAACGAATGGCTGCCTGGCAATCAGCGCAGCAGTCTGTGGGAGCGGGAAACGGCTCTGGCAAATAAACAATTGTATCATTATACGTTGCATTGTCTATTTGAATCGTATCTATGCTGCATATAGATAAATACTGCATTTGATTTTGAGGATTTATCACTTCAAATACTCCGGTACGTCCATCCGGCCCTAATATCAAAGAACCAGGGCGTCCAAAAGATGCATCACCGCTACTCAAAGTCACCAATAAATTATTATTTGGATATAAAGCAATAATTTGCTGGATTATATTCCTCATTTGCTCCTTACAGCGGCAGCTGACAGAATTCTCATTACCAGCAGGACCTGTAGGGCCGGTGGCTCCGGTCACTCCCGTAGTTCCGGCGGGACCCATAGGGCCGGTGGAACCGGCAGGGCCCGTAGGCCCAACTGCGCCAGCCTGACCAGCAGGACCGGTTGGACCCATAGGGCCGGTGGGGCCTACATAGCCCTGAGGCCCCATTGCCCCGGTTGGTCCGGTGATGCCCTGAGGGCCTGGGCAGCCCTGTGGCCCCATGGGACCGGGCAGACCCGGACAACCAGGCGGACCAGCGGGACCGGTTGGACCTTGGCAGCATCTGTGGCAAAAGGAATTGGGCTTTGTGCCCATGGGCTCTGCGTACCTGTTATCATATCCGGAATATTCATTCGACTCATCATATGAGTATTCACCTCGGTTCATACCGTTCGCATAATCATATCTCATTTAAATTCACTCCCTCATATTTATTACAGACTGAACATGGTTTGTCCGATTTAGAATCCAATCAATAATACGCTTCCATATTCCTGAAAAAACGGTTGCTTGGAATCCATGGGTCAGGACAAGGGTTTCAGTTACGATATTATATGAAGGCAAGATTGTTTTAGTGTTTTTAAATGGAATATGCTCCGGGCGAATCATCTGCGGCTGCAATGACAGGCTCATGCTCCCTGTACCCTTCGATGGCCAGATCCAGCCTGTCTAACATTTTCATCTTGTCATCAGGCAAGGTACCGCGCACTCTGAATTCAATACGGTCATGAAACCCGTCGTAAGTCAAAGGCCCATCCGTATTCAGAAGCTCCAGAAGCAGCCGTTCCTCCTGCAGGTTCTCCAGCTCAGTGGCAGGGATGAAGATTTTGGCCTGCGCTTCCTGATACAGCGGGGCGCTGTGAAACAGGAACAGAGAGAAATTTATAATGCGCTGCGGCTGGGTGCGGTTAAAGAATTCTGCGGTGGCAGTTCCGTTCTCGAGTCCCCTTCCATGTCCCGCGATTCCGGTCATGATATGGGCATCGAATATAAACCCTGCACTTTGGATGCGGTCGATTTGACGGTATGCCTGGTCCAGATTATGGTCCTTTCCCATATAACGCAGGACATCGTCCAGACCGCTTTCAATGCCCAGATACAGATGACGTATACCTGCCTCCCGAAGGGCCCGCAGCTCTTCCTGGGACTTGGCCTGAATATTGGTGATGGTCCCATCCATATTGATGGCTTGGCAGTCCGGAAAATAACGGTGAATCAGGTCTGTTATTTCCAGCAGACGTTTTGTACCCAGGCCAAAGGCATTGCCGTCCCCAAGAAAGACATGCTTTGGATTGCCGCCCAGGCTGCGGACTCTTTCCAGTTCTGCCTCAATTTGCTCCATGGGAAGTTCCCTGTATTTCAGATGCCGGAACAGGGTGCAGAATTTACACCGGTTGTAAGAACAGCCAACGGCAACCGGAAGCATATAGGACGAACGTTCCATGGGACCACGGCAGATTTGTCCTTCATAATTCATAAAAATCCCTCCTGGATAATTTGAAAGTATCACGGTTTTATCTGAGTATATTTTACCACGCTGACGTCCGGTTCACAATGCGAATCTTGATGCAGGCGCATTTGCCGGAACATTGCTGGAAACATAAATAATTTGACATTGAAGTTTTAAGATATTAGGGTTACAATATGTTTATATAGCATGATTATCCTATTTCTTCTGTTTTTTGGGGAATGAGGACTGGACCGCAAAGAAAGAACGGAAGCAAGGGATAATAAAGCAGAAGAACTGCTGGAAATACATTGGCTGGAAACATTGCGGCGGAACCGGCTTGCCAAGGTAAACAAAAAGGGGATTTTTCCATAAGGGGGAATCCCCCTCTCTGTCTTAACAGCATGGGGAGTGATTTACATTGTTATATGCGGCAAGCTGTTATATAATGGATGGGATATTATGTACATGAATAATAGATATAAACGACCGGGAGAGAATCCATGAACCAATTGATTAAAAAATATAGGATGGTTTTGTCTGCAATATACTGCCTGATACTGCCATACAGTTTTGTTTCCTATGGAGCAGAAGCAGAGTCTGTGATTCGGGTGGGATTTCCCGTGCAGTCGGGTCTGACCATGAAGGATGAAAATGGCAATTATGCGGGTTATACCTATGATTATCTGAAAGAGATTGGACAGTACACAGGATGGACCTATGAGTTTGTGGAACCCCAAGGATCCATGGATGAACAGTTGATTCAAATGATGGATATGCTGGAACGGGGGGAACTGGATCTTGTTGGAGCCATGAATAACAACAAGCAGACTTCCTCTGTTTTTGATTTTCCCAGTGAAAACTACGGCAACGCGTACAGTGTGATTGCGGTCCGGGATGATGATGACCGCATTGATGAATATAATCTTTCTGATTTCAAGGGACTGCGCATAGCGCTTTTGAAACAGGCAGATTACCATAACGACAAGTTTTACCAGTACGCGAAGCTCAATGGCATCCAGTATGAGATCGTTTGGTGCGAGAGGGATGGGGAGCAGGAGGAGAGGGTTTATTCCGGTAAGGCGGACGCATTGCTGTCCGTTGATGTATCCCTGTCCCAGGGATTCCGTCCTGTTGCTAAATTTTCGCCTACTCCCTTTTATTTTGCCACCACCAAGGGTAATACCAAAATAATCAATGAACTGAACCGGGCAATCTCCTATATCAGTGAGAATAATCCCACCCTTCAGATGAACCTGTATAATAAGTATTTTTCCCGGTCCGGAAGCCAGATGCACCTCAACAGCAAGGAACGGGAATACATACAGGAACATCCGGTACTTAAGGTACTGGTCCATGACGGGTTTGGCCCCATCCAGTACTACGATGGAAAGGGACAGGTGCAGGGCGTAGCCAGAGACCTGCTCAGCAGTATAGCCCAAAAGGCCGGATGGACGCTGGAGTATGTTTACGCGGATGATTACAGTGAATTTGAACAGGCGTTAAATGAAGGCAGAGCCGATGTGATTCTGTCTATCCTGTATGATTATGATGCAGTCCAACGGAGAAATGTTCTTTTAAGCAATCCATATCTGGAGACAGAGAGTGTGCTGGTGGCCCGTGACGGGTTTGATATGACAAACCTGAAGGGCGGGGTACAGGCTGTGTATATGGGCATGCGCAAAAGCGACGATGACCGGACGGATGTGCGGTTCTATGATTCTCTGGAGGAAAGTCTTAACGCAGTTGAAAGGGGAGAGTGCGATTATACATACAGCAACAGTTACACTGCCTCTTATTATCTGAGCCGCAACCAGTACGAGCATGTGGCTATCTATCCCCAGGCCGGCAGTGACAGTGTGAAATACAGCATAGGTATTTTGAGAAAGGATGATAAACAGATACTAGCTATCCTGAATAAAGGAATCCGTTCCATAGAGACGGGTGAACTGGAAAAATACATCTACAACAATGCGCAGCAGAAACAGGAAGTGACTCTCAGGACCTTTATCAGGGATAATTCCGTTCCCTTCATTTTGTTTACCCTGTTGGCTGCTTCCGGCCTGCTGGCCCTGATTTATGCCCATTACAGAAGCCAGATGAGGATGAAGCGGCAGATTGAACTGGAAAATACCCGTTACCGCTATCTCTCAGACATATTGAAGGAAGTGACCTTTACGTATGACTATGGCAGTGATGTGCTGACCCTATCAAGGGAGGGCGTTGAAATCTTCGGCACGGATAAAAGCATCGGGCAGTATTCGCGGTATCAGGGAAGCAGCGGACAGGAGGAGGGTCTCCCATCTCTGTATTATCTGCTGGAGCAGAGACAGGATGTGGATACAGAGATTCTGATGGTGCTGCCGAATGGGGACACCAAGTGGCACCGTGCAGTCATAAAAGTGATTTTCGACGGGAATCAGGCTGATTCTGCCATCGGACGCTTACAGAATATCCATGGCGACAAGCTGGAAAGGGAGAGACTGGAGCAGCGGAGCAAACGGGACGCTCTGACGGGGATTTACAATATAGCGGCAGCAAAAATGGAGATCACCCGGATGATAAACCTGCATACCGGCGCCCTTGCTCTGGCTGTCATAGACTTAGACGGCTTTAAGGAAATCAATGACCGTTACGGCCATTATACGGGGGACCAGGTGCTGATTCATACAGCAAAAGCGCTAAGGGAATCTTTTTGCGGGGAGGCTGTCACTGCCCGTATGGGCGGAGATGAATTTATCGTCTGTGTACCCTATACAGGGGAAAACCATCTGGCAAAATGCTGCAATGCACTGTTTGATTCACTGCAGGCTAAATGTAGGGCGTCCGGATACCCTGCTGCGACTGTCAGCATCGGTATATCTATAAGCCGCAGGGAGGACGACTATACCACGCTTTATCAGAGGGCGGACACCCTGCTCTATGAAGTTAAAAACAGCGGTAAAAATAATTTCCGGATAGAAGATGAAGCGGGAAGGGCTTCCCGGCCGGACACGGAACAGGAACATCACACGGTACAGTAAAAAGGGAGACAATCATGGAGCAGGATATGATCTTATATGGAACACCGCTTTTAGATGAACTGGAGGAAATCATCTATGTCAGCGATATCCGGGACTACAGCCTTCTTTATCTTAACCGGGCTGGCAGGTCGCTGACAGGTCTTAAGCAGGAGGACGTGCGAAACAGCAAATGCCATCGTGTACTTCAGGGCAGGGATACCCCATGTCCCTTCTGCACCAATGCCAAACTGAGCAAGGACGGCTTCTACGTGTGGGAATATGAGAATCCCCACTTAAATAAGAACTTCATTGTAAAGGATAAGCTGGTGGAATGGGAGGGAAGGCCTGCCCGCATGGAAATCGCAGTGGATGTGGGAGACCGCGTGAAGGAGCGCGGCAGCCATACATCCAAATACCATATGGAAACCGTTATGCTGGAAACGCTGCGGGTCCTGAATACTGCGGACTGCCTGGATGATGCCATTAACCGTACGCTGGAAATGATAGCTGATTTTTACGGCGGAGAGCGGGCCTATATCATAGAAATTGACCGTGTACAGGGATTTGCCCGTAATACCTATGAATGGTGCCGGGCTGGAATTCCTTCCCAAAAGGCAGCCTTGCAGCAGGTGCCCCTGGATGGGATTCCCTATTTGTTTGAGACCTTTAACAAAAAGCAGCACCTGATTATCTCCAGAACCTGGGAACTTAGGGATTCATACCCCAGCGAGTACCGTTACCTGACCGCCAGAAACACGGACAGCCTCTTTGCTGTGCCGTTTGAAGACGAATCCGCCTTCAGCGGATATATTGGAATCGACAATCCCAATATCAACCAGGACACCATTAAGCTGCTGGATTCCATTGCCTATAATATTGCGAATGAGATAAAAAAGAGACGCCTCTATGAGCGCCTGGAGTATGAAGCTGCCCATGACAGCCTCAGCGGCCTGCTGAACAGAGAAAGCTTTGTGCATTTCCGCAATGATTTGATGAGAAGCGGCAAGGCGGTATCCTGCGGAATTGTGGCCGGGGATATCAATGACTTAAAGCAGTTAAACCGTGATTATGGGCAAAGCAGGGGAGATATGACCATCAAAGAGGCGGCATCCGTCATGTCCTCCTCTTTTGCAGGGGCCAGCATATTCCGGCTCAGCGGGGATGAGTTTATTATTGTCAGCCTGGAATCCGCATATGAGGAATTCATGGAGCGGGTCGGGAAAATGGAATGGATGTTAGACAGCCGCACCCCAAACGGTGTCTCACTGGGGTGTACCTGGGAAGAACACCTGGCGGATTTTGACCGGCTGATGCGCCATGCGGAAGAACTGATGCTTGTGAACAAACAGATTTATTATAAGGACAGCAGCCAGGAACGCAAGCACTATTCGCCGGAATACCTAAATCGTCTGCTACAGGACATGGAAGAGGGCTGTTACCGTCTCTGTCTCCAGCCAAAGTATAATCCCCTGACCGGTAAGGTGTGTTCCGCCGAGGCCCTGGTGCGTTATCGGGCAGCCGGTACCGAATCCACACAGCCGCTGAATTTCGTGCCCCTTCTGGAGAAGACAAAGCTTATACGGTATCTGGATTTTTATATGCTGGAGCAGGTATTTAAACTGCTTTCAGACTGGAAGGAGCGAGGCAGGGAGCTTATTCCTGTTTCGGTCAATTTTTCGCGGATTACGCTGCTTGAAAGGGACCTGTTCCGGGTGCTGACAGATATGCAGAAAAGATACCATATCCCCGCCCGCCTGGTCATGATTGAGATAACAGAAAGCATAGGGGACATTGAGCGCAAGGTGATTGAATCCATTGGTTCAAAACTTCGGGAAGCTGGATTTCGTATCTCCCTGGATGATTTCGGGGCCAACTATGCCAATATGTCCATTCTTTCCATCATGCAGTTTGACGAGGTAAAGCTGGATAAATCCCTGATGGATGACCTGGTGGAAAACCAGACCAATCAGACTGTGGTAAAATGCATTATTGATATGTGCCACAGCCTGCAGGTGGAATGTGTGGCAGAAGGGGTGGAAAACCAGGAACAGCTGGAACTGCTGACTTCCTTCGGATGTACCGCCATTCAGGGCTACTATTACAGCAGGCCTCTGGAGATAGCGGAATTTGAGAGAATATAAAACAGGCTTACCCTATATCAGGATGCTTTATATGCTGTTTTTCAAATTCATCAGGTGTAACCGGCTTTGAAAAATAAAATCCCTGTACGGAATCAGCTTTCAATCTGAGGACGGTTTCCAGCTCGTCTTTTTCCTCCACGCCCTCTGCACATACGGATATTCCCACGCTATGGCAGAGATTTATCACAGACCCGATGAAGGAACGGTTGAAGGAGTGGGACTGGTCGCAGATTCCCCTGATGAATTCACGGTCAATCTTTACAATGTCGGCCGGTGTACAGGACAGGCAGCTCAGGGACGAGTAGCCTGTGCCGAAGTCATCCATGGCCAGCCGTATGTTAAGGCTGCGCAGACGCTTAAATGTATCGTTTAAGCGGTCCTGGTCCGTGACAAAGCGGCTCTCCGTCAGCTCCAGCACAATATGGCTGGGGTCCAGTCTGTAACGGTTAATGATTTCTTTGACGGATTGTACAAAGTCCTCATCCAGCATCTGTAGGTAGGAGCAGTTGACGTTCATCACAAAATCCGGTACACAGGCAAGCCATTTGCAGCATTGGCGGACAGACTGCTCCAGCACCCACTTTCCCACTGGGATAATGAGGCCGCTGGATTCCAGCAAAGGGATGAATTCAAGGGGAGATACACTGCCCATGTCCTTACAGGACCAGCGCAGCAGCGCCTCGGCCTCGGCAATCTTTGTGTCGCTGGAACGCACAATGGGCTGGTAGACCACAGAGAATCCCTCCATATGGTTCATGACGCTGCTTCTTAAACGGTCCATGATTTCCAGGGAGCGCAGTCTGGTGTGAATCAGCTCCTCGTCATAGAGGGTGCACTTGTTCTTGCCCTTATGCTTGGAGGTTTCCAGGGCACCGGATGCACAGGTCAAAAGCTCCGTATAGCTGGAACCGTCCTGGCAGAATACGGCGATTCCGCCGGAAACCGTACAATAGTACTGGATTCCGTCCACCTCATGGCGGCAGTCGCTGTAGCTGTTTATGACTTCATAGAGCAGGGCTATCTCGCCGTAGGACGTATTCTGGCACACAATGACAAACTGATCCCCGTCATGGCGGTATATGCTGGCGTAATCTGGCAGGAGCCTCTGGACGTTCTGGGCAAACTGGCGCAGGACGGAATCGCCGTATATGTGTCCTTTCAAATTGTTGATGCCGGAGAAATCATCCAGGCCCAGGAGCAGAATTCCCCCACTCTGGCCTTCGGACAGGCATTCCTCCACCACGCGTTCGCATTCCTGCTGCATAAACAGACCGGTGACATAGTCCACCTTACCCCTGTGGCTTAAATTGGTCACAATGCCCGCAAACATGGCGGGACTGCCCTGCTGGTCCCTCTGGAGGACGCCGCGGCATACGACCCAGACGTACTCATTCTTTCTGTTTCGGACCTGATACTCCACATCGTGTACATCCGTCAGGCCGCTTAACATTTGTTCGATGGATTCATCATATCGAGCCCTGTCACGTTCGTGAATCAGACTGCCCCAGAGAGGTACCAGTCCGGGCACGATTCTGCCCGGAAGCTCGAAGTCCCTGACCATGTTTTCCGATACCAGGGATGTGTCCGTCTTCATATTGATGATATAGACATAATCATCTGTGCTCTTTACAATGGCATCGTAGAATAGGGCTGCATCCAGTTCAAATCCGAATTGTCCCAGAATATCTGTTTTATCATTTGTCATGTTATTCACCTGCTAAATGGAGTGGGAGGGGCATTGCTTCATAATATGCCCCCACAAGGTCTATAGAACTTATTTTACCATGTTATGAACCGATTGTCTAACGACTTTGCAAAGTTGCAGAAGTATGCATATTTTTAACGTTTGTACGTCTGCAGCGGACAGGAACATGGGTTCTTAATTCCCCCAAAACCATTGAAAAAATATATTGATTTATAGAATGATATCTAGTATATTATAAGTTGTATGCAGGACCGAAAGGAGAGTCATTATGATTAAAGTAGCGGTAGACGCCATGGGCGGGGATTATGCGCCGGGCGAGATGGTAGCCGGAGCAGTGGAGGCTGTGAACGCAAAACCTGGCATTCAGGTGCTTCT
>OLRN01001142.1_pt1 | contig 15384 bp, 17 predicted proteins | sample 1673001 | NCBI WGS metagenome assembly OLRN01 (sample SAMEA3136745, study PRJEB25190) | human gut metagenome | biome: human gut; feature: human-associated habitat; material: faeces | place: Austria | collected 2013 | reverse complement strand
GCATACTTCCTGGGTTCAAATGCCCGTTTTGAATATGAAAAACCATTGTTAGTTTCGTAAAGCAGCCCTAATGCTCTGTAATCGGCTACATAATCGTTTTCTCCCGAAACATTGCGCTGGTCAATATTTTCGCTTAAGAATAATAGGTCTTCTTCTGTTAAATTTCGTATGCATCGACTCAGTTGAAAAAATTTTTGAGTATCGATTTGCTTAGAAAGTAAAGCCCGCGTTAAGGAAGCTATGTATCGTGCTTTTTGTTTGGTACCGCAATCATCAATCAATTTAATAAGTCGCTTAGCATACTCGTTCAACTTATCTGGTCGGCCTTCGTAATTGGCCTCTGTATTAGGACTTGCATCAGCTAAAGCCTCTGCAAGTGACTGCAAATTTTCCGATTCAAATTGATTCGTTTCTTCATTATACCTATAGGAACATAAAATATATGTTTCAAGGCATTCAAAAAAAATTCCGTCTCTGATCGTGGATGGCAGCTTTCTTACATCTTCTAGTATAGACCATGCTGCATTAGGGTCACACATCAATATGCCAATTATATCTTTAAGCAAGATTTTTCCGGAGGCCTTTACAGTGTCAGATTTTGCGACTTTAAGAGCTTTATCAAACATATTTTCCATTTTTAAACACTTCCTGTCTCCTCGTGGTCTATAAGCCATTTCAAAAGCTCTGTCGCGCCAGCCTCTCCAGCAGCTATGCGCAAAATGATAGAAGAAAGTTCTTCCTGCGTATAGGCCAATTCGATTCCATTTAGCGCCAGAAATACTAACATGGCATGCGCACTATTCGCTTATTACCATCTAGGAAGGGATGATTCATCACAAGACCATAGCAAAGTCGTACAGCCTTCTGTTGGCGCGGCGGATACAGCGGCTGATCGTTGAAGGTCTGGAAAGGAGCTGCAAGGGCAGACTCAAGCAGGTTCTCATCTCGAAGCCCATGTATGCCTCCAGTCTCTTGGATCAACTCTTCGTGGAGCAGCAATACCTGCTGCATATTCAGCCGAATCATTTAGCCAACTCCTCATAGGCCGCACGATTTCTTGCAATCAGCCGCCGGGATATCTCGCGGACGTCTTCATCTGATGCAGTCTGCTCCTGTTCTGCCTGTGAAAATTCAATCACCAAATAACGGGGAACATTATTTTTGAGGATGATCGCTTGCCCCTCCTGATCTACCATTCGGGCAACCTTGGAGAAATTCTGATTTGCTTCACTCATGGAAATCATCTGCTCCGTGTTGATCAGCATGATATTCACCTCCTGCTTTTTTAGTATATCTAAAAAGTAGGATAAATTCAACCTATATTCCATAGTCTATAAAAATTTCTTCTCGATGAGATGCATCTGTCTACGCTCGTTTTCGATCAGTTACAACCGTCCATTCCTATTTTAGCACCGTCCCTGCAATCGTCCTGGTAGTGTTGATCGCCGCCTGCGCGGTGTAGACCGCGCTCATAATGTTGGCTCGGGTGGTGGTGTCAAGCCCAAATGTGCCGGCAATCCGGGGGACCTCTCCGGCAGAAAGCATAAGGCCAAGGCCCAGCAAGGCGTGGTCCTTGAACACCATGAGCCCTGCCACCAGGATGGTGGACTGGAGGAATGCTGTCAGGCACAGGCCGATCACCTGTTTGATCCACTGGACGAATCCGTCGATGTATCCTCGTGGAATAGAGAACATATAGAGGCTCCCCACGGCGATCTGAATCAGCAGGATACCGCCCCGTTTCAGGTTGGCGAAGAACACTTTGATCACTGCGTAAGCCATCAAGATGACACAAAACACGATCATGATGGGGCTGGTGATGACCCCCAGGCCGAAATAGCTGTTGTCGATCATTTCTGACAGGGAGTCGATCTCACTGAGGTCTGTGATGATCTGCTGCCCCAATTCTCCGATGGTGGTGTCTGCGCCGGTCAGGCCCACAGAGAGAGTCCCTTGGAGGGATACAGACAGGGCATACAGCCGGACAGGCACCGTGGTGAACAGGGACACCGCAAAGAAGCCCTTGATGATGTCCAGGGCTGTCTGCTGCAGGTTGGCCCGGCCGCTGGCATACTCAATGCCGCACTCGAAGGCCCGCACCACCAGACTCACAGCGAACAGCGCCCACGCCAGCCGGCTGAAAAACAGGATGACCACCTGGACCCATTCCAAATCGAATAGTTCCACCCCCATGTTGCCCATCTGGGCAAAGAAGTTACCCAAGAACCCCACCAGTTGGCCGTAGAACCAGTCGATGAGATTGTCCATGACCGTGGATGCTACAAAGTCCCAGATAAAAATGGGCGGTCACCTCCCCATGGTCTGTTGGAACTGCTGCTTGGGAGCCTCGCCGCCTGGCTGCACATCATCTTTTGCGGCTTGATACGCGCCAGCTGCCGCACCGCCTGCCTCCATGTAGGCAACGGCCCTGACAATATTGTCATGAGCCAGTTCCTCCATGAAGAAGCCAGATTTTGCCAAAGCCGAGATATCTTCCGTTCGCCCACTGCAGCTCAGATATCTGGCTGCGTTTTTGATCTCTGTCGGCAGGACAGCGGAGCGGGTGTTATACAAATATTGGGCAACTGCTGTCCCATAGTTCTGTTCCACGATCTGAAATGCTTCACAAATGTCACGCACCACATCTGAAAATGGCACTTCAAAATCCTCGTTGACTTCGTATGCGATCTGCAGCCACTCTCCAAAGTTTCCCGCCTGTCCGCCCAGCTCCTGTTCCAAAGAAAGGAGCTGGCGGGCACTCTCCGCCAGCTCCCTGGAAAACCGCCCCCGATTCCTCCGTTGATCCTGCTCTCTCTGCCCTCGATCCTGCTCCTGTGCGCATTCCGTCCGGCAGCCTGCGGCAGCAGGTGATGACTCCGATGTCCAAGATCGGATATTTGCTTCAAATTTCTGCATGGCGATCCTCCTTATCCGCCGATGATGCCCCAGATGTAGTTGGGGGCCAGCAAGACGAAAATCAGGCAGACAAACAGGATGGCCGGCCCCGTCCACTCAAACTGGCCATGCTTCCGATACTCAAAATATGTCAGCGCCAGCTTCACAAAGAACGCAATGGCCAGTACCATACTCAATGCCGGAAAGACCACACTGTCCACCACCGCCCGGATCTGCTCCGAGGCGTCGCCCCAGGTCTGCTCCACCGCATCCGCCACACTGCCGGCCGCCAGAGCTGGCGTGCTGAACAGCGCCGCCAGTAGGCAGAATACTGTCAGCACAGGCAGGAATCTCTTACGGTTCATCGTTGCTCCTCCTCTCAAAAATGGGAGAGCCGCCCCAAATCGGGGCGGCTCTCTGTTTCTACTGTCGCTTAATATCCGGTTCTGGGCAGGGGTTCAGCAGGCTTATAGACTTTGGTCACCCATCGAGAGGTGGCCATGATCCACTGGCCGTCATGGACGCCGCCGGCATCCGCCTGGTTGACGATCTGGCTGCCGCCGGTGAGCCACTGGCTGGCGGTGCAGTACACCACGGGCGCCTCCACCTGCCGGAAGTTGGCCGGCACGATCCCGAACACCACCATGAACTCCGTTGCCTTCTCCCCGGAGGCGAGGCCCAGGGCCGCTGGCGAGGCATCCAGCACATAGTTCTGCTGGGTGCTGAGATTGTCCGCCAGGACCCGGTAGGTATCTCCGCTGAGCGTGGTCTTATAGACGATCTTGTAGCTGCCGGGGACGTTCCAGGTGCCGGTGACGATTTTCTGCAAGTGCGCGAAAGCAGGCAGGCGCTCCCTCCAGTAGAAAGACTCGAGGGATGTGGTGGAGTTGTTGGCGATGTCGGTGAAGTCGTAGCGTAGGGTCTGGCCGGGCATGACCTCCACATAGCCGGTCTTCTTGATGGAGACGTTGGTGTAGAGGCTCTTGTTGGTCATGGCGGCTTTCACGATCTGCCCGGCGTACTCGATCTCCACCTCGATGGGAGTCTTGTCCAGGCCATAGAAATCCGCGGCTTTGGATTCGATCACTTCGTAGCGCGCCAAAGGCAAGGGCTTGGAGACGGCGACACCATTTTTGTCCGTGCGGATGGTATCTACCAGCTTGCCGGTCCGGGCGTTATAAATCTCGAACTCCGTGTTGGGGATGGGCGTCCCGGCGGGCCAGCCATTCATACTGTTATAGTCTGCCGAGGTTTTCGTGATCTGAATCTGACCGGTGATGGGGGTATTCTTCCAGGTGATCTCCGTGGTCTCCCCAGACTTTACATAGACGGTCTTTTTCTCCGTGTCTACGATATAACCTTCGTTTTCCAATTCACGCAAATAAAAGCGGCCACTCTCCAACCCCTCAATGTAAACATAGCCTCGGTCATCCGAGGTGTACTGGCCAATGGGGGTGTTGGTATCATCGTAGAGCAGGAAGGTGACGCCATAAATTCCATCCCCAGTGGCGCTGTCCACCTTATGGAGCAGAATGCCGGAGACGGCCTCATTTTCAATGACCTCCTGGGTGACCTCGCCATCCTTGACGGTGAAATAGTGCCGGGTAGAGTCCAGCTTGAATCCGGAGGGGCTTTCCAGTTCCAGAGCATAATAATCGCCCTCGGCAAGCGGAGCAAACACAGTGCCGGTGTCTCCCGTGGTGACGGTGTCCACTAGGGCGTCATCCGATGCCTTGCGGATCTCAAAAACAGCGTCAGAAAGCCGCTCCGTCTTGTCCGCGGCGTTGACCTTGACCAGCTCCACGCCACCCTCTCTGGCATTCCAGAAGGTCAACGTCTGGACCTCGCCCTCTTTGATGAGGATGCTCTGGGGGCTGCCATCCAGCACAAAGCCCTCCGCTGTTTGGGTCTCCCTGGCGGTGATGGTAGTTCCGGGGGTGAGGCCGGTGATGACCGCACGGCCATCCTCCCCGGTGGTGTAGACGCCGTTGTTGGGACCAATGACCGTCCCGGCGCCGTCTGTGACCAGGAACTCCACGCCGGCCAACGGCTCCCGGTCTGTGCCTTTGATGAACTTTTCCAGGACGAGGGTCGTCTCTGGCTCATTGTACACATACAACGTCTGGGTGTCGTTTGGGTGGACCACCACCGTCTGGGTCCGGGTGGCCTCGTCGATGGTGTACCCTGGAATCGAGGCCGTTTCCGTTGCTACGATAGTCCCAACTACCCCTGAAAGGGTGATTTTTCCCTCCCGGTCCGTATAGTAGAGGCCGTTGGAGGAGAGCTGGCCGTTTTCATCCGGGACATAGGACCCATCCGCATAGGTGATCTTGAACTCCACCCCCTCCAGCGGCTCATGGGTGCCGGAGCTGCTCCGCTTGACGATGACCAGATTGCCTGCGGGAGCATTTCTAAATTCGAGGCCAACGGTTTCGCCGCTGCGGATTAGGGCGTACTGGGGGCTGTCGTCCAGCAGATAGCCAGGCTTGGCCCGTACCTCCCGCGCAACCACTGTGGTTCCAGGGATGAGGCCCTCCACCAGAATCTCGCCCGCGCTGTTGGTCACATACCGGCCGTTGTTGGTGCCGATGAAGTTGCCGCTGCTGTCTGTCAGCAGGAACTCTACATCGGAGAGCGGTGTGTGCTTCTCATCATCCGAGACCTTCGTAATAAGCAAAGACCCCAACGGCGCGTTGCCGAACCGCAGGGTGACCACATCCTGCTCTTTGCCAGAGATATAGACAGTCTGGGGTTCCGAGTCGATGAGGTGGCCGTCCGGGCTTTCCAGTTCCTGACAGATATAGGTGCCCTCTTTTAGCCCCGTGACCGTGAAGGACCCATTTTTCGAGGTCACATATTCGCCAATGACCGTCCCCTCTGTGCCGGAGGTCTCGCCGCTGAGGTAACGCAGCTCGAATCGTGCGCCCTCCAGCGGCAGCTTCGTCGCACTATCGTATTTGTAGACAACAAGCGCACTGAGAGGCGTGTTGTCCACGACCAACTCACGGCTGACGCCGGCCTCCAGGTAGAACTCATAGACGCCGTCATCCTGGATGGAGAATCCTGTCGGACTCTCCTCCTCGACGACCTTGTACCAGCCCCTGTTGACATTGGTGAGCACGATGCGCCCCGAGGAGTCCGTGTAGTACGTCCCCAGGTCATTGATCTCGCCGGTTTCCGTGTTGTCGCTGGCATAATAGATATGGAACTTGGCGTTCTCAAGTGGATCTTTTGTGATGGAATTGCGTTTGATAACTGTGAGCGATGGTTTGACTGCGTTAAAGAAGCGCACCGTCCGGGTGACGCCCGGCTCCAGGAAAATGGTCTGGGGAATCTCGCTGATAATGACGTTGGACGGTACGTTGACCTCCGAAATTTCGTAGCTGCCGGGGTCCACTTCGAGAAATGCTTTGCCGCTGGAATCGGTCTCTACGGTGTCCAGGAAATCCCCGTCGATCTGCCGGACCTGGTAGGTGACTCCCTCAATGGGAGATCTGTCGGCAATATTCCGCTTGACGATCTCCAATCCGGGCCGGGTGTAATCCTCAAACCGTGCCTCGGAAATTTTACCGGGCCGCAGGGCGATGGTCTGCTCGCTGGCAGTCCGCACGAACGGCTCCGGAACGGACTCCTCACGGACGATATAAACGCCGGCGGGGAGGTCCTCCACCAGGGCGCTCCCATCCGGTCCGGTGGAGACGGAGGTGCTGAAGGCGCAAGTGACGCCCTTGATGGAGTAAACGGCATTTTCCACAGGAGAGCCATCGGCAGCTGAGGTCTTGATGACCTTGATGCCGGGCAACTCCTCGTCTCCAACGGTGACGGTGTACTGCTTATCGCCGTCGGTAACGCTGACGTAGACGCTGTGGGGCGTCGGGTCCAAGGCATAGCCCGCCGGGGCCTCCTGCTCTACAAAGGACCACAGGCCCTCGGTGACATCGTGGACCTCGATGTATCCCCCTCCGGAGGTCACATCGCTGCCAACGATTTGGCCGTCCAGGTAGATGTTATAGACGGCCCCGTCCAGGCCCTTGTCGGTACCGGCGATGACCTTCTGGAAGGTGATGTCGCCATCGCCAGCGGGAGGAGGATCATCGTCATCCTGCGGTTCATCATCTGCGATAACCTTACGGCCGCTGTGGTAGGCGAAGAAGGACTGCCGCCCGGAGACACTGGAGGTGGCCAGCACCGCCCACTTGGAACTCTCGTCCTCCACGATGGAGGCGTGGATGCCCTGGGCGGCGTATTCCTCGATCTGCCGCTGGAATTCGGCATCCTCATTGGCCTTCTGGCCCAGCAGCCAGTTGTAATACTCTACATATTGGTCGTAGGTATCAGCGTTGGCGAAGCCGCCAGCGTCGATGTCGCCGCTGGGATCGCCGCCCGCACTCTTATCGCTCTGATTGTCCCAGATGTAGGTCTGAAGTGCCATGAACAGGCTGCCGGGGATTTCACCGGTGTAGTCCGCAATGTAGCTCATCATCCATTTGACGTTCTCTTTGGTGATGGCGTCCATCTCGCCCAGGCCGGTCTCGGCAACAGCGTCATTCCACAGGGCGTCCGCATCCGCTCCGGTGGCGGAGCGGTACATGTAGGACTGGAGAAACGACTCCGTGCCAGAACGGTAAGAGTAGCCCAGGTCCATGCAGTAGAGCTGCCGCCCCGCCGCCGTGGGCGGGCGGTAGGAATAGGTCTGCCCCTGGGAGTTGAGCCGGGTGGTCCAGAGGTTGGGGTCCGTCACCGGGGTAATACCTACGCCGGTGGACTCCGCTGCCATCGCCGCTGTGGGCAGCAGCGACAGGATGGTCAGCAGGGTCAGAAGCAGGGATACGATTCTCTTTTTCATAAAACCCTTTCTGACCGTGAAAGGTGGGATAGCCCACTCGAAAGGCCGCTTCGGTGTCCTCCTTTCACGGCCTTTTATTTGGATTTCGAGTGTAAAAGGGCACAAAAAAGCAGGCCGTCCATATAGGACGGCCTGCCATTGCCTATGCAAGCAGCACAGACTGGTCGTTGTATTTTGAGCTGTGATATGCTAGAATAATGTCGATTTTTGCGATGAGAGAGGAAAGAAAGGAACTGCCATGTTTTCGCTCAACCCCATGAAGGAACTGTATGAAAGCCCGCTGCCACCTATGGCCCTGACGGACTATGAGACATTTTCCAAATTCTTAAATCAGGCTTTGCACTGCTGCCACGAGACCGGGCGGGATTTCAATGTCTATCTGGACTGGGCCATCCGTGCTCTGGCCTCCAGCATGGCCGCGGACAGCGCCGCCAGGATCTTCCTGCCAAAGACCAGAACAGCTCCGTTTTCCTTGGACGATTTGATCCCACTGTCTGAGATCCCCTCCAAGGGGACCGTGCGGGTAGATTTGACGAAGAGCTATGTGGTGGCTCCAATCTGGAACAACACGGATCTTGTGGATGCCGTAAAGGCTTTCTCCGACAGCGGCTTTGAGAATGCGCAGATCGACCAGGTCTTTGGCGGGGCGTACATCCAGGAGCTGAAGCTGGCCATCATCGACTCACCTTCTGATGTGGATGTTCCGTACATTCTCTCCCAGTGGGATCGAGGCAGTATCCAAATGAATGCCTATTCGCTCAAGGACCTCACCAAGGTCCTCTCCACGGACGGAGAGAAGTGGTATCTGCAGGAAGAGAACGGCGAAACAGAATTGCCGGTCCTGGAGCCCCGTATGGCGATCCTCTACAACTGCGGTGCCAGGAGGTTCTGCAAAGATTGATCGAACAAAAAGCAGGCGGCTGCCTGCTTTCTGTTTTATTCTACAGGGTTGTCCACCCAAGTGACGTGATACCCTTCATAAGCGAATATCTGAACGCAGTACCAGCAATCTTCTCCAGCGGCATTCATACCTCGGGCAAGGCCCACGCCAATCTCGGACAGCCCATCATTGAGAATGTTCTTCAGATGTCCGCTGGATGCCGCCCAGTCATCCACAACCACTTCCGCCAGTCCTTTGCCCAACTCCGCCAGCCGGCGGTCCGCGATCCTGTGAATGTTCTCTGCGGTATAGGGACAGTTGCTGACGGTTGACCGGTCAGAGCCATCAGGCCGGATGTGGGAGTAGGTGCCGGTGGCAGCCATTTCATCAGCTCGGACCTGGGCCGCCTGTGTCAGCATGACGTCGGTTTCCAAGTCCGCTAGGCCAGCCTCCTGACGGAGCTGGTTGGTTCTATCAACGATTTCCTGCCGCATGGATGAGATATCCGAGGCAGGTACCGATTGCTCATCGCGTGTCGGCGCCACGCCGGTGTAGGGGGCGCCCGTGTCCACCTGGACGCCGTTGTCCCAATAGACGTTGAATCCCACCTGCCTGCCGGCGTCCCGCAGCTTCACATAGTTGGACCCATTGATGTTGTATGCCTCCATCTTCACCTGCTGTCCATCCACATAGATGGGCTGCCTGGTGGGCACCGCAACGATACCCGCTGCCGCAGCGCCGCCGCAGAACGTCGCACCCAATGCCATGCCGGTGAGCAGCAGTCCCATCTTCTTTCCTCTGTTGTTCATAGCGATATCCCCCTCTTCAGCTTTGGCCAATAGCGTACCGGTTTTTGCAACTTCGGATCATGGGCCGCGGATACCCGCCACAGACTGCAGGTCTGATGGGTCAGATAGACCACCTGGTTCAGCAGATCCTCCGCCTGCATATATTGGGCGTCCTGTACGCCGGTCTTGCAGACGATCACCGGTCGGCCTCCCAGCAGGCGCTGGACCTGTCCGTGATCCAGCAGGACACGGCCCTCCGGCACCTGCAGGTCCACATCCTCATCCGGATGGATTTCGAGGAACTCTTCCACGGTCATGGGGAGTCCCTCTTGCCTGTGGCACCATGATACGCCAAGAAAATGTGGAAAGCTATTGACCAAAACGCAGAAGGAATCGCTCGATCATACAGCAGTTTGTCCATCACGCCTCCACCGCCTGGACGCACCAGCGGTAGGTACGCTGATCCCGGACGCAGGTGTACAGGGTCAGGCGGTTCTCCGCGGAGGGGGATAGCTCGCTCCGATCCGTCTCGCTGATCTTCTCCACGGAGACCACCTTGTAGGTCCGGGTCCCCAGTTTGGTGGCCAGTGTAATTCGGTCTCCGATATCCAGGGTATGGATCTCACCGAAGTAGTCGTTGGTACCCCTATTGTGGGCCGCCAGGGCTATGTTGCCGTTCCAGATGCTGGTTTCCTCAAAGTGCCCCACCCCGCGGGCCAGAGTTTTGCTGCCCGTGCCCTGGTACACCTTGACGTTCAGGTCGACAGCTGGGATCTTGAGGGTCGCCAGATATCCGCCGCTGTAGTAGAGATCACTTGTCACTTCCGTGAAGCCGGTGGACGAAGATACCGTGGACCCGCTGCTGGAGGCGGAGGTCCCCGGTGTCACCACCGCGGCAGAACCGCCGTTGATGACCGCCCCGGTGACTGCCTGTCCTCCCGGTGCCAGGTTGGGGGTGAGGTATGTGCCAGTGTTCAGCGCGTATGCGCTGGGACTGCCAAAGGCCGGTGGGATCCGGGCGGCGTTCTTGCTGCGGTCCTCATTTTTTGCCGCGCCGCCGTCTGCCATGATGACAGGTTCGATGGAAGTGGGATCTCCGTACTCCGGATCGCCCGGCGCGGCGATGGTATAGTCCAGGGCGCCGGCGGGCAGCGCCAGGCAGACTGCCAGGCACAGGGCCGCCAGACTTGTCATTGCTCTTTTCATATACGCTCCTCCTTAACTTTTGCGCATGGCTTCTCTTCTTCATCCCTGTACCTGCTCTTCACTGCCGCCGTCATCGGATTCCCTGCGCCGGCGAATGACCAGCGCCGCTCCGGCCGCGGCCCCCACCAGTGCCACCACCGCAATGGGCGCCAGGATCACTGCCCAGTTGAATGAAGCTGCGGGAGCCTCCTCCACCGGCTGGAGAGGCGTTCCTTCGAAAATGGCCACATACCGCACCCGGTCCAGATTGATCTTGCCAACGGTGCCGGTGTAATCGGCCGTTACTGTGTAGCCCTTGACATAGCTGCTGGTGGCGCTGCCGGTATAGGTGGCCACAGCGGTGAACCGGTCGCCCAGGGCGTAACCATCCAGAGAGGCGGTGTTGTCCGTCTGCCACTGGAGCGTCTCCAGCGTCAGCGTGCGGCCATTGTCCGTGATGGTCTTGGGGATATTGGCGGTATCCTGATTGACCAGATTGGGATATGAGCGGGTGGCGGACACCTTCTTGGTGGAGCTGCCGTATCCGGCCACCTCCACCTGAACGGTATCCAGCTGCAGCTCCAGCGTGCCGATCAGTCCGTCGTCAGTGATGAATTCCTTCTCCTGGGGCAGCAGGGCCAGCACGGACTCCATGTCTTTCTTGTCGCTCTGGAGGGAGACCGTCTCCGTGTGCTGGCGCTCCTCATGCTCCGGGAGCTCCTGTTTGAGCAGATCTGTCAGGGTATAGTGATAACCGTCCTGCTCAAAATCCGAGCGGGAGATCCCCGCGGGATCGTCCTCCGGGGACAGGTCATAGACCTTGCGGATCTCACAGCCGTCCTCGCTCCTGGTGACGGAGGTGGGATAGCACACCTCCGGGGCTTCGGCGGCCATGGCCGCCTGGGTCAATGCGGCGGTCAGGCACAACGCCGCGGCACAGATGGTAAACAGTTTCTTCATGATGTTTTTCACCCCTTCATATTCATTCCGCCCATCGCGGGGCCGTTCTGTTGATTCTGGGTCCGGGTCATCTCCAGACGGTATGCTTCCAGGACCGCCTTATCAAACGTGCGTTTGAATTCAGGCGTGCAGGGGAAGCAGTAGTCCTTAAATTCACTGCCGACCTTACGTCTGGGCATTGCGACAAAGGGCCCATTCTTACTGTCCAGGATCTTGATCCCCTGTACCGCGAAGCAGCCGTTCAGATCGACTGCGGCATAGGCGAGAGGACCGTTCTCCTTTCTGGCAGGGTAGATTTTGACGTGGAGCTGCATGGGGAGCTGCTCATAGTTGGGTGCTTCTTTTCTCTGGGGCGTCCTGTTCATAGGTCATTCCTCCTTTTCATCGTTCATCTGCGCCATTGTCTGCTGGGCCAGCAGGTCAAACATCCAGGGCTGCATGGGGCGGTAGTCGTATGCGCCGTCAGCGTCGACCAGATCGACCCAATACTCAAAGACCAGGTGGGGCGGATTGGCTTTCTGCCGCAGCACCTTCGGGGACATGGGGCCCTTGCCGATGACCGTGACGCTTTTGATGGCAGACATCGGATCGACGTGAGGGGCTCTCATCCACAGCCGCTTGCCCTTCAGCTCCTCCGGTAGTTCCTCGGCATCGGGGATCGGGACACGGATGAGTCCCTGGGTCATGTACCGCAGCTTCAGCGCCTGCTTGCAGGTCTCCATCGCCAGGATCGCCTCCGGCCGCCCAGCCCAAAACGAGTGTTTCCGCGGATCAGAAGAGAGAATGCTGGTCCCTTCCCTATCGGTCGGAAACAGCGGCACACAGCGTACCAACTCCAGTGCGCAGAGACCGTCCGACAAGCCCAGGACCTTTTCATTGGCATCCGGCAGCTCACGGTATCGTTTCAGAGCTTCAGGCAGGTCGCTGAACTGCTCGATTGCGCTGACCCCCGAAAAAGGGGCGCGTTTCTTTGGACTTGCACCGTCCAGAATGTAATAGAAAATGCTCATCATATTCCTCATTTCATAGTTGGACTGTTCGGGAAGCGTTCTGACTCACTCATCTGCGGCTCGGCATTATTCATGAGTATACGGTTAAGGGTGTAGCCCATCTCCTGGCTGTGATCCACATCCTGGTCACTCATCCATTGATCTCGCACCGTCTCCAGCAGATATGGCATCTTCCCGAGATGCTCCAGAGTTTCCTGATCATAGAAGCCGAGATTGCTTTTCAGTTCACTCCGGCAAAGTCGGGTCGCGGAAATCTCATCTGCCCGAGCGATGATCTCATCCGCAGGCAACGTGCGAATTTTTGCAATATATGCATTCCATTCCTGATCGATCTGCCGGATGATCCTATGGTCCAGCGGCACCTTCAGTTCTCTCAGTTTCTCAGTTGCCCAGGCCGGCAGGAACTCATCCTTGAGAACGCCGGTAAAATCCGTGCGGTTCCAGCGGGTCTCCTCGCCGTCTCCCAAACAGGTACAGCGGATGGACCGCCCAATGGCATGGGGATGGCAGCCAAATCCGTCATGGGCATACCAGAGCTGGTTCTCCTGCGACCAGCAGGATTCTTTCAGAGAGTCCAGGCTGAGGACCAGCACCTTTCCCTCATAGTCCAGTTCGGCGCGGGAATCAGGGCAGCAGTGTTCAGGCCCAAAGAGGTCCAGCTTCTGGAATGCCGCACGGACCTCATTCAAAAAGCCATCCAGCACCGCCGGATGGCTTCCTACAACGAAGTCGCAGTTATGTTCAGGATCAAGCGGGATCATCTGACACCGCGCCCACTCCTTGTTGCTCTGGCTGAACCGGCCGTCCCACAGCTTTTCCCGGACGGTGTTGGCCAGCACCCAATTGACGCGCTTAAAGCCGTATTCCTCCAGAACACCCTGAATGCAGCCTTCCTGCAGATGCATCCCGTCAAAGCCCTGGCGGATACTTTCTTCAATAGCCTCTTTGCAGGCAATGTTCGCCCGGTGGCTGGCCCGCCAGAGAGATACCTGATCGTTCTGCCGGGCCTCGGCCAAACTCGCTTTGTATAGATATGTTTCATTCTTCATCCGTTTCAATCGCCTCCTTGATCAGCAGGAGCCTGAGCCCTTTCATGCTGGCACCGCAGCCTATCAGGTCATGCACAACATCCGCGTCGATCATTTCCAGAGGGTCTCCCTCCCAGTCACATTTGAGATGAATATGCTGACTGGCATGTACCAACTCAAACAGAAGGGCCTCCACGCTTTCACGCAGGCTGGAAATCAGTTCGATCTGTTTCTTTACCGGCATGCCTGATTCTGTAATCAAGATATAGCTGCTGCCTGCATGGATAAACAATTTCTTCGCTTTCTTCAATCCGGAGCACTTCAAAACAGCCTCCGGAATCTGCTGCGGCCCGGTGGTGTCATCCCGCGGCAATATCAAATCCATAGGCACGATCTCCTTCACAGCGTTTTTTTGATATGTTTTGGAATGTTCAATGGAACCAACTCCCACTTTTTCTTTGTGGTTTGATCAAACAAGTCTATTTGAATATCCATAAGGGGCCTCGGATCGTAGTTGGTAATGATCACTTCCTTATAGACTGCGCCGCGTTTTTTTGCCATCGGATTGTTGCGGGTCAGGCCAAAAATGAAGAAATCCTCCTTGTACAGATGCCATGCCTCTTTGCAGTTGTTGTAGGACAAAATCACATATCCACTACAGTCTCGAAGTGCATCACGCAGTTCAATGTGGTCTTTGGGAAGAAACTGAACACTGTAACGTCGTTCAGTTTTGAAGTATGGAGGATCTGCGTAGATGACCGTATTGATCCCATCCCGCTCAGGAATCAGCTTCAAAGCATCCTTGTTCTCTAACACCAGGCTCTGGATTCGATCAGCGACTTTCGGCATCCGCTCGATAATGGCAGCCACGTTAATGGTCCGAATCCCAACGGATTTGCAGGTCCCGTTATAGCTGCCGTGCGTGACCATCAAGAAGGCAACCGCACGCTGAACATCAAAAAGGTTGGCTCTCCCGTCCAGGATCTTCAGCAGTTCCTGCACTTCCTCCTCGGAAAAAGATCGCTCACTTTGGATGATTTCCTTTTCCAGATCGATGTTTTTTAAGTAGTCTGATTCATGATTGAGGATATTGCGGTAGAACTGAAATGGAATTCTTCCGTGAACCGGGAAGAAACCTAGTTCCCTTGCAAGCGCAATCGGCCTCTCCTTGAGACAGCAGAAGAGATTGAACAGATCGTCATTGAGGTCGTTATAGATATCCAGGCGCCCCTTCTTGGGAGGAAGTCCCAAACTGAATGCAGCGCTGCCGCCAAATGCGTCCACCACCGTGTCGGAACTCGGTGGGACCATGGGAATGATAAACGGAACCAATTTAAGCTTGCTGCCCACCCACGGAAACAGGGTATCAGCCATGGGTTGTCTCACCTCTGACAGAGCAATCCCGAAGGCCACGTTTTAGTCCAAGATTGTCCTTCTGCAGCGTGTTGATTGTCCGCTGGATTCTTTCCATCGTCTCACACACATCCCACCCGGAGGCTGCGTAGTAGTATCCGCAGGCATCACTGCATATCAGCTCTCCGCTCTGCCGAAGCTGGCTGACCCAGCTTTGCAGGGTGGTGCTGCTGATGCCGAAAGTCCTTTGAAGCAAGACCCCTTTGACCTGATTTTCCTTCCCTTTGCACTTAGTCTTCAGGAATGTCAGCAGCTGTTCCTTGCCCATATCGCACTCCTTTCCGGGACTCGTCTTCCCGAAAAGGGGCGAAAAAGAGGGGGCCGCTGTCCCGCTCGGGAAAACGGCCCCTGATCTTGAATTTACTGTTTTGTTGGCTTC
>OLRN01001140.1_pt1 | contig 15390 bp, 15 predicted proteins | sample 1673001 | NCBI WGS metagenome assembly OLRN01 (sample SAMEA3136745, study PRJEB25190) | human gut metagenome | biome: human gut; feature: human-associated habitat; material: faeces | place: Austria | collected 2013 | reverse complement strand
CTTGAGTAGCTGTCGACCAATTTCCTGTTCAGAGACCGATTTTCCCTCCATGAATTTCTCTAATTTCTGAAGGTCTTTGCGTGAATAAAAGGCAATGCATTTTCCTTCTCCACCGTCACGTCCGGCACGCCCCGTCTCTTGATAATATCCCTCGAGACTTTTGGGCATGTCATAGTGAATTACAAACCGGACATCGGGCTTGTCGATGCCCATTCCGAAGGCTATCGTCGCGACTATGACATCAATTTTTTCCATCAGGAAATCGTCTTGCGTCGCTGACCTTGTGGCTGGGTCCATTCCAGCATGATAGGCTTCCGCCTTTATATTATTGGAACGTAACACCTCTGCCAGCTCTTCCACGCGTTTTCGGCTGAGACAATAGATAATGCCGCTTTTATCCGGATTTTGCCTTATAAATTTTATTATGTCCTTGTCTATGTTTTCTGTCTTTGGGCGAATCTCATAATAAAGGTTGGGCCTATTGAAGGAACTTTTGAATTCCGTTGCATCCAGGATGCCCAGACTCTTCTTGATGTCGATACGCACTTTGTCGGTTGCTGTTGCTGTCAGTGCAATTACTGGCGCATTGCCGATTTTGTCTATGATTGGGCGGATTTTCCTGTATTCTGGCCGGAAATCATGGCCCCATTCCGATATACAATGTGCCTCATCTACGGCATAAAAAGAAATCGTTATATGTTGCAAAAAAGAAACGTTGTCGTCTTTGGTTAGGGATTCGGGAGCCACATAGAGCAGTTTCGTTTTCCCCGAGAGAATGTCTTCCTTGACCTTGTCGATGGCAGACTTGCTGAGCGACGAATTGATGAAATGCGCCACTCCATCGTTTTCGCTGGTGTGTCTGATGGCATCAACCTGATTTTTCATTAAGGCGATGAGTGGTGAAATGACAACGGCCGTTCCCTCCATCATCAAAGCTGGAAGTTGGTAGCAGAGTGACTTTCCGCCACCCGTCGGCATCAAGACGAAAACATCTTTGCCCGCCAAAAGATGGGTTATGATAGCCTCTTGATTAGACTTAAAGCTATCAAAACCAAAGTATTTCTTTAATGCTTCATGTAGATTCTTTTTCACGCTCATAAAATATCAGGTTAGTAATCGCACGACGAACCATTCCATGTGTGAACATTCCAAACGGACCATTCCACATGTCATGACTCAAATGCTAAACAAAGATATAAACAAGTTTTGGATTTAGGCATAGTCTGACCCAAAAAAATTACATCAGCATTTGTTTTTGCGGATGTTCTGAAATTTCCGACAGAATCCATTTTAGTAATGGTGGAAGAATAAGTTGATCCATTTTGACCTGTATTTTGTTGGTTTTGAAATTTGAGAAGTTCACATAGCCTATGTGACCGATGACAAGCACCAAAAACGGCAAAAAGACAGGGCATAAGAAATAATTCCTTACTCCTCAAAATTGGTCAAGTTATTTTTTTACCATTACTTAATGGCGCGAGCGGAGGAGTTCGAGGGCGAGAACCACGAGGAACGTGAGTAGGAAACTGGCGCCGATGTTGACAAGGAGGAGTTTCCAGGCGGTGAAGGAGAAGGCCTCGATGGTGAAATAGAAAATGCAATTGAGCAGGATAAGCAATGCGGCATAGCGCAAGAATCCGCCCCATTTCATGCTACGCGCCGAGGGGGAGAAGTCTTCGCCTTCCTTGTCGGACGGACGGAATTTCTCAAGCAACCAAGGGGCGATGAGGGCCACGGCACAGAGGGAAGCGGAAGTCATGCCCGGCGTGCAGGAGAAGATGTCGATGGCGAGGCCAAGGGCAAAGGCCGACACGAGATAGAGCCAACGCGGCGTGTCGAGCGAAAGGATGATGAGAAAATAGACATACGGCATGGGGGTGGCATAACCGAAGAGGTGGATATGCCCGAAAAGCAACACCTGCAAGAGCAGCAGGAGCACAAACCAGCCAAGGCGAATGAAAATCTTTTGAACCATAGATGTCCAGTGGGTTATCGTGTTGTATTCGTCAGTTTTCGGAATTGATATCTGCTTCGGCAGCATGCGAGCACAGTGTGTCGACTTCCGCTTTATAGGGGGTGGCAATGACGTTGACGTCCCTTAGGCGTGAGAAGTCTGTTCCGAGCGTCACACCCAGTTTGTAAGACTGCCCATCGGCCGAGTTGCCGATTTCAGAGATTCTGCCGACAAAGATGCCAGGAGGGAAGACGGAGGAATAACCGCTGGTTTCAACGACTTCATCCTTCTTGATTTTCGCATATCGCGGGATGTCGTCGAGACAGGCACGCAGCATGCTCTTTCCTTCCCATTGCAGATAGCCGAAATAATTCTGTCCGCGCACGCGGCAGCTAATGCTCGACTTTTTGTTGGTGATGGGAATGACCAAAGAATAGTTGGGCCCCGTCAGATAAACGATGCCGACCACGCCGCCACCGCCAACGACGCCCATCTCCGGTTGAACACCTTGGTTTGTTCCGCAGTCGATGACGAGATAGTGGTTGTTGTTTGACATATTGTTTGACACGACCACGGCAGGAATCAGCTTATAGGCAGCCAGCTGCTCCTTCACGCGGAGTTCTGTCGGCGAAGGCTCATGCGAGGCTTCGCGCAAGGCTTCGCGCAGTTGTTCCGTTTCGATTTGCAAGCGCGTGTTCTCATCGGTCAGGTGGCGGTTGACTTCTTTGAGGTCTACGTAGGAAACGGCATCGCCATACATACGGTTGATGCCGGCAGCAACGCCGTTGGCCGAGGTGAACCACACGCTTCCCTGATAATGGTTGAAACGGAAGAGAAGCGTGAAGCTGACAATTTCGAGCACGAGGAAGAGCAGGAAATAATGGTATTTGCGGAAAAATTCGAGGAGATAGTACATGTGTCTATAACATGAAGGACGGGCCATCTCCCTTGTGCTTGATGCAAGGGGGATGCCTGTCCTTTATTTTGTTTGGCTAATAACGAAAGTATGCCTGAAGCCTCAACGTATGGGACTTCATCTTAGTAACGGCGCACTATTACTTAGTAATGACGCACCATTACTTATCGCATGAGGAACGTGAATTTCTCAACGTTCTTCAAGGCGATGCCCGTTCCCCTTGCCACGCACAAGAGGGGATCTTCTGCCACGTGGAACGGGATATTAATCTTGTCGGTCAAGCGTTTGTCGAGACCACGCAAGAGCGCACCGCCGCCAGTGAGGTAAATGCCGTTTTGAACGATGTCGGCATAGAGTTCGGGCGGCGTCTTTTCCAGAGCGGAGATGATGGCCTGCTCGATTCTGGCGATTGACTTCTCGAGACAGTGGGCGATTTCCTGATAGCACACCGGCACTTCCATCGGCATGGAGGTGATGCGGTTCGGACCGCGCACGATGTAGTCTTCAGGCGCAGCGTCGCCGAGTTCGGTCAAAGCGGCACCCACATGAATCTTGATGCGTTCGGCCATTCGTTCGCTGACCTTCACGTTGTGCTGGCGGCTCATATAGTCCTTGATGTCGGCTGCGAAATCGTCGCCGGCCATCTTGATGGAGTTGTTGGACACGATGCCACCGAGAGAGATGACGGCGATTTCTGTCGTTCCGCCACCTATGTCAACCACCATGTTGCCTTCTGGGGCGTTCACGTCGATGCCGATACCGATGGCGGCAGCCATTGGCTCATAAAGCAAGAAGATGTCGCGGCCGCCAGCATGCTCAGCGGAGTCGCGCACAGCACGCAATTCCACTTCGGTGGAGCCGGAGGGCACACCGATGACCATGCGGAGCGAAGGCGAGAAGATGCGCTTGCCACGATGAACCATCTTGATGAGTCCACGCATCATCTGTTCGCAGGCGTTGAAGTCGGCAATGACGCCATCGCGCAGCGGACGAATCACGCGTGTCTTGTCGCTCGTCTTCTCATACATCAGTTTGGCTTGCTCGCCCACGGCAATCATCTTTTCAGACTGTCTGTCGAGCGCCACGACTGAAGGCTCGTTCACCACGATTTCATCATCGCAAATGATGATGGTGTTGGCCGTTCCGAGGTCGATGGCCAACTCCTGGGTGAAGGAGAACATTTTGGAGAATATACTAAATACGCTCATTATATCTATCTTGCCTTGAATTATTTCTTACCTTCAAACCACGCATTGATGGCGGTGTCGTAATGGCTGCTCACGCCGAAAGCACGCGTGGCAAACATGCGGCGTTCTTCGAGCGTTGTTTCGGCACCCTGACGATTGAGGATGTCGAGGAGCACAGGATATTCAGCCTTTGAAGGCACGATGACCACGTCGTTGAAGTTCTTGGCTCCAGCGCGAATCAAAGAGATACCGCCTATGTCAATCTTTTCGATGATGTCGGCATCGGAAGCACCGCTGGCAACGGTCTGTTCAAACGGATAGAGGTCGACAATCACGAGGTCTATCTCTGGAATTTCATATTTGGCCATCTGCTCGGCGTCGCTCTCCAAAGCGCGGCGTCCCAAGATGCCACCGAAGATTTTCGGGTGCAACGTTTTCACGCGGCCGCCCAAGATGGAGGGGTAAGTTGTCACGTCTTCCACCTTGCGGCAGGGATAGCCTTGCTGCTCGATGAAAGTTTGCGTACCGCCAGTTGAGAGAAACTCAACGCCTTCAGCGTGGAGTTTTGCCAGAATTGCGTCGAGACCGTCTTTGTGGAATACGGAAATGAGCGCTCTCTTGATTTTTTTGTTTCCAGACATGTAATTCCTTTTATTTATGCTCGTTGTTTATAAGTAGGTGTTCAAAATTATTTTATAGTATCCATGCAGGGGAAAACCTGTCTAATATTGAACACCTACTTATGCTTTTCTCATTGCCCCAAACCGCCGCCAGACTCACCGTGACTGAACATCGCTTCAGCCTCATATCGATAGTCAACGCGCTTTGGTGCCTATTTTTCAGTATATACGATTGCAAAGTTACTGCAAAGCTATCGCTTGTCAAAAGTTTTTGCGCAAAATTCTCTAAGCAACTTGTAGATTTGCCCATTATAGTTGCCAAATATAAGAGGCAGGGGCTACTGGCTTTCGCGGTGTTGTCACATCGTCACGTGGTGGATGCCTGTTGAAACTCTGAGGATTTCAACATCATCGGGGCAACGATAGAGGGCGTCTTTGGAGAAATTGGTGACGCTCTGAGGCACGTAAATGCGCTTGAGCGAGGGGCAGGACTCGAAGGCGTAGTCTTCAACGGTGGTGGTGCCTTCACTGATGACGATTTCCTCGAGATTCGGAAGGTCGTAGACGGTGTTCTTGCCGATGACCTTCATCGGCTTCAAGACGAGACGGCGGATGGCGGTGGGGATGTAATATACATTGGTGCCGGTGCCGTGGTAAATCACGCCGTCTTGCGAACTAATCAGGCGGTTGCCGGGCGCCACGAAGGCTTCTTCAACGCTATTGGCTCTGCCAAAGAGAGGATAGCCCTGAGTGCCGAGCGACTGGATGTTGGTGCCGAAATAAAGCTGGCGCACGTTTGAAGGGAGCGAATGCTCAAGGAGAAACGAAGAAATCTTGAAGCCAGCTACGGAGAAAGGCACGGTGAGGGCCTCGCCGTTGCATTTCTTCACGCGGCAAACGTTGAGGCGATATTCATCGTAGTTATACCCGAAATTTTCGTCCTCGAAAATTTCAATTTCCGTGCGCTGCACGAGGAGGTCGTTTTTATATTTATTCAGTTCCGACATGCCATGCTGTCTGTAGCCCGTTGGGTCACACACGCGCCAGATTTTGTCGACGTAAGCATAGAGCCAAGCATGGGCACCATAGGCGGCATAATAGCCGTTGACGCCGAAGGCGGGGATGCCCTGCGTGAGGAGCATCGTCTTGCAGAGGTTGGCATAGCCCTGGCAAATGCAGCGGCGGTTGGTGAAAACATCATACGGCTCAAGGCTGGGGCCGTCGTGGGTGTAAGTCAAGCTGTCGTGACACCATTTGAAAATCCTTTTGTAGGTTTCGGTCTCTGTGGCGCCTTTCAGGTTTTTGTCAACATATTCCTTGATGGCGTTCCATTGCGAGTCGGTGATGGTGGCATTGTGGAGCTTGGTGGCAGCCTCCATGTTGAAGTTGGGCGATTTCAGCAGGGCGAAGAGCGCCTCCGCACCGTTTTTGGAAACCATTTTGGCTTTGCCTTCTTCTGGGAAGAGCGACTGGTTGGCCTCCGAGGAAACGGCAGGCGGCATCACGTTGACAACGGTGGTGTCGAGGTCGTCTGAGGAACAGGCAGCAAAGAAGGCCGAAACGGTCAGGGCGAATGCAAAGAGTAGTGTTTTCTTCATAAGCAGTTGTGGGGAAAAGTGTGGTGTTTATAATGCTTTTATAGTATTTCCAATGCCGTTTCCAGAAGGAATTGCAGGCAGACGCGTATCTATGAAGATGCACATCTGCCTGCAAAGGTAGTGTTAGTTTTCACACTGGCAAAACAAAAGTCTTTCTCTTTTTCCGCCGGATGGAAACATCTTGCGAAATGTCTGTTTTTTAGGAATCTATCACATCGTCACGTGGTGGATGCCTGTTGAAACTCTGAGGATTTCAACGTCATCGGAGCAACGATAGATGGCGTCTTTGGAGAAATTGGTGACGCTCTGAGGCACGTAAACGCGCTTGAGCGAGGGGCACGACTCGAAGGCGTAGTCTTCAACGGTGGTGGTGCCTTCGCTGATGACGATTTCCTCGAGATTCGGTTTGTCGTAGACCGTGTTCTTACCGATGACCTTCATCGGCTTCAAAACGAGGCGACGGATGCCTGAAGGAATGTAATAGAGGTTGGTGCCCTTACCGCGATAGACCACGCCGTCTTGCGAACTGAGGTAGTTGTTTTTCGGAGCAATGAAGACTTCCTCGACATTGGCATCCTTACCAAAGAGAGGATAGCCCTGAGTGCCGAGCGACTGGATGTTGGTGCCGAAGTAAATCTGGCGTATGTTTGCTGGAAGGGGTTCTTCGAGCAGGAAGGAACCGATTTTGTAGCCAGCAACAGCGAACGGCACGGTGAGGGCTTCTTTCTCGCACTGCTTCACGCGGCAGACGTTGAGGCGGCTCTCGTTGTAGTTATAGCCGAAGTTCTCGTCTTCAAAGAGCTCGATTTCCGTGCGCTCAACCATGAGTTTGTTCTTATACTTCGACACGTCTTTCATCAGAAATTCCATATTGTTCGTTGGGTCGCTCACGTGCCAGTTCTTGCCGTCGTAGGCATAGAGCCAGGCGTGGGCACCCAGCGTGCCGAGCGAACCGTTGACGCCGAAGGCGGGGATACCCTGCGTGAGGAGCATCGTCTTGCAGAGGTTAGCATAGCCCTGGCAGACGCAACGGCGCTTGGTGAACACGTCGTAGGGCTCAAGGCCGGCATCGTCGTAGCTATAGGTCAGGCTGTCGAAACACCATTTGAATATTTTATTATAGGTGGCCAAGTCGTTGCCTTCCACGCGCAAATTTTTGTCGACATACGCCTTGATTTCATCCCATTGCTCCTGCGTGATGACGGCATTGTGGAGCGTGGTGGCGTTTTCCATCTTGAAGCTGGGCGATTTCAAGAGCACGTTGAGCGCGTCGGCACCGTTGGAAGAAATCAGTTTGCCGCCACCCTCAACGGGGAAGAGCGATTCGTCGGCCTCGGCGGTCGTTGACGGCGGGATGACGCTGACGTCTGATGATTCAAACTCGTCTGAAGAGCAGGCGCCCATGAAGGCCGAAGCGGCCAAGGTTAAAACAAGAAGTAAATTTTTCCTCATAAATGCAATATTGTTTTTGATTTAAGTAGGTGGAGAGAAAAAGCCTATGCATCCGGCAGGATCATCCGAGATTAACAACTGTTTTTTCTGGGCACCCTTTAAGTTTTCAAGCAAATATGCGCATTGAAGCATGCGCATTTGGATGCAAAGGTAGTGCTACTTTTCTGAATGGCCAAAACAAAATGCGCTCTTTATTTTGTTCGCATCGCCATGAAACACAAAGAAAACGAACAGACGAAAACGGTCATCGCGCATGTCTGTGGAGAACGGAGGACGTGAAAACGAAGCACGCATTGAGAGGAACCGGAAGCGGCTGCCACGAATCATCAAGCATCATTCCAGATTCGAGGCCTATGACTTTTAGCGAACGCCGCCCTGCGTTCACTCGCGTCTCGTCCCACGTTCACTCGTGCCTCAACCCGCGTTCGGTCGTGCCTCGTCCCGCGTTCGCTAAAAGGCATAGGGACTGAATCGGAAAACAGTTTTCGCAAGGGGCTGAGAGCGCGACACGCCTGCAGCATCAGCAGCGCAAAACTGTTGCCTACGCTTGGCGGGAGAAGCGAACTGCAGCGCTGATATCACAGGGACCTCACCATTATACAAACATGCGAAATTGCGGATTCTTTCCGTATGCCCCACCCCACCAAAAAGCGCAATCCGTCCCCGCGAAATTTTCACAGTCCGCTATTTCTGCCAGAATGCCTTTGGCGGAACCATACAAAAAAAATGACACACAGCAAACGCGACGGTCTTTTCGAGAAGACCGTTGGCTGCCATGTGCCATTTTTCCCGGAGCGGTTATTTCCGGTTTCACTCAATTACAAACCATTTATTTCCTTTCAGAGCACCTGTTTGAGGCGGCTCAGGAAATCGTCGGCCTCTGCCTTGTTGAGGCTGAGCGGCGGAAGGAGGCGTAGTATGTTGGTTGAAGCGGCGCCCGTGAAGACGTGCTGCTCCTTCACCAAACGCGTTCTCAGCGTCTTGATGCTGTCGGAAAACTCGATGCCTATCATGAGGCCCTCGCCACGCACGTCAACAATGGACGGGGTTTCGGCGGCCAAAGTTTTCAGCTGGGCAAGGAGGTAACTGCCGACGCTGGCGGCGTTTTCAACAAGGTGTTCTTCCTCGATGACATCAAGCACAGCCAGGGCTGCCGCGCAGGCCAGATGGTTGCCACCAAAGGTGGTGCCGAGCTGACCGAAGACGGCTTTAAACTGGGGGGAGATGAGCACCGCGCCCATAGGAAAACCGTTGCCGATGCCTTTGGCGCAGGTGATGATGTCGGGACGGACACCTGTGTGCTGATGGGCGAAGAATTTGCCGCTACGCCCATAGCCACATTGTATCTCGTCGCAGATGAGCACTGTTCCGTTCTCGCTGCAGGCTTTGCGAAGCCCCTGCATAAACTCGGATGTGGCAAGACGGATGCCACCCACGCCTTGAATACATTCAACAATAACTGCCGCCACATCGCCCTTGGCGAGTTCGCTTTGAAAGGCTTCGAGGTCATTGAGCGGAAGGAATTGCACATGGCCGTTGGCATTGACGGGAGCAACGATTTTTGGATTGTCGGTGGCTTCAACCGCCAGGGAGGTGCGACCGTGGAAGGCTTTTGAGGCGGCGAGGATGCGCTTGCGTCCCGTGTGGAACGAGGCAAGCTTCAAGGCATTTTCGTTGGCCTCGGCACCGGAATTGACGAGGAAGAGCTGATAGTTGTCATAACCACAGGCTTTTCCAAGGCGCTCGGCGAGTTGCTCCTGCAAACGGTTGACAACGGAATTGGAATAGAATCCAAGCGTGTTCAGTTGCTGGGTGAGTTTCTCAACATAATGCGGATGGCAATGACCGATGCTGATGACGGCATGGCCGCCGTAAAGGTCAAGATATTCCTGGCCTTCGCTGTCCCAAACGTGGCAGCCTTCGCCCTTGACGATATTGATGTCGAAGAGCGGATATACGGGGTATAATTGCATGGACTTAAGTTGGTAAGTAGTTGGATTTACAACGGGCGCCAGCCCTCCAAAGAAAGAATCAGAAGGCAAGGGGTTTGAGGCGCAAGCCAGCGTCTTCTTCAAGTTCAAACATGAGGTTCATGTTTTGCACGGCCTGTCCAGAAGCGCCCTTGAGAAGGTTGTCGATGACGGAAGTGACAAGGAGTTTGTTGCCGTGGCGCTCCGCATGGATGAGACATTTGTTGGTGTTGACCACTTGCTTGAGGTCGACGGCGCGGTCCACATAGTGCGTGAACGGGGCATCGCTGTAGAAGTCGCGATAGAGGTCGGCGATTTCTTCTTCGGGAGCGTCGCAAGTGATGACCTCCGTGGCGAAGATGCCACGCGGGAAGTCGCCGCGATAGGGGATGAAGTCAATGGCGCCTTCAAACGACGGCTGGAGTTGCTGCAACGACTGCACGATTTCGGGAACGTGCTGGTGTTGGAAGGCCTTGTAGATGCTCATGTTGCCCGAGCGCCAGGAGAAATGGGTGGTGGAAGAGGGTTTGACTCCTGCTCCCGTGGAACCCGTGATGGCGTTGACGCTGACATCGCCTTGCAACAGTCCGGCATCGGCCAAAGGCAACAGGCCGAGCTGGATGCAGGTGGCGAAGCAGCCGGGATTGGCCACGTGTTGCGCACCGAGAATGGCGGTGCGGTTGAGCTCTGGCAAACCGTAAACATAGTCGTTGCTTTCTGCGGCTAGACGGAAGTCTTGCGCGAGGTCAATGATGCGAACGTCGGCAGGAATATAGTGGTCGGCCAAGAACTGGGTGCTCTTGCCATGACCGAAACAGAAATAGACGACATCAACGTCCTCAAACGGGAGTTCGTCGGTGAAGCGCATATCGGTTTCTCCATAAAGCCCTTCATGCACGTCGGTGATGAGATTGCCGGCGTTGCTTTCGCTGTTGATGAAAACGATTTCAGCCTCGGGATGGTTTAACAAAAGTCGGCAGAGTTCGCCTGCGGTATAGCCTGCGCCGCCAATGATGCCTATGCGAATCATGTGTTGCTGTTACTATTTTGTGGGATTGTCAACAGGCGGGCGGAAGCGGTTTACACCATTGGTGGTGTCGTTTCCCCAACACCCGTCATCTATAAGTACAAGTTGTTAAGTAGGTGTGATCGTTTATTTCTGTTCGTCGCTCTGGTGGTTAGCATAGAACACACGCAGCGGCGTTGAAAGCACCTTGATGAAGCCCTTGGCATCGTCGGCCGTCCAGCCCTTCTGCGTTTCGCCATATTCGCCAAACTTGGTCTTGACCAAATCGTCTGCGCTGTCGACACCGACGGTTGAGAAACCGAGCGGACGGAGCTCGAGGGTGACGGTGCCATTGACGTAGCGCTGCGAACTGGTCAGCATGGCTTCGATGTCGCGCATGACGGGCTCGAGATACTGACTTTCATGAAGGAACATGCCATACCAATTGGCCACTTGGTCTTTCCAATATTGCTGCCACTTCGAGAGCGTGTATTTCTCCAAGAAGCGGTGGGCGCCAATGATCAGCGCGGGGGCTGCGGCTTCAAAACCGACACGGCCCTTGATGCCGATGATGGTGTCGCCGACGTGCATGTCACGGCCGATACCATAAGCCGCACCGATTTCTTCCACCTTGCAGATGGCAGCGATGGGGTCGTCGAAGTGCTCGCCATTGACAGCTTTGAGTTCGCCTTTCTCGAAGGTGAGGGCCAACTGCTCTGTGCCGGTCTTGGTCACTTGCTTCAGATAGGCAGTTTCCGGAAGTCCCTGTTTTGAGTCAAGAATTTCGCCACCGCAGATACTGGTGCCCCAAATACCCACGTTGTAACTGTATTTCAGTTTGGTGAAATCAGCACTGAAGCCGTGGCTGTTCAGATAGTCGACCTCCTCCTGGCGCGAGAGGTTGCTGTCGCGCGTGAGGGTGATGATTTCCATGTCGGGACACATCACGAGGAAGGTCATGTCGAAGCGCACTTGGTCGTTGCCGGCACCCGTTGAACCGTGGGCAATGGCGTCGGCACCGATTTCCTTGGCGTAACGCGCAATGGCCATGCCTTGGAAAATGCGTTCTGAGGAAACGGAGATGGGATAGACATTGTTGCGCAACACGTTTCCGTAGACCATAAATTTCAAACTCTTCTCGTAATATTCATGCGTCACGTCGAGCGTCACGTATTTCGTGGCACCGAGTTTGTAGGCGTTTTCCTCGTTGGTCTTGAGTTGCTCTGCACTGAAACCGCCGGTATTGGCACAGGCGGCATATACTTCATAGCCTTTTTCCTTGGCCAGATACATCACGGTATATGAGGTGTCGAGACCGCCGCTGAAGGCGACGACGACTTTTTTCTTTTTCTCTTCCATGTTTGTTATGTTATTGGGGTTGTAGATGTCGGTATGGTTTGGATTTTTCTTTTTTGGCAGGACGCTCTTAAATAATGATTTAAAAAACTTGAGCAATTACTCAGCGTCGCTGCCTTCCGCCTTCTTGATGAAGTCTATCACATCTTGCGGAATGGGCTCAGGCAAGGGTTCGCCAACGTGGCGGGCCGGATCGTAGAGCATGCCGGTGCAGACGCAATATTTTCGGCCAGTGCGGGCCAAAACATCGCAGTTGATGCAGCATGGTGCATCGGGCGTGCCGCAACCCTTCCAGTATTCATCGTCTTGCGTGAGCTCGGCAAACGGAACTGGCACGTAGCCCAAGGCGGTGTTGATGCGCATCACCGCACCGGAACTCGTAAGGCCGAACAATTTGGCATGCGGCCAACGCGTACGGGAGAGCGAAAAGGCCAGACGCTTGATGCGCGTGGCGAGATGATGACCGCGAAATTTCGGAACGACAATCAAACCGGAATTAGCAACATAATGCTTGTTTTCCCAACTCTCAATGTAGCAAAATCCGGCAAACTCGTCGCCATAAAGAGCAATGACGGCCTTTCGCTCTCGCATCTTCGTGGCCACATATTCATGCGTACGGGAAGCGATGCCCGACCCACGCACCTTTGCTGAGTCAGTGATTGTTTGAAGTATGGTGTCTACATACTTTTTATGTGATCCGTCGGCTACAATAACCCGGATGCCGTCGTTATATTCTTCCATTTTATCTTGTGTGTTTTGATTTTCTCTTACATGAGAGCGGAGTTGATAAGTAAGTGACTACAACATGACGCTTTTGATGGCCGGAATGACCGTGGCAAGCGCATCCACAAAATCCTGACGGGAAACGTCTTCTGCTATGACAATCAAGATGGCATCGTCACCAGCGATGGTGCCAACCACCTCAGGCAGGCGGCGGGCATCGATGTCGGAAGCCAAACCTCCGGCGTAGCCCGGACGCGTGTGGATAACGGCCAGATTACCTGAAAACGCCAGCGATTCGAAACCCGTTGCACGCAGAAAGTCTGAGAGCGTGGAGGGCTGGGTGTTGCGCTGATAGTGGGGATGTTCAGGCAGGATGTATCGGTAACTGTCGCCATAAGGCACCTTCACAGCCTTGAGCTTTCGCAAGTCGCGCGAGAGGGTTGCCTGGGTCACATCGAAGCCCATGTGCGTGAGCTGACGCAATATGCTTTCCTGACTGCCGGCCTCACCGCGCGAAAGGATTATTCGTAATGTCTCTAAACGATCGTATCGTTGTTTCATGAATATCTATGTTATAATTATGCGGCAAAGTTACAACTATACACGCATATATGCAAGGATATTGCATAAAATTATAGGCAAACAGATTATTTATACATAAAACAAGGGCTTTCTATGGAAAGCGCGGCGAGAATGGACGTTCCCTCTGATTGCCTATCCCAGAAAAAATGAGTAAGTTTGCATACTGAATGCAGGACTACCTACGTTCTTAACAATGACTACACCTACTAAATAACCATACATATTATATGAGTTCTAACAAATGGGCTAAAAACGTCATTCTTGTTGACGCCGTTTTCCTCGACAAGATGGGATATATATTCAGATCCAACTACGAACGCCTTCTGAAACGCGACGTCAATAAGGCCGACTTGGCTATATGGCTGGAATCGGCCATGCTCGACGGCGGTTTGCGCGTGGGAGACAACACTGTTCAGGTGGTGGTGCTCTTTGACGAAAATGCGGAAGGCTTCGACAATTTCCTGCCGTCTGACTTCAACAAGGAATTAAATGGCAAAGGCTTTAAAGGTCCGCTCGGAGAATTTCGTCTGGCTGCGTTCCCCGCGTTCAGCAAGGTGGTGAGTCTGAAGTCTTTCTTCCTGCAGACGCTGGAAAATATCTTGCAGGCAGAGGAAGTGGAACGCCTGGTAGTCGTTGGCGACAATGAAGAATGCGGAGAAGAAATTGCCGACCGCCTGACAAAGAACCCAGACAAGGAAGTCACCATTCTCACCACAGCACCGATTAAAGGAGAAGGTTTCAAACAAGACTTGTTAGGCTATTCGCTGACTCGCGCATTGGGCATTTCTCCAGATGAAATGCAATAAGTAATGGTAAAACAATAATTAAAATGCTTCAGATATACCCCAAACTCATCACTGACGCTCTGGCAACAGTGCGCTATCCCGGAACAGGCAAAAATCTCGTTGAAGCCAACATGATTGAAGACGATCTGCGCATCGACGGTATGAATGTTTCTTTCTCCATTATCTTTGAGAAATCGACTGACCCGTTTATGAAGTCGGTGGTCAAAGCAGCCGAAGCTGCAATCCATACATACGTTGACAAAGATGTCAACGTAACTGCCAAGACAAAGACGATTCAGGCGGCACGCCCTGAACCTGGCAAAATGCTACCACAGGTGAAAAACGTCATTGCTGTCAGTTCGGGCAAGGGCGGCGTTGGCAAAAGCACAGTGGCTGCCAATCTGGCTGTGGCATTGGCGCAGGCCGGATATAAGGTCGGACTGCTCGACGCCGACATCTTTGGCCCTTCTATGCCAAAAATGTTCCACATGGAGAACGAGAATATCTTTGCCGAAATGAAGGACGGACGACAAGTGCTGATTCCTGCCATGAAATATGGCGTGAAACTTCTTTCAATCGGTTTCTTCGTAAATCCGGAAACGGCAACGCTCTGGCGTGGCGGTATGGCGTCAAACGCCCTCAAGCAACTCATCGCTGATTGCGACTGGGGCGAACTGGACTACTTCGTGCTCGACACGCCGCCGGGAACGAGCGACATCCACCTCACCTTGCTGCAGAACCTGGCCATCACTGGCGCCGTCATCGTTTCCACTCCGCAGCAAGTGGCACTGGCCGACGCACGCAAGGGCATTGACATGTACCGCAACGAAAAGGTGAACGTGCCTATTCTTGGACTGGTGGAAAACATGGCATGGTTCACTCCGAAAGAGTTGCCGGAAAACAAATACTACATCTTCGGCAAGGGCGGTGTCAAACAGCTCGCTGAGGAAATGCAAGTGCCGCTTTTGGGGGAAATCCCCCTCGTTCAGGGTATCTGCGAAAGCGGCGACGAAGGCGAACCAGCAGCGGTTCATAGCGACACCATCACTGGACTGGCCTTCCGCACTTTGGCTGAAGCAGTGGTCAGGGAAACGGAACGCCGCAACCGCGAACAGCCACCAACGCACATTGTTGAAATGAAAAAATAAGCAACTTTCATCGGGCAGACATTCAGATTTTGTTCTGAACGCCTGCCCGATTTGTTTAGGTTTCTTTAGTTTGATTCTCAGCAACTTCTGATA
>OLRN01001131.1_pt1 | contig 15463 bp, 13 predicted proteins | sample 1673001 | NCBI WGS metagenome assembly OLRN01 (sample SAMEA3136745, study PRJEB25190) | human gut metagenome | biome: human gut; feature: human-associated habitat; material: faeces | place: Austria | collected 2013 | reverse complement strand
GGCAAGATGCTCCGGCAGGGGCTGCGGTTTTCAGGTGTGGGAAGGGTCTGGCCTTAGTCCCGGTGGGTCAGCTTGTTCAGCAGCATGACTGCCAGCACCAGGACGCCCATGACCAGAAGGATGCCTACCATGCCGATGACCAGGATAGGCAGGGTAGCGGTCCAGGAAGAAAGATGAAGCATAGGGGTACCTCCTTTAAACCAGCAGGGTCAGGATCAGTCCGCCTGCAATGACGGAAGCGATCTGGCCCGAAACATTGACGCTGATGGAATACATCAACAGGAAATTCTGGGGGTCCTCCTCCAGACCCATCTTGTTGACCACCCGGCCGCTCATGGGAAAGGCCGAGATGCCGGCAGCACCGATCATGGGGTTCAGCTTTTTGCCCTCCGGCAAAAAGAGATTCAGCAGCTTGGCAAACAGCACGCCGCCAGCGGTGTCAAAAACAAAGGCCACCAGGCCCAGGGCCAGGATCAGCAGGGTGTCGGGCCGGACGAACTTGTCGGCGGTCATCTGCCCGGCTACGGTCAGACCCAGCAGGATGGTGATCAGGTTGGCCAGCACGTTCTGGGCCGTTTCGCTGAGGGCGTTCAGCACGCCGCATTCCCGCAGCAGGTTGCCAAACATGAGGAAGCCCACCAGGGCAACGCTGGCCGGGGCTACCAGCCCGGCAATGACCGTGACCAGGATGGGGAACAGGATCTTGGTGAGCTGGGTCACCTTGCCCTGCTGGTAGGGCATAGAGATGCGCCGCTCCTTGCGAGTGGTCAGCAGCCGGATCACCGGGGGCTGAACGATGGGCACCAGGGCCATGTAGCTGTAGGCTGCCACCATAATGGCACCCAGGTACTGGGACCCCAGGGTGTTGGCCACAAAGATGGCGGTGGGGCCGTCGGCGGCACCGATGATGGCAATGGAGGCGGCGTCCTTCAGGTCAAAGAAGAACCCGGACAAAAACAGAGTGAAAAAGATGCCGAACTGTGCGGCTGCGCCAAAAAGCATCAGCCAGGGCTTTTCCAGCAGGGGGCCAAAGTCAATCATGGCACCAATGCCGATAAACAGCAGCAGGGGGAAAAGCTCGTTGGACATCCCGGCCTCAAACAGGGCGGAGATGGGGCCTACGGTGTCCCCTTGGGTGATGGCTCCGGAGCCGGGCAGGTTGACCAGAATGGCCCCAAAGCCCATGGGCAGCAGCAGGCTGGGCTCCATCTTTTTTGCAATGGCCAGGTAGATCAGCAGGGCACCAATGGCCCACATCACTACCATCTGCCAGGTCAGGTTCCCAAAGTTGGAAAAAAGACTGCCAAAGGTGTTCAAAAGGTTCATGCTTGTTCATTGCCTCCTTGTGCTTGGGTGCCGGGGCAAGAAAAAAGACTTCTGCCACAGCACAGTGTCTGTGACAAAAGTCTCAAGCCAACACATGGCATCGGGCATTGCTGCCGTGATGACGCTGCCATGCAGCGGCGCACCCGGTCCAGGACCCGGTGCGCCGCCCTTTACTCCCTTTTATCAGGTCTATTAAAACAGTCCCCAGCTGCCTCTGTCAAGGGGTAAAGGCAGCCTTTGCCAAATCTTATCTGCCCGTTACAGCTCATCGGGCTCCACACGGAGCATCCGGTAGCCCACCCCAACATGGGTCTGGACCAGGTGCAGGGACCCGGGCCGCTGCTCCGGGCAGAGATCCGGATCTGGGAACCAGGGGGCGTCTACCTCTTTTCTGCGCTTGGGGGAGGGGTTCTTCACGGCGCGGCCGCAGCAGACCACCAGCTCTAGATGCTGCAAGGCCCGCAGATCCTCCAGCGGGTTTTCGCGCGTCACGATGAAGTCTGCGCTCTTGCCGGGCGCGATAGAGCCGGTCACCTCGCCAATGCCTGCCAGCTGCGCGTTGCACAGGGTGGCGGTGTGGAGGGCAAAACGGTTGCTCATGCCGCCCAGCAGTTCCGGTTTGGCATAGCTGCACACCACGCTGGTACAGTTCGCGGGGGTAAGGTGGTACGGTCGTTCTCGTTCATAAAACCTCCTATGTAGGACAAAAATGTGGATATATGGAATAAGTAAAAAGAACAGGCGTGGACGAAGACCGAAAACAGCATTCGGCCGCGCCTGATTTCATAAGTTCAGGTCTCGCCATATGCAAATACTTCATATCTGTTCAACAATTCCCCAAAACTGTATGTAGCATTGAGGGGGTTGTAGCAAGTATCATTATATTTTAAGAATCGCACCTGTAAGGGTGTTGTACGCGATGGTTTCGGAATAGCTGCTGTGGAAGTTGAGATTTTCGTTGCTGCTTAAGAAAACATTGCATTTTGAGACGAAAAGGGTATACTTACACTGGAGAAATCTATTTGATGGACAGGAGATTTCATATGATTTTGAGCGCAAAGAAATATGTGGCAGCGTTACTGGTTTTTGTATGCGTGTGTATGATATTTTCTCCCCTGACTGCATATGCAGCCGAGGACAGTTCGCAGCATGAAACTGTCAAAGTCGGTTTCTTTGCCATGGATGGTTATCATGTGATGGATGAAGAAGGCAACCGCAGTGGGTATGGCTATGATTTTCTTCGGCTGATGGCCCGTTATTGGGATGTAGATTACGAATATGTCGGATATGATAAGAGCTGGGATGATATGCAGCAGATGCTTGAAGATGGCGAGATTGATATGGTAACATCTCCCCGCAAAACACCGGAAAGAGAAGAAAAGTTTGACTTTTCACGTCCGATCGGAACCAATAATGGGATTCTGACCGTCCGCAGTGACAACAGCACGATTGTGGATGGCAATTACAGTACTTACAACGGTATGCGTGTGGCGCTTTTGAACGGAAGCTCACGAGATAAAGAGTTTGCGGATTTTGCAGGCAATAAAGGATTTACATATGATCCATTTTATTTTGATACGACAGCAGAGATGGAGGAAGCTCTTCAGAGCGGAAATGTTGATGCGATTGCTGCCACTTCTATGAGGAAAACAAACAATGAGCGTATCGTGGATAAATTTGACAGCAGCGAGTTCTATGTCATTGTTAAAAAAGGTAATACAGAATTGCTGAATGAGATCAATTATGCAATCGACCAGATGAATGCAGTTGAGGGTGACTGGAAAACGGCACTTTATAATAAAAATTATGAAAGCATACAAGCTAAGAATCTGGAATATACGGAGAAAGAAAAAAGTATAATTTCACAGTATTCCAAGGACAACCCGCTTCATGTTCTGTGTGATCCGACCCGTTATCCATATTCTTATACTGAAAATGGTGAGATGAAGGGGATTATCCCGGATTACTTCCGGAAAATTGCAGACTATGCCGGGATTTCCTATGAGTTTCTTACACCTGCCACCAGAGATGAGTATATTGCTTATCAGAAAAATAAGGAAACCACAGATATTAGCATCGATGCACGCCTGGAAACAGATAACTATGCTGAGACGAAAAATGGGGGATTACGGCACCTTTCATTACGATGCGGCTGGCAAGGGTGACACTGCGTGACTTTGATGGAAAAATTGATGTTGTTGCTACGATTGACCAGACAGCATCCAATTCAATTGAAGATGCAATGGCACCCGGTGCAGAAAAACTGATGTGCAGTACCCGACAGGAAATGATGGAAGCTGTCCGTAAGGGTAAAGCAGATGCTGCCTTCGTCTACTATTACATGGCACAGGCGTTTGTGAACAGTGACACTACGGGCACCATGGCATATACTCTGCTGGAACAGCCTACGTTCACTTACCGCATGGTGATTTCATCAACGAAGAACCATGCGCTGGCTGGTATTCTGACGAAAGCAATGTATGCCATGCCTCAAAATCTTGTTGAAGATCTTGCAGCACAGTATACCACATACAAAGCAACAGAGCTGACAGTTGTTGACTGGATCCGTCTGCATCCTGTTGTTACTGTTTTAGTTCTTCTTATTTTTGGATGGCTGCTGACTGCTATGGCTGTGACAATGGTGCATCTCAGTGCAAGAAAAAAAGCTCAGAAGGCGGCCCAGGAGAAAGCTGAGGAAATGGCGGAATTGGCAGAGCATGCACAGGCTGCAAACAAGGCAAAAACAGCATTTTTGTCACATATGTCCCATGATATGAGGACACCAATGAATGCAATCATAGGATTTACCGGTATTGCAATGAAAAACGATCCGTCAGACGAAGTGAAAAATTGTCTGGAAAAGATCGACGAAAGCTCAGAGTATTTACTGTCGCTGATCAATGATGTATTAGATCTGACCCACATCGAAAGTGGAAAAGTGAAATACAATCCGGTACCGGCGGATGTGAAAAACATTACAGATTCTGCATTGGATATTATAAAAGGCTTTCTTACGAACAGGGATATCAACTTTAAGATTCAGTGTGAAGACGCAAAGATTCCAAATGTACTTGCGGATCCTGCACGCCTGCGCGATGTGCTGGTCAATATTCTGAGCAATGCCGTAAAATTCACTCCGGATGGAGGGACGATTACATTTGAAGCCCGGTGTCAGGAAAAGGGCGGGGATGGATATATAAATATGCGTTACCGCATTTCGGATACTGGTATTGGCATGAGTGAGGAATTTACAAAAGAAGTTTTTGAGGAATTTGCACAGGAAGATTCCGATGTGAGAACGCAGTACCACGGAGTTGGACTGGGGATGGCTATCGTAAAGAAGTATGTGGATATGATGGGTGGAACCATTTCCGTGCAGAGTAAAAAGCATGAGGGAACCACATTTACTGTGGATATTCCTTTGGAAATTACAGATAAGGAATGGAATAAGTCAGACACAGGTTTTTCGGAAAAGGTAGATCTTACAGGTGTGAATGTCCTTCTTGCGGAGGATAATGAACTGAATGCAGAGATTGCTGCCGTGCAGTTGGAAGAGTTCGGGATGAATGTAGAAAGAGCTGTGGATGGAAAGAATGCTGTTGAGATTTTCAGAAATCATCCGAAAGGCACATTTGATGTGATCCTGATGGATGTCATGATGCCTGAAATGAATGGTTATGAAGCGACAAAAGCCATCAGGGCAATGAATGACAGACCGGATGGAAAAAACATTCCTATTATAGCAATGACAGCTAATTCATTTGCAGAAGATGTTCAGGCATCACTGGATGCAGGAATGAACGCACATTTGTCAAAGCCGATTGTGATGGATGAAGTTATAAAAACGATTTTAAGGTATGTACGATAAAAGAGCGAATTTGTTAAAATGACGAAAAGACATCATTCCCAAAATCGTGTATACCATCGACCGGACCGATGTGCGGATCAACGGCATCAAATCTAAAATCGGCGGTACGGAAATGAACTCAAACTGCAGCCGTCTGGGGCGGAGAAAGATTGGATAAAATGAAAAACTCTGGAATGAGCGAAACCATGCAGACGCTGATGCGGAAAAGCGTCTGTGCGCTGCTGAGCCTGCTGCTGTTGCTGTCAGTCGTGCTCCCTGTGAAAGCTGCCGCGGAAACCGCCCCTGCAAAGGTTGTTCGTGTCGGCTCGTTTGAGGACACCTTCAACTATGTCAACGAGAAGGGCGCAAGAAAGGGCTACGGCTACGAATTGCTGGAGACCTTATCCGGCTATACAGGCTGGCAGTTCGAGTATGTGACCTGCGACTGGTCAGACTGCTTTGAAAAACTTGAAAACGGCGAGATCGACATTATGGGCGGTATTTCTTATACGGAGGATCGCGCTGAGGAGATGCTGTTTTCGGACGAACCGATGGGGGAGGAAAAATATTACCTCTACGCCGATCTCTCGCGCGCAGACATCTCCGTCTCCGACTTCAAGACGCTGAACGGCAAAAAGATCGGCGTTCTGATGGGAACGGAGCCGGAAGTGATGCTGACCGAGTGGGAAGAAAAATACGGCCTGGAAACGGAACACGTCAACATCTCCAACAACGAGGATGTGAAGCAAAAGCTGGCAAATCACGAGATCGACTGCTTTGTTTCGCTGGAAGAGTCCTTCTGGGCAGATCTTGGCATCTCGACCATAACCCGCGTGGGAGAATCCGGCATCTACTATGCGCTCAACAAAGACCGTCCTGATCTCAAGGAAGAACTGGACGATGCAATGCGCGCGTTGGACGAAGCGGCTCCTTTTTATACGGCGGATCTGTATAAACGGTATTTCTCAATGGATTATACGCCCATCCTTACAGGGGAGGAAAAGGCGTGGCTCAGAAAGCACGGTGCGATCAGGATGGGCTTTCTGGCGAGCGACAGCGGCGTCAGCACCTTTGACCCTGCCACCGGGGAGTTTACCGGGGTAATCACGGACTATATTCAGTTTGCAGCAGATTGTCTGGGCAATCAGGAACTGGAATTCCAGCTGGTCGGCTATGACAGCAAGGAAGCAGAACTGGATGCGCTGAAATCGGGCGAGATCGACATGATCTTCCATTGCGACCAGAACCCCAATCTGGCGGAAGAGTATCACTTTGCCTGTACCAACACAACGTGGACCTCCAACCTGATGGCGGTCACGAACAAACAGCACTTTAACGAAAACAATGTAAACCGCATTGCCGTTCCCCAAAACAAACTCTCCCTGAAAAAGTACCTTGCGTTTTATTATCCGCAGTGGGAGATCGTGGACTGCGATACACAGGAGGATGCCGCAAAGCTGGTCAAAGACGGGCAGGTGGATTGCTTTGTTACCGGGATCAGCAGTGAGAATAAATACAGCAAGAAATACAGCTTTTACAGCGTTCCGCTGGTAAACCCTGTAAGATCCTGCTTTGCGGTCAATAGCGGAAACCGCAGCCTGCTGTCCATCCTGAACAAAACGATCAAGGCAATGCCTGTTAATATGCTTGCCGGCGCGCTTGCGATGTATAAGAGCTCCGCGCGGAAGGTTACCCTGAGCGATTTTATAAAGGATAACTTCTTTATGGCTCTGCTGGTCAGCAGCATTGCGGTTGCAGCCATTCTGCTCACGATTTTGATGCTGCTCCAGAAGGCGCGTAAAGCCGAAGCTGCTGCAAGGAAAGCCGCAAGCGATACGCAGGAACTGAATGCAAAATTGCAGGTCGCTGTGGAAAACGCCGAGAGCGCGAACCGCGCCAAGTCCACCTTCCTGTTCAATATGTCCCATGATATCCGCACCCCCATGAACGCCATTATCGGTTACGCAGACCTTGCCTCCCGGCATCTGGACGACCCTGCAAAGCTGAAAAATTACATGGAGAACATTCAGGTGGGCGGACAGAACCTGCTGATGCTGCTGAACAATGTTCTGGATCTTGCCCGAATCGAGAACGATAAGACGGAGATGGAGTATTCTGTTTCGGATATCGAGAAGGATTTCCGTAATTGCGTTGCCATGTTCCGGAATCAGGCAGACAGCAAGGGGCAGACGCTTATGGTGACAACACAGCTGCAGTATCCGTATATCTATGCGGATATTCCGCATCTGACCGAGATCTGTACAAACCTTGTCAGCAACGCTGTCAAATACACGGGAGCCGGCGGCACGATCCGCTGCAATGTTACGCAGAAGCCCGGCGAAAAAGAGGGCTGGTGCGATACGGTGGTCACGGTTGCCGATAATGGCATCGGAATGTCGCAGGAGTTTCAGAAGCACATTTTTGAACCGTTTGAACGGGAACGTACGTCCACCGTCAGCAAGGTGGAAGGCAGCGGCATCGGGATGGGTATCGTGAAAAAGCTGGTCGGGCTGATGGGCGGCACCGTGGAAGTGGAGAGCAGGATCGGTGTTGGCTCCACGTTTACTGTGACCATTCCCTGCCGCATTGCGTCCGAGGATGAAACACAGGCGAAACGGGAAACAAACCCTTCGGATCAAAAGTGCCTGTGCGGCACAAGGATCCTGCTGACCGAGGACAACGACCTGAATGCGGAGATCGCCGTCGAGCTGCTGCAGGAAGAAGGCTGTACGGTAGACCGCGCAAAAGATGGTGTGGAATGTGTGGATATGCTGGAAAAAGCTGCGAACGGAACGTATCAGTTGATCCTTATGGACATCCAGATGCCGGTGATGAACGGCTACGATGCGGCAAGAAAAATACGTGGGCTGGACGACCCCCAAAAAGCAAATATCCCCATCATCGCTATGACGGCAAATGCCTTTACCGAAGATAGACAGGTGGCACTGGATGCCGGAATGAACGATCATATCGCAAAGCCGATCAATATGAATGTTCTCGTGCCGACTCTGCGGAAATACCTTTGATGCGGACAGAAAGCTGTCGCACATAAAAACGACCAGTAGACTGCAGTTCACAATCATTCTGCTGCCTTTATAGACTGCGGTCTGCTAATTTCCGCAAGGGAGCATGACAAAAGTGATCCTCCATATCAAGCTGCCGCTAACAATGTTAATACGTCCTAACATCGTCAAAAAATATTGAAAAACCCCGAAAGCGTGCTATATTATAAAGATAAAGAGCCTGCCCTCGCTCAAGGGCATGGGCGCTCAGATAGAAAACACAGAAATGAGGGGTAACTATGTTTGATACAAAAAAGCTCGCACTGTTTTTGGGTGGTGTAGTGTTCGGCTCTGCCGGCTTCAAGGTGCTGTCCAGCAAGGACGCCAAAAAGGTCTACACCCAGACCACCGCTGCGGTGCTGCGGATGAAGGACTGCACCATGCAGACCGTGAATAAGGTGCAGGAGGAAGCAGGGGACATCCTTGCTGATGCAAAGGCCATCAACGAGAGCCGTGCCGCCGAGGCTGCACAGGAGGTCATCGAGGATACGGCTGAAGAAGAGCAGCCCGCAGAGCAGACTGCACAGTGATACAACGCAGCGGAGCCGCCCTTGGGCGGCTCTTTTTTACGCAGAGGGGTAAGAAAAGCAATGAAATGTACGATCTTGCATGAAGGGAAGGGACGGATGCGGGTGCATGTCTGCACCGTGCGAATGACCCTGCACCGGGCAGATGTGCTGGAAGCCTACCTGAACGGGCAGGACAACATCCAGAAAGCCACTGTCTACGAGCGCACCGGAGATGTGGTGCTGACCTATCGGGGCAGTCGGAAGGATGCCGTCGCCCTGCTGGCTGCCTACCGCTTTGACAACGCAGAATTAGAGGTGCTGGTCACCTCCCACGACAGCCGGAAGATCAATCAGGAATATCAGGAAAAGATGGTCAGCCTTGTGGCAGGTCGGGTGTTCTGCAAGGTGTTCCTGCCCGCGCCCATCGCGGCGGCCTATACGGTGTGGCGCTCCATCGCCTTTGTCTGGAAGGGCATCCGCTGTCTGCTGCACCGCAAGCTGGAAGTAGAGGTGCTGGATGCGCTCAGCATCACCGCCTCCCTCCTGCGGGGGGATTACAGCACCGCAGGTTCGGTGATGTTCCTGCTGACGGTGGGCAGCCTGCTGGAAGAGTGGACGCGGAAAAAGAGTTTGGACGACCTTGCCCGCAGCATGGCGCTGAACGTGGATAAGGTCTGGGTGCGCACCCCGCAGGGCGAGGTGCTGGTGCCGTTGACCCGCGTCCACGCCGGGGACGAAGTGGTGGTGCGCTCCGGCAACATGATCCCACTGGACGGCATGGTGCTGGAAGGCGAAGCTATGGTGAACCAAGCTGCCCTGACCGGCGAGTCCATGCCGGTGCGCAAGACCACCGGTGCCACTGTCTACGCCGGAACGGTGGTGGAAGAGGGCGAGTGCGTTCTTGTGGCCAAGGCAGAGGGCGGTGCCAACCGCTACGATAAGATCGTGGCCATGATCGAGGAATCGGAAAAGCTCAAGTCCGGCACCGAGAACCGGGCCTTGCAGCTGGCCGACCGTCTGGTGCCCTGGTGCCTTGCCGGTACAGTGGCTACCTATGCTTTGACCCGCAACGTCACCCGGGCCATCTCCATCCTCATGGTGGACTTCTCCTGTGCGCTGAAGCTCTCCATGCCGCTGGCGGTGCTTTCTGCCATGCGGGAGTGTGGGGAATACCACATCACCGTAAAGGGCGGCAAGTATCTGGAAGCGCTGGCAAAGGCGGACACCATCGTGTTCGATAAGACCGGCACCCTCACCCACGCCACCCCGCAGGTGGTGCAGGTGGTGCCCTTCTCCGGCTGCGGGGAGCAGGAGGTATTGCAGCTTGCCGCCTGTCTGGAAGAGCATTTCCCCCATTCCATGGCAAACGCCGTCGTCCGTGCTGCCAAGGAGCAGGGAATTTCTCACGAAGAGATGCACTCCGAGGTGGAGTACATCGTGGCGCACGGCATTGCCAGCCGGGTAGGCGGCACGCGGGTGGTCATTGGCAGCGCCCACTTCATTTTTGAGGATGAGGGCTGCACCATCCCGGCAGAGGAACAGGCAAAGTTCGATGCGCTGGACCCCCAGTATTCCCACCTGTATCTGGCAGCTTCCGGGGTGCTGGCGGGGGTCATCTGCATCGCAGACCCCCTGCGCCCGGAGGCGGCACAGGTGCTGCATAAGCTCCGGAAGCTGGGCATCACCCAGACCGTCATGATGACTGGCGACAGCGACCGCACCGCCCGTGCCATTGCGGCGCAAGTGGGGGTAGACCACTGCTTTGCGGAGGTGCTGCCGGAGGATAAAGCCGCCTTTGTCCGGGATGCCAAGGCCGAGGGACATACGGTGGTGATGATCGGCGACGGCATCAATGATTCGCCTGCCTTGTCGGCGGCAGATATCGGGATCGCCATCCATTCCGGCGCTGCCATCGCCCGGGAGATCGCCGATGTGACCATTCGTGCGGACAGTCTGGAAGAGCTGGTGACCTTAAAAGCCATTGCCAACGCCCTGCAAAAGCGGGTGGGCAGCAATTACCGCTTTGTGCTCAGCTTCAACTCGGCCCTCATCCTTCTGGGGGCTCTGGGCATCCTGCCCCCTGCCACCAGCGCCATGCTGCATAACCTTTCCACCCTTGGCATCAGTCTGCGCAGCATGACAGACCTGTTGGAGCAGAAGTCTTCCCTGTAAAAATGGTACGCCGGAGCGTCCGCAGATGCTCCGGCGTATCGAAATGATAGATCTCCCAGCCAAAAGGAGGCTGCTGCACAAATACTGCGCAGCAGCCTCCTTTTTTAGTTCAGATGAATCGGCAAAAGCCCAGCCAGCAGCCCAGCAGGAAGAAGAGCAACACTTTACCCAGCACCGGCAGCCATAGACGCTTGCACAAGGTGGTATCCCACCGGTGGATGTTCTGCTTGGGGCAGGTGCCAACGCAGGCTTCACAGGCGATGCATTCCCCGCTGCGCAGGCTGGTTTCCTCCAGCTTCAGGCACACCGGGCACTGCTGTTTACAGGCATTGCAGCCCGGGATGCAGCCGTCGCTCTGCCGGTGCAGCCGCGCAAATGGCAGCACCGGCAGCAGGGCAAACACCGCTCCCATGGGGCAGAGGAACTGACAGAGGAACCGGGGCTGCACCGCCATACCCAGCAAAATGAGCACAAGCAGCCCGATGCCCACACCAAAGCCCTCCGGCGGCAGATGCAGAGCCGTCAGGCGGGAAAACACCTCCCACGGGCTTGCGCCGGTCAGCATCTTTTCCTGCCGGGTCACATACAGTGCTACCAGCCATGCCAGCAGCAGATATTTGACCTTCTGCCCCAAAAGCACCGCCCGCTCCGGCAGACGGAGCTGCTTTTTGCGGTGGAACAGCTTTTTTTGAATAAGCCCGGAAAGCGCCCAGACGGCATCGCCCAAGCTACCGAAGGCGCAGGCGTACCCACAGAAAAAACGGTCGAAAAGCAGGGTGAAGCCGCACAGCCCCAGCAGGGAAAGTGTGAAGCTGTCCACAGAGAGCACCTCGCCTGCACCGATGTGCAGAAAGATCTGTTTTACCCCGGAAAACCCGGCCACGAATGCGCCCGGCATGGACACAAAGAAGAACAACTGCACCCCGGTGCGCAGCCATGTACGGCGCTTTTTGTCCCGCTGACGCTGCTGCGCCGCTGTTAAAGGCTTTGCCTGTGTTTTTTCCATCATCCTGCCGCCTTTCCCAGTGCGTTCTCTACCGCACCGATAAGTCCTTCTGCCGTGAGGGTAGCGCCGGAAACGGTATCCACCTCAGCAGACTGCACTGCCAGCATCTCGTCCAGCAAAGGCAGCGCCTGCTTATAGTAGGGCTTATCCTCGCCGGAGGCATCCAGCACCGCAATATCGGTCATTTTTCCGTTCTGGATGGTCACCGACACCCGGATGACATCGCCGAAACCAAAGGCGCTGCCCTCATAGGTGCCGTCCCGGTAGCCGCTCTGCTCTGCCTGTGCTGCGCTCTGCGCCTGCAAAACGGAAGCATTGTAGGCTTCAACTTCGGCAATTTCCTGCTTGCGCTGGCTTACCGCTGTCGCCCGAATCAGCGCCACCTGCTGGTATTGCCACAGTACCCCCAAAATGAGCAGCAGGTTCACCGCCCGGAGGAGAAAATTTTTGTATTTCATTCTGCTGCTCCTTCCGTTTCAGATTCAATCCCGGTCTCTTCCGGCGGCAGTGCCGGCTCGGATGTCGGCAGCACTTCCTCAGAAGATGCCGGTTCCGGTTCAGAGGATGCCGGTGCATCTGCCGGGAAAAGCTGCTGCCATACTTCCTTGAGCCACACGGGAACGGCGCTCTTTTCCTCCGGCTGCACCACCTCCACGGTGGGCGCGGTGACCGGCGTTTCCCCGGGCTCTGCTGCTTCAGACGGTGCGGTTCCCTCTGCCGTCTCTTCCGATGCAGTCTGCTCCGGAGCGGTTTTCTCTGCCGGGGCAACAGCGGCCTTTGCCAGTGCCAGCTTGACTGCGTTCAGAATTCCGGTGGAGGAGTAGGTGGCGCCGGAAACAGTATCCACGTTGGGGCTTTGTCCCTCCAGAATGGCGGGGATGACCTGTTTTGCCCGGGAGAGATATTCCTCCTCGTCCTCGGCGCTCAGGATCGTGATATCGGTAATTTTATCCTCTGCCACCGTGACCTGCACTGTGATCTGCCCCTCAAAGCCCATGGCTTCGGCAGTGTAGATGCCGTCCAAGTAGATGGAGGGAGCCGTAAATTCCTCCACCACAAGCGTTGCAGCGGGCTTTGGCTGGGGCGGCAGGGGATTGTTGACCACCTCGCCGGTCAGGGCGTTCTGCACTGCGCCCAGAATGCCCCGGCTGGTATAGGTGGCCTCGGAAACGGCATCCACCTCCCAGCTCTGAGTCTCCACCACGGTGGTCAAAAGCCGCTTGGCACGCCGCAGAAACTGCTTGGTCTCGTGGGATGCGTCCAAGATCTCCGCCTCCGTGATGCTGCCGTTTTCCATGGTGACCTGTACTCGGACGGCACCGCCGTAGCCCCGGGAAGAGCCGACGTAAACGCCGTCGGCATAGGGCAGCTTGGGCAGGGTTTCTTCCTCCGCTTCGGAGGAAGCGGCTTCCACAGGCTGCTCCACCACGGTTGTCAGCTTTTCCGGCACGGCGGCCAGCACCGGAACGGTGCGCGGCAGGGCAAAAAGCACAGCTGCAGCTGTCGCCACCATCGGGAGCAGCTGCACCAGCGGCAGCAGTGTATGGCATCGTTTTTTGTTCATTCCCACTCCTCCTGACACGGAAAAGCAAGGCCGCCTGCATAAAGCGACCTTGCTTTTTTAGTGTTCTGTTTTTGCCGGATCAGGCAGCTTTCAGGTTCTGCACGGCATCGGTCAGGTGGGTCACCTGCTCCAGTGCAGCGGCCTTATACAGGGTCTCGCGGCTCAGCAGTTCCACGCTTTCGGCCAGCTCGGTCTCCAGATTGGCATAGCTGTCGGCGGTGTAAGCGGCCTTTGCCTTGCTCTGTGCCTCAGTGACCACAGCCTGTAGGGCGGCGCGGTCGGCATCGCTTGCCAGCTCGTGCTTGGCAAGGTTCTCGGCAGTGGTCTGGAACTTGACCACCGTGTCAGCGTAGCCCAGTGCACGGATGGTGATGGTCCAGTAGCCGGTGCCGTCAGTGCCCTCCGGCAGCTGGCAGCGGGCGGAATCGCTCAGACCCAGCTGGATGCCCATGGACTTGTGCATCCAGTTGTCGGCTGCAAACTTGGTGCCGTAGGAGGCCTTGGCGTGGGTGTAGGTGCTGTCGTTGCCGTAGTAGGTCCACACCACAGACTGCATCCGGGAGCCCAGCTCGCCGTAGTTGCCGTTCAGGTCCACACGGATAAACTCGCCAAAGCTGCCCACGTCGCTGCCGCTGCGCAGGTTCACGGTAAGACCCTCAGCAGCCTTCTGGGCGGCTTCTGCCACGCCGGAGCCGGTGCCGTTGTGTGCAGCGGAGAAGGTGTAGCCGTCGCCGCTCTTGGCTGCGTACTTCAGGCCGTTGGTGTTTTTATCCACCGCAGCTGTCAGGGTGTAGGCGGTCAGGTTCTTTTCAGAGTAGCCGCCCACCAGCTGACCGCCGTTTTCCACCACAGTGTACTTGGAGCAGAAATCTGCAAGGTCGCTGGTAGCTACGCGCACAGGCACATACTTGGTGCCCAGCACCTCGTAGTGGTCCATCTGCACGGTGGAGCCATCGGCCTTGGTAATGGTGCCGCGGTTCCAGCCTACGGTGGTGCCATCGGCCAGATAGATGGTCTTGCCATCGTCCGACCAGTGAGAAACGGTGTAGCTGCTGCCGTCCTTGGCGTAGATCACGGCAGTGCTCTGGAAGCTGCCGCGGTGCAGACCGTGGTTGACGGTTGCGCGGGAGACCGCGTCAAATGCGCCAAGGTCCTGCTCTTCGTGGCTGTCCAGCTGCGCAGAGGCGGCAGTGCTGCCGGCGGCGTAGACCTTCTCGTTTGCCCAATACTCGTCCCAAGTCAGGGCAGCATAAAGATAGGTGTACTTCTTGCCCAGCAGAAAATCGAAAAAGCTGTTTTCCTCCTCGGCAGGGGCTGCTGCAAAGGCAGTGGCGGTCAGCAGGCTGAACGCCATAGCCGCCGACAGCAGCAGGGAAAGAAATTTCTTGGTTCTCATGAAAAAACGCTCCTTTCATCACAATGACAGAAAAGCACTGCCATATAGTTAGCTGGACCTAACATTGCGCGCAAAGAAAAACCTGCGGGGCAAAGCCCCTCAGATGGTTAGGGTAAGCTAATTGACGAAAATTAAGATAACACGCATACAAAGGGATGTCAAGAAAAAGCAGGTATGTTTATTCAAACAAACTTTTTGGGGCGGGACAGGGAAAAGCAGTTGCGGCACGTCATCTGTAGAGCAGTGCTTTGGCGGCTTGTACTCTGCCCCCCTGCGGGCAAAAGAAAAAGCGACAACCCGTGCAGGTGGGTCATCGCTTTTCTCGTCCCTTGCGGGACAGGCAGGGTAAATGATAAGAAGGTAAATGAAGAAAATAGCAAGGTAAAAACAAAGGCGCATACGGAGCCGAAGTTGCCGCTCCAAAGAGAAGATGTATCCAAGCTTCGCTTTTGTTGGATACAACATACCACTTTGGAACAGAAATTGCAAGAGGTTTTTTAAAATTTCTCCCCAAAAATACGCGGGAAATCGCATTTTTGTAGAAACGCACAAATTTTATGAAAAGTTCCCGGCAAACTGAC
>OLRN01001129.1_pt1 | contig 15531 bp, 8 predicted proteins | sample 1673001 | NCBI WGS metagenome assembly OLRN01 (sample SAMEA3136745, study PRJEB25190) | human gut metagenome | biome: human gut; feature: human-associated habitat; material: faeces | place: Austria | collected 2013 | reverse complement strand
CCTGAAACCATTTTGTCTACAGTCTGGGAGCGTCAGGCGGCGCTCTTTTTTTAGCGCTTGTCTTTAACGCTGATTTTTGGAATTGGCTTTTGGGCAAAGGGGGCGGGAGGTTACAAGGGAGGGGGAAATGTCACAGATTTCCGCTTGACGAAATCATGTTCCCTTGCTATGATAATACTAACAAGTGTTATATTGCTTGTAGAACAAATATAACTTTCCTTGTTACACAAAACGAAAGATGGTGGTTTTATGTTCTTGAAGATTGATTTCAACAGTGATGAAGCAATCTATATACAGCTGCGCAACCAGATTATCATGGGGATTGCCACGGACATGATACGGGAGGGGGACACTCTGCCCTCTGTCCGTCAAATGGCTGATTATATCGGCATCAACATGCATACAGTTAATAAGGCATATTCTGTGCTTCGCCAGGAAGGGTTTGTAAAGCTGGATCGGCGCAAGGGCGCTGTAGTCAGCCTGGACGTGGATAAGATTCAGGCCATTGACGACATGCGGGGAGACCTGGATGTGGTACTGGCCTGGGGTATCTGTAAGAATATAAGCCGTGATGAAATCCATCATCTGGTGGATGAGATTTATGATAAATACACCCGCGGGTGTATGGGGACAAATGACGGCCAGGGGACCGGGGAAGGTTAGAAACTGCCGGAACATGAGCGGCGGCTGTCCGCCTGTATATTCAGACATGTTCTGTAATAAGGCCAGAACCGTGATGTGCAGAAAGCACGGGTACGTTTCTGGATGTCAATGGAGGATTCGTATGTTATGTGAAAGATGTAAAATCCGGGAAGCCACGATCAAATACACTGAGATAATCAATGGCGTAAAAACGGAACATAACCTTTGCTCTCACTGTGCGAAGGAGATGGATTTCGGCCAGTACTCCGCCCTCCTGGATGGGGAGTTTCCACTGGGGAAGCTTCTTTCCGGCCTTCTGGGTCTGGAGGATGACGAGGAGGAGACCGATGTGAGGGGAAATGTAGTCTGCCCCACCTGCGGCACCAGCTTCGAGGATTTTGTGGAGAACAGCCGGTTCGGATGCGCTGACTGTTATGGCGTATTTGATTTGTTTATCAAAGATAAGATGAAGCAGCTTCAGGGAAGCGAGAGCCATAAGGGCAAGCATCCCAAATACAGAAGTACATTTGAAAAGGAGCACCCGGAGGCCTCAGGGGGCTCTGGGGAGGAAACAAAAGAGAACACAGACTGTCTGGCAGAGGCCGGTTCCCAGGATTCCCAGACCGCTGTGGTCAGAAAGCAGATTAGGGAGTTAGACTCCAAGCTAAAGGAGGCAGTGCGCCAGGAGGATTATGAACTGGCGGCCAGTTACCGGGACCAGATTAAAGAACTGAAAAAGGAGGCTGGAATCCATGAGTAAATGGTTTGAGGAAATAGACAGCAAAAACTCCAACGTGATATACAGCCGCGTCCGTCTGGCCAGGAACTGGGATGAATATGTGTTTCCCTCCAGGATGACCGCTGCCCAGTGCGGCGAGATGGTGGAACGCCTCAGGGAGGGACTTAAAGGACTTAAGGACCAGGATGGCCGGGATTTAAGCTACAGCCAGCTGAACCAGATGCAGGAGCTGGAGAAGATGGCTCTCAGGGAGCGCAGAATCCTTAACATGGCCTGTGTCAGCAGGAAGGAGCCGTCTGGACTGCTGCTGTCAGCTGATGAGTCGGGCAGTATTGTCCTGGGCGGAGATGATCACATCCGCATGCAGATACTGTCCCCCGGACTCAAACTGGATGAGCTGTGGCAGAAGGCGGATGTTCTGGATGATTATGTTAATGAACGGTTTTCCTATGCTTTTGACGAAAAGTACGGGTATCTCACCTCCTTCCCCACCAATGTGGGTACAGGACTGCGTGCCTGCGCGGTGCTTCACCTGCCCACCCTATCCCAGGTGCGCAAGTTCCAGAGCATTGTGGCGGATATGAGCCGGTTCGGGACTGCTATCCGCGGCCTGTACGGAGAAGGAAGCGACAACTATGGAAGCCTTTATGAGGTATCCAACCAGCGGACCCTGGGACAGTCCGAAAAGGAGATCGTGGAATTGGTTACAAAGGCAGCGGCCCAGCTCAACAACCAGGAAATGCGGGTCAGGAGCGCTACCCTTAATACCCAGCGCCTGGAGCGGGAGGATGAGGCATATAAGTCCTACGGTGTCTTAAAGTACGCCAGGAAGATAACGGAGAAGGATGCCAGGATATTCATTTCCCAGCTCATGGCAGGGGAAGAGGATGGACTGATGAAATTTAATGAGGAATGCTCCCTTTACAGCCTGATTATAGGAATTAAGCCGGCCAACTTAAATCTTTGGGCCAAACGGCCTTTGGATAAGGATGAGCTGGACGCTGTGAGGGCAGCTTATATAAGGCAGAACCTGCCTGAGATAATCTAGCTCAGCCATGGGCAGAGCCGGATTTAACACACTTGCAAGGAGGACATGACATTATGATGGAACGATATACACCGCAGGCCCAGGAAGCGCTTGGGCTGGCAGTGGGTGTGGCGGAGACACTGAACCATGGTTACGTGGGAACAGAGCATCTGCTCATTGGCCTGCTGCAGGAAGGGACCGGAGTGGCGGCCAAGGTACTGGAGGAAAACGGGGTGGAGGAAGACCGCGTCATTGAACTGGTTAGCCAGCTCATTGCCCCCAACCCAACGGTACAGACCGCGGACAGGACGGCCTATACCCCCAGGGCCCGCCGGGTCATAGAGAACAGCTACAGGGAGGCTGTCCGTTTTAAGGCAGCCCAGATAGGAACAGAGCACATTTTGATTGCCATGCTGAGGGAAGGGGACTGCGTGGCCAGCCGTCTTCTCAACACCATCGGGGTCAATATACAGAAGCTCTACATCGACCTGCTGGCAGCCATGGGTGAGGACGCTCCTGCCGCCAAGGATGACCTTCAGGGAGCCAGGGCCGGAAAGCGGGGCAATGCCACACCTACCCTGGACAGCTACAGCAGGAACCTGACCCAGCTGGCCACAGCGGGAAAACTGGACCCTGTCATAGGAAGAGAGCAGGAGATCCAGCGCGTGATACAGATACTGAGCCGCCGTACTAAGAACAATCCGTGTCTGATTGGCGAACCCGGCGTGGGCAAAACAGCCGTGGTAGAGGGACTGGCCCAGATGATTGCGTCCGGCAATGTGCCTGAAACCATAGCAGACAAAAGGGTAGTGACTTTGGACCTGTCCGGTATGGTGGCAGGATCCAAATACAGGGGAGAATTCGAGGAGCGTATTAAAAAGGTCATCTCCGAAGTGGTGGAATCCGGCGATGTGCTGCTGTTTATTGATGAAATACACACCATCATCGGAGCAGGCGGGGCCGAGGGCGCACTGGATGCATCCAATATATTAAAACCGTCCCTGGCCAGAGGTGAGATTCAGCTCATTGGAGCCACTACCATCAATGAGTACCGCAAGTATATAGAGAAGGATTCTGCCCTGGAACGCCGTTTCCAGCCGGTAACCGTGGATGAGCCTACAGAGGATGAGTCCGTAGCCATACTTAAGGGGCTCAGAAGCCGTTATGAGGAGCATCACAAAGTAGAGATAACAGACCATGCACTGGAGGCAGCGGTGAAGCTGTCCAGCCGTTATATTAACGACAGGTTCCTGCCGGATAAGGCTATCGACCTCATTGACGAGGCCGCTTCCAAGGTACGTCTCCAGAACTACACGAAGCCAGCTAAGATTAAGGATTACGAGGCTGAGATTGATGGTCTGGAGGAAGCCAAGGAGGAGGCCATCAAGAGGGAAGCCTACGAGAAGGCCGGAGAGATAAAGAAGAAACAGGAAAAGATACGGGAAAAGATAGCCCAGACCATGGAAAAGTGGCAGAAGGACAAGGAGAGCAAAAAGCTTATTGTCAGCGACAATGAAATCGCGGACGTGGTGTCCGGCTGGACCAGGATTCCGGTCAGGAAGCTGGCTGAGGAGGAATCAGAGCGTCTGAGGAACCTGGAAGGCATCCTGCACCAGAGGGTGGTGGGACAGGAGGAGGCGGTAACAGCCATTTCAAAGGCCATCCGCAGAGGCAGGGTGGGCCTTAAGGACCCCAAACGCCCCATTGGCTCCTTCCTGTTCCTGGGCCCCACAGGCGTGGGAAAGACGGAGCTGTCAAAGGCATTGTCAGAGGCCATGTTCGGTACGGAAAATGCCCTGATTCGCGTGGATATGTCCGAATATATGGAGAAGCACAGCGTGTCCAAGATGATAGGCTCACCGCCAGGATATGTGGGATATGACGAGGGCGGTCAGCTCAGCGAAAAAGTCCGCCGCAATCCCTACTGTGTCATTCTTTTTGACGAGATAGAAAAGGCCCATCCGGATGTGTTCAACATTTTGCTGCAGGTTTTGGACGACGGTCATATCACAGATGCCCAGGGACGCAAGATAGACTTTAAGAATACCATTATCATCATGACTTCCAATGCAGGGGCGGAGAATATCATTTCACCCAAACGCCTGGGATTCGGCATGGTAAGCGATGCCAAGGCAGATTATAATTTCATGAAGGACCGTGTTATGGATGAGGTGAAACGCCTCTTTAAGCCTGAGTTCCTAAACCGTATTGACGAGATTATCGTGTTCCATCAGCTGACAAGGGAGCATATAAAGGGAATCGCGGATATCATGCTGGGCACCATCGGCAAACGCTGCAAGGAACAGCTGGGCATAGGGCTTGAGGTAACGGACAGCGCCAGAGAGCACCTGATTGATAAGGGATATGACGATAAATACGGGGCAAGGCCTCTGAGGCGCACCATCCAGAACCTGGTGGAGGACCGGATGGCTGAGGAGATGCTGGATGGCCGCATCAAAGCCGGATCCCTGGTGGAAGTGGGATTTGACGGGGAAAAGCTTACCTTTAGCGTGAAAGCAAAGACAGCCAGGCCAAAGGCGGCCGCCAAACCAGCCAACAAACCAGCCGCCAAACCAGCCTCAGCCGGGGAAGGTTCTGAGGATAAGAGCAAGGCGGCGGGGAGCAAAAGCAGGGCCGGACGCGTCTCCGGTAAGAAGAAGGAGACCCCGGCGCCCAAGGCTTAACAGCATCTGTAGCAGTTTATACAAATTAAGAATATTTTCACTAGTTATTTCTCGGTGATTGTTGTATAATTTTTATGAAGAGGTTATACTTAAGCACAATTAGCAGGAGGATAAGAAGATGCCGGTCATTGAAGAGTTAATCTGCATAGAGCAGGATGGCACCATTAGTTTTGGCAATTACAAGTTAGGACAGAAGGCTAAGAAGTCCGATTTCGAATATCAGGGAGACATGTACAAGGTCAAGACCTACAACGAGATTACCAAACTGGAGCGCAATGACATGTTTGTTTATGAATCTGTACCCGGAACAGCTGCAGAGCATTTCAAGGTTACGGATGAGGACGTGGAATTCGCGGTGGAAGGCAGCAGGGATGCACAGATTACCATACAGCTTGAGAACGATACGGATTACGAGGTTTACGTTGACGGTGCAGCCGTAGGCAGCATGAAGACTAACATGAGCGGCAAGCTCAGCGTAAGCGTGGAACTGGAAGAAGGGGTATCGGTTCAGGTTAAGGCTGTAAAGAGAGCATAAAACTTAAGTATCATACAGGCTGGAAGCGATTCCAGCCTTTTTCTGTCAAGTTTTTTAAATATTGATTCCATAAATATGAGGAGGCTATCATGGCAAAAGCGAGAACCACCGCATTTTTCTGTAAGGAATGCGGATATGAATCATCCAAATGGATGGGGCAGTGTCCTGCCTGCAAGGCCTGGAATTCCATGGTGGAGGAACCGGTATCAAAACCGTCAGGCAGCCAGGGCGGGTTAGGGCGCCTGGCTTCGGGGAGCCAGAAATCCCCGGTTCCGGCAGCCAGACCATCTCTTCTGTCAGAGATTGACATAGAGGAGCAGGACCGTATATCCACTGGCTTTGGAGAACTGGACCGGGTGCTGGGAGACGGAATCGTGGCCGGCTCCCTGGTGCTGGTGGGGGGAGACCCGGGTATCGGAAAATCCACCCTTTTGCTTCAGGTATGCCGGAATCTGGCGGGCGCAGGCCAGCGGGTTCTGTACATATCAGGGGAGGAATCCTTAAAACAGATTAAGATGAGGGCAAACCGTATCGGTCCGGTAACCGGGGAATTAAAATTCCTGTGTGAGACAAGCCTGGAGCATATTGAGAGGGCCATTGACACTGAGAATCCCCAGATTGCAGTCATTGACTCCATACAGACCATGTACAGGGAGGAGATATCCTCTGCTCCCGGAAGCGTCAGCCAGGTAAGGGAGTCCACAGGAATCCTGATGCAGATAGCAAAGAGCCGGGGAATCGCCATTTTTGTGGTGGGGCATGTGACAAAGGAAGGCGTGGTGGCAGGCCCCAGGGTACTGGAACATATGGTGGATACGGTACTCTATTTTGAGGGAGACAGGAATGCGTCCTACCGCATTCTGCGCAGTGTGAAAAACCGGTTTGGATCTACCAATGAGATAGGTGTATTTGAGATGCAGGAACAGGGGCTGGCAGAGGTGGAGAATCCCTCTGAATACATGCTGGACGGCCGGCCGGAGGAAGCCTCGGGCGCAGTGGTATCCTGTTCCTTTGAGGGCACCAGGCCCATCCTTTTAGAGGTACAGGCCCTGGTGACGGAAACGAATTTCGGTATGCCCAGGCGGACGGCGGCCGGTACGGATTACAACCGTGTGAACCTGCTGATGGCAGTGCTGGAGAAGCGCTGCCGCTATGAGATGTCGCGGCTGGATGCCTATGTGAATATAGCGGGAGGCATGAAGATGAACGAGCCAGCCCTGGATCTGGCCATTATCATGGCCCTTATGTCCAGCTACAAAGACCGGCCCGTGGATCCGAAAATGCTCATATTCGGGGAGGTGGGCTTGTCAGGAGAGGTCAGGGCCGTATCCCAGGCCAGCCAGCGTGTGAATGAGGCTGCCAAGCTGGGCTTTACCGCCTGTGTGCTGCCGAGCGTATGCGCGGATAAGATGAAGCCTGTGGAGGGCATACGTTTGATTGGGGTATCCAATGTGCGGGAGGCCATTGGAATCATGTAAAAGAGCCTGGGTTGGGATGGGAATTGGGATGGGAAGGGAGGGTCCGATGTCTGTAAAGAGGAGTTCCCTCCCGACCCGGGCCGGACCATTAGGACAGGAAAAATACTTTTTTGAAAAAACAGTTGACACTTTCTCAAACCTGTGGTATTCTAATTGAGGTTCAGAAATGCGCCAAACAAAAAGGGGAATAGTTCAATGGTAGAGCAGCGGTCTCCAAAACCGTAGATGGGGGTTCGAGCCCCTCTTCCCCTGCTGACTATTTTAACGAATAGCCCAACCCGAAGAGAGTCGAGGAATCTTATTTTATAAGGTTTCTGGGCTTTTTCTTTTGCATAATAAAGTCTGGCTTATGAATTTTAACAGAATTTGAATATGTAACCAAGATGTAACCGTTTAAGTGTATAATCGTACATATGTGTAGTACAGAATTGTAAATTGGAGGAAATCATTCGTGAATAAGAATAAATTAGTGAAAAGAACTTTGGCCATTGTACTATCAGCAGCAATGGTATTTACAAATATTGGCCATTCCCCGACTGTTGCGTATGCAGCCAGCGGAAACAGTGTGGACTTCATGGTATCAGGAACGGATTTTGTTGCTGCTATTGAAGACATGATTCATTCAGGAGCAGAGCCATTAAAACAAGAGGAGCTGGATTTTACCAATGGAAAAGCAGAAAAGTACTATCAGTTTTTCTTTGATGGGGAGGACCCGGTATATGAGTTCTATCCGGAATTTGATGGTCAGGATATGGAGTTTTTGTCCGCCTTCCGGAAGCAGCGGATGATACATATTCCCTTACTGGTGAGGAAGAGATTATATTTCTATATATTAACAATAGTGAGGATACCATAAGCTGCTCAACAACAATCTTAATGTCAGATGGCAGTGAAAAGAGGACAAAAAGGGTTACAGTCAAGGACTATGAAACTGCGTTTGGTGATAACAGAATTGAGTATAAATCCAATACATCTGCCACGGGCCAGACAGAGGCTGAAATACCTGAATCCGATGCAGCAGAAATTGAGAAACCCGGAACAGATGCACCAATGGTGGAAACACCTGAAACCAGTATGGAAGAGTCCGGGGTGACAGAACCAGAGACAGGCTCTGGGATTCCTGACCAGGAAACAGAGGAAAAGGAAAACGAAGCTGTTGAGACGGATGAAGTGATAGAAGATACCAAGCCGGAAATCGTTGAAAAGTCAGAGCCAGAGACGCAGTCTCCTGATGTATCGGAAGAGGGAAAAACACAGGCTGATAGTCCCGTGGCTTCCCGTATCAGGCATGCAGTTCCTGTCGTGGCGGCAGTGGATACAGGAGAAGAGAATTCTACGATTGAACCCAGTGTTGATAAGCAGCAGGAGGATACAGAAACAAGTGGAACCCATGATGATTCAGAAAAACATAGTAATGATAAGGACAATGAAACTGTAGGCAACGTACCTAAGGAATCCTCTGCAGAGGCAGAGTCTGAAACGGAGTCATTGACAGAGGAAAGCGGGAAGCAGACAGAAGCGCCTGCCGATGAAACCGGAGAAGAAACAACTGCAGTTGAGTCATCTGAACCTGCAACAGATATTCAGACCCCTTCAGAGGAAAGCCGGACAGAGACATCTGAGGAGACTCAGACAGAGACATCCGAGGAGACTCAGCCAGTAGAATCAGAACCCGTCCAGGTTACGGAAACCCAGGAAAGCCAGATTTCGACAGAGACGGAAAGCATCCCGGTGAGTTCCATTGGTAATGGTGATCTTGTGGGGATGGACGGATGCAGCACTGCAAAGGCATATGTAACAACACTGAAGAAATTGAAAGTATTAGATGAGGTGGACGGATACCGTGTCACATATGAGATTACCCCCGAAGACAAGGCGGCAATTGTAGATAAGTGTGACAGGGTTAAAGCAGGAGAAAGCGTTACCTTTGGTGTAGAGGAACAAGAGGGTTTTCGTGTTGGGCAGGTAGAGGCAAATGGAGATGTGGTGGAATCCGCATACAGTGAGGAAAACATCGTGTGGTTTACTCTGGAGTATGTAGAGGAAGACTTGGAAATCCTTATAACGATGGTTCCGGATGGTACATCTATGCCTTTTAACAAAACGATCTCAATGGATGATGGTATGGATATTACCATATCCGCTTTGCCGGGTGTTCTTCCTGAAAATACGGAGGTTACAGCCGAAATTGTAACATCACAAGTTGAGGAGGCAATCAGGTCTGACCAGTCAGAAGAGGGACGGGAAATTATAGCTGCTCCTGCTTATGATATTAACCTGTGTCTGGATGGAGAAAAGCTGGATGATGAAATCTGGAACAGGAATGGTGCTGTTACGGTAAGTTTTTCAGGCCCTCTTATGGACCAACTGATTCAGGAGTCACAGATGGCCCAGGTTCTCTGGGTAAAGGATGAGGACAACAGCACAGAAGTAATGGAAGGCAGTTATAAGGATATTACCCGGGAGGGTACAACTGAAGATCTAAGTTTTGAAACCAGTCATTTTACGACGTTTGCTGCTGTCTTTGCTGTAGCGCCGGATATATCTAATGTATTTAATATTGATGAACATGGACTGATGGATAAGGATTTTCCTAAACTTGTTGTCCGGGATAAAGACGAAAATACACTTGATATTGAGATTACAGAACAGGAAGATGGGGCCAGGAGGGTTACCTTGAAAGATGGAAAACCTCTTCCAAGGAACATAAGCACCTGGTTTGAGATTTCCTACGATTTTAAGAATAGTTCAGACCCATTTTTTGAAACTTACAGTGTACAGAAGGGAGACCATTTTACATATCAGTTCCCGTCAAATATTTTATATGACAAAAAGCAGACTGTTGTAAAAGATATCAATGGAGGAGAAGCTGTCATTGGAACGGCATCCATCAATGCAGAGGGTTACATGGATGTTGAAATAACAGCTGAAAATGTAGGCCAGAATTATCGCGGCACGGCAGAAGCCGGTGGTAAACTGGATTTGGAAAAGGTTTTAGAGGAAAAAAATGAAATCACTCTGGTGGGTGACGAAGTGGAGTACATTATGGAACTGGTGCCGGCTCCGGTGCAGGAAAATTACTCTGTAAAAGTAGTCAAAGGACCCAAGAGCGGAAAGTGGACAGACCAGGATATCAGGTATGATGAGAATAGGCTTCCTTCAGCTTTGCAGTACCATGTAACCGTGACAGCTGATGCGCAGAACAGCGGCCCAATAACCAATGTAAAAGTAAGCGATACCTTGGGGAACACCAAAAACGGAACGATTGTATTTGACAAGACCCAGGAAATCAAATTTGAATCCAATAATCAGGATACTGTTATAGACAATGTTACTTTCGGCGGCATGAGCAATGGGGGAAAGACCATAGGTATCCAACTGAATACAAAGGATGGAATGCCGGCCTCTATGATGCCTGGAGAGTCTGTTAGTTTATCTTATTGGGTAAAGCTTGGAGCCGGTGCTTGGAGCGGTCAGAATACCGGGAATTCTTCAAAAGAGATGTCCGCATCCCTGTTTTTGGAACTTAAGAATACAGTTAATGTGACAGCGGATAAAAAAGTATCGGGCAGTGACAGCACTACATTTAAGAGGACCATAGAATGCGTTACCAAGAGTGGAATTGTACATTATAATTATGAGATAGATGGTAAGACTGAGCCGGTTGTCATTGAGTATCATGTTTTTGTAAATCCCAGGCTGATTAATATGACCGGATGGACGATTGAGGATAAGCTGGATAAAAATCAAAAGTATCTGGGAAATGTAGAAGTTATTGCTTATACTGGCAAAAATGGAACCTCACTTGGGAAAGTGGATGACATTGAACCAATAATTTCTAAGAATCCCCAAACATGGAAATATGTCATTGAAAATCCAGGAAAATATTACTATGATTTCAAATACTTTACCACTCCTAATGAAGCAACAGAAAGCAATCTCAGTAACGAAATAAAGATAACATGGCCAGGCGGAGGTTCTGGAGGCATAGGCGGAAGTACCGGTGTCGGATTCCTGTACAACACCTATACCATGACAAAGAAGAACTTAAGCAGCAACATGAAATCCAGCAATAACATTAATTCCGGCGGGGTATATGAGCCTGTCAATAATACAGCCGGAAATGTTGGGTGGGGGGATGAATTTGGCACAATCCGCTGGCAGAGCGTGCTTACCCCATATGCAGACGGGCAGACGAAAGGCGCCACGATTCCAGCGGGCACTGTCTATAAAGATTCTCTCAGCGTAATTAAGTGGGGAAATAAAAATAAGGAAGATGCTGCCCGTGCAAATATGCATACATTCAAGGATGATGGCAGCTTTAAGGCTTCCTTTGTTCTGAAAGACGGTAATGGCAGGGCTATATCTCCGGATGATGGGACCTATACATTATCATTTGATGAAAAACTTGGAAACCGTGGATTCAGCGTAGTGTTTTCAAAAGATGTCCCAGGACCGGTTGTCATTGAGTATGAGTCCTTCGTGGATTTAGAGATGTTGGAAAATGTGGGGGTTTTTGATAAAGACGGAACAAAAGATAATCTGCGGTTCAAAAATGTAGGTGAGATGACAATCAATGGGACAACATGGAAGAGCGCTACCTCTCAGCCATATTACATCGAAGATTATATTTCAAAGAACTGGGTAAAAAATGATACGAAAGCAGGCACCATCACATGGAATCTGAATATCAACAAGGGATATGGGAATGATGCACCCCAAAATCTGGGGCGTTTCACGGTTGATGTTATTGAGTATATACCGGAAGGACTAACTCTGGACCATATTAAATTCCAGAGCATGAACTATACGCTGAAACCAGAAAAGGGAGATTACGATATAGATGGAAATAAAGTGACCATCCACCTTAACACGGTTGCTAGAAACTTTTCTGGTTACAAGATGAGCAAACATATTAACCTAAACATCATAACCAAGGTTACAGATCCATCTATAAAGAGTTTTACAAACAGCGCCCAGATGGTTATTGATGGAAATATGCTTCATAAAGTATCAGCTACGACTGGTTTTGATAAGAGCTTCCTGAAAAAAGGAATGGCATACAGCCGCGACACGGCGCCGTATGCTGAATATACAATTCTGGTCAACCAGCCAGGGGCAGATATCAGCAATGGTACCCTGACCGTAATTGATACCTTAGGAGTACCCGGGAAAATGGCATATGTTCCGGACAGCTTTAAGGTAACAAATGCAGAAAACGGGACACCTATAGAAGAAGCGAATATCAGGGTGGGAAAAGACAGTTTTGGCAATGACAGTTTTGAGATTTCCAATCTTCCGAACAAAACGCCCATTAAGATTTTTTATAAGGTAATGATTACAGGAGCTATAAATGAAACCGTTGATACGAAGAACACAGCATCCCTGCTCTACAGCAGAGAAGGTATAATTACCGAAACCATTGAGCGCAGCGTCACTATTGTAAAAGCCGCCTTTACAGGAGGAGGAAAATTTTCTATAAAACTATACAAGGTGGATCAGAATAAACAGCCGCTGACAGGAGCTGCCTTTACGCTGAGCAAAGTATCAGAAGTGGGAAGCCCGGATTTAGAATATGTGGGAGAGTTTACCCCGGTAATTGATTCTGGGAATCCGCAGGCAGGCGCAGCAGTGCTGATAACGGGACTGGAGAAGGGGCAGCTGTATTATCTGGAGGAGACTACGGTGCCGGAAGGATATCAGAAGGCAGAAGGGGAGTATTTTATCATTCCGGATAGGGAGAATGGTATTGGGGTGCCGGATGGAGCGATAGCCATAGAAAATGCCGGAACACCTCATGTAGTAGAGAACATTAAGAATTCCGGTACATTAAAGCTGACCAAAGATGTAAACGGCAGGGAATCAGGCAGTGATTTTGAGACCGATTTCTACTTTACAGTCTATGGTGGAGACCGATACTACGATAGGGATGGATCCTACGCCGACCTGAGGACTGTAAAACTTCACTATGATTCCAGGATTGCTGATAACAGCCTCATACTGTCGCTGCCTATTGGAGAATATGTGGTGAAAGAAGTGGCAGACGCAGAGGGGACGCCTATTAACGGTGATAATTTCTATTATAATGTACAGATAAATGGTGAGGACAGGAATGAAGCGGTCATAGCTATTGAAAAAGAACAGCAGGCGGAATGTCTGGTAAAGAATCTATATGAAGCAGATGGAAATCTCCAATTCACTGCCATGAAGACAATGGAAGGAAGGCCTTTGGAAGAAGGGGAATTTACTTTCCGTATATACGAGGGAGACACGCTGAAAGCGGAAGCTCAAAATGGACTAAACGGAGTTATCCTGTTTCCGGAGATTAACTACAAAGCCAATGATGCGGGCAGACATACCTACACAATCATGGAACAGAAGGGTACATTGACAGGTGTTGACTATGATGATACTGTTTATACTGTGACGGTAGAGGTTACGGACAATCATGACAGAACAGTGAGTGCAGAAATAGTAAATATCCAGAGGTCTGATGGTGCTGAGGCAGAGGTGATACAGTTTAATAATGTTTACCATGAGAATCCAGAAACCACACCGGATCCGTCTCCAAATCCAAACCCAAACCCATCTCCTTCTCCGGGAGGGAGTACTGGAGGAGGCGGCGGTACTTCCAATACTGGGGGTGGACGGTACCAGCCTTCTGATGGCGGACCAGGAGTTACAATCAGTATTACCCCGGAAGAGGTTCCTATGGCTCAGATTCCCAGCCAACCAGACTCTCTGATTACGATTTTGGATGACGATGTACCGCTGGCACCACTGCCAAAGACAGGTGATATGTCAGTTGATCATTATATGCTGACTGTGATATCAATGTTACTGACAGGGATTTATCTAGCGTTGACGAAAAGAAAAAAGGAATGATTATTCAGTAATATTATTTTAAGCATTATGTTAGCATCATAGAGCAGATGCTCTGATGTTTGAAAGGGCAGCCGCTTCACAAGTGAAAAATTGTGAAGCGGCTGCCTCTTTTTTTATTTTCTCTTCAAGACCAATACTGATGCGGTGCAGATAATGGGCGTCATCTGTATCCGGTGAATCTTCCCTGTAGTGGCTGCCGTAGCTTTCTTTTCTTTGCTTCCTGATATGCCTGCGGTGTTCAGGGTGTGCAGATACAGATTTCCCATACCGCCGCTGGTGGGGATGACGGCCTTTACAGACAAGGTAAGGAGCTGTACCAGTCATGGCACAGCTGACCGCTGGTCCGGTATGGTCAGCGCTTGAAATATCCTACATTGAAATGGAACTGCATGGCGTCATAAAAATCAGAATAACTGCCGGCTTTCAATGCATGGCAGATACGCTGGTGTTTTTCAACGGTAAGTTCCATGTTGCTGTGGGTAGTCTTTACTTTATAGTACCGGTCACAGGCCCAGAAAAACTCTATAATGGACTTTAGCAGCCGGTTATCCACATCCTGGAACAGGATTTTATGGAAGGCGGCGTCGGTTTCGGCAAATTTCACGCCGTATACGGAGGAGTGGGAACGTTTAATCTGATTAAACAGTTCCTCCATGGTAACCACCTTTTCTGACAGAAGCGCAATGCCCTTTTCTGTCATGCGGTCAAATGCATCTTTTGCGAATCCCAGTTCCAGGACGCGCCTCAGTTCCTCAATCTCCTTGTGGAGCTGGTCCTCATCACTGATACTGTATATGAGATTGCTCTGGAAAAAATCCGTATTAAATTCCTGAATCACGATACCCACGCCGGGAGTGGAGTGGACCGCCCCGGTTATCTCCAGTGATTTAATAGCTTCCCGGAGCACATTACGGCTGACTCCCAGCATCTCGCACATCTTCATCTCCGATGGAAGCTTGTCACCTGGCAACAGGTGATTTTTTTCTATGTAGCTTTTGATTTCGTCGTAAACCTGTAAATACAGACGCCGGGACTTGAGGTTTTTCATACCGGTAGATTCTGCCATGTCTGATATTCTCCCTTAATATGTAATTGTTAAAATAATAATTTATAGGACTATCATATTTCATCATGAAAGAAAAGTCAATACGATATACATATACAACAAAAATATATGGAATAAATTATATATTATACACATATATACAATCCAAACATTTTAATATATTGACATATATGTCAGATTAACGTACAATAAAGCTGTATTGATTAATAAATACAGCAACATGCTACATACTTTGTAGTACAAAGTACAAATATAAAAGAAATGGAGGTTACGTAGTATGAGAAAAAGAAGATTGGTGAGCCTGTTGTTGGCGGCATCCCTTGCAGCCAGCGCATTGGCCGGATGTGGTTCGGGAGGAAAGACGGAAACCACTGCGGCAGCGGCAGGAGGACAGACTGAAGCGGCAGGCGGGACAGCAGGGGAGACCGGGGCGGCAGGCGGGACAGCAGGGGAGACCGGGGCGGCAGGCGGGACA
>OLRN01001127.1_pt1 | contig 15553 bp, 10 predicted proteins | sample 1673001 | NCBI WGS metagenome assembly OLRN01 (sample SAMEA3136745, study PRJEB25190) | human gut metagenome | biome: human gut; feature: human-associated habitat; material: faeces | place: Austria | collected 2013 | reverse complement strand
GTACATTTTTATCCACTGTGCCAGATACACAATGCGCGATAAAAGACTCTTCCGCCTGTATTGCAGGCGGACAAGTATTCTGCGGGAGGTGAGCAGCGATCCATCCGTCTCTGTACGATTTCTGCGCCGGGCATGAACAAACTCACCTGCTGGCACAATGGGACGATGAACGCAATGCGCCGCTCACGCCGAAGGATGTGACCTACGGAAGCCATCAAAAGGTATGGTGGCGATGCCCCCAAGGCCATTCCTACCGTTCCGAAGTCAGAATCCGCGCGCGGGGAACGGGCTGTCCCTTCTGTGCGGGCCGCGTTGTTCTGCCGGAGGAAAACTCTCTGGCGGCAAAATTCCCTGATCTGCTTTCGGAGTGGGACACGGAAAAGAATTCTCCGCTGCTGCCGACGCAGGTCATGCCGGGAGCACACCAGAAGGTCTGGTGGAGGTGTCCGAAAGGACATAGCTGGCAGGCGAGCGTTGCCAGCCACGTCACATCAAACGCAGGCTGTCCGTTCTGCGCGGGACAAAAGGTCCTGTCCGGATTCAATGATCTCACTTCGCTGCATCCGCAGCTTGCTGAACAGTGGGATCGGAAAAAGAACGGTGCGCTGACGCCGGAGGCGGTGAGCGCATATTCCAATCGCCGCGTGTGGTGGCTCTGTGACAGAGGACATTCCTTCTGTGCGGTCATTGCCCACCGTGTGAACAGGGGGAGCGATTGTCCATATTGCACCAACCGCAAGGTCCTGCCGGGATTTAATGATCTGGAGACCAAGGAGCCGGTGATCGCATCGCAGTGGCATCCGACCCTTAACGGCAGTTTCACGCCACAGCAGGTGACGCCCGGCAGCAGCCGGAGGGCCTGGTGGCTGTGTGAAAACGGCCACGCGTGGAAATCGGTCATCAGCAGCCGTACAGGAAAGCAGCGCTGCGGCTGCCCCGTCTGCGCAGGCAGGCCGCTGAGCCAATGTACGGCGATTCTAACTGAACAATCGGCCAGACCGCCGAATCTCGGCGCGGCCATGGACGTTGTGCGCCGCAGGCTGGGGGACAGTAAAGCTAATTCCCTTGCCATGCGGAGCGACGTATATTCCCCGTGCCAACCGGAAACGTTTTCGAATGATTCCGGTTCACATAATTACCCCAAAAATCTTATAGGAGGAAAGCTATGAAACACATAACAAGCAAGCTCTTGTCTCTGCTGCTGACGCTGGCCATGCTCCTGAGCATAATCCCCGCGGCGTATGCAGAGGGGACAGAGGGCACGACCGAGGGTAGTACCTCGACCGAAAAAGTCGTCGCCAAGGACGGCGAGACGACCGCCACGACCGAAACGCTCGGCGGCAGCACGACCGTGACGGGCACGAACGCGGCAACGGCTGTTGGCGACGGTACCGAAACCAATCCCTACACCCTCGAACAGCTGAGCAAAATGACCCGCGATGCGTACATCGAAGCGCAAACCCGTCTCGGCGGCACGATGTACGTCACCGTCGGCGACTACAGCTACGACACCAACGGTACACTCGGCAACGGCGTCAGAAACGACAAGCCGGGTCAGACCGAGGATCGCAACGTCCTGAACGGCTACAACTCCAACGGCTATCTGGGCGAGAAGAACGACGGCGCGAACGGCAAGAACATCGTCTTTGTCGGCGGCTCCATCACCAGCGGCGCGAACGGCTACACCAGCATCGACAACATCGGCACGTCCCTGCTGCTGGCTGTCCCCGCCTACACCAACGTGACCTTTGAGGGCATCACGTTCAACAACGTCATGAGCTTCGACTACCAGCTCTACACCGGCCCGTGGAGCCAGCTGGGCGAGCTGAAGTTCGACGGCTGCACCTTCAACGGCATCATCGTCGGCGCGATCGCCGCGCAGACGCTGACCTTCAACGGCTGCGAGTTCAAGAACTACACCAACGAAAAGTCTGCAAACAACTCCAACCCGACGTGGATCCGTCCCGCCTACGGCAACTGGAAGAAGGACGACAACGAGGGTCAGGGTGACGATTTCCGCTCCCTCACCACCATCAACTTCACCGGCAACAAGGTCACCAGCACCCGCCCCGTGAAGTCTGAGTACATCTCCCAATGGGACATCAGAAGTAAGGTCACCGCAACCGGCAATTACTTCGACATCAGCGCGCAGAAAACGGATGAACCGACGGAGATCAAGAATGTTGGCTTGTATCTCGGCGCTCACACGGATGCAAACGCGTTTGATCTGGTGGTGGACAACAACACCAAGAGCGACAAGACCGCCGCGCTCTACACCATTCCCAAGGGCAAAACGTCTCTGCCCGCCGGCTCGACGGTGAAGGACACCGCTGGCAAGGATATTGAGCTGACCGACGCGCTCAAGTGGAAGGGCACAAAGGACGATGGTCTTACGCTGAAAACCGAATGTGAAGCAAAGATTGGCAATGCGTATTACGCCACCCTCGCCGACGCCTTTGCGGCCGCAAACAAAACCGGCGACACCGTGATCGAGCTGCTGGACGACATCAATATGACCGGTAAGAACTGGACGCCGTTGGGTGTGGATGGATACCATGGTCAGGGCGTCATCACCCTGAACGGCAACGGCAAGACCATCACCGGCCTGAGCGCCCCCTTGTTTGCGGGCGGCTTTGCGGGCAAATCCGGCATTGTGATCAAGGATCTGACCATTGCTGGTGCGGATATCAACGACACAACGAATAATCAGGGAATCGGCGCATTTATCAACTGCGTGGATTCCATGACTCGAATCGAACTGGATAACTGCCATCTGAAGAACAGCAAAATTGTCAGCACCGGCGGCGCGCGCGTCGGCGGTCTGATTGGCTGGACATCCGGCTATAACAACCAGAACGACGGCCCGGTCGATACCAAGGTCACGCTTACAAACTGCTCCGTCGAGAATGTGACGATTGAGGCGAAGGGCTCTGTCGGCGGCCTGATCGGTCACGCCGGTGCGAATCCCGCCACCTACCACACCATCACGGGCTGCACTGTAAAGGACAGCACTCTGAAGTGCACTGAGACGGGAAAGAGCTGGCGCGTCGGCGATCTGGTCGGCACGGCGAATGTCGGTCAGGTCACCGTTGACGCTGCTACTTCCGCAAGCCAGAATACCTTAACGCAGGAAAATGCAGACCCCCAAGAGCCCGAAGACAGCATCTTCGGCCGTAAAGAGGTCGGCAAAGCCGGTCTTGTGATCATTGACAACAAGGTCGTTGCCGCCGGTACTGCTTACGGCGATATTGTTAACAAGAACGCCAACGAAGTGCTTGTGGAGGTTTCGAAGGGTCATTGGGTGAAGCCGAACGAGGATACGGTCGCTATGATCGGGTCAAAGGAGTACACCACCCTCCCCGACGCTATCACCGCCGCTGACGAAAACGCGACCGTCACGCTGCTGAAGGATGTGACCGTTATAAAGCCGATTGAAGTCACGAAGAGCATGACGCTTGATCTGAACGGTCATGTACTGACTGCTGCGACGGCATCGGATAGAAGTGAATCTAAGGATGAGAAAAACAGTGCGATTTGGGTCACTGCTAAAAATGTAAACTTGACCATCAACGGCATGACCGCAGGAAGCGGCATGAAGATGGGAGACACGCATAATACCGAATGGAAGACGAAAGTCTGGGGATTTGTTGACCTTCGCGAAGGTTCTGCCGGCTCTACAGTGACGATTAACGGCGGATCTTACACCGGAAGCACCTGCGCAAGCGACAGCTACCACTACACTGCATTGTTTACGGTGGGCAGTGAGAGCAAGTTGGTCCTGAACAATGTCAGCGCCGAGACGGACGAGCGCGTTGTGAAGGCTTCCGGCTGTGGTGAGGTCATTGTCTCCGGCGGCACCTATAACATCACTGGTATCAATGCATTCTTGGGCGCTGCTTTTGAAACCAAGACCGCATCGTTCACCGACATGAAGCTGACCGCAAAATACGGCGGCTGCGTGCAGGTTGGAAGCAATGCAACATTGGAAAATTGCGAGATCAAAGTTACGGATATCAGAACTGGAGATGGCACGTACTTGAATTGTGCGGTGGCTGTTCAGTATGGCGGCACCGCCACTGTAAAGAGCGGCACCTATACCGCTCCGTATGCTGCCTATGTTTACAACTCCGGCGGTACGATCAACATTGAGAACGGTACATTTACCGGTGTTGTTCGCGCTGATGCTACAACTGACACAACAGCTGTTATCAATATCAAAAATGGCTCTTTCAATGGCGAAATTCAGAAGGGCGGCGGCCCGGGCAGCGAGACCATCTCCATCACCGGCGGCACGTTCAGCTTTGATCCGAGCACGAAGGTCAAGAACAACGGGACAGACTACATCGTCAAGCGCGCTGGCAGCGAGGGCGCTTATACCTACACGGTTCTTGCAAAATCCGGTTTGACCTCCGGCGTGTATCTGACCGACCCCTCCGGCGCTCTGGCAAGCAATTACTATGTGAGCAGCACCGCGAACGGTGTCTGGACGGTCAGCTACTCTGCGCCCAGCTCCGGCGGCGGTTCCAGCTCTTCCTCCAGACGCTATGACGTCTCCGCGCCCTCTGTCAAGCACGGCGATGTGACCGTCAGCCCCAAGAGCGCCTCCAAGGGCGATACCGTGACCATCACCGTCAAGCCCGACAGCGGCTATGAGCTGGACACCCTGACCGTGAAGGACGCCAGCGGCAGCAAGATCAAGGTGAAGGATAAGGGCGACGGCAAGTTTACCTTTACCATGCCCGCCTCCAAGGTGACGGTTTCCGCGGAATTCGCTGAGATCGAGACGCTGGACTTCGCGGACGTTCCCACCGACGCCTACTACTATGAGGCTGTGAAGTGGGCCGCCAAGAAGGGCATCACCGGCGGTATTGGCAACGGCCTCTTTGGGCCGAACCAGCCTTGCACCCGCGCACAGATCGTCACCTTCCTGTGGCGTGCTGCCGGTTCCCCCGAACCCAAGACCATGAGCAGCTTCGCCGATGTGTCCATGGATGCCTATTATGCAAAGGCAGTTGCATGGGCAGTAGAGAATGGTATCACCACCGGCACGGGCGATGGCAAATTCAGTCCTGACGCCACTTGCACCCGTGCCCAGAGCGTGACTTTCCTGTTCCGTGCCATTGGTAAGCTGGTCGATAGCAAGGCAGAGTTCAGCGATGTTCTTACCGATAGCTACTATGCAAACGCTGTGGCATGGGCGGTGGAGAACGGCGTCACAAACGGCATTGGTGATGGCCTGTTCGGGCCGGACAATAGCTGCACCCGCGCACAAATCGTTACTTTCCTTTTCAGAGCCTATCAGGGCAAGTAAGAACCCAAGCGGCAGGGAGCCTCTATTGAGGCTCCCTGCCTTTCTCTGTATATCATGGAGCATGATAGCAATCAACTATGAACACATCTCCATGCGCACATTTCTCAATCCGCAAAATACTCGGGCCTGCCAATCGAGGTGAAGCCGCTTTTCCCCGTCACCACCACATTATTCTCGCTGCTGGCGCAGTGGATGATAAGCACATTGCCGCTGCCGTCAAATCCGCAGACAATGCCGACATGGGAATCCTCCGGGTAAAACACAAGGTCGCCCGGCTGGGCATCGCTCCAGTCAATGGGGGTACAGTAGCTGTGCTGTGCCGTAGCCCCACCGCCATGCCCAATGACATATTGTCCGCCGCTCTGGTTGTAGAATACCCAATCCACCATTCCCGAACAATCCAGTCCGAAGGGCCGCACGGTGCCAGTGGTGGAACTGCCCTCGGCTGTGACCTCCATCGGCATTCCCCAGCGGGAGTCCCAGCCGATTACCAAAGATTTTCCTCCCCAAAAATAATGGACTCTGCCCAAGAGCTGATATGCTGTCAGCACAACTTCTCTGCGTGCCTCGCTGAGATTGGCGGGGAGGTTTTCCATGATCTTCGCTACCTCGTCGGGACTCAGCTCAATGTCCTGGTAGCTACCGGTGAGCGCCGCGAACAGTTCCTGATACTCCGGCTGCATCAGTTCCTCCAACAGCTTGTGCTGCTCGGCGTTGAACCGATACTCGTCCGCCATTTGCAGATGATCCTTGACTGTGACAGTGATGTGCAGGATGACGGTATCGCTTTCATCCTTGTCGCCTGAGATGGTTTCCACCCAATAAGAGATGGCGTTCATATCCCAGAAAATCTGCCGCAGAATATCCAGCTTTTCTTCCGTCAGCGTCGCCACCTCGTCCGGCGACGATGCATCTGTCGTTGTCCGCACAGCATAAACAGCCAGCACATCCCGCCAGTTAGAGATCATGGCGGCGCTGCCCGCGTTGTCCATATCCAGTTCGTCATAAGAGTTCTCCGCCTTGATCTGCTCGATGCGGTCTGTGAACTCCGTGTTCAGCATCGTCACAGCCTCCGGCATCGTATATCCGGTGCCGCTGTCCTCGCCGGAAAAGAAAATTCCAAACGGTGACGCAATCAGGAGCCCGATCAGGCAGATGACTAACACCATCGAGAGAACCGTGCTGCCGCCCGCCATCATCGCCGCCGCAAGGCTTCTGGCGGCGGACAGGATGGCCCGCAGCGCCCGTCCTGCCGCCTGGGATGCTTTCTGCGCGGTGGCCTGCGCCGCTTTCGCGGCTTGCTGATACCGCGCTGTCTGCACCGCTGCTTCCCGTGCGGTGCGGGCGCTGCTTTGCAGCATGACCGCCTGCTTCTGTGCGGACTCCAAAGTTTTCGCTGTATCAGCTATCTTCTTAGAACGCGGCGAAACAGAGACGATGTCACGCTCCATCGGCAAGTGCTTTTTCCTCGCTGGTTTGGGCAAGCTGGTTTCAGCCCGTTCTTTGATGTGCGGTATCTGCTCCGAACGCATTCTGTCCGGCATGGCGCTACCGTCTCTGTCTGAATGTAAGGCTTGTGCCGTCTTGATTCGGCGGCGCGATACGGCTCGCTTTTGCTCTGCCTGCCATCGGGCAGCTTTGCGCCCGCGTTCCTCCATGAATACTCTCTGCCCCTGCCGCTGCGGTTCCGCGACCTGTGTCTCTGTCTGTGCGCCGATATAGGTATCTTTTGTCTTGACCTTGGCGGCCTTTTGTGCGGCGTTCTGGCGCGCCTGCTGCCGTCCACGCTCCGCAGCGCTCTGCGGCTGCGACCCGGCAGAAGTGGTATCTTTTCCATTGATAGCAGAAGGCTTTTGCTCTGTGGCATCGGCAGCAGGAGCGCCGCCCTCCGGCGGCTGCTCCTGCGTTTTCTTCTTCCGCTGCCGGGTGAGTTCCTTTTCTGCCCGACGCAGGCCGCGGGCGGCGGTATCCTCAATAGTGTCGCCGCCGTACTCGTCTGCCTGTCCGTGCTGGGCCGTATCCCGTAGCTGCATCCGCAGCCGCTCAGAGCCGTCGTCTAAGCCTTTGCGTAGCAGTTCTCTGGGTGTCGATACCGCCTTTTCCTTGATGCGTTCAGAGAGCGTGGGTTTTTCTTTGATTTTTTTCATAGCACATCACGCAATAAGGTCGGAGGGGCGGGTCGTCATCATCTGATACAGCCTGGTGTGGCGGGGAAAGCTGTCCACGAAAGGCACGATGGCACTGCCGCATTTGATGAGCCCACGCCCGGAGTCCACATTGGTGATGTAGGAGAGCTGATTATCCGAGATGTTCAGCAGGCGCGCCAGTTCCTCCCGGTCTGTAGCCGCCTGATTCAGCATGATGAGGAATTCACTGTTCGCCAGCATGGTGCGGGCCGTATGGGACTGCAGCAGATCCTCGATATTCTGGCTGATCCCCGTTCCGCAAGCCTGGTATTTTCGCATTCGTTTCCACAGGGTGAACAGGAAATTGGCGCTGTACTCATGCTGGAACAGCAGGTAGATCTCATCAATATAGATCCAGGTGTTGCGCTTCAGCCCACGGTTGCGGATGATGCGGTTGAAGATGCTGTCCAGTACCACCAGCATTCCTACCGGCAGAAGCTGCTTGCCAAGGTCCCGGATATCGTAGCAGAGGATACGGGCATTGGTGTCCACATTGGTGGGCTTGGCAAAGGTGTTGAGACTGCCGTCCGTAAACAGCTCAATGGCCAGCGCCACATCCTGTGCTTCCTTTTCCGGCTGGCGGAGCAGCTCCGCGTGGAAGTCCTGCAAGGTGGGGACCGCGCCGTGATAGCCGCTGCGGATATAATCTCGATAGACCTGCGCGGTACAGCGGTCGATGACGGATTTTTCCTTGGCAGACAGTTTGCCTGCCCCAATGAGCTGTTCACAGAGGGAGAGCAGGAACTCGGATTTCAGCACCACGGGGTTCTCTCCGTCCCCATAGCCCTGCTCCATATCCATGGCGTTGATATGGTTGGGTGAGGTGGCGGAGATGTTGATGACCTGGCCGCCCAGTCCTTCGATGAGGGGGCGGTACTCCGATTCCGGATCGATGACGATGATATCGTCCTGCGTGGACAGCGCCAGAGACACCATCTCCTTCTTGGCGCTGAAGGATTTGCCGGAACCGGAGACGCCCAGAATGAATGCGTTGCCGTTGAGAAGCTGCCTGCGGTCCGCCACGATGAGATTTTTGCTGATGGCGTTCTGCCCGTAGTACACGCCGCCCCGGTCCCAGATCTCCTGGGCCTTAAAGGGCATGAGAACAGCCAGCGCTTCCGTGGTCAGAGTACGCAGAGCATCGATGCGGCGCAGGCCCAGCGGCAGCGCCGTCACCAGCCCGTCCGCCTGCTGCCAGTTCAGCGTCGTGAGCTGACAGAGGTGCTTGCGGGCAATGGACTGGAGCGTTTCCGTATCACTGTCCAGTTCTTCCTTGCTGTCTGCCAGATGCACCAGCGTCACCACGGCAAACATCATCCGCTGGTCGCGGGTGGTGAGATCGTCCAGCATCTCGCGGGTCTCCTTGCGCTGCTGCTCCAGATCGTAGGGGACAACGGCAGAAAAGTTATTGTTGGCGTTCTGCCGGCGCTGCCAGTTGGTCACATTGGTCTCCACACCCAGCAGGCGGTTCTGCATCTCCCGCACCGCCTCATCGGTAGGGACAGGGATGATGTCAATGGACAGCATGAGACTGCGGTTCAGGCTGGTAAGTTCATTGATCATGGAATCCTTGATGTAGCTGGCATACTCCTTCAAAAAAAGCACCCGGCCATATTTACCGCCCATGATAAAATGATCCTTTTTGAATTCCATGCTGTCCGGGCAGATGGCGTCCTTGAAGGAGCGCCCATTTTTCATGTTCTCCCGGAGGTCAAAGCGGAACTCGCTTTCCTCACCCACACGGTAGAAATCATGCAGGATGTGGAGGCGGTCTGCCGCATCCATCTCCTCGCAGTGGGAGTCCATGTGGTTCAGACGGGAAGAGGCGTCATGGACCGTGCGGTCAAAAAATGCGCGGGCCTCCTCTACATTTTTCTTGTGGACGGACAGGGTGATGTAGCGCTCCTGCACCACGCTGTTGGATGAATCGGTAACCTTATCCAGCAGCATGGCGTTGTATTCCTTGCGTCCGCCGTCCAGATCATCTCCCTTGGGCGGGATGAGGATCTCCTGCTCAAAATTGCGCCGGTCCAGGCGCTTATTGTTGATGGTGATCTTCGTGGTGGAGCCGGTGTCCAGTGCGTTCAGCAGCTCGGAATAGCTGAGAAACATCGCCGTCTTATCCTCTTTCGAGGCAATGGCATAATTGATGTCGCTAAAACGCAGTGTTTTAGAATACTTGCTGCCAAATTGAAAGACCCCATCCGGCCAGATGCGGCGGATGGGGATGATGTCCTGTACAGATTTCGGAACCGTAAATCTTTCTTTGTCCTGCTTCAGTGTATTTTGCAGAGTTTTAATCAAGTTTGAGAGCCTCCTTTATCGTTGAATTTTCCAGAGCTTTGGCGTATATGTTGTCCGATTTGAACACGAGCCTGCGGGGAAACAGGAATTCAGAGCGGATATACGCGAGCAGAAAGCGTTCCAGCGTCATGCCGTTATACTGAAAAAAGCCGCCCAGGGCAAAGGGAAAGGCTGCAAGCACGCAGACCCAGCCGATCTCCCCATTTCCCAGCACAGGGCGCAGGCCGAAATATACGCCCACTGCCACGGCGACCGCCAGCAGTGCGAACAGCAACTGCCGCAGGGACAGGCCGAAGAATAGACTCTCCTGGTAATTTCGTACTTCTTTGTTGATGCGGACCTCCAATAGATCACCTCCAAGTTTTTTCTGAGTTTTGCTGAACAGACTCTTGCTTTGTCTGTGCAGTCATGGTACTATGCCACAAACCCGATGAAGGAGGTCGTGACACATGATCGCTTTTCTGATGATCGCCGGGCTTGGCGTCCTGGCGCTTCTCTCCCGGTTCGCCGCGCTGACGCGGATGACCATCCCGCTGCTGTACACCGTGTCCATGCTGACGGTGTTCCACGGCTGGTATCGCGCCCATACCGTGCTGGCAGACCGCATCCTGTTCGCCCTTGTAGGGCTGGTGGTGCTGTCCTGGCTGCTTTCGCTGATCCGCTTTGTCTGCGATCTTGTTATGCAGGCACGGGATGACGCTGCCGCTATGGAGTATTTCTCCTACCGTGTTCGCAAAGCACGGGAGAACGGCGAAGACACCGTCAGCACAGAGGGTCTGTGGCGCTGAATCAGCCAAGGCCCATCAGCTCCCGGATGATGCGGTCGCTCATCTTGATCGCGCCCACCAGCACCAGCATATTGAAGATCAGCTCGCCCACATAGTTCCATACGATGGTGGCTGCCGCCAGCGTATCGTCCGCGATGGCGGGCGGGGACGAGGCAAAGGCAGAGAAGATCACACAGGCCAATACGATGACACAGCCCTCCAGACAGATGGCGGCATAGCTTTTCAAAAAGGCTATGCCGATACTGCTGGAGGGCTGGCCCGCAAAGCTGGCCAGCGGCACAGGTGCGATGGCCGTTGCGATATAGAGCTTAAAAAAGCGGCTATATACCGTCAGTATCATCACGAGGGACAGAACCCAGATAAAAAGGGAGCCCAACAGTGTCACCGCCCATAAGGGGATAGAATCGATAAAGCCCACATCCTCGATGACACTCACCAGTTCATCCGGTAATGTGGTGGCAGACATCGCCGTCAGCCCGGAGGAATCCATGATGGTCGTCACCATGCCCTGGGCAACGCGAAACGCGCCGGTCATCAGCTCCATGCCCCACGATACCGCCGCCTGCGCCAGCACAAAGCGGATGAAGCATTTGAAGGCCACTTCCGGCTTCTTCATCTCGGTAAAGCTGCCGCAGGTCTTGACCACGCCCATCACGAAAAACAGCACCAACAGCGCATACCCCACAGCTTTTAATCCATCGTTGATGTTCACGATGACATTCCAGACACCGCCGCCCTTAAAGGACTCCGGCGAGGTGCTGATAAGCTGCCAGATCTCCTCCAGCCTTCCGTTCCACATTTCCAGCGCGGAGTTTAAGTTGTCTACGATCCAGTTTCCACTTCCCATTCAAAATCACCTCCTACGGGAAGAACAGGGTGAACGGTATCATGCCGTTCACCCTGCCGCGTTTTTCAGCCGGTGATGAGGGAGAGGATCTCCTTAGTAAAGGTAATGACGATACCGCCTGCCACCGTCAGCATACCGTTGGCGCGCTGGGAGGGGTCATGGCTCTTGAGAGACAGGCCCACCTGCAAAATACCGAAGCCCAGCAGGATGAGGCCAATGGCGCGGATCAGCGAGAAAATGAAATCAGACAGGTTGTTGACCACCGTCAGCGGGTCATCTGCCGCCAGCGCAGGCACTGCGGTGGCGACCAGAAGCAAGGCAACGCAGGCAAAGACGGAATAGACGCGCTTTGCCTTTCTCTCGAAATATTTGTTGTTCAAATCATGTTTCATGCTGCAGCATTCTCCTTTTCATTGTCAAAATCAATCTGGAACAGCGGCTCTCCCATAATAGGAGGCTCCGCCGTCCCGTGGTGGATGTAGGGCGGTCCGCCGCCATCCATCGTATAGCGGATGGCGGGATGCTCCATGAGCTCATACTTTTCGTCCATCACCGGCCGTGTGCCGCGGATGAACAGAATACAATACCGGTTATCCAGCATCCGCACCTCGTCCGGCGTCAGCAGTTCCCGCCCACTGATCTGGAAGTTGGTGGAGTAAGACCCGGACCGCCCTTTGGTCTGCCCGTGGGTCTTGGTGTCGATGGTGGACTTACCCAGTGCCTCGGAAATGTACTTGTGGGTGCTGGCTTCGTTGCCGCCGAGATAGAGAAGCGTGTCCGAGTTGCCGGGGATGGTTTCCCACGAGTCCTTATACAGCTCCTTGATCTGCGCCATGTTCTGGATGATGGTGCTGCAGGAGATGTTGCGGGAACGCATGGTCGCAAGCTCCCGCGGCAGCCCCGGCAGATTGACCGATGGCGCTTCATCCAAGATGAAATGCACATGGCAGGGCAGCGCCCCATGGTGGATCTGGTCGGCGCAGTAGTAAAGGGTCTGGAAGATCTGGGAGTACAGCAGGCTGACGAGGAAGTTGAAGGTCGTATCATTGTCCGGGATCACGGCATAGAGGGCGCATTTTCTCTCTCCCAGGGTATACAAGTCCATGTCATCATGGTCGGTGACAGCTTTGATCTGCGGCAGATTGAAGGGTGCCAGCCGCACAGCGGCAGACACCAAAATGCTTTTCGCTGTCTTGCCCGCCGCCTGCTTGAAAACCTTATATTGCCGCAGGGCAACGCTTTCCGGATTCTCATACTCCATTGCCCGGAACAGCAGATCCAGTGGGGAAACATACTCGTCATCGTCCTCCTTCACTTCGGCATATTCCAGCACGCGCATCACCATGGAAAAATTCTGCTCATATTCCGGCGCTTCCTGGAACAGCATGAGGATGATGGCCTGCAGCAGTGCTGTCTCGGACTTCGACCAGAACGGATCGGACTCGTGACTGCCCTTGGGCGTCGTTGCCTGGATCAGCGTATTGACCAGCTTTAGCGCGTCCTTTTCATCCCGCAGATAGCGGAACGGGTTATAGCCATCCGACTGCGACAGATCCACCAGATTCAGCACTCGGATGTCGTATCCCTGCCGTTTCAGATACCCTCCGGTGGCGGTCAGCACCTCCATCTTCGGGTCCGTGATCACATAGTTGCTGTTTGCTTCCAGAATGTTGGGCTTGACATAGCCGCGCGTCTTGGCGGCGCCGCTGCCGCCAATGACCAGCACATTCAGTGAGCGCCGGTGCTTGTGGGTATCCAGCCCCAGCCGCACATGGCGGGTGAGGATCTTGTTCTGCTTCTGCCGGAACTGCACGTTGAGCTGCCGGGGCGAGCCCCATGCGGCGGAGCCGTGTTCCTCTCCGTCCCGTGTCCTGCCCTGTCCGGAAGCATAGAGACACAGCCCCATGAGATACGCGCCGGTGCAGACGAGAATGGACAACAGGCTCTTGTCTGTCCATTGGATCTGGAAGGGTTGTTCCAGTGCGGCAGTTAAGCTTGATAGCAGCTCCGGCAGACCGCCGCCAAGGGATTGGGCGATCAGCAGCGCCGCCCATATCACAGGGATATAGAGGAACAGCGCAAGTACCAGATCCGTTGTTTGGGATGTCTTTTTCAGCCGCATCACCTCCTGCATAAAAAATACGAGGCCGACAGAGCATTCCACTCTGCCGGCCTTGCTGACGAAACGACTTTCTTACTTTGTCCTGTCCGGTCGTACTTTTTGATGGACCTTTTCCTTGGCCGGGGCAGACTTCTGCCGGGTATCCAACTGTGCCTGATAGCCTTTCAGCCGTTCCAGAACCGAAGGCCGCTCACTCGTCATCGTCCCGGCAGTCGTTTCCCTGCCGCTGGATGAGGTCGATCTGCCTTTGGTATCTGGCAAGTCTGTTCCCGACCGAGATCCTTTTTTTGGCGTCACCTCCTGCCGCTTGCCCACAGGCGGTGTCACAGGCGTTTCCCCCTGCCGAGGGCGTTGCTGTTCGCGCTGCGGCGCCTCCTGTCCCACACGGGCTTCCTGCTCCTTAGAGGGGGCATCCTGCCGCGCCTGTTCCGGCTGCCCGGTATATCGGATGCGCTCAAAGATCATATTGGCGCGGTCGATCTCCGTTACCGGCATGATCACATCCACGACTTTTCCCTTGTTATCCGAATCACGGATGGCAGAGAACAGGATCTTCTGTTTTCCTGCCCGCTGCCTGAATTGCTGATACTGCTCCGGAGACATGGCGAACCGCCGCACATCGCGGGTCTCCTTCAGCATCTTTGCCAGATTGACTTTGCCGGAAATGGTCTTGTGTTTTTTCGCCAGCGCCATGGTGAGCGCCAGTACATTTTTAATGGCGGAGCCGCTCAGCCGGACAGCGACCTCGCTGCCGGAGAGCATCATGCGTACCAGCTGGTCCGCCGCTTCACCGCCTCCGATGTTCATGTTCCCGCACCTCCTTCTGGTGTTCTTCTGTTTTCTGGATGTCCTGCTCCATTACAGGCGTCTGCTGGCAGATCTCCCGGCAGAGCTTCCGCTTTTCCCGCTCTGCCCGGATCTTCCGATTCACCTCTGAGAGCTGCTCATACACTTCTGCCTTTTCTTTCTTCAGCACCTCCCGCGGAATGCCGCTGTCCTCCAGCAGCTTCACGGCTTTCATGTACTGCTCGAATTCCCGCTCCATGCCGGTGAGCCCTTCCTCGTATAACGCTCTGCTGGGTTCCAGCGCCTCCGCATCTGCCAGCGCCGTGTAGAGCGGCTGGCGTTTCTTCTTCCGCACATTGAGGAGGGTTCGCTGCTTTGTCAATCTGCCCAGCGTTTCCTCTGTGCGTTGTTCGAATGCCGCCATGTCAGCAGGCGTTGTGATGTCATTTTCCCGCAGGAACGCGAACTGTGCCTGATACCGTTCGAAGCGCATGACCGCCTGCCGCAGATGCGGCGTCATGCGGGGCGGATACTGTCGCTTTTCGATCTTGCCCAGCAGATAGAGATAATGGACATAGAGGGCAAGAAAACCGCTGTATCTGGGATGCTTCCGGTGCGGCTGATATGCCGGCCGCGCAGGCAAGACAGGCCGCAGTCCCGCTTCGATCTGTTCCAGGTTGCCCTGGATGGCAGCACGGATTCCGTCCTCTGTGAACAGCGGATCTCGCCTGCCGGGGTACTGGAATCGCTCCTGTCCACGCAGGCGGAAGCCGAGCCTGCCACCATGATGGATCTCATACCCCTTATGCTCCATGAGCAGGAAGAAGTGGCCGAGGTCGTTGGCGTCCCGGATGGCATCCCGCAGATCTGCCTCCAGCAGGGAACGGAAGGTGGGCTGCCCCCTGGACTGGCGCAGCCACTCAATGTAGCTGACCGACCTGGCAGGCGCGCCCTGCACGATGACGGACAATCCATGCTCCCGGCAGAGCCGGTCTGAAATGGCACGGATCTGCTGGTAGTAGCTTTGCTGCGTGCTGTGATACTTTTCGCCGGTATCTGCATTCACCGAATTAAATACAATATGCGAATGGATATGATGCCGGTCTACATGGGTCCCAATCACAACCTCAAAGCCGTCCAAGTGTTCCTGCGCGAATGCTTTAGCAATTTCTAAAGCAAGTTCAGGTGTGATTTCACCAGGCTTGAACG
>OLRN01001124.1_pt1 | contig 15569 bp, 11 predicted proteins | sample 1673001 | NCBI WGS metagenome assembly OLRN01 (sample SAMEA3136745, study PRJEB25190) | human gut metagenome | biome: human gut; feature: human-associated habitat; material: faeces | place: Austria | collected 2013 | reverse complement strand
GCAGCTGGTGGGCCCGCTGACTGCCGGGCTGGTCCAGATAGTGCTCATAGACCTCCTGGATCAGCGGGCTCTTGTGGCTCTTCCGCAGGGGCATCTCCTGGTCCTCCTGGTACAGGGCGCCGGCCCGCATAGCGGACACACTGCGGAAATTGCGGATCACAGAGGGCTGGAGGGGCTGGCCGCCGCCGTTCACGCACCCGCCTGGGCAGGCCATGATCTCGATGAAGTCATAGGCCCGCTTTCCACTTCGGATGTCCTCCAGCACCTGGCCCGCGTTGGCCGTTCCGCTGAGGACGCACACCCGGACAGTCCTGCCTGCGATCTCATAGGCCGCCTCCTTGATGCCGTGGGCGCCCCGCACCTCCTGGAACTCCACCTTCTCCAGCTCCTTGCCGGTGAGCAGCTCGCTGGCCGTGCGCAGTGCCGCTTCCATCACGCCGCCGGAGGCGCCGAAGATATGCCCCGCTCCGGTTGCGATGCCCAGGGCCGGGTCGAACTCCTCCTCCGGCAGCTCCGCGAACAGCAGTCCGGCCCGCTGGATCATCTGTCCCAGCTCCCGGGTGGTCAGGGCAACATCCACGTCCGGGATGCCCGCGCCGCACTCCCCCTCCCGGGTGATCTCGAACTTTTTCGCTGTGCAGGGCATCACCGACACCACAAAGATATCCTCCGGCCGCAGTCCCATCTTTTCGGCGTAATAGCTCTTGGCCATAGCGCCGAACATCTGCTGAGGGCTTTTGCAGGTGGACAGGTTGGGGATGAAGTCCGGGTGGAAGGTCTCACAGTACTTTACCCAGCCGGGGCAACAGCTGGTGATCAGGGGCAGCGTGCCCCCGGACTGGACCCTGCGCAGGAATTCGGTGGCCTCCTCCATGATGGTCAGGTCGGCCGCGAAATCAGTGTCAAACACGCCGTCGAAACCCAGCCGCCGGAGGGCCGCCGCCAGCTTCCCCTCCACATTCGTCCCGATGGGCAGGCTGAACATCTCTCCCAGCCCCGCCCGGACACTGGGGGCCGTCTGTACCACCACATGCTTCTGGGGGTCACCCAGGGCGTTCCACACCAGGCCCGTGTTGTCCTTCTCATAGAGGGCACCGGTGGGGCAGGCGATGATGCACTGTCCGCAGTGGATGCATGCGGTCTCGCTCAGCGGGCTGTCAAAGCTGGGGCCGATGTGGGTGGCGAAGCCCCGGCCCGATGTGCCGATGCAGGCCACCCCCTGAGCCAGGCTGCACACAGCCTCGCACCGGCGGCACATGATGCATTTGGAGTTGTCTCGGACCATATGCACCGCGCTCGTGTCCGGCTCGTAGCAGATCTTCTCCCCCTCGAAGGCCATCTGGTTGTCCACCCCGTATTCCCGGCACAGGCGCTGGAGCTCACAGAGTCCGCTTCGGCTGCACGTCAGGCAGGTCTGATTGTGGATGGACAGGATCAGCTTCAGGTTGGTCCGCCGTGCCGCCTGGACCCGCTCGGTATTGGTGTACACCTCCATCCCATCGGCGATGGGATAGACGCAGGCAGGCACCAGGTTCTTGGCCCCCTTCACCTCCACCACGCAGATCCGGCAGGCGCCGATGGCGTTCAGCTCCTTCAGATAACACAGCGTAGGGATGGCGATCCCCGCTCCGTGGGCCGCCTCCAGGACGGTGGCGCCGGCGGGGGCGCGGCAGGCGATCCCGTTGATCTTGAGGTTCACCACATCCACTGTATTCACACTCACATGTTCCATTTTCACACTCCCCCTCATCCCCGGATCACCGCGCCGAACCGGCATTTTTCATAGCAGCTGCCGCACTTGATGCACTTGCTGGTGTCGATCTTGTGGGGATTCTTCACGCTCCCCTTGATGGCGTCGGCCGGACAGTTCTGAGCACAGATGGTGCAGCCCCGGCACTTGACAGGATCAATGGAGTAGGTCAGCAGGTCCTTGCACACCCCGGCGGGGCAGCGCTTCTCCAGGATATGCTCCCGGTACTCCTCCCGGAAGTAGCGCAGGGTGGACAGCACTGGGTTGGGCGCCGTCTGCCCCAGGCCGCACAGGCTGTTGCTCTTAATGAAGGCCGCCAGCTCCTCGATCCGGTCCAGATCCTCCATGGTGCCCCGCCCCTCAGTGATCTTAGTCAGCAGCTCCAACAGGCGCTTGGTTCCCACCCGGCAGGGGGTGCACTTTCCGCAGCTCTCGTCCACCGTGAATTCCAGGAAGAATTTCGCGATGTCCACCATGCAGGTGTCCTCATCCATCACGATCAGGCCCCCGGAGCCCATCATGGTCCCGATGGCGGCCAGATTGTCGTAGTCGATAGGGGTGTCGATGTGCTCCGCGGGGATGCATCCGCCGGAGGGGCCGCCGGTCTGGGCGGCCTTGAATTTCTTCCCGTGGGGGATGCCGCCCCCGATCTCCTCCACGATAGTGCGCAGGGTGGTGCCCATGGGCACCTCCACCAGGCCGGTGTTCTGGATACGCCCGCCCAGGGCAAATACCTTGGTCCCCTTGCTCTTCTCGCTGCCGATGGAGGAGAACCACTCCGCCCCCCGCAGAATGATGGGGCAGATGTTGGCGTAGGTCTCCACGTTGTTTAGGATGGTGGGCCGCTGGAACAAGCCCTTCACCGCCGGGAAGGGCGGCCGGGGCCGGGGCTCTCCCCGTTTCCCTTCGATGGAGGTCATCAGGGCGGTCTCTTCCCCGCATACGAAAGCCCCCGCCCCCAGCTTGATCTCCAGGTCGAAGGAGAAGCCCGTCCCGAAGATATCCTCCCCCAGCAGTCCGTAGCTCCTGGCCTGCTCCAGAGCGATCTGGAGGTGCTTCACCGCGATGGGGTACTCCGCCCGGACGTAGATATAGCCCTGGCTGGCCCCGATGGCATAGCCCGCGATGGCCATGGCCTCGATGATACTGTGGGGGTCGCCCTCCAGCACGCTCCGGTCCATGAAGGCCCCGGGGTCGCCCTCGTCCGCGTTGCAGCAGACATATTTCTGTACCTGGCCCCGTTCCCCGCTGGCAAAGCGCCACTTCAGTCCGGTGGGGAAGCCTGCTCCGCCCCGGCCCCGCAGGCCGGAGTCCAGCACGATCTGGATCACCTCGTCCGGCGTCAGTTCGGTCAGGCACTTCTCCAGTGCCGCATAGCCGTCCCGGGCGATGTACTCGTCAATGTTCTGGGGGTCGATGACGCCGCAGTTGCGCAGGGCAATGCGCAGCTGCTTCTTGTAGAACTCTGTCTCCTCCAGGCTGCGGACTGTGCTGGTGGCCTCGTTCTCGTTGTAGAGCAGGCGGTCCACCCGGCCGCCCTTGAGCAGATGCTCACTGACGATCTCCGCCACGTCCTCCACATGGACATGGCTGTAGATCGTGCCCTCCGGGAACACTGCCACGTTGGGCCCGCTGGAGCACAGCCCCAGACAGCCGCCCCGCATCACCTGGACCTCTTTACGCAGACCGGCCAGCTTCAGCTGGACCTCGAATTCCTCCGCCAGCTTCTCCTGCCTGCCCGCCAGCAGGGTGCAGTTGGGCCCCCCGCATATCATCACATAGCTGCGATACATTCCCTTCACCTCCCGCTTCTCACGGCCCCGATGGTGTACTCCGCCAGCGGGTTGCCGCCCCGGATGTGCTGTTGCACCACCCGCACGCCCTGCTCCGGCGTCATGTGCACATAGGTGGTGCGCACGCCTCCGGGCTGGTACACCTCCACCACAGGCTCAAACTGACAGATCCCTACACAGCCTACCGGCTCCAGGATCACGTCCTCCAGCCCCAGTCGGCGGATCTCCTCCGCCATGGCTTCATAGACCTGCCTGGCCCCCGCGGCTAGGCCGCAGGTGCCCATGCCCACCACGATCCGGGCTCCCCGCTCCACCTCCAGGAGGGGCCTGGTCCGTTCCCGGATGGCCTCCAGGTCCTTCCGGCTGCGGATCTTAATGTTTTTGTGTTCCGTCTGCCCCACGCTCAGTCCCTCCTTACTCATATTTCGCCAGAATGGCGTCCAGCTCGTCGCCGGTCAGGCTGCCGTACACGTCCTCGTTCACCATCATCACCGGCGCCATCCCGCAGCAGCCCAGGCAGCGGCAGGCATCCAGGCTGAAGCGGCCGTCCTCGGTGCAGCCCCCGTCTCCAATGCCCAGCTTCTCCTGGAGCAGCTGATAGATCCGCCCGCCGCCCTTGATGTAGCACGCGGTCCCCAGACACACGCTGATCCGGTTGCGCCCCTTGGGTTCCAGATTGAACTGGGAGTAAAAGGTGGACACCCCATAGATCTCCGTCAGCGGCTTGTGCAGGGCGTCCGCGATCAGCTGCTGGACCTCCCGGGGGACATAGCCGTATATCTCCTGCGCCTTCTGGAGGGCAGGCAGCGCCGCCCCCGGCTTCTCCCCGTTCTCCTTCAGCCATGCCTTCAGCTGCCTGGCCTGCGCCGCCGTCCCGGGCAGCGCCCCCTGTTTTGTCTCCTTCATCCGTTTGCTCCTCCTGTCTTGTCCCGCGGCAGTCCGCGTTTTTGCAAGTTTCCCTGCTTTTTTGAAGTGACGCATTTCCTGCATCCTCTGTTAAAAAATCTACACTTCCCCAAATAACACAGAAAGCGGTCCTGGTCCCTTTTCTGAACCAGCCCGCTTTCTGTATTTTCACCAATCCAGGCGAAATACGACACAGTTTATATGTTGATATTACCATATTCCATTGTCGATTGCAATCTCTTTTTTGTCCACTCCCGGCCCCCCTTTTCCTCCAGGAAAAACAGCATCAGACTCAGGCAGAGCAGATCCGCGCACCCGCCCGGCTTCCGCGTGGCGGACATCTCATAGAGCAGGTCCTGCACCCCCAGGGCACCGCAAAGTGGGCGTTTAAGCTGCCCACACCGCTGCCGGTCAGCAACGGGGGCAGTGCGAATTGAAGCCGCTGGGAGCGGCCCGCCCATTTTCCGCGGAAAATCGATACAGCAAGGCCAGACTTTTTTGTTTCTGCGGTCGTAGACCTGTTTCGAATACAGGAGGGGCCCAGACTATGTAAAAAACAGTCTGGGCCCCTCCCCTTGTCTTACCTCTGTCCCTCCGCTTTTCCCGCGTTCCGGCACAGAACTTTTCTTTTTCTGCGGGTCTGCCCCTCCCGCTCCCTCCGGCAGGGAGCGTTTTTCTCCTTGAAAAAGCGGTCCAGCTGGCCCACCGCCCAGAATCCGACGGTCCAGACAAGCAGCGTCCCGCCCACCAGTACCAGAGCTTCCACAAGATCACTTCCTTAAAAGTGATTCTACTACAAGCCCTGTTTGTGTGAGATTTGCAAATCATCCGCCGTATTAAAATTGTATTAGGAGCCAATTGTCCTTCTTTCTTTTTATCTTTTTTATTTCTTTTTCTTAATGCAAGTTTAATTCTCCTGTGAATACGTTAACCGCCTGCTAATCCCCTGCGTGCTATAATACGTCCGTTCCGGAAACAGAACTTTGGAAAGGATGGTTTCTATGAAAGACGTCATCATGATCGCGGTCTTATTGGTCTGCTTCGGATCAGTAAAGCTGCTGGCTGACTGGTGTGAGCATCAGTTCCACGAGGAATGAGAGAAGGTATTGAGTATGGGTATGATTTTATTAGGTGCGATCATCGTGCTGATGGGCGGCTATCTGGTTTACGCCCTGGTACACCCTGAACGTTTCTGACCCCAAATGTGTCATTTGTAAAGCGAGTTTCGCACAGGAGGAACAACACATATGTTACAGCTTGTCCTAACAGTGATCATCTTCATGATCATTGTCATCCCGATCGGGAACTATCTGTATCATATTGCTTCCGGCCAGCGCACCTTCGCCGATCCGGTGTTCGACCGGGTGGACGGCGGGATTTTCAAGGTGTGCGGCATTCATCCCGACAAGGGCATGAACTGGAAGCAGTATGCGCTGGCTCTTCTGCTGACCAACGCCGTGATGGTGTTTGTCGGCTATCTGGTCCTGAGAATTCAGTTTCTTCCCATCTTCAACCCCAACGGCATCGGCGCGATGGAGGAGACCCTGTCCTTCAACACGATCATCTCCTTCATGACCAACACCAACTTACAGCACTACTCCGGTGAGTCCGGCCTGTCCTATCTCAGCCAGATGCTGGTCATCACTTACATGATGTTCGTGTCCGCCGCCACTGGCTACGCCGCCTGCATCGCCTTTGTCCGCGGACTGGCTGGCAAGAGCAAGGACAACGTGGGCAACTTCTATGCTGATTTGGTCAAGGTGACCACCCGCGTTCTGATTCCTCTTTCCATCATCGGCGGCATGCTCCTGATCTGGCAGGGCGTCCCCCAGAATTTCGATCCCAACGTGACGGTGACCACCATTGAGGGGACTCAGCAGGATATCGCCATGGGCCCCGTGGCCGCGCTGGAGATCATCAAGCACATCGGCACCAACGGCGGCGGCTTCCTGGGTGCCAACTCCTCTACTCCCATTGAGAACCCCACCATCATCAGCGATCTGGTGGAGCTCTACTCCATGATGATCCTGCCCGGCGCCTGCGTGATCATGTTCGGCAAGATGGTCAAAGACCGCCGCCGTAAGACCGCCAGCTCCAGTGAGCACAGCGCCACCACCCAGGATCTGGTCAAGACCAGCGAACTGGTGAGCAAGCCCAGCTTCACCGCGAAGCTCTACGGCTCCGAGGGCCGCACCATCTTCTTCGCCATGGGCATCATCTTCCTCATCGGCCTGAGTGTCTGTTACTGGTCTGAGAGCCAGGGCAACCCGGCCTTGGCCAAGCTGGGGCTGGATCAGTCCATGGGCAGCATGGAGGGCAAGGAAGTCCGCTTCGGTATTGCCCAGTCCGCCATGTTCACCACCACTACCACCTCTTTTACTACTGGCACGGTCAACAACATGCATGATACTCTGACTCCCCTGGGCGGCATGATTCCCCTGCTGCACATGATGCTCAATGTGGTGTTCGGCGGCAAGGGCGTGGGCCTGATGAACATGATCATGTATGCTATTCTCGGCGTGTTCATCTTTGGCCTGATGATCGGCCGTACCCCGGAGTACCTGGGCAAGAAGATCGAGGGCCGGGAGATGAAGCTCACCGCTCTGTGCATCATTATCCACCCCTTCCTGATCCTGGCCTTCTCTGCCTTGGCGGTCTCTACCGAAGGCGGTCTGGCCGGCATCACCAACCCCGGCTTCCATGGCCTGTCCCAGGTCCTGTATGAGTACGCCTCTTCCGCTGCCAACAACGGTTCCGGCTTCGAGGGTCTGGCGGACAACTCCTACTTCTGGAACATCACCGCCGGTCTGGCCATGTTCTTCGGCCGCTATCTGTCCATCGTGATCCAGCTGGCCATTGCCGGTTCCCTGATGCGTAAGCAGTTCGTCAACGATTCCATTGGCACTCTGCGGACCGACAGCGCCACCTTCACCATCGGCCTGGTGTGCGTTGTTTACATCTTCGCTGCGCTGACCTTCTTCCCGGCGCTGGCGCTGGGCCCCATTGCAGAGCATCTGACTCTGTGGGCTTAAGGAGGGCTTTTGAACCATGAGTAAAAAGCAGAATACAAAATTTATCACCCCTGATATCCTGAAGGGTGCGGTGAAGGGTGCGTTTATCAAGCTGAACCCCCGCTACATGATGAAAAACCCGGTCATGTTCGTAGTGGAGATCGGATTCTTCATCACCCTGCTGCTCTCCTTCGTACCAGGTTTGTTCGGCGATGCCAATGCCGAGCAGCTGCGAATCTATGATATCATTGTCTGTGCGATCCTATTTGTCACTGTTCTGTTTGCCAACTTCGCGGAGGCCGTGGCTGAAGGCCGGGGCAAGGCACAGGCGGCCTCTCTGAAAAAGACCCAGAAGGATACCCAGGCACACCTGCTCCACGAGGATGGCACTCAGACCATCGTCTCCTCCAGCGAGCTGAAGAAGGGCGATGTGGTCCTGGTCAGCGCCGGCGAGATCATTCCCAACGACGGCGAGGTCATTGAGGGCATCGCCTCGGTGGATGAGTCCGCCATCACCGGCGAGTCCGCCCCCGTGGTCCGGGAGAGCGGCGGCGACTTCTGCTCCGTCACCGGCGGCACCACCGTTGTGTCTGACTGGCTGAAGATCCGCATCACCTCTGAGCCGGGCAACAGCTTTCTGGACCGCATGATCGCTCTGGTAGAGGGTGCCTCCCGGAAGAAAACCCCCAACGAGATCGCTCTGAACACCCTTCTGGTGTCCCTGACCATCATCTTCCTGATCGTGGTGGTCACCATGTATCCCTTTGCGGTGTACAACAATGTTCAGATCCCCATCTCCACTTTGATTGCCCTGCTGGTCTGCCTGATCCCTACTACCATCGGCGGCCTGCTGTCCGCCATCGGTATCGCCGGCATGGACCGTGTCACCCGCTTCAATGTCATCGCCATGTCCGGTAAGGCGGTGGAAGCCTGCGGCGACGTGGACACTATGATCCTGGACAAGACGGGCACGATCACTTACGGCAACCGCCTGGCTGCTGATTTTTACCCCGTGGGCGGCGCCAGCAAGGAGGAGCTGATCCGCTGCGCGGTCCTCACCTCCCTGCGGGACGGCACTCCCGAGGGCAAGTCCACTGTAGAGCTGGGCCGTAAGCTGGGCTGCCAGGTGGAGGACGATCCCAAGTCCAGCTTCATTGAGTTCTCGGCGCAGACCCGCATGAGCGGTGTGGATCTCCCCGACGGCACCATCATCCGCAAAGGCGCGGCTGACGCCATCGAGAAGTACGTCATCGCCCAGGGCGGCAAAATTCCTGCCGAACTGCGCAAACGGGTGGACGAAGTCTCCTCTCTGGGCGGCACCCCCCTGACTGTTTGTGAAGGCAGCCGCATTCTGGGTGTCATCTATCTGAAGGATACCGTAAAGCCCGGCATGGTGGAACGCTTTGAGCGCCTGCGCGCCATCGGGATCAAGACCATCATGTGCACCGGCGACAACCCCCTGACTGCTGCCACCATCGCCAAGGAGGCCGGCGTGGACGGCTTCATTGCGGAGTGTAAGCCTGAGGACAAGATCACCGTCATCAAGCAGGAACAGGCCGAGGGCAAGATCGTCGCTATGACCGGCGACGGCACCAACGACGCCCCCGCTCTGGCCCAGGCCAACGTAGGTCTGGCGATGAACTCCGGCACCACCGCCGCCAAGGAAGCTGCCAATATGGTGGATCTGGATTCCGACCCCACCAAGATCCTGGAGGTGGTGGAGATCGGCAAACAGCTGCTGATCACCCGCGGATCTCTGACCACATTCTCCATTGCCAACGACATCGCCAAGTACTTCGCCATCATCCCGGCCATGTTCATGCTGGCCATTCCTGAGATGGGCGTGTTGAACATCATGGGACTGGCCTCGCCCACCAGCGCGATCCTGTCCGCTCTGATCTTCAACGCCATCATCATCCCCTGCCTGATCCCTCTGGCCATGAAAGGCGTCAAGTACCGTCCCATGTCCTCCAGCAAAATGCTGGTCCGTAACCTGATGATCTACGGCGTCGGCGGTATCATCACTCCCTTTGTCGGCATCAAGATCATCGACCTGATCATCAGTCCTCTGCTGGAAATGATCGGCTTCATCGGCTTCTAAGGAGGTTCTTCAATATGAGTACAAGCAAAGGCTCTGCGGCGGGCAGCATCCGCCAGGCAGTAGTGACCACTCTGGTCCTGCTGCTGATCTGCGGATTCCTCTTTCCCGTCCTGATGACCGGCCTGGGCAGCCTTATCTTCCCCTCACAGGCAGGAGGCAACTTAATCTATGTGGACGGTCAGCCGGTAGGCTCCCGCTTTGTGGGTCAGGAGTTCACCGATCCCCGGTTTATGAGGGGACGTCCCTCCCAGTACCACTACAATACCTACTATGTGGGTGAGGATGGCGTGAGCTACTACAATGACGGCAGCGAGTACGCCGGCCTGAGCTCTGGCTCCGCTAACTATGCCAACAGCAATCCCGCCCTGGCGGAGCGCGTGGAGGGCGACATCAACAATTTCCTGTCCGGCCACCCCAGCCTGACCGTAGGGGACATCCCCGGCGATCTGCTGACCGCCTCCGGCTCCGGCCTGGACCCCCACATCAGCCCCGCCTCTGCGGCGGTCCAGATCCCCGCGCTCGCTGAGAATACCGGTCTGAGCGAGGAGCGCCTGGAAGAGATCGTGGAAGCCAACACCACCCACAAGGTGCTGGGCATCTTCGGCGAGGAGGCTGTCAATGTTCTAGGCGTCAACCTGGCCATCGCCCAGGAGCTGGGCCTCATCGGCGAGGTCAGCAAATAACGAAGTACTCTGAGACAGGCGAGCTCTGCCGGCATCCACCCGGCCGGGGCTCGCCTGCCCGGGTATCAAAAGCTTGACAGCCTGCCTCTGCATACGCTGCAAATAGGAAGGAAAAAGGAGGAACATGACATGCTGTACCCCTATCAGACTGCGGAAGAACACCGCGCCCCGCTGCGGGAGCGCGCTCTGCTCCGTCAGCCGGCGGGACTTTTGGCACTGGAGCTGGTCTGCACCATCAACGATCTTTTTACTGCGGCCCCCTCTCTGCTGTATCAGGAGGGGACAAAAGGTCTCCTCCTGCTCTACCGGGACTCTGCATGTGATACCAGCTACCTGGAGGAGGAGTGCCGTGAGCTGATGGCCTGTCTCTCCTCCCATTGGGAGACCGCTCTGTATGGCACCGCCCCCGGCGGCGAGACCGGGGAGCTCACCTTCCATCTGGAGGAGGGGAACAGGATCCTCTGCCGTACCCGCTGTGTGTCGGGCAAGCCCTTTGACCAGCTCTCCGGCCTCTGTGTAAAGCTGGAGGCGGATTCGTCAGAACATGCAGCCCGCCTCAGAGATGTGCTCGGCCAGATCCGCTATAACGCCCGCTGCTGTGCTGTGGACCGCCGTGCCGGAGCTTTTCTGGACGAAAATGAGATCCTGGAGGATCAGGACGGCAGTCTGTACCGCTACCTCACCCTGGAGGGAGACCACAGCCCCATCGACTATCTCCAGGCCCTCTCTTTAGAGCAGAAGCAGCATCTCTGGCGCATTTTTCTTCGGGACGGCGAACAGCCCATGGAGTTTGCCTGGCTCCACGAGTTTGCTCAGGAGGGAGCGGGATTCTGCATGATGGAGTGGGAGCTCACCCTTCAGCAGGTGCTGGATGAGCTGGAATTCCAAATCATCAACCAGCCGGGGCAGTTTTATATCCTGGACCCCTCCGGGAAACAGATCACTTTTGACTTTATCCGGGGCGGCCCTGCGGAAAAGGTATTTCTGAAGATCCTGTTTCCTGTTGTGATCCCCCACGGGAGGTGAGATGGTCTTGGAAGAACATCGACCAACTCCGGAAGAAATTCTGAAAAAAATTCGAATGATCGACCCCGACGAAACGCGGGTCCGGCAGGGCAGGCTCAAGATCTTTTTCGGCTATGCGGCCGGCGTGGGGAAAACCTATGCCATGCTGGAGATGGCCCACCAGATGAAAGATATGGGCGTGGACGTAGTGGCCGGGTATATTGAGCCCCATATCAGACCCGCCACCATGAAACTGGTGGAAGGTCTGGAGTGCCTTCCTCCCCTGGTCGTATCCTACAAGGGCATCACCCTGCGGGAATTCGATCTGGACGCCGCTCTGGCCCGCAAGCCCCAGCTCATCCTGGTAGATGAGCTGGCCCATTCCAATGCACAGGGCTGCCGCCATGTCAAGCGCTATCAGGACATTGAAGAGCTGCTGCGCGCCGGGATCGATGTGTACACCACCGTCAATGTTCAGCATCTGGAGAGCCTAAATGACCTCGTTTCCAGCTTGACCGGTGTAACGGTCAACGAGCGGATCCCAGACTGGGTATTTGACTCCGCCGACCAAGTCGAGGTGGTGGATGTGGAGCCGGACGACCTGATCGCCCGGCTCGAGGAGGGCAAGGTCTACCGGGCCGCCCAGGCTCAGCAAGCCCTGGGCCACTTCTTTTCCAAGCAGAACCTTGCCGCTTTGCGGGAGATCGCTCTGCGCCGGACCGCTGACCGCCTCAACCGCACCGCCCGAAAGCAACATCCGGAGGGCTTTCTCAACCCTAGCGACCATATCCTGGTCTGTCTGTCCAGCGCCCCCTCCAATGCAAAAGTCATCCGTACCGCCGCCCGAATGGCCGAGGCCTTTCAAGGAGATTTTACCGCTCTCTTCGTGGAGACTCCGGATACCAGGGAGCTCAGCGGTGAAAATCGGAAGCGCCTGAGGGCCAATCTGAAGCTGGCGGAAGATCTGGGGGCACGGATCGCCACAGTATATGGTGATGACCCCGCCGCCCAGATCGCAGACTACAGCAGGACCAGCGGCGTGACCAAAATCGTGCTCGGCCGCACCAACCACCGCCGGCGGCGCGGCTGGTGGAACAAGAAAGCCCTGGTAGACCGGCTCACCGAGCTGGCACCAAATCTGGATGTCTACATTATCCCGGACCGACAGCCTGCCTACCGCCCCAAATGGAAGATAGCCCCCTCGGAGCTCTCCTTCTCCTGGAAAGACACCGGAAAAATGCTGGGCATTTTGGCCGCAGCCACCCTTCTGGGGGAGCTGTTTTCCCGTCTGGGCTTCGGAGAGACCAATATTGTCACCGTCTATATTCTGGGGGTGCTTCTCACCGCCACCTGGACAGAGGGCCGCCTCTATGGCATTCTCTCCTCGCTGCTCAGTGTGCTTACCTTCAACTTTTTCTTTACGGAGCCCTATTTCAGCTTGGATGCTCATCCCAGCTATGTGATCACCTTTTTTATCATGTTCCTCTCCAGCTTTCTTACCAGCTCTCTGACCATCCGGATCAAGACGCAGGCCAGGATGGCGGTACAGAAAAACTACAGCACCGAGGTCCTTTTGGAGGCCACCCAGCTGCTCCAGCAGGCATCTGGCGAACATGAGGTGCTCGCCATCGCGGTCTCTCAGCTTGGAAAGCTGCTCGACAGGCCGATCCTCTACTACCCCATGGACCCGGACGGCCAGCTGATGCAGGCCCGCATTTATCCGGAAACAGAGTCCAATCTCCTCTCCCGCTATACGGGTGGGCAGGAGAAGGCGGTGGCCGACTGGGTGTGTAAAAACAACAAGCACGCCGGGGCAGGGACCCACACCCTGCCCAATTCCAGATGCCTTTACCTGGCAGTACGAAGCCATGGCGGGCCTCAGGCTGTTGTAGGCATCCCCTGCGATGACTATCCTCTCCCCGAGGCATTTGAGCAGAATCTGATCCGCGGGATCCTGAATCAGGCCGGCATCGTCCTGGAACAGCGCCTGTCTGACCTCCGGCGAGCGGATACACCGTCCCAGGGGGACAGCCTCTAGACAAGCGTCAGAATCATCAAAATACGACCGCATGACGCCGTGGCGCCATGCGGTCGTATTCTGCCGTCCCGCTCTCTACCTCATCCCCGGACAGGGACACACGCAGAGGGAGAAGTTTTTTATTTTGTCACAGTTCCGAAAACACTGGAAACAGGGAGCTTTTGGGGGAACTCCCCCTCCGCTACGGACCAACAGAACTCCGGGGCCGGACCGGCCTCCCTGCCGCGTTCGGTATCGCTTGTCAGACATGCAGGAATCTCTGGATGTCCCGGTCATCCCCCAGGATCAGCAGGGTCTCATCCGACTGGAAGGTGTGATTGGGGCCTGGGAGGGGCTCCAGTGTGCCGCTGCGCTTGATGGCCAGAATGTTGATGCGGTACTTCTGCCTCACCGCCAGCTGGACCACAGTCCTTCCTACCCAGGATTCCGGCACCGCCGTCTCATAGATGGAATGGTCCGGTGTCAGCTTGATGTAGTCAAACACATGGTCAGAGCTGTACCGGACCGCGGCCCAAGAGGCCGTCTGCTTCTCCGGATAGATCACATCGTCCGCACCGTTGCGCAGCAGGAATTTGGCGTGGACGTCCCGGGCAGCCCGGGAGAGCACAAAAGGAGCGCCGTATTCCTTGAGCAGAGCGGTGGTCTCCAGGGAGCTCTGAAAGTCATCTCCAATCGCTACCACGCACAGGTCAAAGTTACTGACCCCCAGAGATGCAATGAACTGCTCACTGGTGCTGTCCCCGATCTGTGCGTTGGTCACAAAGGGCAGGGCGTCGTTGATCCGCTCTTCATTCCGGTCCACCGCCATTACCTCATGGTGCAGTTCCCGGAGCTTCTGGGCCATATGGCGGCCGAACCGTCCCAACCCGATCAAAAGCACTGACTTCATGATTTGTTCCTCTCCGATCTCATCCTATGGTGACCCGCTCCTGGGGGAATTGGGACAGCTCCGGTGCGCCTTTGGCCGTGACCGCATAGATCATGGTCAGGCCGCCCACACGCCCGAAATACATCAAAAAAATCAGGATCAGCCTGGACGCCCCGGAGAGCTCCGGCGTGATCCCAAGCGACAGGCCAACGGTACCAATGGCGGACGCCGCCTCAAACAGCGCCGCCATCAGGGGTACGCCATCTATGCAGCAGATCAGGATGCCCCCTGTCAGGAACAGGAGCAGATAAAGCAGGAAGATGGCAGAGGCGTTTCGGATCGACTCATCTGCGATGCGCCTTCCAAAGCACTGGGGCCGCTCCTTATGGCGGAAAACTGCCCGGATCCCCAGCAGCATCACCGCCAGCGTAGTGGTTTTGAAGCCGCCTGCTGTGGAACCCGGTGAACCGCCCACCAGCATCAGCAGGATGATCAGCAGCTGGGCGGGCTGGCTCAGGCCAGTCAGATCCACTGTGTTGAAGCCTGCGGTGCGCGGTGTCACGGACTGAAAAAACGCGGCGTTGATCCGCTCCCACAGGGACATGTCCACCCACTGCCCCTGTTCGAACTCATACAGCAGAAAGAACAGGAGCCCTGTCAGGATCAGGGCCAGCGTGGTGGTCAGGATCAGCTTGCTCTGCAGCCGGTAGCGTCGAAAGTGGAGCTTGTGCTCCCTGATGTCATTCCAGGTGAGGAAGCCGACGCCGCCAATTATGATCAGAAAAGCGATCACATTGCTCACCAAAGGATCGCCTACGTAGTCTGTGAGGGAAGAAAACGGGGAGTTTACTCCCATAAGATCAAAGCCCGCATTGCAGAACGCGGACACTGAGTGAAACACCGCGTACCAAAGTCCTCTTCCAAGACCAAATTGCGGGCAGAACCGCAGGGCCAGAAGCAGGACCCCGACCCCTTCGATCAAAAAGGCGGTTTTTAGGATAAACCCCGTCATCCGTACGATGCCGCCCACCTGAGGGGCGGAAATGGACTCCTGCATCACCCACCGCTGCTTCAACCCGATCCGTTTGCCCGCAAACATGAAAATCGCCACCGCGATGGTGACCACTCCCATTCCGCCCACCTGGATCAACAGAAGAATGACCAGCTGCCCAAAGGGTGACCAGTAAAGCGCCGTATCGTGGAGCACCAGTCCGGTCACACAGGTGGCGGACGTGGCGGTGAACAGCGCATCCCCAAATGAGGCCCCTCCGGGCTCCTGGGTGGAAAAGGGCAGCATCAGCAGCACTGCCCCAGTAAAGATCAGCAACAGGAATCCTAAAATAATGATTTGTGCCGGTGTGACACGGTCATGTTTGAAAGACGGCACAGAATCCCCCCGCAGCATGCATCATGC
>OLRN01001116.1_pt1 | contig 15682 bp, 16 predicted proteins | sample 1673001 | NCBI WGS metagenome assembly OLRN01 (sample SAMEA3136745, study PRJEB25190) | human gut metagenome | biome: human gut; feature: human-associated habitat; material: faeces | place: Austria | collected 2013 | reverse complement strand
CAATGATGGACAAACGAATGACATATCTAGTGACTGGATCTCATGCCCTTCCCTATAATCTGGAGGTTGAGGAATTTGTGTTGAGTAATCGCCGGGACGGAGACTAGGGATATGGACCTGCTGGGTTTTTACGTCTACCCAAGGAAATATCTGGCCGACAACAGGCAACAGAATGGAGCAGGGAAGATTGTCTGTGGATGAGTTGATGTCTGTGGAGAGGCTCTGCCAGGAGAAGTACGACCAGTGGGACTGGAATTTCGGCCAATATGACTTTACCAACTAAAGATCGGCTGCGCCTCCCTCACGCGGCAAAGATGTATGCCAACGTTTTCCACTATGGCGTGCCACTCCGAGATGGAACCTTTAGGATCCTCCCATGGCGGCGAAGCTGCTGAAGGGCCCCATCAAGGGCCGCACCCACGAGTTGCTCCATATAGAGTACGGAGCTAAAAATAAAGTACAGAAATCGGAAGAGAGATAATTTGTATAGTTCCGGAAAGGGAGTTACCGTGATATCCTATATGTTGAGGGAAAGTCAGCTATTGTAGAAGGCAAACTGTGAAGGCATAAGTAGCAGAAAACAGGATAATTGACGATTTTTCCTTGGTATTTCTACATAATATAGCAGTTTGAAAATTGGATAAATTTTAGAAAATGAAATGAATACCCGAAAATTTTTAAGACCCGGCAATTACTCTGCCGGGTCTTGCTTTATCCTCAAAACCACAGAGCGAGGTGGGGGGTGAGGTGATTGGGGCCGTCTGAACGAAGACAGGCGATCTGGGAACATTTGTGCAGTGTACGGTTTGACACAACGAAACACTTGGCAGACCGTTTTGGCGTTTGCGAACGAACAATCCGAAGCGATTTAGTTGTACTTGCCTGTACATATCCCATCGAAACCTCATTCGGTCCCTATGGAGGCATCCGCGTTTCAAAATGGTACCATCCGGAACAAAAGCGGCTTTCATCCATACAGACATCTCTGCTGGTAAGAGTCCGCATGACCCTGGAAGGGGAAGATTTGAAAGTGATGAATTCTATCCTCATCCAATTCGCTCTGCCTGGAAGCTACTAGACAGATCCCAGGATGCTTCTGTGCACCTTGCTACGAAAATAAGTAGCGAGGGCGTGAACCTTGACAAACAGGCTTTCAACGCCTCATGAAAAACCATCGCAGCACAAAAAGCGGCAGGCCAAAACCTGTCGCCAGCCAAAGTATGGAACAGTGGGCATCAGTCTGGTGCCACCACAAAGTATCCCAGCTTTTGCAGTTCGTTCACCATGCGGTTGGCCCGTTTGCGCTCACTTTGTTTTCTGCGGGTCTCAAAACATTCTTCGTTGTATGGAGAACCTGTCTTCAACATCGTGTAAATCAGCGCCAGCAGTTTGCGAGCCAAAGCAATCGTTGCACGTTTAGCGCCCTTCCGCTGTTTTATCCTCCAGTACCAGCCAGAGAGGTACAAAGTCCGCTTTCCAGAGATGACCCATCCCACCTCGCAGAGCATACTCTTCAGATACGGATTACCTTTGTTAATGTGAGCACTCTTGCGTTTTCCGGCACTCTCGTTGTTACCAGGACTCAAACCGGCCCAGGAGCATATATGCTGGGAATCCGGAAAGGCACTCATATCGGTACCAATCTCCGCGATAATGGCCGCTGCCGCAGTTACATCAATGCCCGGTATGGAACACAGAAGGCTCAATGCCTCTTCGTGCTTTGTGATCTCTTTCGTAATAGCGTCCTCCACAGTATGGCGGTGCTGTTCAAGAGCTTCCAAGTGCCCAAATATCATGCGAAGAAAGCCGCGCTGGTGCTCCGAGAGCGAACCGTTCAAGGCGACCAGTATTTCGTCGATACGTTTCCGGGTCTGTGTTTTCAGACACCGATCCAGAGCTTCCCGCGAAATATTTCCGTATTTCATGAGATGACGGATGATGTTTCGCCCGGAAGCGCCAAATGCGTCCGACAGAAACGCTGTGAAGCGGAAACCGGAGCTTTGCAGAAATTTATCGATGCGATTCTTTTGGGCGGTAATGTCGTGAACGATGCTCTTACGATACCGGGTCAGATGCCGCAGCTCTCGGAACGTTTTGTCTGGGATAAAACTCCCCTTTAGTAATCCGGCACGGAGCAATGTGGCGATCCATTGCGCGTCTCGCATATCCGTTTTGCGCCCAGGCACATTCTTCATGTGGCGGGCATTCACGACCAGAATGCTGATTTGCCCATCAAAACATGGTTCCAGCATTTCGTAAATGGGCTGCCAGTAGATCCCAGTGCTCTCCATAGCAACATAGTGGCACTCAGCTTCCAACACCCAATCCCGTAGTTTCCGCATTTCCGGGATCAGTGTGCTGAAGGAGCGGATCTCGATTTCCGGATCGGTGCCCAGCTCACCTTTGGCAAGACAGGCAACAATGACGTCACGATGAATATCCAGTCCCATGGCGCAGGTCAATATGTCTTGCATCAAATCCCTCCCTGAATTATGCAGGCTGGGAATTGCCCGGGTGGGTATCCGAACTTTGCTACTCGTGCTCTTCACTTACGTGACGCAACATACTGCTGTTCTCTTGGGCAACTCGTCCACGTTGAACAAACGGGGTGAAAATCCACCAAGGTGCAACCGGACTACGCCTGCTGTCTTCAGTTTAGCAAATCCTTCGGTTAACGCACAGACTATATTTTCATTCTCAGCTGTGATGGCATTTCATGAGGCGTTGAAAACTTAATATCCGACAGCGAACAACATCAGTTTGCGGGCCCCCTGATAAAAAAGGGGGAAAGCGATGCGGCGGGTGCGCGAAGACCACCTGTAGAATTTGCGGAAAGATTATTTTTTCTCTGCAGATCTATAAACGACGACGGCCTTGAAAGGTGCAAAGCGGGTCCACCCAGCCAAAAACAACTTTGGCAAGTTGTCTTGCGATGATCCCGTAAGCCTATAATGGTACTCTGTGTCTATCCATTTTGATGGGGGCATCTCGGAGCGATCCTCGGAGGGGTTCAATTCCCGGAGGGCGGTGCCGACCGCCGGTTCGTACGTCGCCCGCAGCTCGGGGAGTAGTGTCAAATAGAGCTGAAAAGATTTTGCAATATTATCATTCCGCCATTCTCAGTACAGGAAGTAAAATAACACTTCAATAAAATTACGGTAATGGCTGAATGATCTCCAAGGGGCGAGGAACCCTTGTCCCTCGCCCCTTGGAGTACAGCATATAAGAATGAACAAATGGACTTGAAAAAGAAGGGAGCTGAGCAACTTGTCAAATCAATGCTATAAGTCCATTGATGAATTGCCGATTATGCTTACGATTCCACAAGTGGCTACGGCCCTCAACATCTCCCGCTCCAGTGCATATGAGCTCGCACATCAAAAAAGATTTCCTGCCATGTTGGTTGGCAGCAGAATTGTCGTTCCCAAGGACAGGCTTCTTTCATGGATTGATGAAAGAGTTACCCAGGGAGTTTTTTGAGACTAGGGGGCTACAGTGATGGCAAGGAGAAGAGCTCGGGGAGAAGGAAGTATTCGGAAACGAAAAGATGGGAGATGGGAAGGGCGCTACACGATTGGTCATGATGAGGAGACGGGGAAGCTCATCTATAAAAATGTTCTGGCAAAAACGCAGGCAGAATGTAAACGAAAGCTTGGTGAGGCGATCCATCAGCAGCAGGAAAGCATAGAGAACGGCATCTGCCGCAAAAATGACTCCACAGTTTCGCGGGCGGAATCTTGTGTTTCTAGAGACCACACATTGCAAGAAAACCATGAAACCTACACAGTTGGACACTGGCTCAATACTTGGTATGAACTCTATTCCAGGCCGAATCTGCGGCGAAGTACACAGGTACAATACAGTTACTTCATCAAAGACATTTTACTTCCCCGCATTGGCGAGCTGCCCATACAGAACTTGACTGGGCTGCGCCTCCAAAGGCTATACCAGGAACTTCGAGAGAATGGCAAGATATCTCCACGTGGGGGAGCAAGTCCTGGATTGAGTCCAAAGACCATCCGAAGTATCCATATGGTTCTGCATAGCGCACTGGATCAAGCAGTGAGAGAAGGGATCCTCACAAAGAATCCGACGATTGACTGCAAACCGCCGAAGCTGGAGAAGCGGGAAATGAGAGTAATTCAGCCGGAACAGGTATCTGCTTATCTTCGAGCGGCAGCAGATCGTAATGTTTTGCCAATGTTTTATCTGGAGTTGACAAGTGGACTCCGTAAAGGAGAATTACTTGCGCTCCTCTGGAGTGACTTGGATGTAGAGAGAAACAGCATTTCTGTAACCAAATCCGTTTCCAGAAGAGAAGGGGAATTGGAGGTAACTCCGCCAAAAACCCGCCACTCCATACGCAATATTGTCATTCCAAAGCAAGCGGTTGATTTGCTGCTCCAGGAACATAGTCTCCATCCGGATAATCCCTACATGTTTCCTTCACCGGTAACGGGGACAATGTATAATCCGGATGCGGTTGGACGCATCCACAAAAAGATACTCAAAGATGCAGGGTTAGAAAATTGCCGTTTTCACGATCTGCGGCATACTTTCGCCACGCTGGCAATCCAGAATGGCGTGGACATCAAAACACTCTCTGGAATTTTAGGGCACTATTCCTCTGGTTTTACACTGGACACCTATACGCATATCACACAGGGGATGAAGCAAGATGCCGCAGAGAAAATGGGACGCTTTATGGAAATGAAGCTATGAGGAGAAACAATGTCCGATCTGTCCAACCGGATTCAACTAAAGTGCTCCCCAAGTCAAGGACAAATTCATTTGACCCATGGCGGCAGCATGCCGTCGGGGTATTCGCCTGTGGTGATGTAACGGTAGTATTCATCCGGTGACAGCTTTGCCAGATCCCACTGGCAGCGGTCGCGGTTGTAGTATTCCATCCAGCGGTCAACAGAGGCCTTGGCCTCGGCGAAAGATGTCCAGCCTGGCATCTCGCCCGCCAGCTCGTCCTTCATGTGCCAGAAGAAACTCTCCTGGGGCGCGTTGTCCCAGCAGTTTCCGCGGCGCGATATGGACCGGCGCAGCTCCCGGCTCTCCACCAGCTGGATGAACTTCAAACTGGTGTAGTGGGTCCCCTGGTCGCTATGGATCACGGTCTCCTTGTTCAGTGAGACCCCATGGTGCTTCACCATTTGCTCCACCGTCTCCAGGACAAAATCCACCTCCAGCGATTCGCTCATGGCATACGCCAGCACCTGTTTCGTGCAGGCATCCAGGATCGTGGACAGGTAACAGAACGCTCCGTTCAGGGGGATGTAAGTAATGTCGGTCAGCAGCACGGCTCTGGGGCCACGGGACTCAAACTCCCGATGGACCAGATCCTCCGCTGTTGTGCCCATCCGGATGAACTTGCGCAATCTACGGTAGGGGTTCGGCTTCCGGATGGGGCAGGACAGGTTATATTTCCGCATGAGCCGTCGGATCTTCTTCACGTTCACGCGAATCCCCATGTGCAGGAGCCGCATATGGATCCCACGGACGCCCTTGGCATAGCCCCGGAACCGGTACGCCTCCAGGATCTGCTCGAACGCCGCCCGGTCCCGTTCCTCCCGGAGCTCTCTGGCCCTCTGGGAACTCATCCAGTTGTAGTACCCGGAGCGGGAGACGCCGGCCAGCTGGCACAGCTCCTTCACCGTCAGGACATTGCTCCGGTCCGCCAGCGCGGTGCGAATAGCCTCGAATCGCTCTCCGGCACTGTCCATGGCTACTTTTCCGGCCCGTCGTGCAGCTTCATGACTTTTTTTAAAAAGGCCATCTGCTGCTGGAGCACCAAGATCTCCCGCTTCATGCGCCTGGCGGCCTCATCCGCTGGTGCCGCCAACCCTGTGCCGCCCGTGAGACGCACTCCGCCCCTGGTGCACTCGCAAAGTCCCTCCGGCGACTTGGCTGCCCGCCGGATGCGCTTGGTGGTGTTGTGAATCCGTTCAAGGCCCAGAACTTCCGTGTTGTAACCCAGCTTGCGGAAGGCAGCCGTGCCGGTGTAGCCCTGGAGGCTGAGGGCCCAGAACGCTTCCTTGAAGGCGAGGGTGTAGGAGATGCTGTCCGGGGTTACCCGCAGCGTGTAGGGGTTCGCTCTGAGGTGTTTTTGTTCCTCTGGTGTGAATTTCTTTCTCGTGCCCATACTGTACCTCCATCCGGTAATTTCATCATACCACAGATAAGGCCATTTGACCCGATGGGTCAAATGCGTGTCCACGAAACAGGGCCGAGGGTCATTTTCTCGTGTCCACTTTATGGGGTACAGTTTAAACGGCAAATGGGTCAGTTAATGGGTCATTTAATGGGTCAAAAAATCAAACCCTTCACAAAAGTACAAAAAACCCGCCGATTTCAAAGAAATCAGCGGGTTTTCTGGTACGCCCTGAGGGATTCGAACCCCCGGCCTTCTGGTCCGTAGCCAGACGCTCTATCCAGCTGAGCTAAGGGCGCACATCCTGTCCTGCCGGACAGCTTTATTATAATAGCATGTCTGATTTCAAAATGCAAGAGTTTTTTTGGATTTTTTATGTTAATTTTCAAACCCTTGTAAACGCCGGGGTTCTGTGCTAAAGTGGAGTTAAAGTTTTCATTCGGGAAAGAGAGAAGCGGACCATGGAGAACTACGCATTCAAAAGCGTCGCGTTCGGCGGATTCGACAAGCAGGATGTGATCCACTATATTGAGCAGACTGCCAAGGAGGCCGCCGCCGTCCAGGAGAGGCTGCAGAAGGAGAACGAGGACCTGCAGACGGAGGCGGACAGCCTGCGGACCCAGGTCCGGGAGCTGCAGACGCGGCTGGAGACGGAGACTGCCCTCCGGGAGCAGGCCCAGTCCGAGCTGGAGCAGGAGCGCACAGCCCGGCAGGGGCTGGAGGCATTCAAGCCGGAGGCTGAACGGCTGGCCGCTGAGCTGGAGCGGCTCCGGCCGGAGGCGGAGGCCTACGCCCAGTTCCGGGACCGGGTGGGGGACATCGAGTGCGACGCCCACAAACGGGCCGCTGAGCTGGAGGCGTCCACCACCGCCAGGCTGCGCCGCACGGTGGAGCTGTTCCGGGCCCAGTATGTGACGCTGATGTCCTCTTTCGAGTCCACCGCCTCCCATGTGACGGCGGAGCTGCGGAAAGTTGAGGTCAACCTGTCTCAGCTGCCCCGGGCGATGGACCAGGCGGGGACAGAACTGAACGAGCTGGCCGCCCTGCTGGACCGGAGCACCAAGAAAGAGGAAAAAGAGCCGCGGGGTTGAGCACCGCCGGATCTGAACGCTCGAATGGTGAGCCGGTCGAAAAACATGCATTGGTCAAAGCCGGATTGAGCCCGCAGATCGACCGCAAAGACTTGGGCGCACTCCGCGGATAATTGCCCCCGAAGCTGCCTAAGATAAGACGAACGGGGAGACTGCCCTGGAAAGGAACGACGCGCTATAGACGACCATCCGGGTATTCCTGCCGCCGGCAAGCGGCGGCAGGGAGGCCCTGAAGCCATCCATTTCGCATAGAGAAGCCCCATGACAGGAAAGAGGTGAAGAAGATGCCACTGGAAGTCATCGAGAACATCACACGCGTGGAGGCGGATAACCGGGAGCGCAAGGCCTCCGCAGAAGCAAAGGCGAAACAGATCGTCGCCGATGCACAGCGGGACGGTCTTGCGCTCTTACAGCAGACGCGGGCTGCGGCGGCGGACCGGGGCCGGGAGCTGCTCCGGCAGGCGGAGACCAGAGCAGAGGCCAAAGGGGACGAGATCAGCCGGGCCGCCCAGGCGGAGGGAGAGACCCTGCGCCGGGAGGCGGAGAGCCGGCTAGACGCGGCCGCCGATCTCATCGTCGGAAGGGTTGTGAAAGACTGACATGGCCATTGTAAAGATGAAGAGGCTCCGGGTGATCGCCATGGCAGCCTGCCGGGAAGAGCTGCTGGGGCAGCTCCAGCGGCTGGGCTGTGTGGAGATCCGGGAGCCGGAGACCGCCGGAGAGGACTGGTCCGGCCTGCTGGAGCGGGAGAGCTCCCGCCTGGCGGAGGCCAAAGGCGCCCTGGCGGAGGTGAACACCGCCCTGGCCGCCATGCGGCGGTACGGACAGGTGAAGGACGGGCTGTTCGTCAAGCGCAGGCTCGTCACAGAGAAGGAGTTTCTGGGCGGTGAACTGGAGGCGCAGGCCAAAACCGTCACCCAGGACGTGGGGGAGCGGCTGCGGACCCTTTCCGGGATCCAGACCGAGATGTCCCGCCTTCAGGCTCGCCGGGCAGGGCTGCTGCCCTGGCAGGATCTGGACCTGCCGCTGGAGGCGGAGGGAACGGAGCACGTGCTCTCCCGCCTGGGGACCTGCCCCGCGGGAACGGACGTGGGCGCCCTGCGGCTGGAGTTGGAGGCGCTGCCTGCGGAGCTGCTGGAGATCAGCGCCGACAAGCAGCAGCGATACCTGCTGCTCCTCTGCCACCGGGCGGCGGAGGAGCCGGTAATGGAGGTCCTGCGGGCCCACGGCTTCAGCGCGGCTGCTTTTCCGGGGGTCACCGGCACGGCGGCAGCGGATCTGAAGCAGACCGACCGGCAGCTGGAGGAGCTCCAGCGCAGGCGGGAGGAGGCCGAGGCGGCCATTGCGGAGAGCGCCCGGGAGCGGGACACCCTGCGGACCTACGCGGACCGGCTGACAGCGGAGACCGCTCGGGAGAGCGCGGCGGAGCGGCTGCTTACCGACGGGACCATTGTCTTCTTCGAGGGATGGGCCCCGGCGGAGCGCATGGCAGACGTGAGCGCCCTGCTGGAGCGCCTGGGCTGTGCCTGGGAGGCGGCGGATCCCGCGCCGGAGGAGTATCCGGAGGTGCCGGTGAAGCTGAAGAACAACTGTCTGACCCGGCCGCTGAACATGGTGACGGAGATGTACTCCCTGCCTGCCTATGACAATGTGGACCCCAACCCCCTCATGGCGCCGTTTTTCATCCTCTTCTACGGCGTGATGATGGCGGATATGGGATACGGACTGCTGATGATGCTGGCCTCCGTCTTTGTCCTGCGGACATACCGCCCGAAGGGAACGATGCAGCACTTCTTCGGCCTGCTGGGCTTGTGCGGCATCAGCACCTTTGTGATGGGCGCCCTGACAGGCGGTTTCTTCGGCGATTTCCTCACCCAGCTGGCCCAGCTGATCCACCCGGAGAGCACGTTCGCCCTGCCAGCCCTGTTCACGCCGCTGGACGACACGCTGATGATTCTGGTGGGCGCCATGTGCCTGGGCTTTGTCCAGATCCTCACCGGCATGGTGATCAGCGTGGTAGGGAAGCTGAAGCGCGGACAGTTCCTGGACGCGTTCTGGGAGGAGATCACCTGGTGGGTGGTCTTCGCCGGAATCGCGCTGGCAGTGCTGGGGGTGACGAACCTGGTGCTGTATGCGGGCATCGTGCTGGTGGTGGCCGGGCCTGTCATCAACGGAAAGGGATTCGGGAAGATCACCGGGATCTTCGGCTCCCTGTACAACCACGTGACCGGCTATTTCGGGGACATCCTGTCCTACTCCCGGCTGATGGCCCTGATGCTGTCCGGCAGCGTCATCGCTCAGGTGTTCAACACCTTGGGCGCCATCCCCGGCAACGTGGTGGTGTTCTTCATCGTCTCCATGGCGGGAAACGCCCTGAACTTCGCGCTGAATCTGCTGGGCTGCTATGTCCACGATCTGCGGCTCCAATGTCTGGAGTTCTTTGGACGGTTCTACAAAGAAGGCGGCAAGCCCTTCCGGCCGCTGCTCATCAACACTAAATATGTAGATATCAAGGAGGAAGATTGATATGGCTGACTTTATTGCGCAGTTTGGCGGTATTGGCCTGGCGTTTCTGGGTGCCGCTCTTGCGGTAGGACTTTGCTGTGTAGGCTCTGCCAGAGGTACTGGAATGGTCGGCGAGGCGGCTACCGGCGTTTTAAGCGAAACCCCTGAGCACTTTTCCAAATGCCTGATTCTTCAAGTTCTGCCCGGTACTCAGGGCCTGTATGGTTTGGTTATATGGTTCTTTGCGCTGTTTACCATGGGCGCTTTTTCCGGCGGCATTACCGACCTCTCCGTGACGGACGGACTGACCATCTTTGTTTCCTGTGTCCCCATGGCCCTCGGCGGCTGGCTCTCCGCGCTCTATCAGGGCCGTGTGGCCGCAGCCGCCATCAATGTGGTTGCCAAAAAGCCGGACGACTGGGCGAAGGGAATTATTCTATGCGGTATCGTGGAGTTTTACGCCATCCTGTCCCTGCTGGCCTCTGTATTGCTGCTGATGAACGCCCTGTAAGGAGCAGCACGAGGGAGAAAGGTGGGAGCAAATGAACGGAATCCAAGCGATTACAGCGCAGATTATCGCTGATGCACAGACTGAGGCAGATCGGATTTTGGCCCAAGCCAGGGCCAGAGCGAAGGAATGTCTCTCCGCTTATCAAGAACAGGCGTATATTCAGAGCACCGCCCTGTTGGAGCGCAGCGAGAGGGAGTCCGCCCTTCGGGAAGAACGCCTCTCCCATGCTGCAATCTTAGCGGCGCGCAATTTACGGCTCAGTACCGAGCAGGAAATGAGGGAGCGTGCCTTTGCCGCGGCATTAAAGCAACTGTCGGAATTGCCGGACGGGGAATACGTAGGGCTGCTGGCGGGGCTGGCGGCGAAGGCGTCGTCCACGGGACGGGAGGAGGTCATTCTGTCCCAGAAGGACCGGGCGCGCTATGGCAAGCAGGTGGTCACCCAGGCCAACGAGAGGCTGGGAGACGGCCATTTGACCCTGTCTGTCCAGACCCGGCCCATCCGGGGCGGGCTGATTCTCAGCGACGGGGACGTGGAAGTGAACTGCACCTTTGAAACACTGGTGCGCCTCCTGCGGGGCGAGATGGACCGGACGGTTGTGGAGGTGCTCTTTGGCTGAGCGCTCCGATAGGGAGGCGAAAACTTGAGTAAGATCAGAGACACGGATTATTTGACCATCTCGGCCCGCGTGCGGGCGATGGAGAACCGCCTGGTGACCCGGGAGCGGATGGAGCGGATGGTGGAGGCCCGCAGCGACGACGAGGCGGTGAAGGTGCTGACCGAGTGCGGCTATGAGGAGCTGCCGGCCCTGACCAACCGTGGGCTGGACGAGCTGCTCTCGGCGGCGCGGGCGGCCCTGTACCGGGAGCTGGGCGGCGCAGTACCCGACAAACGGCTGGTGGAGCTGTTTCAGATGAAGTACGACTACCACAACGCCAAGGCCCTGGTAAAGGGGGCCGCGGTGGGGGCGGACGCCGACCGGCTGCTGATGGAGGGCGGGCGGTGGAGCGCCGCCCAGGTGAAGGAGGCCTTTCAGCGGGACAGCCTGCGGGAGTTCACCGACCCCTTCCGCCGGGCGGTTGTGCAGGCCCGGGAGACCCTCAATGGTGGAAATGACCCTCAACTGGCCGACTTTGTGCTGGACCGGGCCTATTTTGCGGAGATGGCGGAGACGGCCCGCGCGGTGGGCAGCCCCTTCCTGGAGGGGTATGTGCGGCTGCTCATCGACGCCGCCAACCTGCGCTCCGCCGTCCGGTGTGCCCGTATGGGGAAGGGGAGCGACTTTTTGAGCCAGGTACTCCTGCCCGGGGGAAATGTGGAGGTCCACGTGCTCACGTCAGGCAAGGGCAATGATCTGGCGGCGGTGTTCCGGGCCGGTCCCCTCGGTGATGCGGCGGCGGCCGGCGCGGCCCTCACCGCTCCCGGCAGCGGGGAGCTCACCGCCTTTGAGCGGCTGTGCGACGACGCGGTGATGGGCTACCTGGCCCAGGCCCGCCGCATCCCCTTCGGGGAGCAGGCGGTGGTAGGCTATCTGTACGCCCGGGAGGCGGAGTTCACCGCCATCCGCACCATCCTCTCCGGCCGTATGGCCGGGCTGGACGCGGACACTATTCGGGAAAGGCTGCGTGAGGCCTATGTCTAACTATAAAATCGCGGTGCTGGGCGACAAGGACAGCGTGCTGGGCTTCAAGGCCCTGGGGCTGGACGTGTTCCCGGCGGAGAGCGCGGAGGAGGCAAAGCGCACCCTTCACGCTCTGGCGAAGGAGAACTACGCGGTGGTGTACCTGACCGAGGGGTACGCGGCCCACATGGAGGCGGAGTTGGAGCGGTACAAGGACGCGCTGACCCCCGCGATCATCCTGATCCCCGGCAAGGACGGCTCCCTGGGCATCGGTATGGCCAACGTCAAGCGGGCCGTGGAGCGTGCCGTGGGCGCGGATATTTTGTAGCTCCCCCTACGCCCATAACGCGTTGGGTGCCCTGTAGGGGCGGGTGCCCACACCCGCCCGCGCCGAAGACGGAGCAGGCCGAGGGAGCGGATCATCGGCAATGGCCGGAAGGACGGGCGACCATGAAGGTCGCCCCTACGTCCGGAACGCCCTGCGGTAGGGGCGGCCTTTATGGCCGTCCGGACCCCCGGCGGAGCCCAACGAAGTGGGTCTGGCGGGGAGGAGGAGGCGCAACGGAACGAGTGAGCGTTCCCGTTTACGGGGACGCGAAGGATGTGCAGTTTGCGCCGACGAGAAAGAAGGTTGAAGCATTGAGCGGAAAAATTGTCAAGGTCTCCGGCCCGCTGGTGGTGGCGACGGGGCTGAAGGACGCCAACATGGCCGACGTGGTGCGGGTGGGCGAGCAGCGCCTGATCGGCGAGATTCTGAACATGAACGGCGATGCGGCGTCCATCCAGGTGTACGAGGAGACCTCCGGCCTGGGCCCCGGCGCGGTGGTGGAGACCACCGGCGCGCCCATGAGCGTGGAGTTGGGCCCCGGTATCATTGAGAACATCTACGACGGCATCCAGCGCCCCCTGGAGGGCATCATGCGGAAGGCGGGGAACAACAACCTGCCCCGGGGCGTGGAGGTGCCCGCCCTGGATCGGGAGAAGAAGTGGGACTTCACCGCCGTGGCCAGGCCCGGCGACAAGGTCACCGGAGGCGACGTGCTGGGTACCGTCCAGGAGACCAGCGTGGTGCTCCACAAGATCATGGTGCCCCCCACCCTGTCCGGCACCATCGAGTCCATCCAGTCCGGTTCCTTCACGGTGCTGGACACGGTGGCGGTGCTGGTGGACGGGAAGGGGGAGAAGCACGCGCTGACCATGGTGCAGAAGTGGCCCGTCCGCGTAGGGCGGCCCTACAAGCACAAGTATCCCCCCAGAACCCCGCTGCTCTCCGGCCAGCGCATCGTGGACGCCATGTTCCCTGTGGCCAAGGGCGGCACCGCCGCCATCCCCGGGCCCTTCGGCTCGGGCAAGACGGTGATGCAGCACCAGCTGGCCAAGTGGTCGGACGTGGACATCGTGGTCTACATCGGCTGCGGCGAACGGGGCAACGAGATGACCGACGTGCTGCGGGAGTTCCCCGAGCTGGTGGACCCCCGCACCGGCGAGTCCCTGATGAAGCGGACGGTTCTGATCGCCAACACCTCCGACATGCCGGTGGCCGCCCGTGAGGCCTCCATCTATACCGGCATCACCATCGCCGAGTACTTCCGTGACATGGGGTACGACGTGGCCGTCATCGCCGACTCCACTTCCCGCTGGGCCGAGGCCCTGCGCGAGATGTCCGGCCGCCTGGAGGAGATGCCCGGCGAGGAGGGCTATCCGGCCTACCTGTCCTCCCGCCTGGCCCAGTTCTATGAGCGGGCGGGCATGGTGGAGTGCATCGGCTCCGACGAGCACCGCCGGGGCTCCCTGACCGCGGTGGGCGCGGTGTCGCCCCCCGGCGGCGACCTGTCCGAGCCGGTCAGCCAGGCCACCATGCGCATCGTCAAGGTGTTCTGGGCCCTGGACGCCTCCCTGGCCTACAAGCGCCACTTCCCGGCCATCAACTGGCTCAACTCCTACTCCCTGTACCTGGACTCCCTCAAGCCCTGGTATGACGAGCACCTGGGGCCCCAGTTCATGGTCAACCGCGACAAGGCCATGTCCATCCTTCAGGAGGAGGCCAGCCTCAACGAGATTGTGCAGCTGGTGGGCAAGGACTCCCTGTCCGCCGCCGACCAGCTCACCCTGGAGACCGCCAAGATGCTGCGGGAGGATTTCCTCCAGCAGAACGGCTTTATGGAGGTGGACTGGTACTCCAGCTACGAGCGCCAGGACAAGATGATCCAGATGATTCTGGACTACGACAAGCTGTGCCGCGCCGCCATTGAGAAGGGCGCCGCCACCGCCGAGCTGTTCGCCATCCCCTTCCGGGAGCAGATGGGCCGGGCCAAGAGCGTGCCGGACGACCGGTACGCCGCCGTCTACGCCGACATGGCCCGGGAGATGGAGGAGCAGATCGCGGACATCGCCGCCCGGGGAGGTGCTGAGGAATGATCAAGGAATACCGTACCATACAGGAGGTCAACGGCCCCCTGATGGTGGTGCGCCGGGTGTCCGGCGTCACCTACGACGAGCTGGGGGAGATTGAGCTGCCCGACGGCACCGTGCGCCGCTGCCAGGTGCTGGAGGTCAACGGCGACAACGCCGTGGTTCAGCTCTTTGAGTCCTCCGCGGGCATCAACCTGGCCGAGTCCAAGGTGCGCTTCCTGGGCCACCCCCTCCAGCTGGGCGTGTCCGGCGACATGCTGGGCCGGGTGTTCAACGGCATGGGCAAGCCCATCGACGGCGGCCCGGAGATTCTGGCCGAGGAGTACCGGGACATCAACGGCCTGCCCATGAACCCCGCCGCCCGGGACTATGTGTGGGGCATCGCCAAGGAGAACTACTACGACAAGGGCGTGCGCATCTTCTGGCTGGACGAGGCCGAGCCGGAGTACACCGCCTACGACTTTGACAACTACCGCTACTACCTGGGGCCCAACACCAAGGTGGGCAACAGCTACCCCCTGTTTTACGCCAAGACCTTCTTCGACGGCATGCAAGCCCAGGGCCAGGAGAACATCATCAACCTGCTGCGGTGCGCCTGGGCGGGCTCCCAAAAGTACGGCGCCTTGGTGTGGAGCGGTGACATCCACTCCAGCTTTGAGAGCTTCCGCAACCAGTTCGCCGCCGGGCTGAACATGGGCATCGCCGGCATCCCCTGGTGGACCACGGACATCGGCGGTTTTGCCGGCGGCGACCCGAAGGACGAGGGCTTCCGCGAGCTGATCGTCCGCTGGTTCCAGTGGGGCGCTTTTTGCCCGGTAATGCGCCTGCACGGAGACAGAGAGCCAAGACAGCCCCAGCAGGGCACCTCAGGAGGAGCTACCTGCTGTTCCGGTGCGGCAAACGAGGTATGGAGCTATGGAGAAGAGGTATATGAAATCTGTAAAACTTATATGCATTTAAGGGAGCAGCTCCGCCCTTACACAAGAAGGCTCATGGAGGAAGCCCATGAAAAGGGAACGCCGGTAATGCGTCCGCTGTTTTATCAATATCCGGAGGAGAAGGAATGTTGGGAAATAGAGGACACCTATTTCTATAGACCGGATATTCTGGTGGCTCCGGTGTGCTGCCCGGGACAGACCTGGAGGAAGGTGTACCTGCCGGGCAGAGAAACCTGGGTGGAATACGGCACAGGGAAGACATACAGCGGCGGACAGTGGATAGAAGCAGAAGCACCTATTGAGACAATTCCGGCTTTTTTCAGAAAAGGAAGTTGGGTGTGTGACCTCCAGAGGTTGCTTTGAACGGACGGAAGATGGTAACAGTTCAGCCTAGTGTACTGGCACGTTCATTTTCAGCATAATGACGTAGAATGAATTTTCATT
>OLRN01001110.1_pt1 | contig 15711 bp, 13 predicted proteins | sample 1673001 | NCBI WGS metagenome assembly OLRN01 (sample SAMEA3136745, study PRJEB25190) | human gut metagenome | biome: human gut; feature: human-associated habitat; material: faeces | place: Austria | collected 2013 | reverse complement strand
TCCGGCTGCGCCAGCACCGAGCGGACACAGCGCTCCACATAGTCCCGGATGTTGTACACCGGGATCACGACCGAGAGCAGGCCCTCGCACATCGTTTCTTCATTCCGCATCGTGTTTTCCCTCCGTCGCTCCTTTTTTGATCGTAAGCGTGTGCAGCAGCCCGCGCAGGGTGTCCACATTGCGCCAGTCCAGCACCGCGTTCACCACAAGGAACAGCGGCAGCACCCACAGCCCGAACAACGCACCCTTCAGGCACACCATCAGGTAGCCGCCGCCATAGCAGCGGTCAAATCCCAGCAGGTACAGCAGCACAAAGCAGAGCAGCCCGTTGACGCCCAGCCGCACAAAATCGCCCACCGGCGACTCTCCCAGCACTTTGGTCCGGGTAAAAAGGATCAACGCCGTATAGCGGTACAGGTGCGCCGCCAGTGTGCCGAACAGGCAGCCCGCGATGCCGAACCGCAGCACCGACATCACCGACACCAGCAGGTTGATGCCCATCTCGATCAGGGCCTGCTGCCGGGTCTCTTCAAAGCGGCCGCTGATGTTCAGCAGCATCCCCAACGGCTGCTTGGCGCTGGACAGCAGCTCCACCGCCGTAAACAGCACCAGCAGGCGGGTGTCGAGGTACTCGGCATCGGTCACGCCCGCCGTGTACAGCGCGATGATGGGCATCAGGAACACAGCCACGGTCGTGAACAGTGCAAAGGCCGCGGAAAGGTAAAGGGCATCGTACAGCCGGTACAGCCGCTTGAACTTTTCCGGCTCCACATAGAACAGCTGCCCCAGCCGAAAACTGATGCTGTTGACGATCGAGTAGAACAGCTTTTCGATGTTGGAGAAAAACAGCATATAAATGGTGCTGTAAGCGCGTATCAGCTGTGTGGGCAGAAATTGCGGCTGTGTTATATAAAACGTCCAATTTGAATCGATCGGCCACAGCAGATACTCGCTGCTCTCGAACATGCTGTTGTTCCAGGCAAACAGAAGTTTATTGCGGAGCAATTCCAGAAATTCAGAAAAAGAGTACGACCGGTAATTCTCAAAGATGCGCTTCCAAATTGCAGCCGAACGTTCTTCCATTGTCGGGAACGCAGCCGCAAAGGCCATATCCTTATAAATTTCTGTGCCGCCGCCGGTATCATGGCTCCCAAACAAAAGCCAGAGATTCCACGGCGCGCCGATTTCATCGCTTCTGGTAAAATCTATGATACCGCTGTATCGGTACCATGCTGTAAAAGCGAATAAAAAAAGGAAAAAGCCATAAAATTGAAAAAATAAGAAGTATGAAAAAGAAGAGCAAGTACGGGAGAAATCCCAAGTTGAACCCGAAGACGCACTGCGTGATGGTGCGCTTCGATGATGTGGAATGGAACAGATTCCTGACGATGTACGAGGAATCTAACGTGTACGCGAAAGCCGTCTTTCTCAAGGCGCACTTCTTCGGACAGAAGTTCAAGGTGCTGAAAGTGGACAAGACGCTGGTGGACTACTACACCAAGCTGTCGGATTTCCATGCCCAGTTCCGTGGCATAGGCACGAACTACAATCAGGTCGTCAAGGAGCTGCGCATCCACTTCTCGGAGAAGAAGGCGATGGCGTTGCTCTACAAGCTGGAGGAGTGCACCATCGACCTTGTGAAGCTGAGCCGGGAGATAATGGAGCTTTCAAGAGAAATGGAGGCTAAGTGGCAACAAAGACGGGATGATTCTATGGTATAGCTGGATGTCCCTTTGGTTCGCAGTTCGGCAAGTGAACGAAGTCCGACGGGTAACTTCATTGCCGACCATGTCATTGTCGGACATCTGTTAAGAATAAGAACTAACTGAAAGGGATGAAAATATAGTAGAATCAAGTATCTGGCTTTCTAACTGATAAATAGAAATCTAGATACTTGATTTACAAACTAAATATATTTGATACTCTTTTTGCAAGAATAGTCTACCTGTCAATCCATTCTTTAAGCCTCTGCGCCTTTTCCTTGCTCACTTGTATTTCCGTCTTCGGATAACCTTTCAAACGGACAATCAACTTTCCTCCAAAATAATTACCGAGGAACAAAACGTGCTCTACATTGATGATATATTGGCGGTTTGCCCGGAAGAAATAGTCCGGGTTCAGTTGGTGTTCAAGTTCATCCATTGACACATTGACCACTTCGGAAGTGCCATTGTTGAGACGAAGATGTACAATCTTGTTTTCTGTTTCGATATGGTTGATGTCCGAAACTCGCACGGTCTTATATCCGTCACGATAAGGAAGCAGGAAACGCTCCCTATAACGGAACTTGCTCTTCTGTAAGGCGTCAAAAAGCTGTTGCAAGTTTTCGTCGGTATAATTCTTTCCGGCTTTGACTGCCTTGTCAATGGCCGCTTCAAGTTCATCCGGATCCAGCGGTTTCAGAAGATAGTCAAAACTGTTGAACTTGAATGCCTGTACTGCATATTCATCGTATGCGGTGGTAAATATGATGGGAACGGTTGCCTGGGCATGTTTAAGAGCCTCGAAACTCAAACCGTCAGTTAGCCGGATATCAGCAAGGATGAGGTCTGTGGTTTTGCCAGATTGAAAGAATTCGACTGTTTCTTTGATGCTGGCAAGCGGACCTTCAACAATAAATGTTCTGTCAATATCGTTCAGCAGCCTTATGAGGCGTTTGGCATTGCGCTGTTCGTCTTCAAGAATCAGTATTTTCATAAGGGTTGATGTTTTTTATGATGGGCAGACTTACCGAATAGAAGTTTTCGGCATTCTCTATCTTGACCTTTTTATCACAAAGTAAAGCATATCGTTCTATGATATTTTTAAGTCCTAAACCGGTTGATTCGATTGGGGACATCAAAGGTCGTTTCAGGTTGCAGACGGTTATGTAATCATCGGACAACTTTATGTTGATAACCAACGGATGTTCAGATGAAAAGCTGTTGTGTTTTATTGCGTTTTCTACAAGAAGCTGCAATACAGCCGGAGGAAGAAAACCTTTGCATTGTCTGACGCCCGGACTTACTTTTGCAATGACCCCTTCGTTGTGGCGTACTTTCATCAAATACAAGTATGAATCAAGAAACTTGATTTCGTCGGCAACGGGTATCAGATTGCGGTCCAGATTGGTGATGATGTATCGGTACCCTTTCGATAGGTTACTCAGGAATTTTCCGGCAAGCTCGGTATCTTCCTCAATCAGTTCCAGCAGGTTGTTGAAGTTGTTGAACATGAAGTGCGGGTTGATTTGCAGTTTCAGCGAGTTGAGTTGCGACTGCAAGGCGATCTCTTTTTCCTTCATCAGCGCCATTTCGAGTGCTTGTTTCTCGTCGCGCGCCTTGATGTAAGACTGAAGGTAGAAGGAGTTGGCATAGACGCTTGACAGGAAGGTAGATATCATGGCAAAGGTGTATGCGCCTTTCATGTTGAGGAGTTCGTCGAGAAGCCCGTTGTCGGTTTCGTCCCATAGGAAATTGAACAAGGTTATCATACCGAACGCAACGATATTGTTCAGTGCCATTAGGCAGGATGCATAGACCATTCCCCACACGTAGGATGTCCTGAACGGCAATACCCTGAAGACCAGAAAACAGAATCCTAAGGATATGTAGGTAAAAAGCATACACAGCAGAAAATCGACCATGTAATCAGCGATTGTCATTCCCGGCAATTGGTCGATGGTCTTGTCATCGAGTATAAACCACATGACAAGGTAGAATACATAGGAGACGGCAGATAGCAACAGGCCGTTCTTCCAACTCATTATTTTCATTTTCACTTGGGTCATATCGGGTGCAAAGTTACTCTTGATTCGGCAAAGATAAGGCTTTACTCCTTTGGTTGATAGGATAAACAGGCTGAAACGGATAAAATTACTATCGAAACGATAATAACTATTGGTGAAATACACATTGTATTTGTTAAAACCGATCTGCACTTGAAAGATTATCCTTTTTTCGGTCTTAACTGTCAGTTTGGATAGTTCGGACTTTAATTTATCCGCTTCGATACTCTTTGAATTGCAAGAACTTTTATAGGGGTATAATTTTGCATCTCAAAAAAAAGTGTATGAAAATTGAAACAGAACGTCTTGTAATCAGAGACTTTCAAAAGAGAGACGTTGTTGGACTTTTGGAATATCTTTCAAATCCTCGTGTGAATTGCTTTGCCGCCGACCGCCTTTGTTCTGAAGAGGCGGCATTCGTATATATGCAGTATTCCCAAAAAGATATGCAACGCTATGCAGTGAGTTTGAAAAAGGAGGACTTTATAATCGGTGATGTTTTCGTTTTGCGTGAAAATGAAGATACTTACAATGTGGGCTGGCATTTCAACAAACGTTTTGAGGGCAAAGGATTAGCTCGTGAAGCGGTTATCGGATTGTTGGATTATCTTTTTCGGGAGGCGGGTGCACGGCGTATCTATGGATTTGTGGAAGATGACAATATTCGCTCCAAACGCTTATGCGAACGCCTTGGTATGCGCCGCGAAGGATGCTTCAAGGAATTTGTGACATTTATAAACAATCCTAACGGCACCCCGAAATATGAAGATACCCGTGTTTATTCCATTCTAAAAAAAGAATGGAATTCAATCAGTGCTAAATCAATTACGAATAATTAAGAACAAGAAAAGAATATGAACAAGCGATTCATTATCATTAATTTCGCCGCATTTGCCGTCATGCTGTTTCTGTCGACTGGATGCAAGCAGGACGGTAAGCAGGATGCGGTACCGAGTTATCGGGTCATAACAGTATCGTCCATGCCGGTGGAAATATCCGAATCTTATTCCGCCACTATCCGCGGGCGACAAGATGTGGATATCATGCCGCAAATATCCGGCCGCATCACGCGTCTATGCGTGAAGGAGGGCACACGGGTGACGACAGGGCAAGTACTGGCAGTGATAGACCAAACACCCTATCTGGCAGCCTTACGCACAGCTTTGGCTAATGCCAGCGCAGCACGGGCAAAAGCGGAAACGGCACGAATCGAACTGCAAGGTAAGCAAGCCTTGTTTGATGAGAAGGTAATATCCGAATACGACCTTTCTCTTGCCCGAAACCAACTAGCTGTGGCACTTGCCGAACTCCAACAGGCCGAGGCGCAGGAAGCGGATGCACGAAACAACCTCTCTTATACTGAAATCAAAAGTCCGAGTAACGGCGTGGTAGGCACATTGCCCTACCGCATCGGTGCGCTTGTCAGTCCCAACATGGAGCAGCCTTTCACGGTCGTGTCCGACAATGCGGAGATGTATGCCTACTTCTCCGTGTCGGAAAACATGCTGCGACACCTATCCACTCGCTACGGCTCGATTGACAGCCTGATAGCCAAGATGCCGGAAGTGAGCCTGCAACTCAACGACGGTAGTCTGTACAAAGCGAAGGGACGCATCGAGACCGTAAGCGGTGTGGTGGACCCTGCGACCGGAGCGGTGCAGATCAAAGCCCTGTTCCCCAATCCCGAACGCGAACTGCTGAGCGGCAGCATCGGCAACATCGTCCTTCGGAACCCCCAAACGGATGCCATCACCATTCCCATGACCGCCACCGTGGAACTGCAAGACAAAATCATCGCCTACCGACTGAAAAACGGACGGGCGGAAGCTGCCTATCTCACGGTGGACCGCCTGAACGATGGCAACCGGTTTATCGTAAAAGAAGGTCTCTCGGTCGGCGACACCCTCATCGCCGAAGGCGTGGGACTGGTGAGAGAAGGCATGAGCATAACCCCTAAAGACGAAACGAAATGAAGCTACGATTTTTTATAGACCGCCCGGTGTTCTCGGGCGTTATCTCGGTGGTGATTGTGCTGTTGGGCGTCATCGCCATGTTCTCCCTGCCGGTGGAGCAATATCCCGACATCGCCCCGCCCACCATCAATGTATGGGCATCCTATCCCGGAGCCAACGCCGAAACCGTGCAGAAAGCCGTGATAGTGCCGCTGGAAGAAGCCATCAACGGCGTGGAAGACATGACCTATATGACCTCCACGGCATCGAACACGGGAGACGCCTCCATCAACATCTACTTCAAGCAAGGAGCCAATGCCGACATGGCAGCCGTGAACGTGCAGAACCGTGTGAACGCCGCATTGAGCCAGCTTCCGGCAGAAGCCACCAAGACCGGTGTCACCACCGAAAAGCAGCAGAATGCCGAGCTGCTGACCTTTGCCCTCTACTCGCCCGATGACCGCTTCGACCAGACGTTTCTGAACAACTACATGAAAATCAATGTCGAACCGCGACTGAAGCGCATCAGCGGCGTGGGAAAGGCGCAACTGTTCGGCTCCAATTACAGCATGCGCCTCTGGCTGAAGCCCGACCGTATGGCGCAATACGGGCTCATACCCGACGACATATCCGCCGTACTCGCGCGGCAGAACATCGAAGCCGCCACCGGCTCCTTCGGTGCCAATCACCCCACGGCCAACGAATACACAATGAAGTACCGCGGACGCTTGTCCGGTGCCGATGAGTTTGGCGAACTGGTAGTCAAGTCCTTGCCGGGTGGCAACGTGCTTCGGCTGAAAGAGGTTGCCGATGTGGAGCTGGGCGATGAATACTACAACTACTCCTCCCAAGTGAACGGCCATCCGGCAGCCATGATGATGATAAACCAGAAGGCAGGGTCCAATGCGTCGAGCACCATCAACGAGATTCACGAAGTGCTCCACGAACTGGACCGTGACCTGCCCGAAGGAGCGGAATTCGTAGTGCTTACCGACACCAACAAGTTTCTGTATGCCTCCATCCGCTCGGTCATCCGCACCTTGCTGGAGGCGATACTGCTGGTTATCGTAGTGGTATATGTATTCTTGCAGGACATCAAGTCAACGCTTATTCCTGCCATATCCATCTTCGTTTCCATCATCGGCACGTTCGCCGTGATGTCCATGATAGGCTTTTCCATCAACCTGCTCACCCTGTTTGCGCTTGTGCTTGCCATCGGCACCGTGGTCGACGATGCCATCGTGGTGGTGGAAGCGGTGCAGGCGAAGTTTGATGAGGGCTACCAGTCGGCGGTGCTTGCGGCCGATGATGCCATGAAAGGCGTTTCATCGGCCATTCTGACCTCTACCATCATCTTTATGGCAGTGTTCTTTCCCGTTGCCATGATGGGCGGCACTTCGGGAGCCTTCTATGCGCAGTTCGGCATCACGATGGCGGTTGCCGTGGGCATCTCGGCCATCAATGCCTTCACCCTCTCACCGGCACTTTGCGCCCTGTTGCTGAAGCCCTATATCGACGAGCACGGCAATACAAAGGACAACTTTGCAGCCCGTTTCCGAAAGGCGTTCAATGCCGTTTTCTACCGTCTGAGCCGACGCTATGTGCGTGGAGTGATGTTCATCCTCCACCGCCGGTGGCTGATGTGGAGCTCTATAGCAGTGTCCTTTGTATTGCTGGTGCTGCTGGTCAACGCCACCAAGACGGGCCTTATCCCCGAAGAAGACACCGGAACGGTCATGGTGAGCATGAATACGAAGCCCGGCACGTCAATGGCGCAGACCGTCAAGGTGATGGAGCGCATCAACAGCCGCCTCGACAGTATCGGCGAGATAGAATACAACGGTGCGGTTGCCGGCTTCTCTTTCAGCGGTTCCGGTCCGTCGCAGGCCATGTATTTCGTGACACTCAAAGACTGGGAACAGCGTGAGGGAGAGGGGCAGTCGGTCAACGACGTCATCGGAAAAATCTATGCCGCCACCTCCGACATCCCTGATGCCACGGTGTTTGCCATGTCGCCCCCAATGATAGCCGGATATGGCATGGGGAACGGCTTTGAGCTCTACTTGCAGGACAAGGCAGGCGGAGACATTACCGCTTTCAAGAAAGAGGCGGACAAGTTTGTCGAGGCCTTGTCGCAGCGGCCCGAAATAGGCGAAGTCTATTCCTCCTTTGCCACAGACTATCCGCAATACTGGGTGGATATCGACGCCGCCAAATGCGAGCAGTCGGGAGTGTCGCCCGCAGAGGTGCTTTCCACCCTGTCGGGCTATTATACCGGACAATATGTTTCCGACTTCAATCGCTTCTCCAAGCTCTACCACGTCACCATGCAGGCTCCGGCGGAATACCGTGTGAATGCAGAGTCCATTCATCATATCTATGTACGCACCTCTGATGGCGGCATGGCACCGTTGAGCCGGTTCGTGCGTCTGACCAAGACCAACGGTCCGTCAGACCTCACCCGCTTCAACCTGTTCAATGCCATCTCCATCAATGGGTCTCCGGCCCGGGGTTACAGTTCGGGGCAGGTGCTCGAAGCCATCAGTGAGACGGCACGCAAGGTTCTCCCGGCAAATTACACCTACGAGTTTGGCGGCATCTCGCGCGAGGAGAGCAAGACAACCAACAATGCCACGCTGATATTCCTGCTCTGTATGGTCCTGGTCTATATGATTCTGTGTGCCTTGTACGAAAGCGTGTTTATTCCCTTTGCGGTTCTGCTGGCAGTGCCTTGCGGGTTGATGGGCAGTTTCCTGTTCGCATGGCTCTTCGGTCTGGAGAACAACATCTACATGCAGACCGGTCTGATTATGATTATCGGCCTGCTTGCCAAGACCGCCATCCTGCTTACCGAATATGCAGGCAAGCGGCGGTCGGAAGGCATGACACTGGCACAAGCGGCATACAGTGCGGCAAAAGTCCGTCTGCGCCCCATCCTGATGACCGTGTTGTCTATGGTGTTCGGCCTTATCCCGCTGATGCTGGCTCACGGAGTGGGTGCCAACGGTAGCCGTTCGCTTGCCACAGGTGTAATCGGCGGAATGATTGTAGGTACATTGGCTCTGTTGTTCCTCGTGCCTTCATTGTTCATCGTCTTCCAATATATCCAAGAACGTATTAAGCATAATTAAATGAAAAAGACAGCAATATATATCATATTGTCAGGATGGATGCTTACCGGCTGTGGCACGTACAGCCGGTATCATCGCCCCGACCTCTCGATGGAGAATCTGTATAGCACCCTTCCGGCAGACGCCGATACCACCACTCTGGCCTCCCTGTCGTGGCGGGAAATGTTTACCGACCCTAAACTTCAGTCCTTGATTGAAACAGGACTTGACCGAAACACAGACCTCAATGTGGCACGGCTACGGGTGGAAGCGGCAGCCTCCGCCTTGCTGACAGCTAAACTCTCCTATCTACCCTCACTCGGACTGAATGCCGAAGGTAATGCCGGCAAGCACGATGGAGCAACGGCAAAGACATATAATGCAGGAGCGACAGCAAGCTGGGAACTGGACATCTTCGGCAACCTCACAGCTGCAAAACGTGGTGCCGCTGCCGCCTTGCAAGGAAGCCGTGATTACCGGCAAGCCGTACAGACTCAGCTTGTCGCCACTATTGCCGACAGTTACTATACCCTTGCCATGCTCGACGCGCAAATGGCAATAAGCCACCGCACCCTTGAAAACTGGCAGACTACCGTGCGCACTCTCGAAGCATTGAAAAAAGCCGGACAGTCAAACGAAGCCGGTGTATTGCAGGCAAAAGCGAACGTGATGCAGCTCGAATCGTCCCTATTATCCATCCGCAAGAGCATCTCCGAAACAGAAAACGCCTTGTTTGCAATACTTGCCATGCCGTCACACTCAATAGCACGAAGTAATCTGGTCGAAGCAGCTTTCCCCGATACCGTCTCTATCGGAGTCCCCTTGCAGTTACTTTCCAACCGTCCCGATGTGCGTCAGGCAGAAATGGAACTGGCGCAGGCGTTCTACACAACCAATGCGGCACGTGCCGCATTCTACCCCCATATCACCCTTTCGGGAACACTTGGATGGACCAATAACGGTGGCGGTATAATCACCAATCCCGGACAATGGTTGCTCAATGCCATCGGTTCCCTGACACAGCCCTTGTTCAATCGAGGCGCAAACATCGCCAACCTGAAGACTGCCCAAATCCGCCAGGAAGAAGCGAAGTTACTGTTCCAACACTCTTTGTTGAACGCAGGCAAAGAGGTAAACGATGCTTTGACCGCATGGCAGACTGCGAAATCGCAACTTGAAATCAATGCTCGGCAGGTGGAAACATTATGCGATGCCGTGCGGAAAACAGAATCACTGATGCGTCATTCCAATATTACCTATCTGGAAGTATTGACCGCCCAGCAATCTCTCCTTGAAGCGGAAGTGCAACAGCTGCAAACTCGTTTTGAACGCATACAAAGTGTAATCAAACTTTATCACGCGTTGGGAGGAGGACGATTTTAATTCGTAAGAGAATAGATGGAATTTGTACGTAAGGCAATAGCATTAAGTCACACTTTCATAATTCTAATAGTAGTAGCCATTGCATTTACTTGTCATAATGAATGGCAGGAAGTGGAAGCATTGGAGGTTGGCAACCGGCATATAGATGAATTCAGGAAGGAGGTAAACCGTATTCATATCCAACTGATAGAGTTTTCGCTATTAGGAGAAACTGCATTGGATTGGGACGAAACGGATTTGGAGAATTACCATGCCCAACGCATTGCATTGGACAGCACATTGTGCCTGTTCAATGAAACTCATGTAATTGGACGTATTGACAGTGTGCGCAGTCTTTTGGAAGATAAGGAACGGCAGATGTTTCAGATTGTTCGGTTAATAGACGAACAACAATCCATCAACAAGAAGATTGCCAGTCAAGTACCTCTCATTGTTCAGACAAGTATGCAGGAACAGCCCAAGAAACCGAAACGAAAAGGGTTCTTGGGCATATTCGGCAAAAAAGAGGAAACGAAGCCGCCGACAACAACAACTACGCTTCGTTCACCCAATAGAAGCATGGTCAGTGAACAGAAAGAGCAAAGCCGTCGATTGTCGGAACAAGCCGACAGTCTTGCCGCCCGCAATGCAGATCTTAACAGGCAGTTGAAGGGGCTAATCTGTCAAATAGAAAATAAGGTACAAGCCGACCTGCAAGGGCGGGAAGACGAAATAGTTGCCATGCGTGGAAAGTCATTTATGCAGGTAGGCGGTTTAATGGGATTCGTCCTTCTGCTGTTGTTAATTTCCTACATCATCATACACCGTGATGCAAAGAGTATCAAACAATACAAGCGCAAGACAACGGATTTGATAGGGCAACTGGAACAATCCGTACAACGGAACGAGGCACTGATAGCATCAAGGAAGAAAGCGGTACATACCATCACCCACGAACTGCGCACACCACTAACGGCAATAACAGGTTATACTGAGCTGTTACAGAAAGAGTGCAGCAAGGAGAACAATGTGAATTTTCTTCAAAGCATACAACAATCTTCCGACCGTATGCGGGATATGCTTAACACCCTGCTGGACTTCTTCCGCTTGGACAACGGCAAGGAGCAGCCCAAACTGTTGCCCTGCCGCATCTCCACAATCACGCATACCCTTGAAACGGAGTTCATGCCCGTCGCCATGAACAAGGGGCTTTCCTTGACCGTAAAGAACGGAAACGATGCGGTTGTACTGACCGACAAGGAGCGAATCATCCAAATTGGAAACAATCTGCTGTCAAATGCCATCAAGTTCACGGAGAAAGGCGGTGTGTCGCTGACTATCGATTATACCAACGGAGTGCTGACACTGATTTTCGAGGATACAGGCACAGGCATGACAGAAGATGAACAGCAACGTGTATTTGGGGCATTTGAACGCCTCTCAAACGCCGCCGCAAAAGACGGTTTCGGACTTGGACTTGCCATCGTGCATAACATAGTGGCGATGCTTGACGGCAAAATCCATTTGGAAAGCGAGAAAGGGAAAGGAAGTCGTTTCACAGTGGAAATACCCATGCAGAAAGCCGAAGAAATACCGGAAAAAGAGATACAGACTTATATCCACCGGGAGGAGAGAAACCTCAATGTTGTCGCCATCGACAATGATGAGGTGCTGCTCCTGATGTTGAAAGAGATGTATGCACAGGAGGGAATACATTGCGACACTTGCACCGATGCGGCGGAACTGATGGAAATGATACGCCGAAAAGAATACAACTTGTTGCTGACGGACTTGAATATGCCCGGCATAAACGGCTTCGAGCTGCTGGAACTGCTCCGATCGTCCAATGTTGGCAATTCACAGACAATCCCCGTGGTCGTGGCAACCGCTTCGGGCAGTTGCGATGCGGAGGAACTTTTGGAACGAGGCTTTGCCGGATGCTTGTTCAAACCATTCTCCATATCGGAACTGCTGGAAATTTCCGACAAGTGCGCCATTAAAGCGACACAGGACGGTAAACCGGATTTTTCCGCCTTGTTGTCCTACGGCAATGAAGTTGTCATGCTGGAAAAACTGATAACGGAAACCGAGAAAGAAATGCAGGCGGTACGGGATGCGGCAATGCGAAACGATCTGCAAGAACTTGATGCCTTGACACACCACTTACGCAGTTCGTGGGAGATACTCCGTGCCGACCAGCCGCTGAAGGTGCTTTATGGTGTGCTTCATGGAAAGGATAAGTCCGATAACGAGGCGTTAAGTAATTCCGTGACCACCGTGTTGGATAAAGGAGCGGAGATTATACAGTTGGCAAAGGAGGAAAGGAGAAAATACGAAAATGGATAAGACAAGAATAATCGTGGTGGAGGATAACATCGTGTATTGCGAATATGTCTGCAATCTGCTGGCACGGGAGGGATACAGTACCGTGAAGGCTTACCACCTGTCAACAGCGAAGAAACATCTGCAACAGGCAACGGATGATGATATAGTAGTTTCTGACCTGCGCCTAAACGATGGCAACGGAATAGACCTGCTGCGCTGGATGCGCAAGGAGGGAAAGATGCAGCCGTTCATCATAATGACCGACTACGCCGAAGTGCATACGGCAGTCGAAAGCATGAAACTCGGTTCGATAGACTATATTCCGAAGAAACTGATAGAGGACAAACTCGTCCCCCTTATCCGCTCCATACAGAAAGAGCGTCAGTCGAGACACAGCCGGATGCCCGTTTTCGCCCGTGAAGGTTCCGCCTTTCAGAAAATCATGCACAGGATAAAGTTGGTAGCCGTCACCGACATGAGCGTGATGATATTCGGAGAGAACGGCACAGGCAAGGAGCATATCGCCCACCATCTGCACGACAAGAGCAAACGGGCTGGCAAGCCCTTCGTGGCGGTGGACTGCGGTTCGCTATCCAGAGAACTTGCGCCGTCGGCTTTCTTCGGACACGTCAAAGGCGCGTTCACGGGTGCGGACAGCACCAAGAAAGGATATTTCCATGAGGCGGAAGGAGGCACGCTGTTTCTTGACGAGGTGGGCAACCTTGCGTTGGAGACCCAGCAGATGTTGCTCCGTGCCATACAGGAGAGGCGGTATCGCCCGGTCGGTGACAAATCGGACAAGAGTTTCAACGTCCGCATCATCGCCGCCACCAACGAGGATCTGGAGGCGGCAGTGAGCGAAAAGCGTTTCCGGCAGGATTTACTCTACCGTCTGCAAGACTTCGTGATAACCGTGCCGCCCTTGCGTGACTGTCAGGAGGACATCATGCCGTTGGCGGAGTTCTTCCGCGAGATAGCCAACAAGGAACTGGAGTGCAATGTGAGCGGTTTCAGTTCCGAAGCCCGTAAAGCGTTGCTGACCCACGCATGGCCGGGCAACGTGCGGGAGCTTCGGCAGAAAATCATGGGAGCCGTGTTGCAGGCTCAGGAAGGTGTGGTCACGAAAGAGCATCTTGAACTTGCCGTGACGAAACCGACCTCACCTGTCAGCTTCGCCCTGCGCAATGATGCGGAGGATAAGGAGCGGATAATGCGTGCGTTAAAGCAGACAAACGGCAACCGGAGTGCCGCCGCCGAACTGTTGGGAATAAGCAGAACAACTCTATACGGCAAACTGGAAGAGTATGGCTTGAAATATAAATTCAGGCAATCATAACTGATAATCAGATACTGTTTCACTGAGTGTGTCTGAGCAAAGGCACTAAAAGAAACAGTATCTTATTTGGTTAATGAAAGGGAAAGTATTCTGATTATATATAGACCAAGAAACCAAAGAATACTTTCGGCATTTACGCTCTTTTATTGTGGTCACCGGAAGTTTAGTCATAAATATACCGTTTTATCATATTTTCAAAATTTCTTTTAAACTCTTGTACTTCGATAGGAATCGAACGTAAAAAGGGATTAAAAACTTTATTACCATTTCGTCCCCAATATTCTAACTGACCATTAAACCATTTTTTGCATCTTGACGCCCCAACTCACCTCCTGCATTTATTTGTTCTATAGTATAGTCTCGGAAACATAATTGTTTGGTATATCCATTTGCTATATTGTCCCATAATGGATCTGCATCAGAGAGATTATACAAATAGGATGCCAGCAGTCTTTCAGGAGACTTGTTCCCAGGCAATATTAAAATGTTATCTGCATTTTTTATTTTCTTAAGATACGCCCTATTCATCCTAACATCTCCATCCAATATGATGATAGAATATGGATGTCTAAATGCAGGTATGTTTTTATTTACAAGTTCAGTTAAGGTAGAACACGGCAGAGTTACATCTACAAAATCTAAAACAGATGCTTTCGTCTTTAAAATAGCTTTAACGAATAATATATTTTCATTATCCTCGGTATATACAGTAATTCTGTTTTTCTTACGTTTTTTCCTTCTGCAACAACATTTAAATCCAATTTAATACCTTTAGAATCCACATTTTGTTTGATCGTTATCTTATCATCGACTTTCTTTAGATAAAGAATCTTTACTTGACCAGCCGTTTCTTCTTGTTTACTTACTTCTTGAACTAAATCGTCCATAGCCTTAAGAAGAGACATTGAATGAGTCGTAAATAAAATTTGCAAATTAAGTTTAGACGCATATTTGCGCAAAATCTTTAATAACTCGACTTGAGACGCTGGATACATTGTAGCATCCATCTCATCAATGGCAAGAATACCACCTTTGTATTGTTGGGGATATTTGTCATGTAATCTTTTAAAAGAAAATAATGCCAAGATAATTTTACCCAGATTATCTTGTCCCATAGAGTTTTGATTCCAATCATATAATTCAGTGGATACACCTATAGATTGCTTATTTTTTGAGGTTATTGTTGTTGCAGAAGAAATGGGAGTTTGTACTATTAGAATTTTATTGTGTAATTGTTTAAACTCACTTAGTTCCTCTGGAGTTAATAATGTGTCATCAGTTATAATTTTGGCTTCCTCTGCCATAGGAACTAACCGCTTTAAACTTAAAAAGATTGTAGGAAAGGAAATATATCCATCTCCTTCTTGCCTTGCTCCTTTCTTCCAAAATCGCACATTAGGGTCTCCAGTACGTTTGATGCTTTCGACGGTAAAGTCATCTACTCCTGTATCAAAAGAAATGGTCCATTCATGACCTTTAGGCCTATCAAAAATGGGCGATAATCTAAACTTATCTTTGAATGCAGAAATATAGCTACCACCACACAAAGGCTTTTCCGCTCTCATTGGATCCTTTGGCTTAAGAGTGAAGGTTTGTGTTACAATACCAAGTAATGTTGACTTTTGAGTTCCGTTTTGTCCTGCAATTGCTGTTAATTGAGAGCCTACTTCAAAGTCTTCATTTTGGAAGCCTCGAAACCTTTCGATATGAATGTGAGTTATTTTCACTTTGTTGAATGATCAAATAATTTGTGTTTGGGAATAACTATATCGTCACAAAATATCATTATTTCTTCACCTTTTCCTGAATTACTCGCACTATAATTCAATTCAAAACATTGTTGTCTATATTTTGAATATA
>OLRN01001095.1_pt1 | contig 15879 bp, 10 predicted proteins | sample 1673001 | NCBI WGS metagenome assembly OLRN01 (sample SAMEA3136745, study PRJEB25190) | human gut metagenome | biome: human gut; feature: human-associated habitat; material: faeces | place: Austria | collected 2013 | reverse complement strand
CCAGAAGATAAACTTCCAGAAAGGGTACGGACGTATTTAAGACAAGTAAATGGTCAATGTGTTACACACAAGGGATTTGAATCATCTATATGTGAGATAGTTGATGTGTTGCTACCGGAAACAGGAGGATCTATGAAGCCTTCCCAAAATATAAAAGAAATTCCGAAAGATGAGATAAGCATTACTGAACGAAACGAGAAAACCTATTTTCCACTTGAGGCTCCAAGTTTTCGCGATGAAATGATGTTGCGTAATGCATCTAGTCGCCGAGATACATGAGATCGCACGATTGACAAAGGAGGATATTTTATGGAATCTGAGAGAGAACAAGTTGTCCAGCTCGACTTTGTTACGGTATCTTCTGCTGAAGATATGGCAAGAAAACAAGAAATGTTGTACGAGTTGGATGAAATAGATTCTATAAGTCTTTTGAGAAAACTTACGGAAATTGGAGAAAATGCACTTTCTGCCAAAAAGCTGACTGGAGGAGTGGATGATTTCCATAATCTTGCGGTCACTTTTGCAAGAGTAGGCTTGCATGATATGTGTTGTGACATCCTTGAAAGAGGACTTAAATTACATCCGACTGCAATTGACCTTCTTGCTGATTTTTTATCGTATGGTCTTGAATGTGGTCGAGAAGAGAGATGTGAATATTATTACAATTTGCTAGTTTCCTTACCAGATGCCAAAATGACCTGGCGTGGATATGATTTTGCAATTGATTATCTTATGGAAAAAATCAAGGATTCTCATGATGAATCTGAAGTGTCCGAGCTTGTTATTCAAATTGAAGAAAGGCTGAAAAAATATAAAGCGCATTTTCCGAACAGTGAAGATCCCTATGTATCAGAATCGCAAGTTCTGTCTTTTCTTGGAAAAGAAAATGAGGCGATTGCAGTATTAAAAAGAGCAATGGATACTTTGGCAGCTCCCAAGTGCTACTTGCGATATGCAGATATCCTGGTTAAACAAGGAAAATATGAGGAAGTTGTTTCGGTGGCACAAAAAGCGGTAAGCGTGTCTGCTCAGGAACAGATGAGCGTAAATATTCCGTATCTGTTTTATCTGTCGGGTATGGCGAAGGATGCTTTGATTCATGCTGAGGGCGACTATAAAAACCGGGAACGAGTCCTGGATGCGTATTCTGATTACAAAGTTGCAGAGGAATTGTTCGATAGTACGCGGGCGGTATACATGAAAAATCTGAAAATGAGGGTCAGAATTCTGGAGCTGAAATCTCATATTCCCTACAATGAAAATTGGAAAGCGGAATAATTTGAATCTTGTTTATGCCGGAAAGCACTGAGGGAGTTTCTGAGGGTCAAACCACGGCAATGAGTGGAGAAAACCACTAAATATCGACGTTTTTGTACATTCTGAACTGCTAAAAATTGGAAGAAAATCCAGAGTGGAGTCAGGCATAAATGCAGTTCTTACAGTAGCGTTAAGCTAAAAAGCCGGCAAAATGCCCTGCATAGGGGCAATATAGCACCCATGATAGTGCAAAATGATAAGAGCCTGAGCGTGAGCGAAGGCGAAATGGGGTCGAGTTAAGGCTTTTATGCCCCGAAAAGCACTTTTATGGATGCGACGGTAGCTCGTGGGTTTATGCTAGATGGCACTGTGATGATATTACCGACACTGTGGTGACTTTCACGCAGCGATTTCGGGTCCTGACGATGATAACATCATCTGCGATTTCATCCCGGTCTTGGAGATAACAAGGCGGATGTGAGCAAGATGGTGATAAACACATGGTCGCAGAGATGCTCATTCGTGTGGGGTAATCCGGCATAAACAAGGGAGCTACCGTAGCATGAATGAGTGGAACCTGGTATAAAGGCAGGGGTTACCGTAGCGTGGATGAGTGGAACCAGGACTAAAGGCAGGAGCTACCGTAACGAGCGTTGGTGCTATCAGGACTAAAGACAGCGGTTACCGTTGCGTAAATTTGTCGAAGAAACGTTTATTGTAGCGGTACAAGACATAGCGGCAGTGTGTAGATCACACTGCTGAGGACGATTAGTAGAGCTTTATAAGGAATAAACGGCTCAGACTCTTGGAGAATGAGTCTGGGCTGTAATCTTTGATATGCGGAGAGAGGAAAATACTTTATGAGGATTGCTGTAGTATCGATTGGTAGTTTTGATACACAATACTCGGACTATCACATCATGCGGGATATTATACTTGGCCTTTTGGAACGAGGCCACGAGGTAAACCTGATTCAGAAGCAGTATTTGGATTTACCTCAATATCCGCAGCAGTTTGATAAGTATTTTGGAAAACAGCTTCAAGTACATAATATCAAGTTTGAGAAAAAGGCAAAGGCTGACTTGAAGGCTCGCTATCTGGCGGATTTGTCTTATTACAGACAGGCTTGCAAATGGATGAAAAAGAATAAACCGGACAAGGTTTTTCTCCAGTCATGCAATACGGCATTCTTCACAGTGTTTTATGCGAAGCACATTTTGAAGTGCCCGCTACTTTACAATGAACAGGATATCTTCCCGGAAAATGCCTACTTTGCTGGAATTCTTTCAGAAAGTAGCATGATTTATAAGGTGGCTCATGCGCTACAAAAATATGCCTACAAAAATGCAACGGCGCTTAGTACGATTTCCGATGATATGAAATCTACTATCGTTACTCGGTATGGCATCCCGGAGGATAAGGTGCAGGTGATTTACAACTGGGGGCATGAGGAACTGAAAGCCCACAGTGAGCAGGATAATGTGTTCTTAAAAAAATATCCGAAGAAGCCCGGGGAGTTCCGTGTGGTGTATGCGGGTAATCTGGGCAAGATGCAAAACGTTGAGCTTATTTTGGAGACGGCTGCTTTGATGAAAGACGATGCAGGCGTCAGCTTTTATATCGTTGGTGGCGGTGTAAACGAGGAGAAACTTAAGATATTTGCAAAAGAGAAGGAATTGAATAATGTGACATTCGTTGGGATGCAACCGCCTGAAGAAGTGGCGGATCTCTATGCTGCTGCCGATGTCAATGTGATTCCTCTTCAAAAAGGGCTCATCTATGCAGCGCTTCCGAGTAAAACGGCTGACTGCCTGATTGCAGGTAAACCGATTATTACTTGTGTTGATGATGAGTCGGAGTTTGCAAAGCGCTGTTATGATAATGGGATTTTTAACGCTGGTACAGGTAGTGCAATCAGATTGAAGGACTTGATTACCAGAAGGAAGATAGAAGACACAGGAGCCGAGTCATATGGATTTGACGATGCCTTTAAAAAAGAAAAGAACGTAAATCAGTATTGTGTTTTGCTAGAAGCTCAATAACTGCAGTTTCTACTTGGGGTTTCCTATTAGATAAGAAGTGATTAAAGATTAGAATTAATATGTTTCAATATAATTGATTGAAAGGGCAAAATAATGAAAATTGGAATTATTGCGGCAAATGATATCCGCTTTTCGCCATATATCTTTTTTTATACGAGAATACTTGATTGTCTCAAATATAATTATGAGATTATTTACCCACATAGATCTGGCATAGAGGATACAACAACGCAACTTCAAACGCATGTTATAACATGGCACGACCATTATGGGGCAGCAGCAGCGTATACTAGATATGCAATAGATGTTGCACGAGTGATTGACCGTGAAAAATATGATGCGCTTATAGTTTTGACCACAGCAAATGCAGTATTTTTGATGCCATATTTGAAGCGTCATTATAGAAAACGGTATATTGTGGATATTCGAGACTATACTCATGAAAATGTAAAACCATACTATTATCTCGAAGAAAAGGCATTGAGAAATGCGATGCTAAATGTTGTTTCTTCAAGACGATTTTCACGGTTTTTACCTACGGACAATACATATTGTGTATGTCATAATATATCGTCATACAATTCGAAGGAAATTGATGCAGGCTTAGTTAACCGAAATAAAGAACCTATCTGCATTTCGTATATTGGAGCGGGTAACTATTTAGATAGCTGTGAGAACCTGATTAGATTAGTAAAAAACGACAAGAGGTTTGTACTGAAATTCTATGGCCCCAATACTATTAGGCAGAAGTTGGTAGAAAGAAAAGTTGAAGTAGAATATCCCAATGTCATGTTTTGCGGACCGTTTTCTCAAGATGAAAAAGGCGAGATTATCGCAGAATCGTCAATATTGTATAATGCATACGGAAACGGTTGTGAATTACTAGATTGTGCACTGTCGAACAAACTGTATGATTCATTAATATTTAGGAAGCCAATACTTGTGAGCCCAGATACGTATATGAGTGAAATGGCCGGACCGTTAGGATATAGTATAGAATTAGCAAATGTAGAGTCATTGGACAGCCTGTATAAGTGGTATTCTGAGGTTGATTGGGAAGAAATTGACAAGTTTGCAGAAAATCAGATACAGGAAATTACTGAAGAACACAGAGAAACTGTACAGACAATTAAGGAAAAACTAAAGCATATTTGAGGAACAATATATGAAAAGAATCTGTTTTGTTCATGCAGGACTGGAACAACACGGTGGGATTGGTAGAGTTGTATCAATTATTGCAAATGGATTATCAAGAGAAACAGACATTGAGGTCGTAGTTGTTTCATTCTGTAAGGAAACAGGTAGAGACGTCTATGTGCTGAATGAGAATATAAAGACCTTCAACCTATTTGATAGTCGTATTTCTATGAAGAAAGCACTCTTGTCTGGTGGTATTGGCAGGTTGTCTGAGATTGTTCGTGATAATTCAGTTGATGTCATCATTGCATGTGGTGCTTTATATTATCCGCTAGTTGTATGTGTTGCAAAATTGTCAAGAATTAAATCAGTATGTTGGGAGCATACAAATCCGGAATACGGGAATGACTATAAGTTTCAGAAGTACTGTAGAGCAATCGGTGCTAAACATTCGGATGTGAATGTCCTGATTGCCAAGGACTCTGTAAAGTACTATTGCGAAAAATATCGAGTAGACAATAATAGACTGATTTATAATCCAGCAGATGAATTATTGTTCAAAAAACCCGTTAAATACAATACGAATAGTCGAAAGATTGTAAGCGTTGGAAGATTAAGCTATCCAAAGAATTATATGTGCCTTCTAGATGTTGCCAAAAACGTATTACAGAAAAATGCAGAATGGAGCTGGGATATTTACGGTGACGGGGAAGATAAAAAAATCTTAGAAGACAGAATCGTGGAACTTGGCCTAACCGATAGAGTAACACTAAAGGGAAATTCTTCTAATATGTACAGCCTTTATGATGATTACGCAATCATGGTAATGACCTCTCGATATGAAGGATTTCCAATGGTTTTGATAGAGGCTGCATCAAGAGGACTCCCGCTTGTAAGCTTTGATATCCATACGGGGCCGAATGAGATTATTGTTAATGAGGTGAATGGCTATCTGATTAACAAAGGAGACGTAGTAGGCATGAGCGAGAAAATATCGCTGCTTATCCAAGATTGTGCGTTAAGAAGGGCGTTCTCACAAGAGGCAATTAAATCAGTTGAACGATTTAGGGAACAGCAGGTAATAGACAGGTGGATTGAACTGATAAAGGAATTAGATTAATTATGCTGTGCAGATATGATAACACATTCATAAGCCAACGAGCTATAAATGTTCTAACGATTGGATACGTGTTTTTGTCATATTTTGAATACTATATCCAAGCATTTACTGGCTCTGTAACAAAGTATTATATTTTGATTTTTGCGCTTGTGCTTTTATATAGGAATCATTGGAAGGCGACTCTTAACATATATGTTAAATCTTACTGCCTTTGGTTCATATTTAAGTTCCTCTCGATATATTGGTCAAATATGACAAATACAGATGTGAGTTCACACTTTGTGTCGCAGGTTGGAATCGTTATTCTTTTGATTGCATTACTAGGGGGAAAACCGAATAAATCGCAGATAGATAGCTTTATAAAATCTAATTACTGGTGCAGTTTTGCGTTTGCCGCACTTTCTATAGTCTTCCGTGCTTCTTATATAAGCGAAGATTTTGTTGCAAGACAGGTATTAACGCTGTTTGGGCGACAGAATGACCCTAATAACTGTGCAGCCTTCTTAAGTGTAGGTTTTGCAATTGCAATGTACTCGCTTGTTATAGAACGAAGACGATTGCTGCTTAATTCTGTAGTTTCTGTTACGTGTTTATATGCGATTCTTTTAACCGCCTCAAGAGCAGGTTTTATGGCTGTGGGGTGTATCATTGCCGTCGTTTTATTCTTCCCCAAAAGTGGAGAGAAGGTAAAAATAACTGATCTGATTGTCAAACTGCTTATTTTTATTGTAGTTGGATATATTGGGGTGACTGTAGTTTCTCAGTACCTGCCGCAAGCAAGTCTGGACAGGTTGTTTAATCTGGGACAATATGAGGCGGCATCTGGTAGACAGGATAGATGGAAGGCAGCGTTAGAATTATGGGCGGAGCGACCAATATTTGGCTGGGGTTGGGGTGGATATCAACTACCACTAGCATTGCATGGTGGCATACACAATACTATATTGGATAATCTATGTGATGTGGGAATTATTGGAACGCTATTTTGGATTACTCCAATCATATATTTAACCGCGTATTCTTTAAAGAGAAAAGATGCCTTGACATTGCTGATTCTATGGGTTGGAGTTTTTGCTGCCATTGGTATCGATGCAATTAATAAGAGATTTCTTTGGAATTCAATTTATTGTGCGGCAATGATGGAACTGTATTATAGAGAAACAAAGTGCTTCTTGTCGGTGTTCAATAATAATTCGAAAGAGGAATAGGTATTGCTAAAATGAAAATGCTATGGAGATTGTTCTATACTATCGTGGCAAGGAATCTTCCTGCTTCATATTCTCCGGTGAAGATTTTTCAAAAACAACTTCGATATATCTCAGCAAAGGGGTTTTGTGAGAGTGTTGGAAAGAATGTTAATATTGAAAGAGGTGCTGTTTTCTCGAGTAAGCTGAGGATAGGAGATAATTCAGGGGTAGGTGTCTGTGCAAATATACAAGGATCGTGTACCATCGGAGAAAATGTCATGATGGGGCCGTATTGCACAATTTACACTATTAACCATGAGTATAAAAATACAGATGTTGCTATGTGCAATCAGGGGTTTCGTGAAGAACAAGCAGTAATTATCGGTGATGATGTCTGGATCGGTGGGCATACGATAATTCTGCCGGGTGTCCATATCGGAAGTCATGCAATCATTGGCGCAGGGAGTGTTGTTAGAAATAATGTTCCTGAATATGCTGTTGTGACAGGAAATCCAGCAGAGGTGAAAAAATATAGGGGGGGGGTACGGTGATGAAAACAGTTTTTATCTGTAAGGATCCCTTCCCGTATAGCGGAGCATGCTGTAGCTTACTACTTAAGATGCTTCGGTCTGGTCTAAACAAGGAGTTAGATGATATCCATATTATATGCTCATATGATTTGAAACAACGAGACAACTCACAAAAATTTGAGAAGGATGTAACAATTCATAGGCTGTATTGGTGGGACGGAATATCGTTGAAGGATCTAATTAGAAATTTCTGGTTTCATCCTGTGTCTGCATCTAAAGGTGTTGTAATAAAATTCCTAAAAAAGATGGGGAAAAAACACGAGTTTGAACTGGACCAAGATGTCATTCGACAGATTAAGAAAATCTTGCGACAAATCGGATGTGATTCCAATGATGTGATTGTGCCGGTTGCTGGATTTTATGAAACGGTAACAGCTGCACTAGAGTGGAAGAAGGATAATAAATCTCGAGTTATTTCGTATCAGGTTGATCCGTGCTCAACAAACAAGGCGTATAGTACTAAAAGTCTAGAGATGAGACAAGATTATGAAAGAAATATGTATCATCAGTCTGATTTCGTTATTACTACACCTATTATAAAAAAAGAACTTGCACGGATGCTGCCACATACGGATATGGACAAAACTGTAGCTATGGAGTTTCCAAATTTAGAGTTGTCAAGATTGCAGTTGAAAGGTAGACAAGAAGCCAAAGATAATGAAAGAAAAGAGATTTCATGCGTGTTCTGTGGAATGGTATATCAAGGTGTTAGAGATCCCGGATTTGCCATGAAGCTTTTTAGTGGATTGAAAAATGATACGAAGCTCGTAATGGTTGGAGTAACTCGAAAAGAAGCGAGTGAGTATGTCCCAGAGCAAGATATAGGAGACAATATAACCTTTTGCGGGTATCTTCCAGCAGATGAAACGCAAGATTATATTGAAACCGCAGATTTTTTAGTGAATATTGGTAATAAGGTTCTAAATCAAGTGCCGAGCAAGTTGTTTACATACATTGCGACTGGAAAACCAATAATTAACTTGTGTACAAGTCGAAACTGTCCAACCATCCCATATTTAGACAAGTATCCACTGTCCTTAAATGTCTTTGAGGATGACATATTGGAGGCTCGTAAGCAAGTAGAAAGTTTTATTGCAAATTCAGTTGGAAAACGTGTGGCTGCTGAAGAAATAGCACATGATTTTTATGAGTGCTCTGCGGAGTACTGTGCTAACGTGATGAATTCGCAAATAAGAAAGTTGGCAAATTAGTGCATATAAGGTTGAGGAATTGACTATGAAAAAAGTAATGCTCGTTTTCGGCACCCGGCCGGAAGCAATAAAAATGTGCCCGCTTGTTAACGAATTGAAGAAACGCGAAGAGCTTCAGACGGTTGTTTGTGTAACCGGACAGCACCGCCAGATGCTGGATATGGTTCTTGAAGCGTTTAATGTTACTCCGGATTATGATTTGTCCATCATGAAGGACAAACAGACGTTGTTCGATGTGACCACCAATATTTTGAACCGCATCAAGGAAGTACTGGAAAAAGAAAAGCCTGACGTGGTACTGGTACACGGCGATACATCTACGACCTTCGTGACTGCATTGGCTTGCTTCTATATGCAGATTCCTGTAGGTCATGTAGAAGCTGGTCTGCGCACCTACAATATCTACAGCCCGTATCCAGAGGAATTCAACCGTCAGGCGGTATCCATTATTAGTAAATTCAACTTTGCTCCTACAGAGCTTTCTAAGCAGAATCTGCTGAAAGAGGGCAAAGATCCAGCCAGCATCTATGTTACCGGAAACACGGCTATTGATGCTTTGAAGACCACCGTGCGGGAAAACTATACGCACCCTGAACTGGAATGGGCAAAGGACAGTCGTCTGATCATGATTACTGCCCACCGCCGTGAGAATCTCGGTGAGCCGATGCGTCATATGTTTAAGGCAATCCGTCGTGTGATGGATGAACATCCGGACGTGAAGGCCATTTATCCAATTCACATGAATCCCGTTGTGCGTGAAATCGCCAATGAGTATTTGGGCGACGATGATCGTATCCATATCATTGAACCGCTGGATGTTCTGGACTTCCACAATTTCCTGAGCCGCAGCTACTTGATTCTGACGGATTCTGGTGGAATTCAGGAAGAAGCTCCTTCTCTGGGTAAGCCTGTTCTGGTGATGCGTGATACCACGGAGCGACCAGAAGCATTAGATGCCGGAACGGTAAAACTGGTAGGTACGGACTATAATAAGATTGTAAACGAAGTATCATCTTTGATTGATGATAAAGCAGCTTATGAAAAAATGAGTAAGGCTGTAAATCCGTACGGTGACGGATTAGCCTGCGGACGTATTGTAAATGCATTGTTATATAGGATATAAGCTGAGCTATGAAGTTGATGCTGAAAAAATATTTTTACAAATCGAAATACTTGTTATTACTTATGGTTTGCATTACCAAGAGCTAATAAACTTAGAGTGAAAGTTTTTTCTGGAGTTGAACTTCATTATCGGGACTTGTTTCATGGTAAGATATACGAATTGTTGCAAAACCTAACATCGGGTATAAAATGAAGAATGATAAACGAAAAAAGGAAATTTTTCGGTGGATATTCCTCGGAGGACTTTTGTTGTTTGTGACTTTTCCTGTTTTTACGCAGTAAATACAAGAATGAGTGGATTGATTTATGTGCCGAGCACGGACATAGATGATGGAGGAAAAACTCGCATAGGTGGTCACTTTTTCAGAAAAGAGTTCCTGCCCGATGTCAGCTTGAATTCGTTAGGAAAGTGGATGTATCATACAGGCAATCATTTTTTGAGCATCATTCCTTTTTCATAGATTGAGCTGGAATTATTTGTACTATACAGAAAAAATTAAAAGACAGCAATATAGATAATATGGATTTTGATCACAAGAATTGATATTTATCTAAAAGAATCAGGCCTATCAAAGAAAACGAATGATGATCATGTATTGCTATTGGAAGTAATGATCACATTACGACGAGTGACAAGGTGAAAAGAGATGATTGGCCGGATAGTAGAAGAACCATATTGGGGAACTATTATGTTGCTGCCACTAAATATACGAAAAAAAACATATCATAGGTTTCTATGTCACCTACCGAAAATGAAAACGTGATTACAATTAAATGGAATGGAGTGGCAGACTGTATGACTTATCAGTCCTCTTTGCAAAACGGGAAATATTCTTCGGAAGGTATATGCTTTTACATCAACCTACTGTAAAATACTAATCAAGAAAATAATAAGGATGCCTACAGTCGTTGTCCGTTTTGAGACTTGTAAGAAAGCCATAGGGTACGGTACGGTTTATTACCGTATCTACAAAGGACATAACCGACGTATGGAATTTTCTTCCCACCTTCACCTACCAACTTCTTCTTGGGATGAAACCACAAAGACAATCCGGGGAGAGCATCCCAAAGCCTGTCTCTTTCGTGCTCAGATGGAAGCGGATCTTCGGCTTTTGAACCGGATTATAACGGAAGATGTTACCGGTCGACTGACAATGGGCGATATGATAGCCCTCTTTAAACATCAAAGGACAATAATCAAATGAACTTTTGACTTGTAAGTAAATAGGATGGTACCGTCTTTGACAGATTGCTATCACCGTCTAGGTTTTCAGGTAACAGAATCCGAAGATGGATTACGGATAGGCTTCAAACCGGGAATGGCACATGCTATCGTGAAGGAGATTTGGAACGAGCAGCCTTTGACCCGTTCGGATGTTGAAAGGTTTTATGAAAAGCTTTCTTCACTGAACAAAGGATATCGAAATCTCTATTTCAGGATCGTGGCGCACGGTGGATTCCTGCCGGAGGCATTGGACTTTGAACTGCACGGGCTGACCGTTTCGGATGAAAGCTATATTGAAAGCCTCTTGTCCGGAAGACATGTAGAGCTTTATCCGCATAACGAAGCGGCTTACAGGGCGATCATGCGGGGATTCAAACAACACCGTATCGGTGCGGTCGTGCAGGCTACCGGAACAGGGAAATCCTATTTGCTGGCACGCTATATCGCAGATCATGCAAAGGAAAATATATTGGTCTTTGCTCCGAACATCACGATTCTGGATGAGATCCGGAAAGCCGTCGGATTCTCCATTCCGCAAGTGACGTACCGGACATTCCAGTCACTGATTCGTAACCGGGAGGACAATGGGTTGTTACGGGCAGATCATATTCTTATTGATGAATTCCATCATTTCGGGGCGGAAATTTGGGGAAGTGCCTTGCAGGAAGTGATAGAAAACAATCCCTGTGCCTATGTCCTGGGAACATCGGCAACGCCAATCCGTCCGGAAGGAATGATCGATACGGTGGATCTTTATTTCGAAGGAAATTTGTTTTATGAACTTACCTTGCCGCAAGCTTGGTATTACAATATCTTACCAGTGCCGATCCTGGTACAAAGTGCTTACGGGCTGGACAACGAACTGGATCGGCTGCAAAGAAAACTGGAACGCAGCGGTTGTTCAGTCCGCCGGAGAGAGCGCATCCAAAAGAAACTGGACCTGGCGCGGGTCGATTTCAAAGGTGCTTTGGGCGCGTCGTCGGTGATCCGGAAGTTCCTACCCGAAAGCGTACGCAAACTGCTGGTTTTCTGTCGCGACCTGGCCGATCTCAGACAGATGGTGCCGGAAGTGTGCGACTGGCTCACACAGGCAGGCCGATCGATTACGCCATTTGAAATCCATCATGCGCAAAGCGAGCAGGAGAATCAGCGGCTGTTGGCCGCTTTCCGAGAAGAGTCGGACCGGTTACACGTACTCTTTTCCGTCAATATGCTGATCGAAGGATTGCATGTCGAGGGAGTGGATGCCGTCTTGTTCCTGCGGCGCACCGAATCTTACATTGTCACCCTGCAACAGCTGGGGCGCTGTCTGGATGCCGGAAGCGGGAAACAGCCGGTCGTCTTGGATTTCGTGAATAACCTGTCGGGTAAATCGGTCTACGACGTGATGGCGTGCCACTGGGAGCGACTCTCTTATCTTCCATCGCCCCACGGATTTGAAGGAACAACCTCGTTCCTCGCTACCGGCTATTTGTCGGATATCCGGCTCCGCATCGAAGAGATCCTGGCCGAGCTGGAACCGTGGCAGATTATGTACGAGCGGCTGGTCGAGTTCCACCGGGAAGAGAACGACTGGCCTTCAGTGACGGAAGGGAAACTGGGCCTTTGGTGCAACACGCAACGCATCGCCTACAAACGAGGCTGTCTTGCCAAGGAACGGTGCGACCAGCTTGATGCAATCGGTTTTGAGTGGAATCAGCTCGACTCCAAATGGATGAGGGAATACCATGCATTGAAAGTCTTCTTTGATACCTGCGGACGCTGGCCCAAACGTGAAGACGGCCCGCTTGCGACCTGGTGTTATACCCAGCGGGAAAGACGGAAGGATGGACGTTTGAGCAAAGAGCGCATCCGGGCTTTGAATGAGATCGGCTTTGTCTGGAATCAGAACCTCCAAGGGGAATGGATGAAGAACTACGAGGAACTGAAGTCTTTTGTCAGAAAATATCGGCGTTTCCCTAAATCGACGGAAGGGAACTTGGGCGGATGGTGCCATACACAACGGAAAATGCGTAAACAGGGAAAGTTACCCAATGACCGCCGGCTCCTGTTGGATAAAATAGGATTTGTCTGGTCGGTGGAACAGGTCTGGCAAGGCAACTTCGAACAATTGTGCCTGTTCCATAACCTGCAAGGACGATGGCCGGGATGCCGTGAAGGAGCATTGGGACGCTGGTGTACCATTCAAAGACGGGATTACCGCAAGGGGAACATGTCAGATGAGCGAAAAGCACAATTGGAAAGAATCGGTTTCCCTCTTGCCTGATATGGAATATATTCGATTCTATCCGTTATGAAAGTTGTCTATTCAATTATAATCAACATTGGAACAGTGTCTGTCATTACCCGGACTTGGAACTGCCAGCATACGGGTGGAACCAACTGATAAAACCGGAATAAGACCAATCTCATAAAGTAAATCGTTATTGATTCATCCCAATATGGAAGCCCTTGTCTGAAGCCGGTTATCGGAGAAGACAGGGGCTTCTTCTATATTTTATAAATGAATTATAGATAACTATTACACTGGCTTAACGAATCCGTTACAAATCCTTGGTGGTTTAAAGTGAGTGTTTACGTAAAATGAAAATATTTATGGTAGCAAGGAAAGCTTCATTACAGCATAAGGTTCTTTTAGGGTATATGATATTGATCATGGCTGTTTGCGGCATGGTTTCCATCTTGTTATACGAACGGAGCCGCATGCGTGAGATAAAAACGGAAACATCGGAGATACGCAGGATACGCCATGACATCAGTACGGCGCATCGCTATATCACGGAGCTTGCCACCTATGGAGAGTCCGTCATTGTCTGGGAGGATACCGATTTTCGTGAGTATCGCAGAAAACGCTTGCAAACGGACAGCTTGTTACAAATATTGAAAGTGAGTTGTGGCACGTTCGTCCTGCCAAAGCAGATAGACTCCCTATGTCATTTATTGGAAGCTAAGGAGATACATCTGCTCCGCATTATGGAGACCATTACCAGACAGGGGGAAGCGGACAGCCTGCTCGCAAATCGTCTGCCTATTGTTATCAGGGAAGCGGTTCGTACCCGGACAGTCACCCAAAAGAAAAAAGGGATTGCCGGTTGGTTCGGAGGGAAAAGGAGCGTACAGGTCTTCGAGCCATCGAAAGGACTGCAAGATTTGAATGAGAAGCTGATCGCCATGCAAGAGGAACGTGAACGCCGGATAGACATGTATACCGACAGTCTGCGCATACAGAATAAGGCCTTGAACCAGAAGTTGCAAATACTCATCACCCATCTTGACGGGCAAGCGCAGGCGGCGTTCATCAGTCGTGAGGAAAAAATCACGGAAGCCGGAGATTTTTCTTTCAAACTGTTTGTCTTGGTAATCGTCTCTGCTTCCTCCTTGCTATTCATCTCGTTCCTGATCATACGGCATGACATCAGGAAAGAAAGGGAAGGGCGGGCACAGCTCCAAAGGATAAACCGTGAGAACGAGGAACTGCTCGGTATGCGTAAACAGATCATCCTGACCATCTCGCACGATATACGAGGACCATTGGGTAATATCAACAACTGCGTGGAACTGGCCTCGGAAACCCGTGAAAAGAAAAAACGGGAAGGCTATCTGGAGAACATCCGCCATTCCTGCCGCCATATACTGAATCTGGTGAACAACCTGATGGATGTTTATAAGATCAATGAGACCAAGGATACCCGTAACGAGGTTCCTTTCCGTCTAAACAACTTGCTTGACAACATATCGAAGGAATATGCCCGCAAAGCGGGTAGCCGGGCCTTGCTGTTCGAGCACCGGCATAAGAATGTCGGTGATATTACAGTGAGAGGAGACGCAGACAAATTGGAACAAATATTGGACAATCTGCTGACAAACGCCATCAAGTTCACCCTGTCGGGTACGATCCGTTTCCATACCGAGTACATGGCGGGAAGATTATATGTGGAGGTCGGTGATACCGGTATCGGTATGGACGAGGAGACATTGGAACGTGTCTTCCGTCCGTTCGAGCGTGCGGCGCAGGAGATAAACTCGGAAGGTTTCGGTCTTGGGCTTTTTATCACGAAAGCTCTTGTAAAGGTACTGGACGGAAGCATTGAAGTAGAGAGCCGACCAGGTAAAGGTACAACATTCCGCCTGTCGTTTCCCCTTTCGGAAACGACAGGAGAACCGGAAACAGAGGAGCTTCCGGTACAATCTGCGACGATACTTCCCAAACATGTACTGGTAGTGGATGATGACAGCATCCTTCTGAAAATAACGGAAGACATGCTCGGGCGCAACGGGGTGGAATGCACGACCTGTCAAAATGCAAAAGAAGCCATTCTAGCACTCGACCGCTTGGATTATGATTTGGTATTGACAGATATACAGATGCCCGTGACCGATGGTTTCGGCTTGTTGAGATTACTGCGTAACTCGGATATCGGAAATTCCCGTACCGTTCCGGTCGCTGTCATGACGGCACGGGGGGACGGGGACTCGGGCGTGTATATGAAGTCCGGTTTTTGCGGTTGCATACATAAGCCTTTCTCTTCAAAAGGACTGCTGGCCTTTATCTCCTCCGTTACGGAGGGCAGAAGTGCAGGCATGTCTCCGTTCGACTATTCCCGCCTGATGGAAAGTACGGACGACCGTCGTCATATGTTCGGTCTTGTCGCAAAAGAGTCAGAAAAGGATCTTGCCGAACTGGAGGAGGCTTTAAGAGAAAACGATCGGGAAGCCATGCGGAGGATCGTACATCGGATGGCTCCGGTCTGGGAGTTGTTAGGGGCCAACGATGTACTGTTCGGTTATCGGAAGCTCCTGCATGACAAGACCTCGAGCGACGAGACGGTCAGAGAGTACACGATGAGAATTATGAAACAGATACGGTTACTGATAGACGAAGTAAATAATGAATTAAGAAAGAAAAATGACGGGGATGAAAAAGACTTTATTGATCGTGGAGGACAACCTGATTCTTTGCGATATTCTTGAGAGATGGCTACAGAAAG
>OLRN01001088.1_pt1 | contig 15954 bp, 9 predicted proteins | sample 1673001 | NCBI WGS metagenome assembly OLRN01 (sample SAMEA3136745, study PRJEB25190) | human gut metagenome | biome: human gut; feature: human-associated habitat; material: faeces | place: Austria | collected 2013 | reverse complement strand
GGCTGTACGAGACGACCACCGAGCCGCTCCGCTCCATTGCCGACCGGCTGGGATTGCAGTACAACAGTGTGGGAGGCTTCGTGCGCCGCAGCCGTCCCGACGCCATAGAGGCGCACAACCGGCTGGTGGAACGGGAGGAGGCCCTACGGAAAGAGAAGGAGCAGGCGGAATCCGCCGCCCTCGCCCTGCAAAGGGAGAACGAGGAGAAGGAGCGCATCCTGAGCGCCTTGCGGCAGACCGGCGGCAACAAGCGCAAGGCCGCCAAGCTGCTGGGATTCTGCAAGTCCACACTCTACAACAAGCTGAACGCCCTCGGGCTGAACGACAACACATAGTCGAAACACTGTGACAGAATGGCTCCACCCGCATCCGGACATTGTGATGTAAACTCATAAAAGGATATAATCTATGCAAATCATATTATTATCCGGCGGCTCGGGCAAACGCCTGTGGCCGCTTTCCAATAATACACGTTCCAAACAATTCATCAAGCTGCTGACCGCGCCTGACGGCTCGAAAGAGTCGATGGTGCAGCGTGTGGTGCGGCAATTACGGGAAGCCGGTATCTGCGACCCGATTACTGTGGCAACGAGCCGGTCGCAGCGGGATGTCATCATCAACCAGCTTGGTGACGGGATTCCCGTAGTTACGGAACCGGAGCGCCGGGATACTTTCCCTGCTATTGCTCTTGCAAGCTCGTATTTGGCCTGCGAACGGAAATGCCCCGCAGATGAAACTGTAATCGTCATGCCCTGCGACCCTTATACGGAAGCCGGTTATTTTGAAACAATCCGCAGGATGGCGGATGCCGTGAAAAACGATGCGGCCGAACTGGTACTGATGGGTATCCGCCCGACTTATCCGTCAGCCAAATACGGGTATGTTGTGCCGATGCCCGACAATGACGAGTCCGGAATATACCGGGTTTCCCGTTTCACCGAGAAGCCGGATGTGCCGACGGCCGGGAGATTGATTTCCGAGGGCGCATTCTGGAACGGAGGCGTATTCGCTTTCCGATTGGGGTATATGACGGATATCGTGGCCCGATACATCAAAGCCGACACGTTTGCGGAAATCCGTTCCCGTTACGGGGAGTTCCCGAAAATCAGTTTCGACTATGAGGTCGCCGAAAAAGCGCAGTCGGTCGCAGTCGTGCCTTTTGCCGGAGAGTGGAAAGACCTCGGCACATGGAACACGCTGACTGATGGACTATCGGAACATACTATCGGTAATGTCGTTATGGATGATGAATCCGGGAATACGCACGTCATCAACGAACTTGAACTGCCAATCATGTGCATTGGTGCACGGAATCTGGTTATCGCGGCATCGAACGACGGAATCCTGATTTCGGACAAGGGCAAGAGCGAAAACATCAAGACTTACGCTGACCGCCTGCAACGTCGGCCGATGTTCGAGGAGCGTCGTTGGGGCGAATACAAGGTGGTCGATACAGCGGAGTTTCCCGACGGTTACAAATCCCTTACCAAGCAGTTGAAAATCAAATCCGGTAAGTGTATCAGCTATCAGGTACACCGCCATCGCGATGAAGTATGGACGTTCATCGATGGCGAGGGGGAACTGGTACTCGACGGTGTCATGTCAGTTGTCGGCAGAGGTGATACGGTTATAATCAATAAAGGTGTCAAACATGCGATAAAGGCCATTTCCGACCTGACCTTTATCGAGGTGCAGTCCGGTGATTTGCTTGTCGAAGAGGATATCGAACGGTTCGACTGGGACTGGTGATTGTATTTGTTCATTCAGATTTTAGTATGTTATATATTTTAGGAGTAGTACTTCTTGTCTTGACGGCACTTTCTGGATTGACGATTCTCATTCAAGGATACATGCCCGAAGATGAGGATAGCAATACCACTTATATAGTAGTATTGATGATTGCATCCGGATTATTCGGAGCATTTATGACTTGCTTGGACAAACAATCCAATGTCGGTATCATCTGGCTCTCATATATCCTTGTGCTGCTTGGAGTGTTGGCCCTCATCTCGCTGTTTGTCGTGTATATTATCGGAAAGGATTGCGACCCGGTCAAGTTTTGGGGATTGATGTTTTGGACATTGTCAATCGGTCTGTTGGCCCAGTGGTGGCTCCATGCGTATGATGGGTACATATTGGAATTTCTCGATATTCTTTGATTAAAGCAAACTGATAGCCATATACGATTCCCCAAAAACTTCCTCTCGATTACTCCATCCGATGCTTTAAACCGTCCTTGGTAAAATCGAAGAGATCATCTCGCGGGAGCACGAGGCTATTCGGGGAATGTCCGGATGCAGCTTTTTACAGCCGTATCCGGACATTCCATATATATGCTCAATGAGGGACAATGTCCGAATAGGAAGATTTACCCCTGCTACAACTATCTGTGGCAGGGGTAAATTCTTTGAAAACGGAGTCTCGGCACATCCCCATTTGTGTGTAAGCAGTCATTTTAGACAGTGTCGGCTTGGGCCATTCAAACACCTCAGAAGTCCGTCCGTTCCCAAAATTGGATTTTATCCCTCATTTCATTAACGTTGCACGAAATCCCGCTTTTTTATCGTATCTTTGCATGCGCTCAACCATTTGCGGCAATATATCTATAAAAAAATCATTGCTGTTACTTTTCTGTTACTCGTTGTCGAAAATTTAATTGCAATCTATTGATATACAGAGTGATAATATTTTATATTTGTTAGTCGTCCACTATCGTCCGGTCGCCCAAAAGCTGGTGGACCGTTTGTATGGTTATGCCGGGGGGACGAGGCTGTTGGGATCTGCTGCGGCCGAGCTCTGTTACGTCGCCTGTGGGCGATTCGATGCTCGGATAGAAGGACATCTCGGCCCGTGGGATGTTGCGGCAGGCGGCTTGATCCTGATGCAGGCGGGTGGCAGGCTGTCAGACTTTGCCGGTGGCGACACTTGGCCTTCTGCCGAGCAGGTGATGGCGAGTAACGGGGTGATACATGATAAGATCCTCCGCTTGTTGTAGTATTGTTTTTATCAATGCCGTTATTTCCTTTTCCAGTCCTTTTTGAGGGCTTTCTTTCGGATTAGGATGATTGGGATAAATATGATAGCTATCCAAAAGAGGCTGATCTACATAAGAGTTAGAGATGAAAGGTTCTCCGGCATCAATGCTTTGTCGGCCTGTTTATCGGGTATTGCTTCGGAATGTATCTTTTGGGCGGATAGATGAAAAAAGTCCTACCTATTTTTAGGTATGAATGTAAAGGGCAGAATGATTTATTTGTCGGAAAGAATCGTGATGAGGAGCGATATCCCTGCTAACAAGCCCCCGAAACTAATCAATTCTGGTGAAAGAGGTTGTGCCGAAACAGTCTTGTTCCCGCACAACCTTTTTATTTAAATAGATACAGGCAGATTAGGAATGGATCAATCGTTTTCTATCACACGGATCATGTCGAAGTAGAATTCGCCGGCTACTTCTGCTCCCTTTTCTACAACTCCCGTCTTTGTATCGTAGATGTAGATGATGGCATTAGTGTCGGCTTCAGTGTTCACACCGAAATAAGCTTTCTCGTTGAAGACGACAGAACGCTGTGAGAAACGGCCGCCACTGTAAGCGAGTTCTTTTCCTTCATAGCTCAAACGTGTCCTTTCGCCTGTAGTAAGATCGATGATAGAATAATAATGGCTGTAACTGTCAATTGCTGTACCAGCAGCATCGTTGCGTGCATAAGCTAGAGCTTTGCCGTTTCCCAAATACTGGATGGTGAGCAATTTACCGTCTGCATTCGGATATCCTTCGTAAGTGGCGTCGAAATCGATTTCACCATTGTTGATACGCAACAGGTGTCCTTGTTCCAAATCGCCCTTTTCGGTGATTGCGGCGAGGTAGAGGTTACCGCTTTCATCATACATTACGCAGTCTTGCATCAATTCGCCGTAGGCACTTCCCGCCATTTCTCGGGCAAGCGAGTTGCGCTTGTTGCTTTCTACCGCCAGAGTGACAGGATCGAGCACTGCTGTATAAAAAGCAGTAGTGGTTTTGCCGCTCTTTCCTGAAAGACCGTTCTTCCCGTAATAGAAATAGAACAGTTTTCCCGTTTTTTCATTATAGGTAAGGATGCCCGATGTGGTGAATTTCTTTGTTTCTTCTCCTGTAACCTCTGATTCCGGTAGTAGGATGTCCAGTGTGCCTTCTGCCAGAATCGACATATTATCGGTGTTCAGCTTACTCCAGATGACCTTGCTTGCATCGCCGTTGGCAGCCATGACAACAAGCGTGTTGTCATCTATCCAGGCATGGGTGTAGGAGCGTACTTTGTATGTATTTGTCTTAAAGGGAGATGATGCACATTCTATTACTTTGTTATCTTTGATCTGATATTTTACGAAACGGTCGTTGCTTGAAGGGATCTGATAGTAATATTTCCCTTTCGAGATGCTTTCCATCGAGTAGTCTCCCAATTCGGTTCCTTCACCTTTAACAGTGATAGTCCCCATATCGGCTGTCAGTTTATTGACGCTGTTGACAACCGTCGTGTTCTTGCTGCTCATGCCGCCATGTTTTCCTACGGTCAGAAACAGGTCGAAATGATACTTGCTTTCGTCGAAGGCAGGTGCATCGTTGGTTACAGTCACTTCACAAGTGGCAGTGAATCCACCGTCGTCCGTTTTTACCTTGATTGTAGTCGAACCTTCGGAAATTGCTGTTACAATACCATTTTCTATTGTAGCGATATTCGTGTCCGAACTGCTCCAAGCGACAGTTGTAACAGCTGCATTTTCAGGAACGACAGTCGCAGTCAGTGTTCCTGTAGTTCCTGTTTTTAGTGTTAATGTGGTAGGAGTGATCGTGACACCGGTCACAGACACGTTTTTCAAATCATCGTCATCAGAACAAGCCGTGAAACTAAGTGAGATCAGGGCTGTCATGAAGGTGAGTAATGCAAATTTGAACTTCTTCATTTTTTTCTTGTTTTTAAATATGAATGTTAATTGATAAATACTCTGAATTTTGCAAAGAATGCGCGTCCGGGTTTTTGCAGTTTATAGTTGTCATAAGCTGTTTCGTCGAGGAAATTAGAACATTCCAGTGAGATGTTGTAGCTGTCGTGTTTCCATGAATAGGTGATATTGGCATTGCAGATATGCTGTGAGGGTATACGGGCTTTGGTATCGCGGTTGCCATAGGCTTCCCATGTCAGGAAATACCAATGTACCCACTGGAATGTACAACCTAAACGTAGCTTGTTGTCATGTAGTAGGAGGTTGTGGAACGTATAACTCGCCTCCGCGTTGCCGAATAGCCAGGGACGGTTGGGTACGTGGTTGTCGTATGTGGCGGATGGTTTGCCGTCTTCTTTGTATTTTTGTTGGTCACGGGCGTCTTGATAGCTGACGTTGGCCATGAGTTGTAATCGACCGTCCCAATCATAACGAATTTCCCCTTCTACGCCTTTGATATGGACGGCTGGATCATTGACAAACTGCATCATACCCTCTTTTTCAATGACGGAGGTTTGAATATAATTGTCCACATAACGTAGGAATCCGTTTGCCTCGTAATAGATAGTATGTCTGCCGGCAGGATGCCATGTGCCGAACAAGGCGAGATTGACGTTGTTGCTTTTTTCTGGTTTCAGCGCTACATTTGCATAAATGGTGGTTCCGTTGCCTAACAATTCACGGGCGATGGGCAAGCGTACGCTGTGTTCATAAGAAACCTTTACCGCTAATGGGTCGAAGAACATATAGCGCAGTCCGGTACCATATCCAAAGTAATTTTTGGTAGTAGAACCTTGCACTTTGTCCGATCCCGTCACGGTGGACTGGTCGGTCTGCCGGATATTCGGGTGATTCACATAATCTTTGGCAAAGAATACATTCTGCATTTTCCCATCAAAAAACGACTGGCTGTAGGTCAGTCCGATGATATGTTTGGTAACTGCATCGTTTGATGGTTCGAAACTTTGGTCCAAATCATCATAGCGATCATTTCCGGTCCGGTTCATATGATAATTCAGGTTAAGACCGTGATGTCCGTCCAGTTGGTAATCCAAATTGACACGCACGATAGTCAGAGGGCGTTTGTAATGACGTATAGAAGGTTCATTACCTCTGATTTCGTTGCGTTGACTCACGATATAGCCTCCATCCCAATAATATTTCCGATAAGCTGTATCGATAGTAATGGAATGATCCCATGTATGTGACAAAGTTGCTTTCAATGTCATGCCTTCGGTCATGAAATTATATTTGTTATAACGAACCGATACGTTCCATGCATCCGAATTACGTTCCGCCATACCATAAACTTTGGTTTGTATGGATCCGGTCTGCAGTTCCTTGTCTGTTTTGGAGTAGGAAGCGGAAACGAAAAGTTCGTCAGCCCAAAACTTACCTGTGATTCCAGCTTCTATCTGTGCCAATAGCGAAAAATAGCCGTCATGGAAACGTTTTGGGTTGCCGTAGATGAATTGATCACCTGTCTCATTGCGCATCTGCACGTCTTTCATCCGGTAGTCGTTTTTCGAATAGCTGATACCGATGGCAGGACGCACGACCAATCCGGTGTGCCGTTCCATAAACTGTGCGTTCAGGTTGGCACGATGTGTATGGAAGGAACCGATGCTATAAGAAGCGTCCATGAAACTTTTCTTTTCTGCCTGGGTGATAATGTTGACAGCTCCGCCTAATGCATCCGTCCCCAATGAGGCTGGTACTACGCCTTTATAGATTTCCACTCGGTCAATCAGGTTGACGGGCAGATTGGCGAGCGTCACATAGCTCCCTTTGCTATCCAAGGGAACACCGTCTATGAAATAGCGGACGGAATTACCTGACAGACCGTTGATCGAGAGGTCGAAATCGGAACCTACGCCTCCCTCTTCGCGTATTTTGACACCGCTTGTACGATTCACTAATTCATTCAGGCTATTAAGTGAATTAATGACAGGCTTAACGTCAAGAGCATTAACCGAAAGTGCGCTTTCTCTTACCTGTTGTGATTGTGTTTTCCCATACACCTCCACTGGACTTATGCTTACGGAACTTTCTTCCAGTTTGAAGTCGAGGGTTTTGTTGTGATGAAGGTCGAGTGAGGTTTTGATCGTTTGGTATCCTAAGGAGGATACGACGAATGTGTGTTTGCCAGGGGATACTTGTAGGGAATAAAGCCCACTGTCATCCGTATAAGTGCCGGAGACCGTGTTTTCGACGGCGATCGTTACCAACGACAGGGGCGTACCTTGCTGATCGGTGACTTTCCCGGAGAGCGTAATTTTGTTTTGTGCCGTCAGACTTAGTTGCAACAGGCAGACAAGCAAAAGGAATACATGTACAAAGACTTTCATTTTAATCCTTGATATAGTGTTCATGACTTGCTTAAGGGAATACACACAAGGAGAAATGATATCTTTATGTAAGGGGATAAAGAATGACTTGACTCGATGTTTTGTAGCTTTATTTCCCGAAAGCTTTAAAACTATGTTTGTTTTGGCAGGTCTTCTGACTTGTTCCGTCTTTGAATGCCTTCCCATCCGGTGACGGACAGTGGCTTGTAGCGTATTCAAAGATTTGGAGAGGAACTTACAGCAGCGGGTCTGTTCAGGATTCGCACCTGATTCCCTTTTCATCACGCCTCCCGTAGCGGTTGGGAGCCGTGAAACCAAAACTGTGGCAAAGGTATGAAAAAAGTCTGTCTGTACAAAAAACGGATTAAAAAACAAATTCATTATTTTTGGCGCCGGATTCGTTAGACTCCGTGAAAGAATAACAGAATGTGGAACGATTAAAAATGAAGTGACTATGTTGGAAAAAGGATTGAAACATATCAGCCGGACTGTCGTGCAGCCGGATAATTTCGCATTGACGATGGGATCGGGAGATTTGCCTGTATTGGCAACGCCGGCTTTGGTAGCATTGATGGAAAATGCGGCAATGTTGGCCGTAGCGGCTGAACTCCCCGAAGGGGCGACTACTGTCGGTGCTAAAATGGACATGATACATGTTCGTCCTTCCGGTGAAGGTGAGGAAGTGCATGCGGAAGCGACGCTGGTTGAGGTGGAAGGGCGAAAGTTGACCTTCTCGTTGGTTGCCAGGGATTCGGCAGATGTGATCGGCGAAGGCACGCATATCCGCTATATTGTCGACAGAGCGAAATTTTTGTTGAAACTGAAAGGCTAACCATCACTTCGATTGCTGCGAGAAAAGGAATATGAAGTTACCTATTTGTAGGTATTTACAGTCTGCTGAATAGTTATTTATGGTGATTTTATATTTCTTTTCCACCTTCTATCTTTGCCTCAATTTAAAATAATCAGATATAATCATAATTGCTAATTTGCATAGACAACGAAACTAAAATCGAAGAAGGCTTCTCGTGAGAGAGGCCTTTTTTATTTGAATGTATTCTACCGATAACTCGATCCTGAAAATGACTATATGTAGGTAGTATGGAGGTCTGTTTTACCTGTAAATAGGGATTGGATATTATCGTTAAATTTGCGAACTTTGTCACCTAAATGGCTGTTATGTCTATAGTTCTCGATAAATGGAAGGATTAAGGAAATATTTAAGGATTGCGCTCCCATTACTTTTCATATCGTATTTGGGATGCCTGATAGCTTTTACCCACGTTCATATAGTGAACGGGGTGACGATCGTCCACTCCCATCCCTATCAGAAAAATGACGACGGGACTCCCAAGAAAGAACATAACTACGCCGAGTTTCAGTTGCTGCACCAACTTTCGACTATTCAAATCAGCGGTGCTGCTTTTGCACAAGTGCTGATTGCTGCGTTTCTTGCAACATTTTGTGTTTTATCCACCTGTCCGGTTTATCCGGATCACCTTCGTCCCGTCCTGGGGAAGGTTTCGCTTCGTGCGCCACCATTTGTCTTTTTTAATAATTAATGACGGTACAAAAATCTACTTGTCCCTGCATCTTGCGGCGAGACCGTAAAAGAACATGCCTTATCAACCAGATGTTTTTATGGCCGGCTTTTATGTGATCTCGCGTCTAACGTGGGAACAAGGCGGTTCTGTATACCTACCACTTCCTATATTATTAATTTTTAAAAGACATCTCAATGAACAAAATTTATATACTTTTCCTATGCCTTTGCTATGCCGTTTCGGCAATAATGGCAAACACCTATAAAAATGACAAAGAAGTGACGAGCCCTACGGATGCCAATATTTTTGGGCATGTCGTGGATAAGGCGACCGGTGAACATTTGCCGGGAATAACGATCATCCTGAAAGGAACGACGATCGGTTCCGTGACCGATGACTCCGGGCATTATATGTTAAAAAATCTCCCCGAAGGAGAGTTTACGATCGAAGTCTCTTTTGTCGGCTTCAAGACAGTTACGAAAAAAGTAACGACCGGAAAAGGGAAGACGCAGGAACTGAATTTTGAGCTTGAAGAAGATTTGATATCGCTCGAAGGAGTGGTCGTCTCTGCCAACCGCAACGAGACGAAACGCCGTCTGGCGCCTACCCTGGTGAAGGTACTCAGCCCGACCGTGTTCGAAAAGACCAACTCCACGACTTTAGCACAAGGGCTGGTTTTCCAACCGGGCGTCCGGGTCGAAAACGATTGCCAGAACTGTGGTTACTCGCAAGTCCGCATCAACGGTATGGAAGGAAAATATACACAGATATTGATTGATTCCCGTCCTATCTTCTCCGCATTGGCTGGCGTGTACGGATTGGAACAAATTCCGGCCAATATGATCGAACGGGTCGAAGTGATACGGGGCGGAGGATCTGCTTTGTTCGGTTCGTCGGCTATCGCCGGAACAATCAATATCATAACGAAAGAGCCCATTCGCAATTCCGGTTCCTTTGGACATACGATTTCTAATCTGGACGGATCTGGAGCGTATGATAACAATACGACCCTCAACCTCTCGTGGGTATCGTCTGACAATAAGATGGGAGCTTATATCTATGGGCAAAACCGCTATCGTTCGGCCTGGGATTCGAATGGAGACGGCTTTTCCGAGCTTCCAAAGCTGAAAAATCAGACGATTGGTTTCAACGGCTTCTATAAGACCAGTGCCTACTCCAAATTGAATATTGAATACCATCATATGGAAGAATATCGTAGAGGCGGTAGTGGAATGAAACTTCCGCCGCATATCGCCGAAGACCCCGAGCTCAACGGAACAGGTGAGGCCGGGCTTGTCGAACAGTTACAACATTCGATTAATACGGGAAGCCTAAAGTTTAATCTTTTTACTCCGAACCAGAAACATAACCTCAGCTTCTATGCGTCCGGACAGCATATCCACCGTGACAGTTATTACAGCGCATATGGCCGGACGACGGATTTCACAGGAGTGATGGGAGCGCAGTATATCTACAGTTTTGACAAATGCCTCTTCATGCCTGCCGATCTGACGGGAGGTATCGAGTTCAGTCACGACGATCTGGACGATCGTGCCACCGACAAGCAGAAGTACCGGGAAGCGGCCCTGGCGGAAGATCCGACGGCTACCGGACAGCATTTGCAGGAACTGATCGAAAAATATACGCCGGCATCCTTGCATCAGATCATAAACGTATGGAGCGCCTATGCACAGAACGAGTGGAAAAATGATAAATGGAGCTTCCTTATCGGTGGGCGTGTCGATAAAAACAGCATTATGGATAAGGCTGTTTTCAGTCCACATGCCAATGTGCGCTATAATCCGACAGCCGACGTCAATCTCCGGTTGAGCTATGCCGAAGGTTTCCGTGCCCCGCAGGCCTTTGACGAAGATTTGCATATCAGTAATGTCGGAGGTGCGCGCGTCTCGATCGTGCGGGATCCGAATCTGAAGGAAGAGCGTTCGCGGAGCGTGAACGGGTCTGTCGACTGGTATCATTATTTTGGAGATTTCCAGGTGAATATGTTACTGGAAGGATTCTATACGAAATTGAGTGACCCGTTTGTCTTGTCAGCCCCTGTAGAATCGGAAAATGGTTCGCTGGTGCAGACTCGCAGCAACGGTTCGGGGGCAAAGGTGTACGGTTCTACGCTGGAGGGAAAGATTGTCTGGAGGAATAAAGTACAGATACAGGCAGGTATAACGGTACAACGGAGTTTATATGACGAACCAGAGGAATGGAGCGCAGATAAGGAACATTTGACGGATGCGGAGCGGTATAGCGATAAAATTTTGCGTACTCCGAATCTGTACGGTTATTTCACTGCATCCTATACACCGGTAAAACCGTTTACAATAGCGTTTAACGGTAATTATACCGGGCGAATGTATGTACCTCATCTGATGTCTGAAGTGAATGGGACGGCGGATGTTTTGGTGAAGAGTCCGGATTTCTTTGAATTGGGAGTCAAGTTGAGCTATGATTTCAGGTTGACGGCAGCCATGACCTTGCAACTTAACCTGGGTATCCAGAACCTGTTCGATTCCTATCAGAATGACTTCGACAAAGGGGCAACCCGTGACTCCGGCTACATTTACGGTCCGGGAACTCCCCGCACCTACTATGCGGGGGCAAAGTTCAGTTTTTGATTTTCCTTTATGGACGCCTGTTCGTTATTTCATTTCCTTCTTATTTAAACTTTCGATTCAGGCGTCCATACGCGGGTTCTTTATGTTGTTGTAGATTGTAAAAGAATAGACGAAATTTTGGGAGAACTATGTCAAGATAAAAGAAAAATTGATCGTTAACAGTGTTTAACGAATAAGATGGGGTCATTTGGGGCGTTCTTTTGTCTTTTGGTAAAACAAACTCAAAGTGGAAGAACTGCGACATAGAAAAAATATAGACCAATTGTTACATGACAAATCTTTTATTCTTTGGTGTCTGTTTCCTACAGAGGAATCGGATAAACAATGGAAGGAGAATTATTTGTCACTTTATCCTGAAGAAGCGGAGACTTTGATGTTGGCTAGAGAGAAGGTTTGCCGACTTAAATTCAACCACGTACGACTTGCCTTTGCGGAAAAGACTGCATTGAAAAAAAGAATTCTGGATAATTACGAGAAACACCGTAAGCCTAAATATATTAGGTTGAGTTGGCTGTTTGCGGCTGCTTGCTTGTTGATATTCTGTTTTTTGGGATCTTTATACTTGCAGTATCAAGAAGTGTCGAATGTGGAATTGAGCACTTTGGTCTTAGCTGATGTCAAAGTGGATCCGGAACAAAAAGAAGTTGAACTTCATTTGTCAAAGGAAAAAATTCAGGTTACGGATAATTCTACAATTTCAGTCGATAAAAAGGGTAATGTACAAGTTGCTGAAATAGAAATAAAATCAATTGATCGAAAGCAACATTTTGAGCAGGAAAAAGAAGACGAACATCTGAACATGTTGAGTGTCCCAAATGGGCGACGATCTTCATTGATCTTGTCTGATGGGACAAAAGTATGGATTAATTCAGGAACGGTATTGCAGTTTCCTGAAACATTCGAGAAAGAGAAAAGAGTGCTCTATGTGAACGGGGAAATCTATATTGAAGTAGCCAAACATCCCCAATGGCCTTTTTATGTTAAAACGAATCAAATGGAAGTACAGGTTTTAGGTACTTCTTTCGGGATTACTGCGTATGATGACGAAATTTTCCAGACTGTCGTATTAAAAGAAGGAAGCGTCTTTGTTAAGAATAACCAGGGAAATGGACAGACAATTCAACCTAACCAATGTCTGATGGTTGAAAAAGAAGAAATGACCGTCAAGGACGTTGATGTTTATGATTATATCTCATGGATAGATGGTGTACTTCAATTTCATGAGAAAAGTTTACAAAAGGTGTTGAACAGCTTATCACGCTATTATCGTGTCCATTTTGACTGCCCTATGGAGATTGGGCAGATAAAGTGCTCGGGTAATTTGGTCTTGTTTGATGACATTGACCAAGTCTTGCAGACACTTCAACGGACTCTCTCTATTTCTTTTAGCCATCGGGATGAAGTAATAAAAATAGAATATGTTCATAAATAATAAAAAGCCTATGAGAAAACATACAAAGTGAAGTTTAATTGAAACCAAGTATTTGGTAATATGAATCATGTGATTTTTTTTAATAATTTATGCTATCATGAAATATCAAAAATTAAAAAGAAATTTGTACACAGCATGCGTAGTCGCAAATTTATTTTTGATTCCTAGTCCTGTACTTTGGGCTGAACAATCATATGCGCAGTCTACGCGTTTGTCATTGGAATTATCCAACGCAACGATCAGTGATGTTTTTGCATCTGTTGAGAAAAATAGTGAATATCGTTTCTTTTATTCTGACGCAGTTCGTGCGGAATTATACCGGAATGTCGATGTGAATATTAAGAATAAAACCATTGACCGAATCTTATCGGAAGTTTTGGATGGTACGAATCTGACGTATTTCCTTAACGACAGACAGGTGATGATTATCAGGAAAGAGGAAAAAACGCAGCAAGAGAAAAAAATATCAATCAACGGAACTGTCAGAGATGCCCAACAGGAACCTTTGCCCGGAGTCAACGTATTGGTCAAAGGTACGACTATCGGTACGACGACGGATATCGATGGAAATTATTTTATCAGCGTTCCCGATAAGAATGCAGTGCTAGTCTTCAGTTATATCGGCTTTGAATCGCAAGAAGTGAAGGTTGGTGGACAAATCAATATCAATGTCAATATGTCAGAAGAGTCTAATAGCCTTGATGAAGTGGTGGTTGTCGGCTATGGCTCTCAGAAAAGAGCTTCTGTAGTCGGTTCTATCACGGCGATAGAGCCTGCTCAGTTACAACAAGGGACTACCCGTGCCGTGTCTAACAATCTGGCAGGACAATTGGCTGGTGTGATTGCCGTACAACGTAATGGTGAACCGGGATCTGATGGTTCGGATTTTTGGATTCGCGGTATCTCTTCTTTTAAGGGGACTGGTGTTTCGCCATTGGTGTTGGTCGATGGGATTGAGCGTACGCTGGATGACTTGTCGGCTGCCGAAATCGAATCGTTTTCCGTACTAAAGGATGCAGCGGCTAGTGCTGTATATGGCGTACGAGGTGCAAACGGTGTCATCCTTGTGAAAACGAAGAGAGGTCAATTGGGAAAACCGAAAGTCAATTTCCATTTGGAACAAGGTTTTACCAAGCCGACACAGTTGCCTGATTATATCGGTTCGGTAGATTATCTTTCCTTGATGGATGAATTGTATATGGATGCCGGTAATCCGAATCCGCTTTATGGAGAGGAAATGATCAACAACTACCGTAATAATGTAGATCCGGAGTTATATCCGAATGTCAATTGGTTGGATGCCGTATCGAAAGACATGGCTTCCAATACGCGTGGAGATTTGACTATTACCGGTGGTAGCGATATCCTTCGTTATGCGTTGGTCGCATCGTATTATGGTGAACGAGGCATCTTTGTTCGGGATGAAAGTAAGGATTGGGATTCGTCTACACGCTTGAACAAATATAATATTCGTTCGAATGTGGATATCAATGTGACGAAGACGACTGTTGTGGGCATTAGTATCGGTGGTTACCTGCAAGAACAGAACGGTATGGCTGTCAGTGGACAGGATGTCTGGAATCATGCATTTGAGACGCCTCCATTCGTTCATCCGATCCAATATTCAGAGGGACGTGATGTACGTGTCCGGGAACGAACTAATCCATGGGCAGAAGCAACACAACATGGTTATCAGACAACATCCAGCTCCAAAGTTGAATCATTGTTCTCGGTTGAACAAGATCTGAAATTTATTACTCCCGGTTTGAAATTCAAAGGTCTGTTTTCTTTTGACCGCTATTCGAAGTCGTGGGTGAAACGGCATCGCACACCAACCTACTACAATCCGGCTACGGGCCGTGATGAGGAAGGTAACTTACTGCTGAGTGTCGGAACGGACGGACAGGAGTTCCTCGATACGGAAAACAAAGGCGAATGGGGTAATAAGGCTACTTACTTGGAAGGAAATATCACGTACGATCGTACGTTTGATGGGAAACATGCCGTCAACGCCATGTTTCTTTATAACCAACGCGACTATCAGGACGGCAATGTCGTCCCTTTCCGCCGCATGGGTATCGCCGGACGTGCTTCCTATACGTATGACAATCGCTACATTGCCGAATTTAACTTTGGATATAACGGCTCCGAAAACTTCACGAAAGGGAACCGCTTTGGTTTCTTCCCCTCTGTGGCTGTCGGCTATATGCTCTCAGAGGAAAAATTCATGGAGAAATACAAAGATACTTTTTCTAAGATCAAATTCCGTGCTTCTTGGGGGTTGACCGGTAATGACCAGTTGGATGGCCGTCGTTTTGCCTTTTTGCCGACCATTGATACGGATGGCAGTTATAAATGGGGAGTCAACAACGATTATAACCGTGCTTCCCGTTTTGAAGGAGAATTTGGGGTGATGAATCTGACTTGGGAAACGGTTGAGAAACTGAATGTCGGAACCGAAATAGGTTTATGGAATGCCTTGGATTTGCAAGTGGATTGGTTTAAAGAGCAGCGTCGGGACATCTTTATGCAGCGTAACAACATTCCGTCGGCAGCCGGATTCCGCAAAACGCCGTGGGCAAACTATGGTAAGGTGGATAATATCGGTGTGGATTTGTCGCTGACTTACAACCAACAGATTACAAAAGATTTGCATATCGGTTTTAGAGGTACGTTTACATATGCTCACAATACGATTGTCGAAATGGATGAAGCGCTCGGTGTTATGGGAACGAACCGCCAGCGGACGGGACATTCTGTGAACGAACTGTTCGGGTTAGTGGCAGACGGGCTCTTTACGGAAGATGATTTTGTTAATGATAAAGGGGATCTGGTGTTGAAAGAAGGTATTCCGTCGCATACGTTTAACAGTGTGCGTCCTGGTGATATTAAATATGTGGATATTGACGGTGACGGATCGATCACAAATAAGGATGAGGTTGCCATGGGAGGAACGGTCAATCCGGAAATTGTTTATGGTTTCGGGGCGACAGCCCGTTATAAGCAGGTCGATTTCAATGTCT